>Ga0154020_10009524_pt1 | contig 11173 bp, 10 predicted proteins | sample Klosneuvirus_201_FD_109709 | JGI IMG/M metagenome (GOLD analysis project Ga0154020, IMG submission 109709) | Active sludge microbial communities from wastewater, Klosterneuburg, Austria - Klosneuvirus_20160825_MG | ecosystem: Engineered > WWTP > Aerobic digester > Activated sludge | place...
AAAATGAAGGAGATGAGCGACGACATCAACGCGAAACTGACCACACTCTTGTCCAAGCATGGCTTAACGCTTGAAGATTATCGTGCCCGCAGCAAGGATGTGTTTGCTGATGATGCGGCAGTCAAAGGATATCTCGCGCAACATCCGGAGCTGAAGGCCAAGTATGAGGCCCTTCCGCTGAATCGGATGAGTGGGGGTGGAGGAGGCAGTACCGGACGGGGGTATTAACAGTATGCGGAAAAATCCCGCCGGCGTCGTTCTCGACATCCGTGAAGCGTGAAGCGTATCTCGGCAAGGTCAGAGCGTATGGCTGGTGGCGTATAGCTGAAAATAAAGCCGCCCGATCTCGATTTCTGGCCATAGGCCACACGGGATGAGCTGTATGCCATAGGCTCGTTTCTGCCGACGAGAGGCGAGATATGAACGACGAGCGTTGGGGGCCTAGATGACCTGGATCAAAAGGTTCGTGAGGTGCTCCATCCCGATGCAGTCGAGGATACAATAGGCGCGATATTGCGTTCGGCCCTTCTCTCCGGCCAGAAAACTCACGCTCGATTCCCGGTTCATCACCCAAACTGAGCCGGTCTCCTGTTTCCAGCCGTCTTCGGCCCTGATCGTAATCTGGTGTGTATCTCCCACGGCCAGGCTCGTCACTTCTTCACTGAAGACGAAGGTGATCTTCACCACCGTATCCTTGGGGATCTGCAGGGCTCGTTTCGGTCCATAGGTCCGGCCCTTCTCATCCATGAATCCCTTTTCACTGACTCGCACCTTGATCTCGACCGGGGCCTTTTCCGGGGTGGCTGCAGCCGTTATCGTCGGTCCGGCGACGGTGGCGACAAACGCCAGCATGGTGACCATGGTTGCCAATCGCTTTGTCATTTGGGGCATTGCTCTCGTGCTCCTCTATTGCGCTTCCTGCGATCGCAGGGGGGCCATTCCCATATCACAGGGTGGCTGCTGCGAGTCTTGGTTGGAGTGGACTACAACTGGGGGCGACTGTTACGACAATGCGGAAAGTCACTCTCAGAAATTTCGTGTGCTGTATTCACCATAGCACAGGCAGGCAGGTTGGCAAGTTCTTTTATCTGCCGCGACAGAAAGCCTGAAACGCGTAGGGGAACAGGCGTAAGGGGCAGTGGTGAGGCCAATGTTCACGGAGTGCGCCGTAGCCTGCTAGGACTTCAGCTGACTGATGGGGTGTGAGTGAGCACTCAGGTTGTTCGCTTATGGAGCAGGTCTGGTTTTGCCTGTGATACTCGGGTCGTGTCGGCCGGCGGCAATTGGAGTTGCGCTCGGGCGGCTTCAATCGGGAGTTCGCGCCAGGCGCCTGGTTGAAGATCGCCGAGTGTGAAGGGGCCGTATTGAATCCGTCGTAACCTGGTCACTTCATGTCCCAGCGCTTTGAATAGCCGCCGGATCTCGCGATTCTTGCCCTCGGTCAACGTCACGGCCAGGTGGGATTCGCGCCCTGAGCGTTTCTGAATCGTGACGGCTGCGCAGTGCAAATGCTCGCCCTGATCATGTACGCCGTCGAGCAAGGCTTGACCCGTCTCGTCCGTGACCTCACCGCGCACGGTGACCAGATACAGGCGGGGCACCTGCTGCGTCACATCGGTCAGGAAGCTGGAGAGCGTCGAGTCGTTCGTGAGCAGGAGGAGTCCGCTTGTCGCTTGATCCAACCGGCCAACCGCATGCAGGCGTTTCATCTCCGGGGGAAGCACATCGAAAATGGTCTGCCGACCCTGTTCGTCTTGATGTGTGGTGACCACACCTTTGGGTTTATGGAAAAGAATGAACCGCAGGGGACTTTGCTGGATCGGTTGATCGTCCAGTGAGACGACATCGCCGGGCCAGTCCACCCAGATGTTTGGTGCGCGTACCAGGCGTTGATTGATGCGAACCCGTCCTGCTCTGATCCATTCCTGTGCCTGACTCCGGCTGGCGATGCCTAGTTTGGACAGTAGACGATCCAGTGTGACTCGTTTGGTGGTGGTTGCCTTCGGGCGTGACGTGCTCCGCGCTGGATTTCTGGCAGCCGGAACCGGTCGCGACGGTTGTGCCTGGTCCTGCGCGCTGGATTTCGGATGACCTGTTCTGCCCATAGGACTCACGCGTAGGAGCTGTTGCGGAGGGATCGCCTGGGGTGACTGTACACTGCCGGGTGCTGAAAGAAAAGGAGATCGCTTGGAGGCTCGATGTGGAGCGTGGGGTGAGGTGTGCTTGGATCTATGTATGTCACCTAGCTGTGATGGTATGATGGCCGCGGCTTTACGGGTATACACGAATCATGTTCTGAGTGGCAGCAGGGTAGTCACACCGGCGCTTCTGATCACCGGCCTCTTGTTGGTAAATAAGCGAACAGGCCTGTGAGCGTCGGTACGTGCGGACGGACAGCACGAGGCTCCTCGGTCGCCATGGGCTGGAGGGTTGGATGTTGATGCACATCGTGTGTCTGATGTGTGAGGCATCGCGGTAATGCGATGTGGGGGACGGCGGAGTGGATGTTGGTCGGTGCACGCGCAAGTACGACGGCTATGTGGACGGGTGACTGTTCTCGCGGAGGGGAGGCGATGGTGAACGGACGGGCTGCGCGGGTGACGACTCATGCGAGATGGAGATGGGTGCTGCTGGCGACGATGGTGCTGTTGTGTCGTCCGCTGCCGTTCGCCATGGCTGATCCGTCCTCCCAACATCAGCTGCAGGCGCTCGCCGGGCAGGGGGATGCGAATGCTCAGTGGATGTTGGGACAGGCCCTGCTCACGGGCAGTCTCGGCGATACCGATGAGGCCGAAGCGGTGCGGTGGCTGCAGTTGGCGGCCGATCAGGGCCATGCCTTAGCGCAACGGGACATGGGCATGTTGTATGAGCAGGGGCAGGGCGTGACGCAGGACGTCCTGGAAGCGTATTTCTGGTATTCCCTCGCGAGTCGGCAGGACAGTAGTCGAGCCAGGCTTCGTCGTGATGCCCTGTCGGCTATGCTCACCGCGGAGCAACATGAAGCCATTGCGGCACGCCTTAAGGGATGGCGGCCGATAAAATGATTCGTCGGTGTCGGGCGTTATTTTTTTCGTCTGAAGAGATCGGTGCTGAGCGACTCAATGCGGTCGAGAAAGAGCAGGCCGTTCAGATGGTCCACTTCATGCTGAAAGGCGAGCGCCTCGAATCCTGACGCACTCACCGTGACGACTCGGCCCTCGGGTGTCAGCCCCTCCACCAGCGCCTCTTCGTAGCGCAGCACATTTCCCGTATAGTCCGGTACGCTCAGGCAGCCTTCCCGCACGCTTTTTTTCCCTTCCAGCGAGAGAATGACCGGGTTCAACAGCACGACCAACCCATGGCCTCGCTCGCCTTTCTTGCGCGACACATCGACGACGATCACCTGCACCGCCTGTCCGATCTGGGGCGCCGCCAGTGCCACGCCGGGTGATGCGGCGAGCGTATCCAGCATATCTTGAACCACCGCTTGCACGGCGGGATCGGAGGGGACGGCGGCGGCGTTTGTGGATTTGAGTGCCTGGTGGGGATACTGCAGAATCGGACGGATAGCCACGATCAGAAGGTGACACTTTCGAGCAAACGAAAGGTCAGGTCGACACCCAGCAGCGGCTTCAATTGTTCCAGGGCCTGTCTGAGCTGGTCGGCTTGCTGGGCCTCCTGCAACTGAACCTCCAGGACCATGACATAGATGGGACGATCTCCCGATCCGACCACACGGGTGTTCATGTCGGTAATGTTCCCTTGGTGCTGGGCGACGGTGCGGGCCACCCGCGCCACGATGCCGGGATGGTCGGCCCCGTAGACCGACAACATGAACGTCGGTATTTCCAGGGCCGTCTGTCTGCTGGCCGCCTGGTCGGGCATCGCTCTGCATAAGACGGCAAGGTCCAGCGGCGTCGTGTAGGGCATCAGGCGTCGGCCAAGATCTTCGGCCACGATTCCCTCCGGCAGGCGCACCATGAGCATCATGGTGAACTCGCCGCGTAGGCGGGTCATGCAGGTGTCTTCGATATTACAGCCGAGCTGGTAGAGGCTATCGGCCATCAGGGCGACGATACCGGGACGGTCTTGTCCGAAGGCGGTGATGATCGCGAAATGGTCCATCGGCATCTCGTCGGTCGCAAGCAGGGAGCAGGGTGCACGTAGAATGCGGCAATTGTCGTAGATTAGCAAGCGCCGGTCGGATCCACCTGGCGAGACTTGTTCCTACGTGCGTCGTTTCGTACGGTTTGTCGGGGTGGCGGCGAGTGGATCATCGGGCCAGTGGTGGCGTGGATACCGGCCGCGCAGTTCCTTCTTCACCTCTTGATAGGCCGAGCGCCAAAAGCTGGCCAAGTCTTTCGTGACCTGGACAGGCCGTCCCGCCGGCGACAGCAGATGCACCATCACCGGGACCCTTCCACCCGCGATGCGCGGCGTGTCCTGACAGCCGAACATTTCCTGCAAGCGCACGGCCAGCACCGGAGTCTCGTGCTGGTCGTAATCCAGCTTCACATGGGAGCCACTGGGCACGGTGAGATGGGTGGGCACGAGCTTGGGCAGTTCCTGTCGCTGTTGCCAGGTGAGCAGGCTTTCGAGCGGCGGCTGAAGGTCGAGGCGGCGGACCTGCGCCAGGCTCGTGAGGCCGCTGACGAATGGCCCCAGCCAGGCTTCGAGGTGTTTTTCGAGCGCGGCATCCGACAGATCAGGCCAGGTGGGGTCGATGCGATGAAGAAACCCGACGCGTGCGCGCCACTGTTGCAGCTCGTTGGTCCAGGGCAGACAGGCGAGGCCTGCCTTCCGGATGCCGAAGAGCAGCGCGGCGGCGACTTGAGTCGGGTCCGGGTCGTGGGTGGCCCGATCATCGAGGATGAGTTGTCCCAATCGGCGCTGCCGTCTGGCGCGAACGGACTCCGACCGGTCATCCCATTCCAACAGGTCGACGGCTTGGATCTGCTCCGCGCAATGCTGCTGCAGATCTGCCAAGCCAACCGGCGCGGCCAAGAGAATACGCGCCCAATCGCCGGTGCCGTCGAGCTGAGCCACCACCAGATACTCGTCTTGAGAGAGTCCCTGTACGGTTTGAAATGCCGCACCTCGGCCGTTGGCTAAACGATAACGTCCCTCGCTGCCCGTGATGCGTTGCGCAATGCGATCCGGGTAGGCCAAGGCCAGTAGCGTGCCGGTGTGTTCGGTGCCGTCACCGGAAGCGCCTGCCAGTTGCAGCTGGCGGCGCCATTGTTCGGCGGCGCGTCGCACCCGTTCGTATCCGGTCCGATTGACGGTCGCTCCGGCAAGATGTTCCCTGACGCCTCGTAAGGCTTCGACTCTGATACGCAGATCGGCATGTCGCCAGCCCGGTCCGCCTTGGAGAATGTCGCGTTCACTCAGCAGCGCCGCCAGGTCACAGGCGTGAGCAGCCAGGCCGAGAGGCACGGCGGTCACGATCATGTGGGCCAATCGTGGATGGACCGTGACGTGAGCGAGTCTGCGACCATGGGCGGTGAGGGCTCCTTGCGCATTGAGCGCCCCGAGTTGCCGCAGCAGAGCACGGGCCTGGGCGAAGGCGCCTGCCGGGGGCGGGTCGAGCCAAGACAGTTCGCTCGTTTCCACGACGCCCCATTCTGCGAGATCCAGCGCCAGTGGTGCCAGGTCTGCCTCCAGGATTTCCGGCGGGCGGCGTGGCAATAGCGCTTGCTGTTCGGCTGTTGTCCAGAGACGATAACATGTTCCCGGTTCCAGTCGACCTGCGCGGCCGCGCCGTTGATCCGCCGCATCCTGGGTCACGCGAATAGTCTCGAGTCTGGTGAGCCCTGAGCGGGGATCGAAGCGCGGCACCCGCATCAGTCCCGCATCGATCACGACCCGCACCCCCTCGATAGTCAAACTGGTCTCGGCGATGGAGGTCGCGAGCACAATCTTTCGTCGCCCTTCGGGTGCGGGAAGAATAGCTTGTTCCTGCTCATGCTGCGGGAGTTCTCCATGGAGTGGCGCGATGAGCATATCCGGGCCGAGCGAGGCGGCGAGCAGTTGTCGTTCGACGCGCCGGATCTCCGCCATGCCGGGGAGAAACACCAGCAGACTGCCTGTATCACGCGCGAGGGCCTGGCGAATGCTCCGGACCACCGCCGGTTCCAGATGCCCTTCGATCGGCTGGTCGAGATACTGCGTGGTGACGGGGAAGAGGCGGCCTTCGCAAGAGATGGTGTCTGCATCCTGCAGCAGGCGCGTCACTGCCGCGCAGTCGAGTGTGGCCGACATGACGAGTACGCGAAGGTCCGGTCTGAAGAGGCGTTGTGATTCCTTCACGAAGGCCAAGCCAAGATCCGCTTGCAGGCTGCGTTCATGAAATTCGTCGAAGATGACGAGGCCGTATCCGGCGAGTGACGGGTCGTGCTGCAGGAGCCTGGTCAGGATGCCTTCGGTGACGACTTCGATCCGGGTATCCGGTCCGATCTTGCTGTCGTGACGAATGCGGTATCCGATCGTCTTGCCGACGGGTTCTCCTAGCGTGGCAGCCATATAGGATGCGGCCGCGCGCGCCGCCAGTCGCCGAGGTTCGAGTAGTACCAGTTTCTGTTCTGTCAGCCAGGGTTCGTGCAGCAGGGCCAGCGGAACACCGGTGGTTTTCCCCGCGCCTGGCTGCGCCGTTAATAGTGCCGCGCGGCCGGCTGCCAGGCTTTGGCGGAGAGCCGGGATCGCCTCTTCTATTGGTAATCGGACCATGGTAGGGTGCGTCTCCTGAGGAGCCTATAGGCTATAACACATAGCCGCTACCGAATGGGACAGTCGCCGGCGCGGATAACCTATCGCCGGAGTTGTGAGAATAGTTTCGTCCAGCCCTACGGCTATACGCCACTGGCCATACGTTCTTTTCCCTGACGAGAGACGCTTCACAATTTATAGGAGGATCATGACGAGTTTAGGATGGACAAGCGACAAACCGGCCAAGGCCGGGTGGTATTGGTGGCGTGGGCTGGGAGAGGACATGGATCCGCTGATCCTCTATGTGGATGAGGTGGGGTATTTCCAGTGGCCTGATGGAGCTTCGCAGGAAGTCGGCCTGACGAAGGGCGAGTGGGCCGGCCCGCTCACTCCTCCGAGTGAGGAGTAATGGTTCGATGATGGTTCTGCCTCAGACCTGTGAAAAGGCGTTGCTCGAACGGTTTCTGCGTGCCGAAGCTATGGCGCTGTGGGCGGTGCGGGCCGCTCAGATGCAGAACCTTCCCCGCCATGTGCAGACGTTCCTCCAGCGCCACGAGATCGACGAACAGGATCACCTGCGGCAATTCGAAGGGATGCTCGGCACGACCTCACAGCGGGCGCCGATGCTCCCGACCGTACCCTCGCAATGGGAAATGTTGGCGGTGTTGTTGTTCGGATATGAGGCGCTCGGACTGGAATTCGCGACGCTCCTCGCAACGGTGCGGCCGGACCTGGCGGACATCCTCGAAGACGAACAGGTGCATGTCGGATTTTTCGAGCAGGAACTCAAGATCATTCTGGCGGGTGGGGAAGTGGGGGCTCAACAGGCACGGGAGGCGGCACGCACCTGGTGGAAGAAGTTGCCTCGCACGGTGGATCGCTATCTCGGTGATCCCTCGCTCTCGCCCTACAGAACCGAACTTCGACAGCACATCCTCTCGGTCATTCAGGATCGATTCACCGCGTTGGGCCTGCTGGCTGCCGAGCAGGCAGGCCGGTAGTCTCCGACCCGCCTGCTCCGTTCCACCTCGTGCTAAAACTGCAGCGTGCCGTTGATGGCGGCCAAGACCTGATTCTTGTTCAGGCCGTCGTTGTACGGCGAGCGCTGCCCGTCGAACCAATCGGCGCGTACTTCGGGACGGATCAACACATTGGGGTGCGGCCGATAGTTGAGGCCGGCGCTGAGCGAATAGAAGGATCCGGCAAATGGCCCGAGGTTCGGGTTGTCGCGCACCGGGTTGCCGCCGACCCGGGTGCCGGCTTCGTCGCGCATCCACTCGAAGCGCAGACCCGCCCGCCATTGATCGGTGAGCGCATAGTACAGATAGTTGTCGATGCCGTACCAGCGCGCGGTGCCGCCGTCGACCTTCCCCTGGTTCTGATACGCATAGTGATGATGGAAGACGTATTCCCATCGCTCGGCTGGATGTGCCGTGAAGATCAGGCTGTAGCGCGTGCGGGTTTCAAATTGTGTGGCCACGGCGCTGGGTTCGTTGCCCGTGACCATGGAGAAGGAGAGCGACCAGAGATCCTCAGGCGCGGTGTACTTGATGCTGGCCAGCCCCGTGGTGCTGTCCTTCGTCCGGTCCAGCGAATCCCAGCCGTTGACTAGGCCGCCTTGCAGCGTGATGCGGTCGTTCAGGTGCCAGGTGGCCAGTCCGCCCCAGTGGGTGAAGGGGCCGGCGAATTGGTAGGCGTAGGATTTGGAATAGAAGAAATTATTGATGGACGGTACACCTTCGTAGCCGATGATGGTGTAGAAGTGACCGACCTTCACCGAGAAGGTCTGGTTGCCGATTTCGGCATAGGCCTGCGGCATGGCCAGTCCGTAGTGCTGCCCCTGGGCGTTCCAGCGCTGGGCGCCGTTCTCACGCCGCTCGACGCCATTGCTCTGTGTCAGGAAGTAATCGTAGCCATACATGAAATCCAAGCGTCCGCCGATGCCCCAATTGCTACCGGTGGCGGTCAGCGGTTTTTCGACGATCATATACAACTGGTTCAGGACAGGAATATCCCGGTCGATGGCGTTGTAGGGCCCGCTGAAGTTGCTGCGCGGGTTGCTCGCGTTATACGTATACCCGCCGTCCACCCAGCCGCGTACGCGGAGGAATCCGTCCTGCGGAAAAAAGCGGTTGATGCCCTTTTCATCCGCGTGCCACAAGGAATCGGTCCACAATGGATCCGACGAAGAGCGACCATCCAGCCCGGGCGTTTGTGCGGAGAAGATTGGAGGAGGCGTGACACCCAGCGGGATGCCGGTGAGCAGCGATTGCCCGAAGGCGCCTCCTGTCCAGATTCCCCAACTCCAGAACATGGTGAGCACGAATGCGTTCACGATCGATTTCGACATACCCATACCCGTACCGCCCTCCTGTGGTTAACGTCTGTCACGTGATGGATGATGATGCCGCGAGCAACGCTAGCGTGTGAGCCGGTAGTCGACACGTGGTCCTGGTCGAGGCGGTTGTCACTCAGCGCGCGCAGCGGGCGGCAGTCTAACAAGTTGGCGGGTAAGGGAAAATTGGGGCAAGCATTTAAGTGAATTCAGTGGGGCCACATGGCCGGAGCCGAGTGTCACTGTGACGGTTGCGTGGAGTCGGTTGTGGAAGTGCCGGGACGATGGGGTGAACGGGCTAGGCTCCCACCGGGACGAGTCCGCCGACGACCCCGATTTTACGGAACTTCTGATCGCGCTGAGCGATGAGTTGGTCGGTCGGTAGTTCAACGAGGGCATACAGCTGATTGGAGAGGGCTTTGGCCACTCGATCGCACATCGCTCTGGGATCACGATGCGCGCCGCCGAGCGGTTCGGGGATGACCTCATCGACAATGCCGAGTCCGACTAGATCCTGGGCGGTCATTTTCAGCGAAGCGGCCGCATCCGGCACCTTGGACGGGTCGTCGTAGAGAATCGCGGCGCAGCCTTCGGGAGAAATAACGGAGTAGACGGAATGTTCCAACATGAGGATGCGGTCGCTCACGCCCAATGCCAGGGCGCCGCCGCTGCCGCCTTCGCCGATGACGACGGAAATGATGGGTACGGTCAGCCGGGACATGACGAACAGGTTCCTGGCGATCGCTTCGGCCTGTCCGCGTTCTTCGGCGCCGATGCCGGGATAGGCGCCCGGGGTGTCGATCAGCGTAATGATCGGACGGCCGAATTTTTCCGCCAGTCGCATAAGTCGCAATGCCTTGCGATACCCTTCCGGATTGGGCATGCCGAAGTTCCGCTGCATCCGCTCTTTGAGGGTCTTTCCCTTCTGATGGCCGATGATCATCACCGACCGGTCGTTGAAGCGGGCGAAGCCGCCTACGATCGCGCGGTCGTCGCCGAAGCTGCGGTCGCCGTGCAGTTCGAGGAATTCGCGCGAGAGTTCGTTGATATAGTCGAGGGTCGTGGGCCGCTGAGGATGGCGGGCCAGTTGGGTGCGCTGCCAGGGCGTCAGGGTCGTATAAAGTTGGTGCTCGACCTGCGCAAGTTTCGTCCGGAGCTTGCGGATTTCATCTTGTGTGCCGGACTTGGGAGACTCGGCTGAGGCCAGCTTCTCGATTTTCTCTTCGAGTTCGCGGATCGGTTTTTCAAAGTCGAGGTAGTCTCTCATACTGCTGAACCCCCTTAAGGGTGTTGCCTAGGTTGGCCTAGGTTACCAAAGTGATGGCGCCCTTGCCTAGCACTTCCTCGATATCGGCGACAAAATGCTCACTAGGAGTGATCTTGACGTTGGGGAGGGGAGAGGTCCGCGCTTCCATCGTGCCGCCGAGGGCCATGACTAGGGAGACGCTCGACGCACCGGGATATTTCTGGAACACCTGCCGGAGCATCGGCAATCGGGTGGAGGCCGTCGGGCCGTCATGCAGGCGAATCATCACCCGCGAGATCCCTGTGTTCTGCAAATCAGCCAGCGGTTCGATTTTGGTCCCACGCAACTTGGTGCCTTTGTCGCCGCGATCCACGGTGCCCGTCAATCGCACGACCCGTTCCGGCACGATCATCTCGGCATGGTCTCGATACAGGTCGGGGAAGGCTATCACTTCTACCAGCCCATGTAAATCCTCGAGTGTGATGTAGGCCATGCGGTCGCCTTTTTTGGTGAGCATGGATTTGACGGTCGTAATGATGCCGCAGAGTTTGACCTCTCGTCCGTCCGGCACATCGGGGATCTGCATGGTCGTAGTGTTGGCAAAGAGTTGGATGGCCGCTTCATACCGGGCCAGCGGATGGGCGCTGATGTAGAAGCCGGTCAATTCCCGCTCATACTTCAACAATTCACCCTGGCTCCACTCGGGTACATCGGGCAAGGCCGGGTCTGCCAGATTTTGCGGCAGGCCGACTGTCTCGTCGCCGAAGATGCTGGTCTGTCCGAGCGCGCGCTCCTTCTGGATGCTCATGCCTTCGTCCATCGCTTGATCGAGCACGGCCAGGTATTGCGAGCGCCGTCCGCCCATGGAATCGAACGCCCCGGCCTTGATCAATCCTTCCATCATGCGT
>Ga0154020_10009525_pt1 | contig 11172 bp, 11 predicted proteins | sample Klosneuvirus_201_FD_109709 | JGI IMG/M metagenome (GOLD analysis project Ga0154020, IMG submission 109709) | Active sludge microbial communities from wastewater, Klosterneuburg, Austria - Klosneuvirus_20160825_MG | ecosystem: Engineered > WWTP > Aerobic digester > Activated sludge | place...
AGGCGCGCTGATTGAGCTCGACCGTGACGTGCGAGGTCCGGTGGAGAATCGGGCTGGCGCGACCCATCGCGCGAGGCATGAAGCGCTTCACGACCGGGCCGCCATCGACCTGGAGATCCGCGATGTAGAGCTTGTCGACGTTGACGCCACCCTTTTGGTCGGCGTTGGCAACGGCGGACTTCACGAGCTTGGCCATCGGCTTGGCGCTCGACTTCGTCGTGAACTGAAGGATGTTGAGGGCTTCTTCCACATTCTTCCCACGGATCATGTCGGCGACGAGCCGAACTTTCCGGGGAGCGATGCGGAGGAATTTCATGCTCGCTTTCATCATCGCCTCACTTCTTCGGTCCGCCCGCGGGCTTCGGGGCGACCTTCTTCTCGGCCGAGTGACCATGGAAGGTCCGGGTCGGCGCGAACTCGCCGAGCTTGTGACCAACCATGTGCTCCGTGACGTAGACCGGCGTGAACTTGCGCCCGTTGTGCACGGCGAAAGTGTGTCCGATGAAATCCGGAGTGATCATCGAGCGACGAGACCACGTCTTGACCACGGCCTTCTTGCTGGCCTTGTTGAGATCGTCGACCTTCTTCTGAAGGTGGTCGTCGATAAAAGGACCCTTTTTCAGTGAGCGCGCCATGGATCAGGTCTCCGACTGCTTTCCGCGGCGACGCTTCGCCACGATGTACTTCTCGGTGGTGGAGTTGTCGCGCGTGCGCAGACCGCGGGCCATCTTGCCCCACGGCGTCCGCGGGGGCTTTCCGCCCTTGCTTCGACCTTCGCCACCGCCGTTGTTGTGATCGACCGGGTTCATCGCCGAGCCGCGCACCGTCGGGCGGATGCCCTTCCAGCGGCTGCGACCGGCCTTACCCAGGACGACGTTCTCGTGCTGCTCGTTGCCGAGCTGCCCGACCGTCGCCATGCAGGTGATGAGCACGCGGCGCATCTCCGAGGAGGGCAGACGCACGGTGGCGTACTTGCCTTCCTTGGCCATGAGCTGAGCGACGCCGCCGGCGGTGCGGACCATCTGGCCTCCGCGCCCGGGACGAAGCTCGATGTTGTGGATATTGGCGCCGAGCGGGATCTCGGAGAGCGGCATCGAGTTCCCTGGGACGGGGTCGATCGCCTTCTTCGAGGTCAGCACCACCGCGCCTACGTTCACGCCGACCGGGGCCAAGATGTAGCTCTTGTCGCCATCCGCGTAGTGGAGCAGCGCGATACGAGCCGATCGGTTGGGATCGTACTCGATGGCCACCACCTTGGCGGGGACGTCGAACTTCTGCCGCTTGAAGTCGATCAGGCGGTACATCCGCTTGTGACCACCGCCCTTGTGACGGGTGGTGATCTTGCCGCGGAAGTTGCGTCCACCGTGCGCCTTGCGGAGCTCGATGAGGCTCTTTTCTGGCTTGCCCTTGGTGATCTCGGCAAAGTCCGAGACGGTCATCTGCCTCAGGCTTGGCGTGGTCGGTTTGAAGGAACGGATACCCATGTTCGTCGACTCCTCAGACCGCCGAGCCGCCGAAGAAGTCGATCGTCTGGCCCTCGGCCAAGGTCACGATCGCCTTCTTCCAGTTCGGACGCCTGCCCACGGTCTTGCCGCGGCGCTTCTCTTTGCCTCGAATGTTGAGCGTGCGGACGTCAGAGACTTCCACGTTGAACGCCGCTTGAACCGCGTTCTTGATTTCGCTCTTGTTGGCATCCCGTGCCACCTCGAAGACCACCACTGAGCCCTGCTCCGCGAGGAGCGAGCCCTTCTCGGTGATCCGAGGCCGCTTCAGGATTTCATGCGCGCTTCGCATCGGTGACTCCTAATGACGCTCCGCTCAGGCGGAAGCCGTCATCTCCTTCTCCTTGCGCGAGGGCTTGGCCTTCTTGAGCCGAGCCTCGAGCGCCGGGATCACCTTGTCGCTGAGCAGCAAGTGATCGTGGTTCAGGATGTCGTAGACGTTGATGGCCTCGACCGGGAGGAACTTGGCTTGGGCCAGGTTCTGCAGCGAGCGAGCCAGCGCGAGGTCGGCCTTGTCGCCGACCACCAGCGTGGACTTGCCACCGAAGTTCCCGAGGACCTTCACCGCATCCTTGGTCTTGGGGCCCTTGGGCGCCCAGCCGCTGTAGACGAACATCGCCTTCTCGCCCGTGCGAAGGGAGATCGCCGAGCGCAGTGCGCCGTCGATCATCTTCTTCGGCATCGAGTAGCTGTGGTCGCGAGGAGCGGGACCGTGGGCCACGCCGCCTTTGACCATGCCGACCTGACGCATCGTTCCGTGACGAGCGCGTCCGGTGCCCTTCTGCTTGTAGGGCTTCTTGCCGGTGCCGCGGACATCCGTCACGCGCTTCACCTTGGCGGTGCCGCGGCGCCGGTTGGCGAGCTGCATCTTGACGACATCGTAAAACAGCGCGCTCTTCACCGGTCCGGCGAAGACGCTGTCGTCGATGTCCATTTGGCCGACAGGCTTGTTGCTCGTGTCGACGACGTTGATCCTCATGACTTGATCTCCACGTCCACGCCGGCCGACAGATCGAGCTTCATCAGCGCGTCGAGGGTCTGCGGCGTCGGGTCCACGATGTCGATGAGCCGCTTGTGGGTGCGGATCTCGAACTGCTCGCGGCTCTTCTTGTCCACGTGCGGGCTGCGCAACACCGTGTAGCGGTTGATGCGCGTGGGCAGCGGAATGGGCCCAGCGAGGCTCGCGCCGGTGCGGCGCGCCGACTCGACGATCTCACCCACGGCCTGATCGAGCAGCTTGTGGTCATAGGCCTTGAGGCGAATCCGGATTTTCGTCGCTTTGCTCGCCATCTTAAAAACTCTCCCGGTCCGTTCGGTCTTCTGTTCTCAATCAAACAATCCGAAGACACGAAGGCGGTCGGCCCAAACCGAGCCGACCGCCCTCGACTTCGAAAAACTACGCAACGATGTCGGTCACGACGCCGGAGCCCACCGTCTTTCCACCCTCGCGGATGGCGAAACGCAGACCCTTGTCCATGGCGACAGGGGTGATCAACTCGACGTCGACCGCGATGTTGTCACCCGGCATCACCATCTCCGTCCCGGCGGGCAAGGTCACCGAGCCGGTGACGTCCGTCGTACGGAAGTAGAACTGCGGCCGGTAGCCCTTGAAGAACGGAGTGTGGCGGCCACCCTCCTCCTTGTTGAGCACGTAGACCTGAGCCTTGAACTTGGTGTGCGGGAGGATCGAACCGGGGGCCGCGAGCACCTGGCCGCGTTCCACGTCGTCCTTGCCCGTGCCGCGGAGGAGACAGCCGACGTTGTCGCCCGCCTCGCCCGAGTCCAGGAGCTTCCGGAACATCTCGACGCCGGTGATCGTGGTCTCCTGCGTATCGCGGAAGCCGACGATCTGAACCTTGTCGCCCACCTTGATCCGGCCGCGCTCGATACGACCGGTCACCACGGTGCCACGGCCAGAGATCGAGAACACGTCTTCGATCGGCATCAGGAACGGCTTATCGATCTCGCGCACCGGCTCCGGAATGTACGAGTCCAGGGTGTCGAGCAGCTGCAGGATCGGCTCCGCGCCTTCCTTGCCGGCCGAGTTGTACGGCTTGATCGCGCTGCCGCGGATCACGGGGACTTCGTCTCCCGGGAACTCGTACTTGGTCAGGAGCTCACGGACCTCGAGCTCCACGAGGTCGAGGAGCTCCTTGTCTTCCATGAGGTCGCACTTGTTCAGCCACACCACGATACGGGGCACGCCGACCTGACGAGCGAGCAGGATGTGCTCACGCGTCTGGGGCATCGGGCCGTCGACCGCGGACACGACCAGGATCGCGCCGTCCATCTGGGCGGCGCCGGTGATCATGTTCTTGATGTAGTCGGCGTGACCGGGGCAGTCGACGTGGGCGTAGTGACGCTTCAGCGTCTCGTACTCCACGTGGGCCGTCGCGATCGTCAAGATCTTGGTCGGGTCACGACGCCCCTGGCTCTCAGAGGCCTTCGCGATCTCGTCGTACTTAAGCGGCTTGGCTAGGCCACGCGCCGCGGACACCATCGTGATCGCCGCAGTCGTCGTCGTCTTTCCGTGATCCACGTGGCCGATGGTTCCCACGTTCACGTGCGGCTTCTTCCGCTCAAATTTTTCTTTCGCCATGTCGCATCTACTCCGTTCGAGTTTCTTAGTACGGCGGTCAGAGCCGCCCCTGCACTTTCGCCACGACCTCCTCCGCTACGTGCGAAGGAACGGGGCTGAGGTAGCCAAATCGCATTGAGAACGTCGCACGCCCTTGGGTACGCGAACGTAGGTCCGTTGCATAGCCAAACATCGTCGAGAGCGGCACATCCGCGGCGACGATTTGGATCCCGGCGCGGGGATCCATGCCCGAAATCTTTGCTCTACGTGCCGAGAGATCCCCGGTGACATCACCGCAGAACTCGTCGGGGGTCGTAACCTCGGCGTGCATCATCGGCTCGAGCAAGCTCGGCCGAGACTTCGCAAAGGCGTCTTTGAATGCCAAGGAGCCCGCGACCTTGAACGCCAGCTCGGAGCTGTCGACGGCGTGGTAGCTGCCACCGACGAGCTTCACGAAGACGTCGGTCACCGGGAAACCCGCCAGCGTGCCCGACTGGGCGGCCTCGCGGATGCCCTCGGCTGCAGGCGCCGCGTATTCCTTGGGAACGTCGGCGCTGGCGGCGCGGGTCTCCACGACCAAGCCGCGGCCGCGGACGGTGGGCTCGAGCTCGACCTTCACGTGTCCGAACTGTCCGCGTCCGCCGATCTCTTTTTGGAAGCGTCCTTCACCATCCGCCCGCTGGGTAGCGGTCTCACGGTAAGCGACCTCCGGCCGGCTCACGGTGACGTCGACTTTGAACTCGCGGCGGAGCCGGTCGACGATGATCTCGAGGTGGAGCTCGCCCATACCTGCGATCAAGGTCTGGCCCGACTCGGCGTCGCTCTTCACCGCGAAGGAGGGATCTTCCATCGCCAGCTTGGCCAGCGCGCCGGCGAGCTTCTCTTCGTCGGCCTGCGTCTTGGGCTCGATGGCTACCGCGATCACCGGGGCCGGGAACTCGATGGACTCGAGCAGCACGCGGCGATCGGGATCGGAGAGGGTGTCGCCCGTGACGGTGTGCTTGAGGCCGACCGCCGCCACGATGTTTCCGGAGCGGCACTCCTCGACGTCTTCACGCTTGTTGGCGTGGAGGCGAACGATGCGGCCGATCTTCTCCTTCTTCCCCTTGCCCACGTTGAGCAGCGTCGTGTTGGCGCGGAGGGTGCCGGAGTAGACGCGGAGGAAGGTGAGGTTGCCGACCTGGGGGTCGGTCATGATCTTGAACGCCAGCGCCGCGACCGGAGCCTCGGGGCTGGGCGACAGCTCAACGGACTTCTCGGTGTCGGCGTCGATGGCCTGGACCGGGGGGACGTCGAGCGGGGACGGCAGGTAGTCGACGATCGCGTCGAGGAGCATCTGCACGCCGCGATTTTTGAAGGCCGCGCCGCAGAGAACCGGCACCGCCTTGAGGCTCAAGCAGGCGTCCCGGATCGCTGCGCGAAGCTCGCCTGCGCCGATCGGCTCACCCGCCACCCACTTGCGAACGATCTCGGGAGCGCTGTCGCCGATGGCGTCGAAGATGGCTTCGCGAGCGGCGACGGCTTCGGCCTCGCGGTCGGCCGGGATCGGCTCGTGGTGATACTTGGCGCCGAGGGTGTCGGCGTCCCAAACCACCTGGCGCATCTCGACGAGGTCGATGACGCCCGCGAAGCTGTCTTCGTTGCCGATGGGGAGCTGCAGGACGACGGGGGTCGCCTTCAGCCGCTCCCGCATGGCGGCGATGGCTCCGGCGTAGTTGGCTCCCGCGCGGTCCATCTTGTTCACGAAGCAGACGCGGGGGATCTTGCGCTTGTCGGCCTGGCGCCAAACGGTCTCGCTCTGCGGCTCGACGCCCCGCACCGCATCCAGCAGCGCCACCGCACCATCGAGCACGCGCAAGGACCGTTCGACTTCAACCGTGAAGTCGACGTGCCCAGGCGTGTCGATGATGTTGATCCGGTGGTCGCGCCAGAAGCAGGTCGTAGCGGCCGAGGTGATGGTGATGCCGCGCTCTTGCTCCTGGACCATGTAATCCATGGTCGCGGTGCCTTCGTCGACTTCACCCATCTGCGCTTCGACGCCGGTGTAAAAAAGCACACGCTCAGTGGTCGTGGTCTTGCCAGCGTCGATATGCGCCATGAACCCGATGTTGCGGGTCGAAGCGAGTATGTTGCGCCAGTCAGCCATGACAACCTAGTTCTGAGCGAGGACCTTTCTTACCAGCGGAAATGAGCGAACGCCTTGTTGGCGTCGGCCATCTTGTGCGTCTCGTCGCGCTTCTTCACCGCCGCCCCGCGGCCCTGAGCGGCCTCGAGGATCTCGGCGGCGAGTTTCTCGCGCATCGTCTTCTCGCCGCGCTTGGCCGCGGACTGGATGAGCCAGCGCATGCCCAGCGAGGTGCGGCGCTCGGGACGAACTTCGACCGGCACCTGGAAGGTCGCACCACCGACACGGCGGGACTTCACTTCGATGCGCGGCTTGATGTTCTCCAAGCCCTTCTTGAAGACCGTAAGCGCGTCTTCACCGCCGCCCTTGTCGGCGACGATGCCGAACGCTCCGTAGCAAATGCGCTCCGCCGTCGACTTCTTTCCATCGCGCATGATCGCGCTGATGAACTTGGTGACGAGGCGATCGCCGTACTTCGGATCGCTGTTAATGCGGCGCTTGGGTGTTTCTCGACGACGACCCATGGAAAGCTCCTTGGCGTGCGCTTAGCGCGCGCGCTTCACTCCGTACTTCGAGCGGCCCTTGTTCCGGCGAAGCTTGTTCGTGTTCGACGGGCCCTCGGCAGGAGAGGCGTCGAGCGTGCCGCGGACGATGTGATAGCGAACTCCGGGGAGGTCCTTCACACGGCCACCGCGCACGAGCACCACGGAGTGCTCCTGGAGGTTGTGGCCTTCGCCGCCGATATACGACGTGATCTCGATACCGTTCGTGAGGCGCACGCGCGCGACCTTACGAAGCGCCGAGTTCGGCTTCTTGGGGGTCGACGTATATACGCGAACGCAGACGCCACGGCGCTGCGGGCACGACTTCAAAGCGGGGGACTTGGTCTTGTAGGCCGGGTCCTGCCGCGCGCTCCGAATGAGCTGGTTGATCGTAGGCATCCGCTTCAACCTTCCGCGACCTCTTTAGAAGGTCGCTTCTCCTCGTCTTCGCCCCGAAAGGCGAAGCGTCCGTTTGCGGAGCAGCCCATCGCCGCTCCGCGTCCAAAACCAGTGCTTTTGAGAATCGATCCGATGCGGGCCGGTCATCGAAGGATGACTCGGCGGATCACATCTTCCTGCGCGAAGCTCGTCCCGCGGGACGCTCGAGCGATCGACTTCTCGGGCTCTTTAAGTCTCGTTCATCCGATCATTCCGCATGCGCGCAGTGAGCTTGATGCTCGGCACTCCAAAAGGAGCTGCACACGGCGATATCGGACTGAGTCGACGAAAAAAGCTCTGCACCTCCGTCCCCAAACGGAAATCCGTGTGGGAGGTCGCGCATAAACCAGATCTCGGACGGGGGTGTCAAGAAAGATCTAGAGCGGAGGGCCTACACGCGCGAAGCCCCGGGAAAACAGGCTCGAAACCCTGTCGGACGAGCTTCGTAGGGGTCCTGGATCCCACCCTTCGTCGGCCCCCAGCCCACGCCCTAGGCTTGGGGACTGGGGCTCGAGGGCCATTCGCGCGCCAGCAGCCCTTGCGAGCGGGGTGTTGGTTTGGCCATGTCGGGGAGGCCAAACAGATCGGACGGTTTTAAGGGGCGATAGCGCCCTGGGCACATGGCCAAAGGGCTGGCCCGATGTGTGCTCTAGCTGGGACGCATGCGCGATGACGAAGCGATGACCCTCCTCCGGCGGCACCCCATCTTTGGACCCGCCAATATCCCCTCAGAGGCCACGGCGGGCCTCGAGGTGCTCAAGTACCCGCCGGAAGCCATGGTCGTGCGCGCGGGCGCCGACCAGCGCAGCATCTTGGTCCTGGTCGACGGGACTGCGGCGCTCCATGCCCGTGTTCGAGTGGGCGGCCGCCAGTTCTTGGCCGGCCTCATCGACGCTCCCTCGGTGATCGGCGATGAGGATCGCCACGCCGAGAATCCGTGGAGCTTCTCGATCCGTACGGCCCGCGCGGCGACCTTCGTCAGCGTGCCAAACTCCGCGTTTGACGCTTGGATTCAGGCCGATGCGCAGCTCGCGGCCTCGCTGTACAAGTCGGCCTGCGTGCGGGCGCTCCGCATGCGCACGGTGCTGGAGCGGATGCTGCTCGAGCCGACGGATCAGCAGATCCTGACGCTCCTGTGGGATCTCTCGCGGCCCGCGACCAGCCCCGGCACCGTCGCGGTGGCTCCGCTGTCGCAGTCCCGTCTGGCCCGCGCCTTGGGCGTGGATAGGAAGACGATCGGCCGCAACATTCGGCGCCTCACCGAGCAAGGTGTGCTGACGGTTCAGGGCAAAGAGGCTTCGCTCTTGGTGGATCGGCGGAAGGCCTTGCCGGCCACTCCGTCGCTGCGCCGCGGGGTCTCGACCTGGCGCATCGCAGAGTTCAGGCGCCGCCGCGAAGACGTCGGCTGAAAAGCGTCGCAGACGAGAGGCGCGCCCGCCGGCGCCTCACCCCACCCGGAGCGACTGGACAGCGATCTTTCCGAGGTCGATCCAGCGCCCCGGGAACACGCCCAACATCAACACCCCGGCCGTCGCCACCACCAAGCCGATCGTCAGCGCCCTGGAGCGCGTCGCCGTGGGCAGGGGCCCCGGGTCCGGGACGTCGTGCATGTAGAAGGCCGCGACGACCCGCAAATAGTAGTAAATGCTAATGATTGAGCCAGCAACTCCGGTGATCACCAGCGGGAGCTCGCCGGCCTTGAGCGCGGCCGAGAAGACATAGAGCTTGCCGAAGAAACCGCCCGTAGGAGGCATGCCCGCCAGCGCGATCATGAACAAAGACATGGCCGCGCCCAGCGCCGGGTGACGGAAGCCTACGCCCGCGAAGGCCCCGAAGCGCTCAGCCTCGGCTCCGCCTTCTTTGCGCTCGAGGAAGGTCAGCACTCCAAAGGCTCCGAGCGTCATGAAGGTGTACGAGAGCAAGTAAAACAGCACCGCGGCGGCCGCGCTCTGCTCTCCACGCGCCGCAGCCACCACGCCGATGAGGGCGTAGCCGGCGTGGGAGATGGAGGAGTAGGCCAGCATGCGCTTCACGTTGCGCTGGGCGACCGCCAGGACGTTGCCGACGATGATCGTGGCGTAGGCCAGCAGGCTGAGGAGCGGGATGAACACCGCGCTCTCCCCGGCCTGCGGGCCGAGGCCCACCACCACGAGGCGCAGGAGACCGACGAAGGCCGCGGCCTTGACGCCGACCGCCATGAAGCCGGTGACCGGCGTGGGGGCGCCTTCGTAGACGTCCGGGGCCCACAGGTGGAAGGGAACGGCCGCGATCTTGAAGCCGAGGCCGATCAGCACCAGCGCCAAGCCGAGACCGATGATCGGCTGTCCGAGCACACCGGCCTTGGCCATGCGCGCGATGTCGGGCAGCGCGACCGAGCCGATCTGCCCAAAGAGCAGCGCGATCCCGAAGAGCAGGAAGCCCGTGGCGAAGGCGCCCATCAAGAAGTACTTCAGCGCCGCCTCGTTGGCGCGCAGATCGTTCTTGCGCAGTCCGGTGAGCGCGTAGACCGCGATCGACATGGTCTCGATGCCGAGGAACAGCGTGAACAAGTCCCCTGCCGCGCCCATCACCATCATGCCGATCACCGAGAACAGGATCAGCGCGTAGTATTCGGCGTGATTGCTGCCGCCGCTCTGGAGGTAGCCGGGGGAGATCAACGCCGCCACGCCGGCGGCCACCAGGGCCAGGCACCAGGAGAACACCGCGAAGGCGTCGACGATCATCGGGGCGGCGTAGCCCTCGGCGCCAAAGACGCTCATCGGAGGCTCGCCCATCCGGCCCATCGAGAAGCCGAGCGCGATCACGATCCCGAGCACCGTGAGCACCGCCGCCCAGCCGCGCTCGAGGCCGACCGAGAAGACCTCGAACATCAGGAGCAAGAGCGCCGTCGCCAGCACGACGAGGAGCGGGACCAGCGGCATAAACTGTTGCATCGTCATCGCTGAGCCCTCACTGCTGCCCGCCGACGCCGTTTGGCGCTCGGTCGAGGCGAATCGGGCGAATGGTGTCGCTGCCCGGCGCTTGGATCATGGGCCGCAGGATCTGGATGCGATCGCGGGCCGGGGTCGTCGGCTGCTGGTTACTGGCCTGCCGGAGCACGCCGCGGTCCGGGTCGTACGGCTTGCCCACGCCGCGCTTGTGCACGTCGGAGACGAATTGCCGCACCGAGGGCTCCATGCGGGAGAGGAAGATCCCCGGCATCAGCCCCATGAGCACCGCCATCAACGCGAAGGGGATGAGGACGGCGGTCTCGCGCGTGCTCATGTCCTCGAGGTGTTCGTTGGCGGGGTCTTGCAGCGGTCCAAACAGGACCTTCTGCACCATCCACAGGAGGTAGACGGCCGCGAGGATCACGCCCGTGGCGGCCAGGATGGCCTGGACGTGGTGGAGGCGCAGCGTCCAGCTGTTGCCAGCGAAGATGGGCATGTCGAGCGGCGCCCCGCCAGTGAAGGTCCCCGAGAGGATCAAGAACTCACCCGGGAAGCCGCACAGGGTGGGCAGGCCGGCGCTGGCCATCGAGATGAACACCAAGAAGAAGGCGTAGCGGGGGAGCCGGCGCGCGATCCCGCCGTAGTCCGCCAGGAGGCGCGTGTGCCGGCGCTCGTAGAGGACGCCGACCAAGGTGAAGAGCGCGCCGGTGGAGATGCCGTGCGCCAAGCACTGGTAGACCGCGCCGCTGACGCCCTCCACGGTCATCGCGGAGATGCCGAGCATGCAGAAGCCGAGATGGCTCACCGAAGAGTAGGCCACCAGCTTCTTCATGTCCGGCTGCACCCAGGCCGCGACCGCGCCGTAGATGATGCCAATGACGGCCAGCCAGCCAAGGATCGGGGCAGCCTCGACCGCCGCACCGGGGAACATCGGGAAGGCGAACCGGATGAAGCCGTAGATGCCGAGCTTGAGGAGCACGCCGGCCAGGATCACCGAACCGGGCGTCGGGGCCTCGGTATGGGCGTCCGGCAACCAGGTATGCACTGGGAACATCGG
>Ga0154020_10009526_pt1 | contig 11171 bp, 21 predicted proteins | sample Klosneuvirus_201_FD_109709 | JGI IMG/M metagenome (GOLD analysis project Ga0154020, IMG submission 109709) | Active sludge microbial communities from wastewater, Klosterneuburg, Austria - Klosneuvirus_20160825_MG | ecosystem: Engineered > WWTP > Aerobic digester > Activated sludge | place...
CTCGTTCCAGACGACCAGAAGTGCTCCTCTACGCCCTCTGTGACATTGCGCGGGTCAAACGGTACGCACTCAAACGGCAGCAGACAGATGGCGCAGCGTGGCAGAGGCTTTGAGCATGAGGGGCAGTAGTTGACCTGTGAGAGGAAGATAAGCAAATGCATGGGATGAGACACACAACCATCCAACCCAGTGACACACCTTTCGCCGAATTTGCATAGCCGAGGCGCCAGCAGTGCCAGCAAAGGTCTTGCGGCGCGCAGTCTCGCGGCCGAGAGTGAAGGAGGCATTGCAATACTTGCAAGTGGCAAAGACTTGCGGGAAGACGGGCTGCTCAATGTTCGGCACGCGGTTTACGTCAAACTGACAACGTTCAAACCAGAGCTTCCACCGATCGAGCAGGCCGCAATATCTAGACAAGGTGAGGTGAGCTTTGAGCTGAGCGAGGGAGGAGAGAGGCGCACAGCTCAATCCACTGCTCCACTTGCGGAGCCTTGACCTTGCGCGAACTCACCTGGCTCATGACGAGTGCCACCGTCTGGATGTCATTGGTGCGCTCGAGGTAGCTCTGGAGGAGCTCGACACATGATCCCGAGTCATCAATGCCAGTGAGCAGCAGGCCCTCGAGCGCGCCAGCAGTGATGGCCTGCGAGTGCGCCTCGCTTAGGTATGCGCGGAGCTGGTTATCGTCGAGGAAACGACAGGCAAAGGCGATCTTGTCAAGCAGCGAGATCTTGCTCTTGGCGCCAATGACACCATCGTAGGTGACGGCCTTGCCCTCCTCCTCTGGGTTCTGGCATAGGAACATGAACATGGCCTCGAGGTAGGGGTCGGCAATATCAGCGGCCAAGGCGCGGCACGTCTGACGCCACAAAGCGCCAGCACCACCATCCTTGTATCCTGAGAGTGCCATCGCAATGAGTTGCACGTTGATGCTCTTCTTAGTGCCTGCGGCAGGAGCGGCGCCCTGGGTCGGGGCGGGCGAGGTCGGAATATCAGCGCTGACGGCAGCAGCTTTGGTATCGGGAACCTGACTCTCCTTCTGCGCTTGGAGCTGGAAGGTGGCGAGAGCGCGTTTGAGGTTGAAGTGGAAGACGGCCAAAGCCGCGGCCTTAGAGAAGCGGCCGCGATTCTCGTACTGAACGAGCTTCTCCTCGAGGTCCTGTGCGCTTTTGAAGCCCCAGCCGCAAAGCTTTTGGGCAAGAGCGCGGGCATATGTGGTGTACATGGTGAAATTGAGAGTCACCGTTTTCATCAGCTCTAAAGAAAAAGACATGGAATCAGAGCAAGCTCCTGGGGAAAAAAGAAATGAGGACTTACTGTCGTCGTCCTTGGGGGCTGTGATGACGCGATAGATGCCCTTGTACTCACTCAGCGCTTTGCCTTTGTTAAATTGGAACTTCATATTGTAAATCCACTTCCAGACTGAAGTGATCTCCGCGTCCTCAAACTGGGGCACCACCGTCTCGTGATTTCGCTTCGTGTCGGACGAATAACCGGCCTTGGCGCGCTCGCGCATTACATAGGATATGTCCAACTTGCCCTGCAGCGCCAAATCGCGGAATGACTCCCTAAGAGCACGTGGGTCAGCAAACACGTCGACAAAATGTCAAAGCCTGTTTCAAAGAAGGGAAGAGTCGCGCACTTGTTGTCCGCCTCGGTGAATTTGTCGGAGCGGAAAGCAGTTTTGTCAGGATTGCCGGCCAACACGTGGCGACCGGTGGCACAGGCAAAGTCGCCCATCGGCGAGAAGGCCAGCGGAATCGGCTCGTGCATCTCTACAAACGAATAAGGCGACTTCAGAGACGAGCCTCAAGGGGAGAGGGGAATGGGGAGAAACGTACTGAGGAGCTGCACGACACCAGAGGAGTTAATAGTGAGCACCTTGTACTCGTCAGTGAGATGCCACGAGAAGGAGGCGATGCTGTCGCTGCTCACGTATTCTACACGAATCGGTTAGATCGTTCGTCTGTCAAAATATCATACAAGATCGACTCGCCTCTTGGCTTATTGTGGATATCGTCAGTGACAATCTCGGGAACAGGTGCGTCCTTGGCTGCGCTGTTGTTGGAGCGGTTGAGGTTCATGAGCTCAAAGGTCGGCTTCATGTCCCACACCTTAGGCAAGGATAATGAGGGTCGACCATCAACATGAAGAAACTGAAAATCCTTACCTTGAGAACTTTTTCGTCCTTGTTAATGGAGCCAATGATACCGGTGCGCGTGGGACACCAGGCAATCTGTGAGAGGTTCTTGGACTTGGTATCAATGACAATCAACTAGACAGCGGAAAAGAGGAGAAATAAGTTCAGCTAACATGAAGCGGCACACTGCCAGTGCGCACCGCCTCAACGAGTCGGCGAAGATCCCAGATCTTGATGTAACCGTCGTCGGAAAAAGTGGCCAAGTGGTCAGGGTTGAAGGGGTCAAAGCAGACGCCTTGCGCCGCCTTAGCGTGCGCTACCACAGATTTGGGGGCGACGGAGGCGCCATCTATATCCATTGGATCGATTTACAAGGTGAAGATAGAAAGAGGCATCACAATTCGCAACGTGCCCCTCAGATCATAGATGCGCAGCCAGCGCGAGCCCGTGCCAGTGGCCAAGCACATAGGCGATGTCGGCAGCCAGGCGAGGCCAACCGTCGACTCAGAATTACCGAGCTCGTAAGCAGGCTCCACGGAGAAGAAGAGGGTAAGACGACAGGTCAACACAATCAACATGACAATCAATTACCACGACGATCTGTTGCGAGTTAGACATGCCAGAGACGTTGAAGAGCGTCGACGTGTCCGAAGCCGACGATTCAAGCGACCTAGAGGTTGGCCAACATGAGTATCATTACACCAAATCATCATCAATGATCTTAGAAACAATATAGTCGCTCGTACAAGGGCGCGGAGGACAAATCGGGCGAGGGCGCGACTGGCGAGGCAGCGGGGGCATGGTTGAGGTCCCACACGATCGTCGAGTAAGCGTTGCGGACCTTCTCCAATCCAGATGCAATCAAATTCTATGAAAGAGAAGAGACACTATCAGTCAGCGGCCAAACGACACTCGACCATGCCAAGGATAGCTCACCGTGTGGACGGGATTCCACGCGAGGACGTTGCAGGCGCGGCTATGGTGGGGGACAAACTCGCGCATGATGGTGGCGCGCTCCTCGCTGCCGTCTTGCTGTAGGCTTAGCGCAGAAGCAGCTTGCTCAAAGGAGGAGACGAGGACACGACCATTCGCCATCCCCACCGCCACATCGTCGCCGCCCTTATGCGCTTTGGGCGCCACCGCTAGGCACTAAGATGGGGCAGGTGAGCGAGGCGCAACGCCAGTGACAACAATTGGAGCGAGCGCACCTGAAAGTTTTGAACATCGGAATTCACACCGAGTAACGTTAAAGAGGGCTCTTGGGAGACGCGAGGAGGATCTGGAGAGAGGACAATGAGTGAGCAAAGAAGAAAGGCGAGGTCGACGAGAGGACGAGGGCACCGCCAGGATAGCGTAGCGAATAGCCGCGCTTTACGGCCACGGAGTCCTCCTAAAGCAGATACAACATGGTGAGGCATCACAAAAGAGCAATCGTTCCTGTCTCGATTCCAGGGCGAAAGTGGAGCCGGAAGGAAAAATATTCGAACTCGACGAAAAGGTGCGAGCAGAGCCGGCAGAGGGGGAGCCGCAACGCAAACCGATGAAAATGTATAGATTATAATATAATATATTTATTGTTCTATGAAGTGGATCCCACTAGACAGGGATCGAAGCGAGGCGAGGAGAAGGCGACAAGGCTCAAGGAAGTGAGGGGCCCTGGGCGAACCTTGTAGTGCAGCGAGTAGAGGCGCAGATTGGACGACGCCACCACAAAGCGATTTGGATCGCCCTCACACCACTCGATCGCGAGCTTCTTCCTTGACATTTTCGATGTGCTCACTGGAAGCGATGGCGGGACTGAGCAAGGTCATTAGGTGGTTGTCGAAGCCTCGCAGAACGACAGGACCGGATTGGGTCAGGTGTAGGGCCTCAGGTGATCACCATTCTTGTGAGTCCCCAGTACTGAATACTCCTCGCTAGATTTTTTTCCCATAGTATTAGACGAGAGAAAACGGGCATCATTTCATGTCGAAGCGCGCTCGCCATGGCGGCGGCGATGAGGACGGCAACGACGACGCTCCCGCCCTCGACGGTGCGCCCTCACTCTTTAACCTCATCATCCCCAACATATTTCGCAGTTTTATTTTTAAATCAACCCAGAAAACTTTGGTGATGGTGACGAGCGCAAAAGGAAGCGTCAGCGCCGAGGCGGCGAAGTCGTCGGCGAGCTCGGCGACTCGTTCTCAGAGGAGTATGATGTTGTCGCTGATGATGAGCATGATGATGACAATGAGCGCGGTCGCCTTGACAAAGACACGAGGACCCTCAAGGAGGGAACCATTACCTTTGTTGGCTCCTTGCTCGACACGTCCATCCCGTGCGATCATCCTCGACTTGCTTATTTTGCCGCCCTTAAACGTCTCCGATTCTGTAGAGTGGTGATGCAGCAAATGCCCAAGATGAAGACGCATGTCGCACGGCACTTGCGCGAGCTCAAAGCGACCATGCTCAAGCGCTTGGCCGAGCTCCGTGTCCCGTCGGCAGCGGCGGCGCACCCCAATTACCTCTCCCTCGTCCAAGAGAATGTGAGCAGTCCCCCATAATTTTTGAGAACCTCGACTTTTCCTGACTCCTGCCCTGTTGCAGGAAAAGCTGGATCGAAACATCTTCGAGTCATCCACCGAACTTGAACGTCTCAAGGAGGAGAGGGATGGTCAGCGCAAGGAATTGAGTTCGGAGAAGAATTCCGTCAAGGCCTTCCTCGAGGAACGCGCCAAGCTCGAGATGAGAACTGAACAGTTGCACAAGGGAAAGGTACCGGCATCGTCGAGCTGGTGTTATGACACAACGTTGCCTTGATATACAATACCTAGCTTCACTCTCTCTTGAAGCAAGAAGCGTCGGGCGATGCCATTGTCGACAATCCAAGCGACGTCTTCGACTTGGAAGCCAAGAAGAAGCCATATCTCAAGGTCTCCGCGCTCTTGTGTTGCTGGGGATGCTCTCGCCCTCACACCGCCTCGTTCCTCTCTTTATAGGGCGTCTATTTGATTGACTCAGCGCTTGAGGCGGTCAAGGCGCGCATCTCTCAGCGCATCGACACTGTCCAGCGCGACAATGCACGGTCGCTGGCTCCTACCCAAGCCCTCTATGAGGTAGATCTGTTTGGAGCAGCACGCTTCCCCCTCGGCTAATTGCTTTCTAGGTGCGCGATGTTCTCCAGTCGACCTTACACGAGCAACGAACCAAAGACAACAATTTGATTCGCCACCAGAGCGAACCTGGCGACGATGAGGCACTCGTCGATGCTGACCTCAACGACGACTGAATCCCCGCCACTTCTTGCCATCCCACCATGCCACCCATATGTGTGAAATTGACCCAAGAATACATCTTAATTCATCCGATTCCTCCATTGTCAGTGTCTATCACCAATAGGGGTAGATGGCCTTGGGGTCCGCCTTGGTCTTGCCAAAGAGAGCCACCTCGATCTTGTCATAGCCGCCAATCAACGCGCCCAGAGTTTGCAGGCCCCACAGCACCAGGTACATGTAAAAGAAGAATTTGTTGGTCCAAAACAAGTAAGTGGCAATCGGCACCATGACCATCCTGGATGACCATGGAGAGTTAAACGGCTGCGGCATGCAACTACCACAACGAGGACAAGGGCCGCACCAGAGCGCGAGGTAGAAGTACTTGACCAAGTAACCGTTCGCGTTCACGGGCTTGTGCTTTGATCTGAAAACAGTGAAGCAAATCATCAGTTCCCTCCCAACATGGCATCGAGAGACTCAAGGGAAGCTTCGCGTACGCGTCGCCGAGCTTGCCAGTCTTGGTAAACTGCTCCAACAGCTCGTCCTTGACCGCCCAGCGATTGCGCAGCCAAGCGCCAAGCGTCTCCTCACCCGAAGGCAGCGAGACCGCATCGAAACGCTTAATATCGACGTGGAACTCTTAATCAAAAAAAAAAAGAGATGAGAATATCTGGCACTCCTCTGCACAGGGAACGCGACGACAGAGGGTGTACGCTTGGGGAAATTGGCAAAGACATCGAATTCCGACTGCGCGGGCTTAGGGTAATAGGCGAGCGTGAGGTCGTAGACAGCGTCAATCAAATGGCGATCGCGCAAACCGTTGCAAACGTAGATGAATCCAGTCTCGCCTGAGAGGAGGAGAAATGTGACAAAACTGACACAAGGGACTCGGTGCAACATTGCGACATACGAGGATGGAGGACGTGCTGCAGCTTGGGATAGCCCATCTTCTCTGCAAACTTGTCGCTAATAGCGGTCGTATGCGCCGTCTTGTCTGTGCCCTCGGGGAATATCAGCAATTGTACGGGGTATTCCTTGTTCTTGGTGTGCTATGAGGAGGAGGGAGGGAGGATGAGGAGAATGGTAGAGATGACGCTAATCACATCGCCACTCCGCACCTCGAGCAGGAGGTCGACATTCGGGCGATCTTTCTCCCAATGGCGGGACAAGAACCAAAACATGCTCGTTTGCATTGGCCAGCCTAAAACGATCACAGTAATGCACAAGGTCAAGACAAAGACTCAAATGCTCATAGGAGTGCACAACCGGGTCAATAATAAAAGTCAATTGGTACGAATCCGCACCGACAATGGGCAACTTCTTGAGCTGCTCCTTAAGCATGAGCTTGAAGTTTTCGTTGCGGCCCTCGTGTGGCATGAATCCCCATAAGAACATCCAGTCGAGACGCGTGCGGTGGTTGGTAATAATCAAAACGCGCTCGCCCCTAGAGTGTGCAAACAGGGGAGGTCAGAGGGGACCCAAGGACAAGATCGTCGAGCTCGACGACAAGCAAACATTGAGGTCGTCGAGGACAGCTGCGTTGATACGAGAGAAAAGAGGTTATATTCAATCATTGAAATATAAAATGAATTGAGAAATGGGGGTCGTAGAGAAGGAAGGGAGAGGAGAGGGAGGCGCACTTGCGCGGGATGTTGTCGCCAGTGAGGACGATCGGACAGCCCATCACCACCTCAATCAGACCGCCCATGAAGTTGGTCCAGGAGGCCGTAAAGAAATCGACGAAGCGGCGATAAAAGCCGTAGTGGACGAACATAAGGGTGAGCGTGGGCACCATGAGCAGGATCGGGTTGAAAAAGAGCAAGCCGCCCAAGGCAAAGTACGCAAACACCGCCGCGCGCACCGCTGCCACCACCTTCTTCTGCATGATACAACAGACCAAATAGGCAGAAAGAAGAGTGAGCGCAGTGCTGAGAGCGTTCAATGCTGGAGATATCACAAGAGGGACTCGGTTGCCGGAGATTGAGGAGTTGCGGCCAATCAATCTGATTGCCTGCCACGTCGCCCACGAGTCTCCTTACGAGCTATTCTCTCTCGTCGTTAATAAATACGCAATATGGCTGAGCAAGAAGAGACGTTCACGGAGACGCTAGCGCGCTTTCGCAAGATTGAGGACGATGCGCGATTGCCCAATAAAGCATCGACGGCCAACGCCAAACCCGTCGGCGCCGAGGTCAAGAAGAAGAACACGGCCGCTGAGGCGAAGAAGGCCGCCGCCCTCAAGGCGCTTCGCACGCGCAAGTTTGACGCGAACGTGCGCTGGTACTCGAGCACTGAGAAGCGCGTACGCCTGCCCTCCCCTCATGTCCTCGACTAAGGAAAGATCGATCTCGCCGCTTACTCGTCCTCGAGGCGCGATTGGAGATTGACATGCTCCTCTTTTCTACTTCGATTATGATTTGATATTTAATATAAATTGTCATTCTTCCATTGGTTGCGTGTTGCCTCAGTGATAGAGCGACCTTTCCAGATCGCCTGAGTTGGTTGACATTTTTTTCGACGTCGTCATTGGCTGCTCAAGCTCCGTCTGCGCCCTTAGAATGCTTCTTTGATGCACTTTATAATAAATTTTATCTAAATGATCTTCTATATGTATTATAGGAAGCGATGCGTTACCATCTGGAGGGCCCTGACATTGCTCGTCCCGGAGAGAGCCTCAGCTTCAAGCTTCGCGTCACCACCGATTCGGCACCTCATTGTTCCTTCCCCCTCTCTTTTTCATCTGCTTATTTATCTTATTAACACAGGAGCCTGTTCAACCGATTGATTTGCCTTACAAGCCGTTTGAGATCAAGATCTGGATCAAGGCGCCCGGCGAGGACAACAAGCGCGAGATTGTGCCGCCGCCGCTTGTCCTCCCTCGCCTATCTCGACTGATGCTCACTTGTGCTGTCCCTGTCTTAGGGCAATGTGACTCACGTGTCTGTGGGCGAGTACGAGGCGCGTCTCGATGCACCGAGCAAGGAGGGCACCTGGATCGTCAACTTGACGGCCAAGGGTCAGCGCCTCTTCCGGGACTCTCAGTACGCGCTCGCCACGGTGAAGCCGGCGCCAGACAGTACTGCAGTGACCTTCATTGGTTTGTGTTCACTCTCCTCTTTGACGCATTTTCTTGGTTAGAATACGGTCCCATCTTGTTCCAGCTTGAGGCCGAGCTCGAGACGGCCAAGGTCGGCAAGCGCTGCCTTGTCGTCATTGATGTCATGGGTATGTGTTTGAGAGATTGCCCTCGGTGACCGCCCAGCGGCTCGCTCATCATGTCGCTCGTTGATAGATAAGAGTCGTGAGAATATGGATGTGCCCTTGAGCAATCTGAGTGCCCAGCTTGTCCCTCCGAACGACGGCGCACGACAGACACTCGAAGTCGACTACCACTTGGAGATTGGTGCCGACCTTGACTCGCTGTAGGGTTGCCTTGCATGGTCTCACGAGCTTTTGGCTTCTTCTAGGTACCTATGAGGTGTCATTTGTGCCAAAGGTGAACGGTGAGCACGCCCTCGAGCTCTTCTACCTCCAACAGCGCGTAACCCGGACCGTCTTTGAGGTCCATCAAGGTATGTTCGCTTTATTTGCCGCCGCTTGACCTTGTCTGTCGCTCCATCATATAGGCGTCGACGTGAAGAAGACGACAGCTAAGCATGTGCACGATAACCTCATTATCAATCACGAGGGCAACCTTGTCATCGAGGCCACCAACGCTGACGGCACACCCAACTTCCTCGGCGGCGACTCGTTTGACATTTCGGCCATGTCGCCCACACCGGCGGACATTGTTGCATATGAGGGTGCGCGCCCCGGCCACTACATCGTGCGCTACACCTTCCATGACACGGGTAGTCACGAGCTCAGCATCAAGATGAATGGCGAGCACATTGGCAATTCTCCTTTGACTATTGTGCGACCCTCCTAATGCCTTTGCAGGCTTTTTTTGTTCTTACCTTTTTACATTTGTAGAACGTCAAGGCCGCTGAGTAAAGAAGCATGAGGTGACAAGAGACGAAAATGCCGTTGTATCATTGACAATTAAGTGTTGTAGTAGCGGACGAACACCGTGAGGTCTTCAGTACGACTGCAAGAGGATGGGCAAGACCACGGCAAAGGCGAGCATGAGCCACGAGTGCTTGGCGCTACGCGATGCTGCCGATGTGGGCTGCATTGTGGTCTTGTTGCGCTCTTGCGGCGTCACATCGCCAAAGGGGTGCACGAGCGAGCTATTGAGATGCCACGGGTGTGCGTCCACATAATTGGCCAGGAAGTCTCCGGCGCACATGTCTTGCTTGTACTGCGTGCGAGACTTGAGCTCCACGAGCGGACCGAGGACGCAGGTACCGTCCAGATCGCCAATCTGTGGATTCAGTGACACTTCGTCGAGCGAGCACTGCAAGCCGGGGAGACCGCCTAGACCACAAGAAGCCCCATAAGTGATGGAATGTGTGAATGTCAACGACAAGTGGCGATATGTACGCGACACCAAGTCGTCCATGTTGAGCTCCGCCGCCTCGTCGAGCAAGCTCTGCAGACAAACATTGCAGCAGCTCCACTTGGCCCAAAAGTCGCGACAATTCTGATCCTTATCGTCAGCGCCGAACGCGAAGGCAAGCAAGGGGTTCTGGAGCTGTCCAGTCGCATTCATGTCGCGGATGCAGAGCAAGGAGTAGGGGTCCTGCAGCACATTCTTGCAACTGTCGCTCACCTATAGAGAAGTAAGCATCATGACATCTCGATCGAGTCGAGGGTTTCCACCTTGGCCGACTTGAGCTTGTCCAAGATAGATGTGTCAGGTTGCACTTGTCGCTTCAGCCGCGCTAAGAGATCGCCGGCAGACTCAAGCGCGCGCTTGGACGAGGTGGTGGGGGTAGTTTCGGAGTCAGACACGCGACGACAAACGGGTGGCGCACCGCCATTGCAAAAGCAGCTCTCTCCGGCCACAATGGTGCAGTTGCTAATATAGTGGATGAGTTAGGTTTTCTCAGGATGTCAAGACAATGCCGCACTGAGCGAGAACGGTGCCATCGTAGACAGGAGTCCAGGTACACTGCCTGTCAATGGTCACTGACTGCAAGCAAACCTCCGACACGGGGTCACAATAGAGCTGTTGAGGGCACGGCGCCGTCAAGGTGTCGCATTTGTCATTCTATGATAAAATTCAATTAATAATCGTAGTCGGTCAATTCCACCAAAGTCAAAACCATTTTTTTCAAATTCCGCACCAGCTGTGGAAGTGGGACGCACTTGCCGTCGAGCCATGCCTCATCAGCAGTGCAGCTGCTCGGGTCGGTGAGGCAAACGGGGCCCATCTGAGGGACGGCAATACAGATCTCCGTCTGCTCACAGCCCTTGTTGGTACAGTCGGTCCCGGCACAGGCCCCGTCCGTACACGTGTTGGATTCGCACTGTTGGTTGGCGAAGCAAGGGTCGTTGATTCGCTGATAGCCGACTAGAGGGTGTTAAGTCGATCACTGGTCGTTCCTCCATCGCAGAGTGATTCAGGACAAACGCACACTCGCAGCGGCCATTGATGCACGTGCCAGTCTCGCACTCTTCATTGGCGCGGCACGAGTCGTCGCACGTCATATTGCCAATGGCGGGCACCTTCGTGAGTACGCACTGGCTTGCGATGCATGCCAGCCCCGTCGCGCACATGGAAACAGGGTTCAACACGGCCGCGGACTGATTCGCGCAAACATCGCCAAGGGCGCGAACCGTCTTCAGAGGGTCGACGCATTTGAACATGGTCTCCGAGAAAGGCAGGCAAACGA
>Ga0154020_10009527_pt1 | contig 11171 bp, 11 predicted proteins | sample Klosneuvirus_201_FD_109709 | JGI IMG/M metagenome (GOLD analysis project Ga0154020, IMG submission 109709) | Active sludge microbial communities from wastewater, Klosterneuburg, Austria - Klosneuvirus_20160825_MG | ecosystem: Engineered > WWTP > Aerobic digester > Activated sludge | place...
CCTAGCGGAACCGAGCCTAGCGGAACCGAGCCTAGCGGAACCGAGCCTAGCGGAACCGAGCCTAGCGAAACCGAGCCTAGCGAAACCGAGCCTAGCGGAACCGAGCCTAGCGGAACCGAGCCTAGCGAAACCGAGCCTAGCGAAACCGAGCCTAGCGAAACTGATCGTCGACGCTGCGCTCGGTCTTCGGCTGCTTGCCCTTCGGGCCGCTGTCGTCGAGATAACGCAGGAACATCGTCAGGTATTGGACCTGCTCGGCGCGTATCGGCTTGAACGCGAGCCCGATCTGGAACCCTTCGTCGACCGCCGTCGACCACACGACACGCGCCTGGATCGATAGTGGCTCGGACTGAACGTCGTCCTCGAATACGAGCTGGATATCGAGATCCACCTCGCTGCCATACGGAATCTTCGCGGGAAGATCCGCGCACAGCCCACCGCGCGAGAGGTTCGTCGTGCGTCCCTCGTGCTGCGTGCCTCCGACCCGAATTCGCACCACGGCCTCGTGCGCGTATCTCGGATGCTCTCGGTCCTGATGCGGCACGTCGTTGGAAGCTTGGAGCCCTCGTCGGGAGGAGGCAAGTTTTCACGGGGTAGCACCCGGGGACGTCTCGCTCCGTCCCTCGTCGAGGCGCGTCATGGTCGGCCTCGACCGTTGCACGACCAACTGTCCGGTGGCCGGACAGCCTCTCGGTCAGATCGAGCTCCACCGCGAGCTCGGTCACGGCCGGTGGTCCTCTCGTGGGTGGCGTGCCTCGGTAAACCACCCATTCGTCAGGTCATCGAGCTCCGCGGCCGCCTCCTCGGCGACCGCCGCGGCCCGCGCTTGGATTCCGACAGACCGTGCCGCTCGTTTCCATACGAAGTACACCTGGATCACACGCGCCGCTAACCGCCGACGTTCGCGTCGTCGGGCTCCCTCGAGTGCTGCTACCTGCAGCTCGCGCCCATCGAACACCAGTCGATCGAGACGCCAGGTCGCCCTCACTTCGATCGTCACACCTCGCGCGACATCGAGCTCTTCGTCGCGCCAGCTCGTGTTTCGTCCGGTTCGCACGCTGAGCCACGGCACGAGTCCCGCCAACCTCGAGCGGCGAACGAACCCACGGCCCAGATCGCGATCGAGCCCCGCGGTTCGATACGCCGCGGCCAAAACGTCCGCGATCGGCGGCGCGACGACGGGCGCACCGAACGGTGCGTCGAGCGTCGGCGGAGCCGCGACATCGATCGCGTCGTCGTCATCGTGATTCTCGGTCTCGGCCCCACGCGTATCGCGTCGCGCGGCCGTGCTGTCCGCGCTCGCTTCGCGTGCGGCGAGCACGATCCAGAGCGCTGCAAGGACGGCGAGGACCGTGGTGATCGCGATCTGGGCCGTCAACTCGTGGCGCGACGCCGTTCGTTCGGCCGCGTGGTGCGGTGCGGTTCGTTCGGCCGCATGGTGCGATGCGGTTCGTTCGGGTGTGTGGTGTGCTGCTCGCGCTCGCGCCTGCTCTCTCGCACGGCGCTGATCGCGAACGCACCTGCCGTCGCACTGGAACTGTTGGAGGAGCGAGCCGTCGAACAGACGTCGCGCCGGAATGATCCGAGGACATGGTTCGCAACGAAGTGGCGCGATGTCGGCGTGCCGGGGTGACGGCGACGCATCGGTGGGTACCGATGATGGTTCGGGACGATGCGAGGGAGCGCGAGACGATGCACCCGCATCGATGCGCGTAGTGAACTCGCGCGTGACATGCTCACACGTGGCCACGTCGTCGACTGCGACGCGTTCGCTCTCGTGCAGCTCTCGCTCCCGCGCGGCGCGATCGAGACGCTCGCGCAGGTCACGTGCACCATGCTCGTGTGCCTCGCGCTCCCGTGCCTCGCGCGCATCGGCGATCGACCGCTTGATCGCGCGCATCACAGCCTCCATGTCCCGACGAGCCACAGCTCGTCGCGTCGCACGGACGTCGCTTCGTTCAGCGCGCGTCGCCACGTGATCGACACGTCGACCCGCCCGAGCCACGACGAGTGCCGTCGTAGCGCGGCTTCGCGCACGTCGATGCCGCGCGCCCACGTGGGCGCTCCCGCGGTCGCCTCGGTCGCGGCATCGATACTCGCGGGCGTTGGATCATCGATCTGCGCGTCGTCGAGGCTGTCGGTGGCGACGCCCTCGTCCATCACGCGCGAACCGCGAGCGTCGGTGTCGCCGCGATCCCCGATGTCGGCGTCACTCGATCGCGCGATGTCGCCACGCGCGTTGGTCGCATTGTCGTCGAGGTCGTCGAGGTCGTCGCGGTCGTCGAGGTCGTCGAGGTCGTCGAGGTCGTCGAGGTCGTCGGCAGCGTCGAGGTCGGTCCCGGCGTCGAGGTCGGCGGCGGAATCATCGGCGGGATCGAGGTCGGCGGCGGAATCATCGGCGGGCTCGAGGTCGGCGTCGCGATCATCGAAGCGCGCTCGCGGATTTGTCGACGACGTAGTGTCAGGTTCCGCGCGAGCGAGTCCGATCGAGCAGGCCAAGAAGGCCAGTAACATCAGGCACAAGAGCCACGCCAACCCGCGCTTTGGTCGGTTGCGTGCCCTGGCCACGGAGCGTACGGTGCGGGCGTGCCGGCGACGCTCACCGACAATGCTCTCGCGGTCCTCCGTGCGAGATACCTCGCGCGCGAGAACGGCGTCGTCGTGGAGACACCGGAGCAGCTCTTCCGCCGGGTCGCTCAGCACATCGCTGCGATCGAGGCCACGCTCGGTTACTCCGAGGTCGAGGTCGCCGAAGCGCGCGCGATGTTCGAGCGCATGATGTCCTCGCTCGAGTTCTTGCCCAACTCGCCCACGCTCATGAACGCGGGCCGGCCATTGGGTCAACTCGCCGCCTGTTTCGTAGTCCCGGTAGACGACAGCACGACCGGCGTGTTCGAAGCCGTGCGCTGGGCCGCTGAGATCCAGAAGACCGGTGGCGGCACGGGCTTCTCGTTCTCCCGTCTGCGCCCGGCGGGTGACCTCGTCGCGTCGACCGGAGGCAATGCCTCGGGTCCCGTGTCGCTCATGCAGGTGTTCGATGTGGCGACCGAGGCCATCAAGCAAGGCGGCACTCGACGCGGCGCCAACATGGGCATGCTGCGCGTCGACCATCCCGACATTCTCGAGTTCATCGCCATCAAGCTCGATCCAAGTCGGATGGTCAACTTCAACCTCTCCGTCGCGGTCACCGACGCGTTCATGACCGCCGTCGACAAGGGGACGACGTACGACCTCGTCAACCCACGAACCAAGGTCGTCGTCGCACAGCTCGAAGCGCGTCGTGTCCTCGATGCGATCGCCAACGCTGCCTGGGCCGTCGGTGATCCGGGCATGGTGTTCATCGATCGCGTCAACGAGCTCCAGCCGACGCCAGCGCTCGGTCCGATCGAGGCGACAAATCCTTGCGGCGAACAGCCGCTGCTCCCGTTCGAGTCGTGCACCCTCGGAAGCATCGACGTCGGCAGGTTCGTCGATATCGCGAAGCGCGATCTCGATTGGGACCGGCTGCGCACCATCATCCATCAGGCCGTGCGCTTCCTCGATGACGTCATCGACGCCAATCGCTACCCGCTCCCCGAGATCGAGCGATCCACGAAGGCCACGCGCAAGATCGGCCTCGGCATCATGGGCTGGGCCGATGCTCTCGCCGCGCTCGAGATCGCGTACGACGCGCCACCAGCCTTGGAGCTCGCGCATCGGATCGCTGCGTTCCTCGAGGACGAGAGCCTCGCTGCGAGCCGCGCTCTCGCGGAGCGTCGCGGTGTGTTCCCGAGCTGGACCGGTTCGCGATGGGAGGTGGCCGGGAGCCGTCCCTTGCGCAATGCGACGACGACGACGATCGCTCCGACCGGAACGATCAGCATCATCGCGGGGTGTGCGAGTGGCATCGAGCCGCTCTACGCGCTCGCCTATCGGCGCAATGTTCTCGACGGCGCGGAGCTCGTCGAGATCAACCCCGCGTTCCGCAGGATCGCGAACGAGCGCGGGTTCGGCAGCGAGACGTTGTTCGAAGCGGTCGCGTTGCACGGCGGCGTGCGAGGCAATGCCTCCGTGCCCGCCGATGTCCAACACGCGTTCCCGACCGCGCACGAGATCGATGTCGGCACTCACGTTCGCATGCAGGCCGCGTTTCAGCGTCACGTCCACGCCGCGGTCAGCAAGACGATCAACCTCGCGCGTAGCGCCACTCCCCTCGAGGTGAAAGCTGCGTACCAGCTCGCGTACGAGCTGGGTTGCAAGGGAATCACCGTCTACCGGGATGGCAGCCGCGAGGGCCAGGTGCTCGTCACGGGGGCACGTGTCGCGCGCACGGAAACGTCCCCGCACTGCCCCGAGTGCGGAAGCGTCCTCGTCGTGCAGAGCTCGTGTCGGTTGTGCAGGCACTGTGGCTGGTCGGTTTGCGGATGAATGCGGCGTGGACATGACGGCGCCGCCCAACAGCACGCCGCGTGCCTGCAGTTCGCGATCGTGATCCAGCGCGGTTAGCTACGCGCTTGTCCGAATCGCGGACCGCGTGTCCGGTTGCCGGCCGGACACCGGACACGAGCGCGCGATTTCGATCGCGACACGCGGCACGACAACGTTGTCGATTCCCGTCGAAGAACTGGCGGTTCGTAGCGTGGCAGCGGCTGGCAACCGGAACAATTCCAGCCTCGTCCCTCGAGGCACGCATGCTGCAACACGCGCACGCACATGTTCGTTCGCCTCGCGTACCTGTCGCTACTCGCTCTCTCTGCGTGCGCCGATGCCCCCACGGTGATCGGCCCGTTCACGGGCGAGAAGCATCGCTTCGTCATCGACTCGATCGATCTGCCGGACACGGTCACCGCCAGCCGCGGTCTCGCCGAGGATCTCGATGGGAACTCGCTGCTCGACAACGAGCTCGCGATGACGATCGGCAGCCTCAATACTTATGGCGATGGCCAGAAGCACGTGACCGAGTTACTCGCGTCCGGTGCGATCGCTTCCTCGATCGTGATCGAAGCGGACGATCTACAGAACGATCCCACGGTCGGCGTCACCTTCTACGGGAGCCCCGAAAACCCGGGGCGCGTCGTCGGTGGAAGGCTCGTCGACGGACACTTCCTCCCGAATCGGATCCGCGAGGTCGACAGTACGCTCGTCGGAACCGCGACGTTGATGCTGCCGGTGTTTGCCGACGTCGATGCGCTCGAGCTCGCTGCGGGTGCGCTCGAGATCGAGCTCGATCCGAATGGCGATGGCTACGATCTGCGCGTGTTCGGCGCCGCGCGTTCCGACCAGCTACTCGAAACGGTGCACGCCGCGATCGAAGCGCAGCTGCTCTCCCATCCCGAAGACCATCGCTCGATGTGGACCCTCGCCGACCTCGACCTCGACGGCCAGATCACGCTCGACGAGATGAAGGAAGGACTCCTCGGGAGCTTGCTCGCTCACGATCTCGAGATCCGGATCGACGGCCTCTACGAGAAAGTGTCGTCGTTCGGGTTCCGCATGCACGCGAAGCCTTGCGAGGTCGGTGCGTGTGTCGATCGCAACGTCGCACCGACGTGCTTCGATCGCGTGCGCAACGGCGACGAGACCGATGTCGATTGCGGCGGCTCGTGCGAGATCGCGTGTGGTCCGCTTCGTTCGTGCTCGACGGGCGACGACTGCCAGTCCGGGTCGTGCCCGAGCAGCTTCCCCGGGTGCACCGCGCCGACCTGCACGGACGGCATCAAGAACGGACTCGAGGCGTCGGTCGATTGCGGTGGTGCGTGCGCGACGAAGTGCCCTCGCGGCGCGGTCTGTGGCTACGGCTTCGATTGCACGTCGAACAACTGTTCCGCCACCACATCGACGGGGACTTGCCGATGACCCGCCGAATCCCGGGCATCGATGTCGCGATCCTCCCACCGGCACGTGACGGCAACGCGAGTGATTCCGCGCACGTTGCCCGAGGCACACATGGTGCACGAACGCGTCGCATGATTCGCTTCGCCACCCTGAGCCTGTGCCTCTCTGCGCTCGGCGCCTGCTTCTTCAACAACGCGCAGCCGGATCCCGATGACGACATCGTGGGGCCCTACACCGGGGCGCGCACTCGGTACGTCGTCGATAGCCTGTTGCTGCCGATCACCAACACCGACGCGCGAGTGTACGGAAGCGATCTGAACGGCGATGGCGTCACGGACAACCAGCTGGGTCAGGTGATCAGCACGTTGATCCAGCAGGACATCTCGGAACAGCACATCGAGGATCGGATCGGTGGCGGGGAGATCGACATGGTCGTCGAGATCCAGGCCGACAGGCTCGACAACGACGATCGCGCCGGCGTCTGGGTCTACGGCTTCGGCGATACGAACGTTCGACCGACTGGCGGCGAGATCATCGATGGCGCGTTCGTTCCGAACTTCGTTCGCGACACCGCGCCGGATCACACGGGCAGCGCCACGTTGCCGTTGCCGCTGATGGCGGACGCCGACACCTCGCGCATGGATGTAGCGCACATGGAGATCTCGCTCGTTCCCGACGGCAACGGCGGCTACGACGCACAGATCCACGGCGGGGTTCGGATGGCGATCGCCACCGCGCGGATCGCGATCGAGCAGCAGCTGAACGAGCGCCCCGAGCAGCACCGCTGGATGTGGTCCGTGATGGATACGAATCACGACGGCGTGATCGCGGGAGCCGAGTGGAACAACTCGCTGGTCCAGGCGCTGCTCGCCCCGGACATCACGATCGACGGCGAGGAGCTGCTCTCGGTCGGCATCGGCTTCCACCTCTCGCCGTGCCCGTCGGGAAACTGTGCCCTCTCGACATCGATCGACCAGTGCTTCGATCGCGTTCGCGATGGCGACGAAGTCGACGTCGATTGCGGCGGGTCGTGCGGCCCGTGTGGCGCCGACTTGGCCTGCACCGGGAACGAGGACTGCCAGTCGGGGACCTGCAGCGGGAGCACGTGCACCGCCCCGACCTGCTTCGACGGGATCAAGAACGGCTTCGAAGCGTCGACCGACTGTGGCGGTGGGTGCGCGCGGAAATGCGACGTCGGGCAGGTCTGCGGCATGGCGCTCGACTGCGCGAGCGGCCGGTGCTCGGCCTCGTACTCGGGTGGGACCGGGGTCTGTCTCCGGCCCTAGGTCCCGAAAGCTAGAAAGCCCGCTCACCGCGGGCTTCCTCAGCAGTACTTCGAATGTAGGGGATGGGGTTAGCGACGACGACGGCGACGCGCGGGGCGCGGCGCGACGGCAGCGGCCTCGAGCTCCTCGAGGTGCTCGAGCATGCTGATCATCGTGTTGCGAGTCGCCGCGTGGGGCTCGTTCGTGATCGCGCGACCGAGAGAGATGCGCAGCTCGGCACGCAGCTCCGACTCGATCAGTCGGTAGGTACGGAGCGCCTCTTCGGGGTCGTAGTGATTGAGGTCGGCTTCACATCCAGTGGCGGCGATCCAAACGGCAGCGAGGGCAGCGGCACGACGGCCGGGCTGCGAGATCGCGAAGTCCTTCACCGAGGAGCGGAGGCGCTGGCGAACCAGCGGAACCGGCGGTAGGGCGACCAATCCATCGTTGTCGTCATCGGGCCGACGGAGGACAGGGCGTGTCATTGACTTGTCGGTTTCCATGGCTTTTTTTGTCCTGGTATCGCCGAGGAACCCTTAGAAATCCCCCCAGTGGTGACTCGGCGATGGACCGCGACCTTGCACGATCGATTATCGAAATGCGATGAAATTCCGCGCGAAACCTTACGATTTTATCGTCGTAACCGAGCCCTAACCCGAATCAACTTCAGAAAGAACCCGAGGGGGCTCAACAGACCCCAGCGCCGCTGCCAGCACGTCTCACTCCCGCTGTGACCCGTTATCAAACGACGGAATTGCGGGTGAAACCGTGTCGACGTTTCGCACCAAGAAGTCGCGGATCGTTTGCACCACGAGGTGTGGTCGTTCGATCGGTGCGGTGTGGGACGCGTTCGAAATCTCGAGCAGCTGGGCGCCCGGGATCGCCTCCGCCATCGCTCGGCTCCGGTCGGGTGGAGTGAAGCCGTCCCGACCTCCTGCGATCACCAGCACCGGCACGCGAATGTCGGGCAGCAGATCCTCCGCGCTGTGCTGTCCAGCCGACGCGAGCATCGCCACGAACAAGCGGACATCGATTCGCGCCATGCCTTCGAGGTACGGCATGAAGTCCCGCGGCTCGACGAGCTCGCGACGGATCTCCAGCCGGCTCGCGACTTCGAATGCGAGGCGCGTCGGCAGAAGCGTTCGCGACAGACGATTGAGGACACCGGGCATCCGGCCGATCCACTTCTGGATCGTGGGCAGTAACGTCTCTAGCTGTCCGGAGCCGCGGAACGTCTTCAATGGATGAGACGGCGCTCCACAAACGAGCACGAGTGCAGCGACCTGATCCGGATGCCGGCGATAGGTCTCGAGCGCGACCTGCACGCCCATCGAATGTCCGATGAGGACCGCGCGCTCGACGAGCGCGTCTTCGAGAACACACGAAACGTCGTCGGCGAGGTCTTGAATCGTGACGTGCGTCGGATCGACGGGAGCTGCCGTACGACCGTGTCCGCGATAATGCGGATGCAGCCCCATGCGAGCACCGAGGTCGTCGCGTAGATAGCGCCAGACGTACCCGTCGCAACCAATGCCGTCGCAGTAGAGAAGCGGCGCGAGTGATCCGCGCTCGCCCCACGATTCATAAAAGATCGGGCTGCCGTCGCTAGCGACTGCATAGCCCGCCGAGGTCGAACGACCTGTCACGGAATCGCGCAGCGATCGCTACGCGATTTCTTTCTCGTCTTCTTCCCCGGGGAACTCGTTCACCGAGGGGTACTTCATGATCTCCTTGCGCGCGATCTTCCAGGCTTTCTGGACGATCCAGGAGAGAGACCGGTCCTGCCGGGTCGCCTCGTCCTGGATTTCCTTCAGCATGTCCTCGGGAAAATATAGAGACTGCTTGCGCTTATCGGAGCCGGCCATACGCGAGATAGTTTCGAGGACAGTCCTACATCGAGTCAAGCCGTCCGCTGGAGTAAGACGACCGTTCGGAGGGGTTGTCATGCACATCCCAGATCACTATCCTCTTGCGCTTTCTTAATGCCCAGCGCCCGCCGATTGGGGAGGGGAACCGAACATGAGCACCGCTGCCGCCGCGTCGTCCAAAGCTCTGACTAAAAAAGAGCTGAAGAAGTTTCAGGAGCTCCTCGAGGAAAAGCGCAAGCTCGTCCTCGATCGCGCTCGGCAGATGATGTCGGAGGGCATGGTCCTCGACACCAATGACCTGCCCGACGAGATGGACCTCGCCTCTAGCGAGTACATCCAGTCGTTCGAGTTCCGCCTGCGAGGTCGCGAGAAGTTCTTGCTGTCCAAGCTCGACCTCGCCCTCAAGAAGATCGAGGAAGGCACGTTTGGCGTCTGCGAGACCTGCGAGGAGCCGATCGGCAAGAAGCGTCTGGAAGCGCGTCCCGAGACCTCGCTCTGCATCAAGTGCAAAGAGGATCAGGAACGCGAAGAGCGAACGATGGGCTGAAGATTCGCCCAGTTCGCGAACAGTCTATGCGTGTTCGCGGACGGCGTGCGACTTCGTACACGAGCGTCCCTCTGTTACCGTGACGCTCCATGCCGGATGATCCTGATCGCCGGAAATTCCTGAAGATCGCGACCTGCGCCATGGGCGGCGGGCTCGGCTTGGCCGCGGGGATCCCTGCCGTCAAGCTGCTGCTCGACCCCACGGGCAAGCAGATCGTCACGCGCCCGACCGAGCCGCTCGATCTCGGGCCGGCGGACAAGCTGAAGGTCGGTGCTCCACCGCGACGGTTCGATGTCGTCGCACCCGTCGTCAAAGACGCGTGGACGTCGGCGAGCAACGTCGTTCTCGGCGCCGCATGGATTCGCCGCACCGCTCCCGACAAGATCGAAGCGTTCAGCGGCGTGTGCCCGCACCTCGGCTGCGCGATCGGGTGGGAGGGCGATAGCTATCTGTGTCCGTGTCACGACTCGCGCTTCTCGGCGACCGGCGAGAAGCAGACCGGTCCGTCGGAGCGCGGCCTCGATCCACTGCCGATCTCGATCAAGGACGATCGGCTCCAGCTGACCTGGATCCGCTACAAGCTCGGCTCCACCTCGCGGGAGCCGGTCTAGTGGCGCTCGTCGCCGCGATCCGCGAGCGCTTCGGCAAGACGCAGCCGGCGACGATGCCGGGCGGCGCGTCGTTCGCCCACGTGTTCGGCACCGTGCTCGTGTTCCTGCTCGCCCTCCAGACGGTGACCGGCATCGCGCTCGCCGCGTTCTACAGTCCGTCGTCGACGGATGCGTGGGCATCGGTCGCGTACATCCAGGATCAAGCGTCGCTCGGCTGGTTCGTGCGCGGCCTGCATCACCACGGTGGGAGCGCGATGGTGATCGTCGCGGGCATCCACTTGCTCCAGACTGCCGTCGCGGGTGCGTACAAGAAGCCACGCGAGCTCGTGTGGTGGCTTGGCTTGGTCCTGCTCGCGCTCGTTCTCGCGTGGGTCGTCACCGGTTACTGGCTGCGCTGGGATCAATCCGCGTACTGGGCGGCCCAGGTCGAGCTCGGGATCGCAGCGGGCGCGCCTTTCGGTGACGCGCTGAAGTCCGTCGCGCTCGGCGGTAACGACGCGGGCAACCTGACACTGACCCGCGCGTACGCGATGCACGTCGCCGCGCTGCCGGTTCTCGTCGCGCTGATCACCTTCGTGCACGTGATGCTCGCCCGGCGCCACGGCCCGGTTCCGATGCGCAAGCCGAAGAAGGCCGCGCCGCGCTGGCCCGATCAGACGCTGCGCGACGTGATCGCGATGGCGATCGTGTTCTCGATCCTCCTCGCATACGTGATCTCCGTCGGCGGCGTGGAGCTCGCGGCACCGGCGGATCCGGGCGCTGCCTACGACGCACGTCCGCTGTGGCCGTTCCGCTGGCTGTTCGAGCTGCGCGAGCTCGCCGGCAGCGCGGAGAAGATCGCCGCGCTCTCGGCGCCCGCCATCGTCGGCGGATTTCTGATCTCGTTGCCGCTCCTCGATCGCGGTCCGGATCGCGCGCCCAAGAAGCGCATGCTGTGGCTGGGGGGGCTCGCGGGATTGTTCGCGCTGATCGGGGCGCTCACGATCATGTCGTTCGCGCGCGACGCCAACGACGACCAGCTCGCGAAGCGCCAGGCGACTGCCGCGAAGCAAGCCGCGAAGGCGCG
>Ga0154020_10009528_pt1 | contig 11171 bp, 10 predicted proteins | sample Klosneuvirus_201_FD_109709 | JGI IMG/M metagenome (GOLD analysis project Ga0154020, IMG submission 109709) | Active sludge microbial communities from wastewater, Klosterneuburg, Austria - Klosneuvirus_20160825_MG | ecosystem: Engineered > WWTP > Aerobic digester > Activated sludge | place...
CAGACGAACACCGTCGCCTTGTTCCTGCGCATGCACCAGCACGCTGTTCACAAAAACGCGGCAGTCAAGGTCCGCCGTCCAGCGTCGAATGGCACAGAGCGACAACGTGCCTCCCGGATGTCCGCCCTCTCGATTCAACATCGCCCAGCCGAGTTTGTCGTCTGGCAGTTTGTCTCCGCCCTTCCACGTCCCGTCCTTCAGTGTCGGAAACGGCGTAAATGCAGTGACTGTCTGTTGCGGTCCATCTATTGTTCCGTATCCGTAACTCCAGCCCGATGAGCCCTGGGAGAGTTCATGCGCCGCAGTCATTTGATTTATGAAGTCCGCTGTGTCTGCAATCTCAGCAGGGGTGGGTTCGCGTCTCAGGATTGATTCGAAGAGCAGTCTGACGCGATTTGCCGGTTCGGCGGTGTCTTGAACCGATTCAGTGGCTTCGGCAATTTCCACCGCGTGATTCATGATGAACGGACTGTTCAGTTGAAACAACGCCTGCTGCGGCACCGTCGTTTGAAATCGGCGCGCGGCTGTGGCATCCGGACTGGCCACGTCGAATGTTCGAAAGAGACCGGGGAAATTCTGGCGATCGATTCGAGCGTAGATCGTGCGTCGCCGGGACTGAATATCCGTTGTGATATCAACCGATGTGCCGCCGAGGGTCTGATCAAGTTTGTTGGAGACCTGAAGCACCGCATCGCGCTGTGCCTCAAAATCCAGACGCATGCGATTCATCCTCGCGAGCAGCCTGTTCTCTGGATCGACAGCTTCGGCATCGGTTCGCCGCGTGGAACTTTGCTGCCATGTCTCGGAACTCACGATCTGCCGGATCAGCGATTTGACGGACCACTGATGATCCATAAAAGACAGCGTCAGGTAATCAAGCATTTCGGGATGCGTTGGTGGATCGGTACGGACTCCAAAGTCACTCGGATTATCGACCAGTCCGCGATCAAACAGATGCATCCAGATTCGATTGACTGCAACGCGACCGGTGAGCGGATTGCTGCGACTGGCGATGGAATTCGCGAGTTCCAAACGACCGCTGCCGTCCGTGAATTTCGGCGCGTCCGGCGCGGAAAGAGCTGTGAGAAAGCGACGTGGAACCTTGTCGCCGCGATTTCCCGGACTGCCACGCTGAAAGATCACGGGCTCAACAGGATTCGGACGGTCTACCAATCGCAGCGTCGATGGTTCATTCTTTGGTTCATCCGAGGACGCGAAGACGCCGTACAACGAGTAATAATCGGCGGTTGGAATCGGATCAAACTTGTGATCATGACAGCGGGCGCATGTCGCAGTGAGGCCCAACATGCCACGGGTGACGACATCGATTCGATCGTCAATGATATCGTGGGGGTTGTTCAGGAATCGGCGACCGAGGGTCAGATATCCCATCGCGGCCAGCTGTGCCGGATCGTCGGAACCCGGCATGCGATCGGCGGACAACTGCCGCTTTAGAAATTCGTCGTAGGGCATGTCCGCGTTGATGGCTTTGATGACCCATTCGCGAAATCGCCATGCATCCGGGTAATCACGTTCTTCCATGAACACGTAGCCTTTCGTGTCGGCATAACGCGAAATGTCCAGCCAGTATCGTCCCCAGCGTTCGCCAAAATGCGGCGAGGCCAGCAGACGATCAATATATTCGGCTTTCCATGCTGCCAGCGTTCCGTTGGATGCTGCGGCGTCGGCAGCGGCAAGGTCACTGAGTTCCGGCGGCAGACCGAGCAACGCGAAAGACAGTCGTCGCACCAAGATTCGCGGCGGCGCTGGCGATGACCTTGTCAGATTCCTTGAAGCCAGTCGCGCCTTGATGAAATAGTCGATCGGATTCTTGTCCTGGGACACTGCGGACAAATCCGGCATGACCGGTGAAATAAACGCCCAGTGTTCACGCCACCGTTCACTGCGCTGTCGCGCTTCTTCCTCCAGATCGGAATTCGCCGGCCAGACAGCGCCGCTTTTGATCCATTCACGCACGTATCCGATCTGGGCATCGTCAAGTTTGCCCGACGGTGGCATTTGTGTGTCTTCTTCTGCGTAGTGCAGAACTTTCAACAATCGACTTTCTTCCGGAGCGGCCTTATTGATCAGCGGCAAATCGCCCGCTTTGCCTTCCAGCATGTCGGAGCGTCGGTCAAGACGCACACCGTTTTCCTGTTTCGTCGGGCCGTGGCATTCGATGCATTTTTCGAGCAGCATTGGGCGGATTCGCTGCTCAAAAAAGTCGTCTGCATTTTCAGCGCGGGCGCAAGGCGACTGAATCGCAACGCTCATGACTATGGCCCACGCAAGCACGCGAGTCCGACCGGCAGATTTTAATTGTTGCAACTTAAACGACATGGAAGACACCACAGGACAATTTCCAGTGACCAACCATGCAGCGGACACATTGGAAATTATTGGCGAGGAAGGACTTTAGGCGGGGAGCATCAGATGCGTGAATGGCACTCACCCGAATCGTACGCATTCTCCAAAACCGGGCAATTGAAACTCCCGGTTCGGCACGTTTTCCCGCCAGAAACACGCGAAATTCCGCAAAGTGGGGCAGATTTAGCGAGCGACTGGACGTCATGCCACCGAGGAAACGCAGGTCCGTGCCGAGACGACATGACCGACCGGGAACAGCAGCCACCCACTATTCCGACGCTTTCGCGTCAGCCGCACGAATCACCATCAGCTTATGGTTTTCCACGTCGTACTGATATTCGAGTCCCGGAGGCAGCACGGGAAGCTGGATGTGGTTTTCCTTGATGATCCGAGTCATGAATTCGTCATACGAATTTGGATAGCGACCTTCGGAAGCGTTGAACAGGTTCACGGCGTGTTCGATCCCCAACGCGGCAACCTTCTGCACGAGTGGCTGATAGGCCTCCAACGGCCCCGTGATGGGGTTCGTGATTTTGACCTCAGGCTTCACGATGTCGTTCTTGGCATCGGGATCGAATTCGCCAATCTTGTCTGTCGTCTTCGCCCGCTTCGGGGTCGATGGCTGATCGACGCAGCCCAGCATCAGGAGTGCGACGCACGGAATAGCGAAACGATGAAACATGGAAGATCTCCTGGTTTGACGAACTGCGGGGTACGGTGATTTGATTTATCTGTCAGCACTTCCTCGGCGAGTGGGATTGTATCGTGACACGTGTCGTCCGGCAAATTGCGGCACGGCAACTGTGGATGCTGTTTTTTTAATAGTTGGACTGTCCCCTATTGGTGTGAGCAGAGGGTCGGGAGTCTTTTTCGGACGGAAACGTCGGCATTTTTCACGATGCTACTCTCCGAAAAAGACTCCCGACCCTTTCATTCAGCGAACATCGGACAGTCGAACTACGCCCTAGTAGACATCACTCTCTGAGTGATGCATGCCAGTTGTCGCCGCTGCTGGAATAGCGACTGAAGATTTCTGGCGTCACAGGAGGGGGCGAAGGAAGCGGGTCAGTATTTCACAATTCCTCGCCGCCGGTTACGTTCAGGATCTCGCCGGTGATGAAGCTGGAGTCGAGCAGGAAGTTGATCGCGTCAACCAGATCCTTGGGCGAGCCCGTGCGTTTCAGGGGAATCGACGTAATGGCCCGCTGTTCGTGCCAGTTGGTTCGATCTTCCGGCGGAAGGATCGCACCGGGAGCCAGACCGTTGACCTGAATGAGCGGGGCGAGCTGCAGCGAGAGCGATTTCGTCACACTGGCGAGAGCCGCCTTTGTGGCCGTGTAGATCACATGGTCCGCTCCCGGTCGCTGTGCGCGCCAGTCGAGGATATTGATGATGTGGCCTCGCTGTCCTTCACCCAGTTGGCGAATGAATTGCTGAGCCAGAAAAATCGGAGCCAGCAGGTTGACGGAAAGATGCACGTTGCAATGGTACAGATCAATCCACGGCAGGGCTCTGTTCTGAAAGACCGCAGCGCTGTTGATCAGCGTTGTGACTTCGCCAAGCTCGGAGGCGGCTTCGAACACCGCCATCGCGGCGGCGCGTGGATCACGCAGGTCAGCGCTGACTGCGATCGCCGTTCCGCCCTGGCTATGAATCCGTTTCACCAGCACGTTGGCTTCGACAGTCGATGTTCCATGATGCACGACGACGGCCAGTCCGCGTTCCGCCATCGCCAGAGCGATCTCACGCCCAACACGACGCGCCGCTCCCGTCACAACCGCGACCCGTCGATCGTGCGGCGTCTGCTTTGTGCGACCCGGCTTTGGTGTCGGCGATGCGGTCATCGATTCATCGGCGACGTCCAATGACACAGAATCGAGCCGTTCTTCAGGCGCAACGATGTCCGTTGTCGAGTCTTCCGACTCGGGCTCAGCTTCGTCATGAGGATCGGGGATGGTCTTCATCTCAAGTACGCGAGAGGTGTAACCGGGGTTCCGCCGGTTCTGTTTTGGGGTGAGATGTAATTGGTATAAACGAAAAGCGGCCTACCTGCCATGATTCGGGTGTTCAACTACCCGATTCACAAAGGCAGGGAGGCCGCAGCTATAAAAATCGAATCCGCTCAGAAATGCAACCCCGAAAAGATCGCCCGCAATATGAATCCGATCATCGACCAGGCTGCGTTCCATCTTTGACGAACATTCCTTCGCGGAGCCTCTTTCATTTCTCGCCTTACTGACCATAGAAGTAAGGACGACGCAGCTCCCGGTCGTTCTGACTGTAACGTGATTGGCTCTGCACATTATTGAGGCTGCGGGTCGTGGCACGCGGTGTCCAGCTGTCGTCCTGATTGTCGAATTCCGCCCGGCGAAACGGATCGGCCACATTGGACCCGCTGGTGCGAGGTGCCCAGTTTCCCGAGACTCCCAAATTCTGTCCGGGATTCATGCGAGCATTCTGATTCTGCCGACACTGGCCGTTCGGACAATTTCCGCCAGCCCCCTGCCCGTTGTCGCACCGGCCATTGGCACAGCCGACACACTGCCCGTTCGCACAAGCCGCACATTGTCCGTTCGCACAGAGACCACTGGCACACGCGCCAGCGGGGCAGTTGCAATTGGAGCAGGTTCCCGTAGTGCATCGACCATTGGCACAGTTGGCAACATCGCCGTATCCAGCCTGATCGCTGCCGTTTGAACATTGCCCGTTCGCACACGAGCCCGAATTGAGACCAGTCGAGTTGTTGCCCTGGTACGCCCTATTTGCTGCATTCTGATTCGATGTGGGCCGAACTCCGGTCCATTGCTGCGGGACCGGCAATCCCAGAAACGAACGCGGGGGACTGCCGTTTGACGAACGATAATCCTGAGCCTGAGCAGAGACCGACGCCACAAACGCGACGGCGACAAACATCATTGAAACAGTTTTGAAACTCTTCATGGTACTTCATTCCCTTGTTCACAGTTTTCGAATTGGAGGCTGCGAGTCGCAACGATTGGCCACTCAACCACAGTCCACTTGAATCTCGATTCCACACCGAGTGATTCAAACTCTGCGAAACAACAAATGCGAACGGTGTGCCAATATCACATCGATCCGGTTTGACCAGAACAGGTGCTCCTCTCGTATCGGAAGACGCAACGCAAATCAAATCGCAGCGTCAATTCGATGGCAAGCCGTCGTCTCTTTGAGATCGGTTTGAAGGCCTGCAGCAATGGCAAACAGGCAAGTGATGCATGACACCACGTTAGATTTCAGTGTCTGCGCAGCACGGGAGGTCTGCGTGAACTTTGTTGCCAACGTGCCCGGCGACACTTGAGAGAATCACTCCTCAGCGTACTTTTAGGTGAACGGCAGAAAACGATTTAGGCGAGCGGCAGAAAAGGAATTACCAATGCTGCGTCTGACGCCAAGCGACCATTTGCCATCGACCATGCTGAGGGATGCAGATCTGAGACAGATCTGCCTACGTAGTCCGCCCCGCCCCAGGTCGGATACCTTCGGCAGGCGACATCTTTGGTCGATTGAATTCTGTCGCTCGCCTTGGAACCTGTCCGAAATCAACTTCTCGATCCCGAATGCTGGCAAGTTCGCGACGCTGGACTTTCCCGTCGGCGGAGCGACGGGTGTACTGTACGCCCGTCGCTCCGCCGACGGGATTTCCACCGGTGATAGAACAGAATCAGCCCTCGCCCAATTAGCGACCTTATTTTCGAGGGCAAATTCTTAGAAAATTTTCCAGAAAGAATCATTGACACATCGGAACATTCCGATATATTGATATGGAAGGTGAATCGAACATGTCCGTGGCCAATCTTAAACTGACAGAACTGGACGCTCTTGCCGATGCGGCGGAGTGTCTGCGAACGCTGGCCCATCCGCATCGGCTGAGGATGATTCAGATGTTGCTTCAGGGGGATTTCGCGGTCGGTGACCTGGCGGAAGCGTGTGGTTTGCCAAGCGCGATGGCATCTGAGCATTTGCGTCTGATGCAGCGTTGCGGTTTTCTGACAAGTGAAAAGGATGGCCGTAAAGTGTTTTACAAAGTTGCGGAGCCGCATCTCAAGAACATAATGAAGTGCGTCGAGGACCGTTTTGGGTGTGTTGAGGTTGGCCAATAGGATTTTCGAAGCGATTTTTTTTGGCCACATAGATCGAACAATTCCGACATTTCAATATTTACAAAAATCAAAAGGAGAACCGCAAATGAGCATTCAAGTCATTTCCCCGAAGCAGTTGCATGACCGAATTGAAGCTGGTGAGACGGTCGACCTGGTCGATGTTCGGACACCAGTGGAGTTCCGTGAAGTTCATGTCACAATCGCGAAGAACGTGCCGCTGGACAAACTGGACTGCGCTCAGGTCGTTCGCGAAAGAGCCAACAGCAACGGACCGCTGTACGTGATTTGTCGTTCAGGCAGCCGCGGCAAACAGGCGTGTGAAAAATTCGTTGCCGCAGGCTGTGCCAACGTCGTGAACGTCGAAGGCGGGACGATGGCGTGGGATCAGGCCGGTCTGCCGGTGGCTCGGGGCAAGAAGGCGATTTCCCTGGAGCGACAAGTTCGGATCGCGGCGGGGGCGATGGTTTTGACAGGATCCGTGCTTAGCATTCTGAGTCCGTACTGGATCATACTGTCCGGGTTTGTCGGCGCAGGTTTAATGTTCGCGGGCATTACCGACACCTGCGGCATGGGAATGCTTCTGGCCCGGATGCCGTGGAATCATGTTCCGAAATCGCCTGCTGGGTCACCGCCGACATCGGGTTGTGCAACTCCGACTGAGGCTTCGTGCTGCCGATGAAGGTTCATTGAAAACCGGGAGCTAGCGCTCAATGGCACTTACTTTAACAAAGTAGACGTCACTCCCCGAGTGACGCGGGCCGAAAAACGCGGCCCTAGGCATTCATCACTCGGAGAGTGATGGCTACTTTAATCGCAAAGTAAGTGCCATTGAGCTAGTGCTCTTCGGCTGATTGGTCGCGACACATGTTTGACCGCTCGATGCATAGGCTCTCCGGGCAGTCTTCTGGACGGGCCGGGAGACCGGTCGTACCTAAAATCACCAACAAGGAAATTCATCCATGTTCCTCAAGCAGTATTATCTCGGCTGTCTGGCTCATGCGTCGTATCTGATCGCCGACGACACGGCAAAAACGGCCGTCGTCGTTGATCCTCAGCGCGATATCGAGCAATATCTGACCGACGCGGCCGCTGGCGGTTATCAGATCAAACATGTCTTCTTAACTCACTTTCACGCCGACTTCCTGGCGGGCCATATTGAGTTGCGAAACCGTGTTGGCGCGAAGATTCATATGGGTGCGCAAGCTGAGGCCGAGTTCGATTTTACCGCCGCCAACGATGGCGATGTGCTCGAGTTTGGAGATGTTCGTCTGAAGTTGCTGGAAACTCCCGGACATACGCCGGAAGGCATCTCGCTGGTTGTCTTCGACCTGGCGAACAGCGACACGATTCCCCATGCTGTACTGACAGGTGATACGCTGTTCATTGGCGACGTTGGTCGGCCCGACCTGCTGGCGTCGATCGGTGTCACAGCCGATGAACTCGCCGAGATGCTTTATCATTCGCTGCACAAGTTGCGAGACCTTCCGGACACGACATTGGTTTATCCAGCGCACGGAGCCGGTTCGATGTGCGGCAAGTCGCTCAGCAAGGAAACGGTTTCCACGATCGGCGAACAGAAGAAGTTCAACTACGCGCTGCAACCGATGAGTTTTGACGAGTTCAAGACACTCGTGACCGCCGATCAACCGGAAGCGCCGGACTATTTTGTCTACGACGCCATCAAGAACCGTCAGGAACGTCCGGATCTGGACGCCGCCATGCAGAAGTCTCTGAAGGCGCTCAGCGTCGATGATGTCCTCAAACTGCGCGATGAGGGCGCTCAACTGGTTGATGTTCGGGAAGCCGCCGACTTTGAAGGCGCGCACTTTGCCGGTTCCATCAACATTGGTCTCAAAGGCAAGTACGCAACCTGGTGTGGTTCCATCCTGAATCACGACAAGCCCATTGTCGTGATCGCCGATGGGGAAAGCGAAGAAGAAGCCGTCATGCGGCTCGGACGCATTGGGTTTGACAATGTCGCCGGGTATCTCCGCGACGGTATGCAGGCTCTGGAGTCGCGTCCGGAACTCATTCGGTCCGTTCTCAGAATTACCGCTGCGGCGCTGGCAGAGCAAACTTCATCGACCGGCCCGTATGTCCTTGACGTGCGGGCGAAAAAGGAATGGGACATCGTGCATCTGGCGAACAGTCACAATATCCCGCTGACGCATCTTCGTGAACGCATTGATGAGATCCCAACGGATCGTCCGGTCGTCGTTCATTGCGAAGGCGGTTACCGATCGGCAATCGCCTGCAGTCTGTTGATGCAGTCCCGACGGACCAACGTGGCGGATCTTGTCGGCGGTATCAAAGCGTGGATCGCGACAAAGCTGCCAACTGAGCCGGAGAATACGTTGACCTGTGGAACAAAGGCTTGCGAAGTATCGGTGTGAGGTCCGTTTGTAAACTGGCGAGCGGTTGGGCGTCAGCCCACCGAGGTTTTCTCGATTCTCAATTCTCGTTCCAGGGCTCCAGCCCTGGAACGCACTGCACTGGAGGCTCCTGCCTCCACCGACAAGCTCGCGAGGCAGGAGCCTCGGGGGCCGTGTGTTCCGAGGCAGGAGCCTCGGAACAAGGACATCAATCCACACTGCGTGAAGTATAACTGACGCCCTGCCGCTCGCCTGAATTTGTTTTCTTCACTCACCGAAAAGGAGCGTCAGCATGCCGATGCTGAGCCTGTTATTTGGCTCCATTGTGGGCGTCTCACTGGGACTCACCGGCGGAGGTGGAGCGATCTTCGCGGTGCCGCTGCTTGTGTACGGATTATCCGTCGGGACTCGAGAAGCGGTCACGGTGTCGCTGGTTTCCGTTGGGTTGACCTCGTTTGTTGGTTTTCTGAACAAGTGGCGACATGGACATGTTGAACTACAAACGGGAATTCTATTTGCTGTGGCCGGAATGTTGGGTGCGCCGGTCGGCTCGTGGACTGCGCGGCAGATTCCGGAGACAGCGCTGATGATTCTGTTCGCCGTGTTGATGCTGGCGATTGCTGTCCGGATGTGGATGAAGGCCGGTCAGGCAGCAAGGATGGTCGTTGCCTGCGCGCCGGGCGATCCGTCGGGCCGGGACATAGCCAGTCTTACAGCCGACGGTCCCAGCTGTCAGCGTGACGCCTCGGGACGACTGATCGTGAATAGTCGTTGCGCAAGACTGCTGATCATCGTTGGCATTCTGTCCGGCGTAATGGCCGGTATGTTTGGCGTCGGCGGTGGATTCATCATTGTTCCGGCGCTGGTGTTGTTCAGCGGCATGTCGATGATCAGGGCGGTCGGAACATCACTGATGGTGATTTCGATGGTCAGCGTCTCCGGCGTGACTTCGCAGCTTTGGACCGGTACGCAGATCCCGTGGGAACTGACAGGGCTGTTTGTGGCCGGTGGTTTGGCGGGCCTCTCCGCCGGACAATCCATCAGCCATCGCCTTTCCTCTGTGATGCTGCAGCGAATGTTTTCAATCGCAATTCTGCTGGTGGCAGTGTTTGTCATCTCCCGAAACATTGTTCATGGGTAGTTGAACGTTGTAGATGATCAACGAAATTCGTTAGAGTAGCGTTACTGCCGTCTGAACGCTCACGAATTTAGCTACTGGAACGAGTCATTTTCTTTGGACCGAATCAATGAACAAAACCTGGCTTTTCCTTATCGCCCTGTCAATGACTGCAACGTCAATCGTCGCACAAGAGCAAAGCGTCCGTCCCGGCGTCAACGATTCGTTCCGGGATCCGGACCCACAGCAGTTCGTTGAACGCTTCGAAATTGAAAGTCGCGAAGTCTTCGCCAAACGCAAAGAAATCGTCGCGGCGATGAAACTCAAGCCGACGGACACCATCGCCGACATCGGTGCTGGCACAGGACTGTTCACGCGAATGTTTGCGGAAGCGGTTGCTCCGGAAGGTCGCGTCATCGCGGTCGATATCGCTCAGAAGTTTCTGGGCCACATCGAAGTCACCTGCCGTGAACGCTCTTTACTTAATGTGGAAACGCTGTTGTGCAAAGATGATTCAACAGAATTGCCGCCAAACTCCATCGACGTCGCGTTCATCTGCGACACGTACCACCACTTTGAGTTTCCCCAGAAGACGATGAAGTCGGTGCTCGAAGCATTAAAGCCGGGCGGGCGAGTATACGTGATCGACTTTCGCCGCGTGGAAGGCGAAAGCACTGAATGGACGATGAATCATGTCCGGGCAGGGCAGGACGTGTTTGAAGCGGAAATCGTTGACTCCGGTTTCAGGAAGACAGATGAACTCAAGGATCTCCTCAAAGAAAACTACATACTGGTATTCGAGGCTCAGACGCAGAAACGCGCGGGATCGAAACAACCATAACCGTCTCCCATCATCGAAGGCTATGGCGGAGTTGTGGTTCTGCGTGAAATGAAGTGCGCGGGTCAGAAATCGGGGATGTCATGGACTCGCGGGAGTCATCGGGAAGTGTGGCAAACCACACAGTGCCACGAACTCTTGAAAGCCCACTGAAACTCTGCGATTCGGCCCAACGGCCCACAACAGGTCAGCCTGGGCCATCGCCCTCGTTATAGGCCATAAGTTTTCACTTGTTTTTTTGTTGAGACTTGCGAACGGTTTGCCGGAGTGAATTGATGATCTGCGGAACGCGGGTTTGTTTTTTCATGGAGGCGACAGACATGGTAGGATTTCAGGCGCGGGGACAATTTCAGGCA
>Ga0154020_10009529_pt1 | contig 11171 bp, 8 predicted proteins | sample Klosneuvirus_201_FD_109709 | JGI IMG/M metagenome (GOLD analysis project Ga0154020, IMG submission 109709) | Active sludge microbial communities from wastewater, Klosterneuburg, Austria - Klosneuvirus_20160825_MG | ecosystem: Engineered > WWTP > Aerobic digester > Activated sludge | place...
ATCTGCTGGAAGCGCTCGCGATCCTCGGCGCAGTCAATCATGTCCGGGCTGGTACCGATGATGGGTACGCCGTTGGCTTCCAGGTCCTGCGCGCGTTTTAACGGTGTCTGGCCGCCGAACTGGACGATCACCCCTGTCGGCTGCTCGATGTTTACGATCTCGAGGATGTCTTCCAGCGTCAGCGGCTCGAAGTAGAGGCGGTCAGAGGTGTCGTAGTCGGTGGACACCGTCTCCGGGTTGCAATTGACCATGATGGTCTCGTAGCCGTCCTCACGCATGGCCAGTGCGGCGTGCACGCAGCAATAGTCGAATTCGATGCCCTGGCCAATGCGGTTGGGACCGCCGCCCAGCACCATGATCTTCTTGCGCGCGGTCGGCTGCGCCTCGCATTCCTCCTCATAGGTGGAGTACATGTAGGCGGTGCGGGTGGCGAATTCGGCGGCGCAGGTGTCGACGCGCTTGTATACGGGCCTGACATTGAGCGCATGGCGATGCATGCGCACGGCGGTCTCGGAGGTATCCAGCAGCCTCGCCAGGCGCCGGTCGGAGAAGCCCTTGCGCTTCAGGCGCCGCATCTCGTCCGCATCCTGGTCGTGCAGTTTCTGTCCGCACAGCGCCGCTTCCTCGCGCACGATGTCCTGGATCTGCACGAGAAACCACGGGTCGATTTTGGTCAACTGGAACGCCCTGTCCAGATCCATGCCGTTGCGGAAGGCCTGGCCGAGATACCAAAGGCGCTCTGCGCCGGGGTTGGCGAGTTCGCGATCGATGATGTCCTTGTCGGCCTCGATCTCGTCGAGGCCATATACGCCCACTTCAAGGCCGCGCAAGGCCTTTTGCAGGGACTCCTGGAAGGTGCGGCCGATGGCCATCACCTCACCCACGGATTTCATCTGGGTGGTCAGGCGGTCGTTGGCCAGCGGAAACTTCTCGAAGGCGAAGCGCGGCACCTTGGTGACAACGTAGTCGATCGACGGCTCGAAGGAAGCCGGGGTGGCGCCGCCGGTGATCTCGTTTCTCAGCTCGTCCAGCGTGAAGCCCACCGCCAGCTTGGCCGCCACCTTGGCGATGGGAAAGCCGGTCGCCTTCGAAGCCAGCGCCGAGGAGCGCGACACGCGCGGGTTCATCTCGATGACGATGAGCCGGCCGTTCTGCGGGTTGACCGAGAACTGCACGTTGCTGCCACCGGTGTCGACGCCGATCTCGCGCAGGATGGCGATGCTGGCGTTGCGCATCACCTGGTATTCCTTGTCGGTCAGCGTCTGCGCCGGCGCCACGGTGATGCTGTCCCCGGTGTGGATGCCCATCGGGTCGAGGTTCTCGATGCTGCACACGATGATGCAGTTGTCGGCGCGGTCGCGCACGACCTCCATCTCGAACTCTTTCCAGCCGATCAGGCTTTCCTCGATCAACAGTTCCTTGGTCGGTGACAGGTCCAGGCCGCGCTTGCAGATCTCCTCGAACTCTTCCGGGTTGTAGGCGATGCCGCCGCCCGTGCCACCCATCGTGAAACTTGGCCGGATGACCATCGGGAAGCCCGAGTGCAGGGCCTCGCCGCCGAGTTCGGCCTGGATGCGCTTCTGCACCGCCAGCGCCTCTTCCATGCTGTGCGCGATGCCGCTCTTGGCCGAATCGAGGCCGATGGACGTCATCGCGTCCTTGAACTTCATGCGGTCCTCGGCCTTCTCGATGGCCTGCTCGTTGGCGCCGATCATCTCGACGCCGTACTTCGCCAGCACGCCATTGCGGTGCAGGTCGAGTGCGCAGTTCAGCGCCGTCTGGCCGCCCATCGTGGGCAGCAACGCCATCGCGTCGTCGGGCGCGGCGGCGCGTTCCTTGGCGATGATGCGTTCCAGCACCTGCCAGGTGATGGGCTCGATGTAGGTGGCGTCGGCCATGCCGGGGTCGGTCATGATCGTCGCCGGGTTGCTGTTGACGAGCACGACGCGGTAGCCCTCTTCGCGCAGCGCCTTGCAGGCCTGCGCGCCGGAGTAGTCGAACTCGCAGGCCTGGCCGATGACGATGGGGCCGGCGCCGATGATGAGGATGGTCTTGAGGTCGGAGCGCTTCGGCATTTAGTTTTTCTCCATCAGCTTCACGAAGCGATCGAAAAGGTAGGCAATGTCGTGCGGGCCCGGGCTGGCTTCGGGGTGGCCCTGGAAGCAGAAGGCCGGCTTGTCGGTGCGCGCCAGGCCCTGCAGCGTGCCGTCGAACAGGCTCACGTGCGTCGGGCGCAGGTTCGCGGGCAAGCTCTTCTCGTCGACCGCGAAGCCGTGGTTCTGGCTCGTGATGCTGACGCGGCCGCTGTCCAGGTCCTTCACCGGGTGGTTCGCACCGTGGTGGCCGAACTTCATCTTGAAGGTCTTCGCGCCCGAGGCCAACGCCAGGATCTGGTGGCCCAGGCAGATGCCGAAGGTGGGCAGCCCGGTTTCGATCAGCTCACGCGCCGCGGCGATGGCGTAGCTGCAGGGCTCGGGGTCGCCCGGCCCGTTGCTGAGGAAGATGCCGTCGGGCTTCAGCGCCAGAACGGCGGCGGCAGGTGTCTTCGCCGGCACCACCGTCACACGGCAGCCGCGGCTGGCCAGCATGCGCAGGATGTTGAACTTGACGCCGAAGTCGTAGGCGACGACGTGGAACTTCGGATCCTGCAGTTCACCGTAGCCGCTGCCCAACGTCCACTCGGTCTGCGTCCATTCGTAGCGCCCGCTGGCCGATACCACCTGCGCCAGGTCCAGCCCCGCCATGGAGGGCGCCGCCTGCGCGGCGGCCACGGCGTCGGCGATGTCGGCGGGTGACACGGTGTGGCCGACCGGGTAGCTGGTGATGCTGCCGTTCTGCGCCCCGCTGCTGCGCAGCACCCGCGTCAGGCGCCGCGTGTCGACGCCGGCGATGGCCACCGTGCCTTCGCGCGCCAGGTACTCGGGCAGCGACATCGTGGCGCGGAAGTTCGAGACGCGCAGCGAGACGTCCTTGACGATCAAGCCGGCGGCATGCACCTTGTTCGCCTCGACGTCCTCGGCATTGACGCCGACGTTGCCGATGTGCGGGTAGGTGAGCGTGACGATCTGGCGGCAGTAGCTCGGGTCGGTCAGGATTTCCTGGTAGCCGGTGAGCGCGGTGTTGAAGACCACTTCGCCGACCGTGCGGCCGGTGGCGCCGACGCTGTGGCCGACGAAGGTGGTGCCGTCTGCAAGGGCAAGCAGCGCGGGGGGCAGCGGGGGGACCAGTGACGGCAGCAAAGGCAAAGCTCCGGGGTTCGCGCGCACCCAGCGCCTCTCATCTTCCCGGGGTGGCCGGGGCGACAGGAGGGGTCCGAGGGGAAACCGACGGCGGAGTTTCGCTAGGGCTGCGTTGTTGGCGGGTAAACCGCCGGAGTATAGCCGGCGATGCCCCGTTTTACGGGCTAACCCTGAGCCGCGCCAGGCCCAGGGCGCGTCGGCGCCCGGTTCAGCCCGCGTTCAAGGCGGCGATGCCGGCCCGTGCGATCTGTGCGTCCTCGGTCGACTTCACGCCGCTGACACCCACCGCACCGACCACCTGGCCGTCGACGACGATGGGCACGCCGCCTTCCAGCATGCCGTGCAGCACCGGTGCGCTGAGGAAGGACACGCGGCCGCCGTTGATCATGTCCTCGTAGACCTTGCTCTCGCGGCGGCCCAGGGCCGCGGTGCGTGCCTTGGCGGGGGCGATCTCGGCGGAAATGGGCGCCGCGCCGTCCAGGCGCTGCAGCCACAGCAGGTGGCCGCCGTCGTCGACGACGGCCAGCGTGACGGCCCAGCCGTTCTTGAGCGCTTCGGCTTCGGCCGCGGCAGCGATGGCCCGGGTGTCTTCGATCGTGAGGGTGGGTTTGCTCTTCATGCCCGCGACGATAACGCCAGTTGCCGCCCGGCAATCCGGCCGCTGGCGTAGGGCCATCGGCCCGCAGCGGCGCCCGCCCTAGAATCCCGCTCGCGCCGATGATGGCGTGCTGGACCAACCCTCGGAGGTTTCATGAATCAAAGCGTGCAGAACTATCCTGGCCTCGCCGGTAGCGGCGCGCTGGCCGCGCAACGCAACCGCGTGCTGCGCAACACCTACTGGCTGCTGGCGCTGTCGATGGTGCCCACGGTGCTGGGCGCCTGGATAGGCGTGCAGACGGGCTTCATGCAGGGCCTGGGGGCCGGCATGAGCGCGATCGTCTTCCTGGTCGGCGCCTTCGGCTTCATGTTCGCGGTCGAGAAGTTCAAGAACTCCGCCGCCGGCGTGCCGCTGCTGCTGGGCTTCACCTTCTTCATGGGGCTGATGCTGTCGCGGCTGCTGGCCTCGGTGCTGGGCCTGGCCAACGGCGGCAGCCTGATCATGCTGGCCTTCGGCGGCACCGGCGCCATCTTCCTGGGCATGGCGACGTTGAGCAGCGTGATCAAGCGCGACCTGTCGAACATGGGCAAGTTCCTGTTCATCGGCATGATCATGTTGCTGGTGGCGATGATCGCCAACATCTTCATCCAGAGCAGCGCGCTGATGATCACGCTGTCGGTGCTGGCCATCGGCATCTTCTCGGCCTTCATCCTGCATGACCTGAAGCAGGTGCAGGACGGCGTGCAGACGAACTACATCAGCGCCACGCTGGGTGTCTACCTGAGCCTGTACAACGTGTTCAGCAACCTGCTGGCGCTGCTGGGCATCTTCGGCGGTGAGAGGGACTGACCCCCGCAGCGCCTGACGGCGCGCCCCCTTGGAAAGGGGGCGACGCGAGCAGCCCGGCAAAGCCGGTTCTGCCGCGTCCACTGGATGAATCGCAGGGGCCCTTCGGGGCCCTTGCTCATTCCTGGCGGTCGAACACGGCCATGCTCTCGACGTGCGCGGTGTGCGGAAACATGTTCACCACGCCGGCCAGGCTGCAGCGGTAGCCGCCCTGGTGCACCAGCAGGCCGGCGTCGCGCGCCAGCGTCGCCGGGTTGCAACTGACGTAGACGATGCGCCGGGGCAGCACGAAGCCGCCTTCGGCGTGCAGGTCGGCCACGGCCTTGCTCAGCGCAAAGGCGCCCTCGCGCGGCGGGTCGACCAGCCAGCGCGCGGCTGCGCCCGCGGCGCGCAGGTCGACCGGCGTGATCTCGAACAGGTTGCGCGCCTCGAAGACCGTCTTCCCGGACAGCCCGTTGAGCTTGGCGTTCTCGCGCGCCCGCGCCACCAGCACCTCGCTGCCCTCGATGCCCAGCACCTGCCGCGCGCGCGTGGCCAGCGGCAGCGTGAAGTTGCCCAGGCCGCAGAACCAGTCGACCACCCGCTCGTCGGGCTGCGGGTCCAGCAGGCGCAGCGCACGGTCGACCAGCACGCGGTTGATGTGCGGGTTGACCTGCGTGAAGTCGGTGGGCTTGAAGGGCATCGTGATGCCGAACTCGGGCAGGCGGTAGGCCAGCAGCGGCCCACCCTCGTCGAGCAGGTGCACGGTCTCGGGGCCCTTGGGCTGCAGCCACCACTGCACGCCATGCACCACGGCAAAGTCCCGCAGGCGCTGGGCGTCGGCGCTGCCCAGCGGCGCCAGGTTGCGCAGCACGAGCGCGGTGACACCGTCGCCGGCCGCCAGCTCGATCTGCGGCATCTGTTCGCGCAGGTCCATGGCGCCGATGAGTTCGCGCAGCGGCATCAGCATCGCACTCACGCGCGGCGGCAGCACCGGGCAGACCTGCATGTCGGCCACGTAACGCGACTTGCGCTCGTGGAAGCCGACGAGCACGGTGCCCTTCTTCGCCACCCAGCGCACCGACAGCCGCGCCCGGTCACGGTAGCCCCAGGCCGGCCCCTCGATGGGCCGCAACAGGCGTTCGGGCTTGACCTTGGCCAGGTGCCACAGGTTGTCTTCGAGCACCCGCTGCTTCACGGCCACCTGCGCGGCGGGGTGCAGGTGCTGCATCTTGCAGCCGCCGCAGGCGCCCGCATGCAGGCCGAAGTGCGGGCAGGCCGGGCGCACACGCTGCGAACTCTCGCGCGCCAGCGCCGACATCTGCCCCTGTTCCCAGTTGTTCTTCTTGCGCGCGACGTTGACGCGCACCCGCTCGCCGGGCAAGGCGCCTTCGATGAAGACCACCTTGCCGGGCACGGGGCTGCCGTCGGGGCCTTCGGTGACGGCGCGGCGGGCCACGCCCTGCGCTTCGAGGTCGAGCGACTCGACCTCGAGCCAATCCAATCCACTGCTCATCCGACCGGATTATCCGGTGCCCGCCGCACACCCGGCGCGCCAGCCCATGCTGGCCGGCACGCGCGGCCTCAGCGCGGCCTCAGCGCGGCGGCAGCAGCCGTGCCGGATCGACCGGCTTGCCCTGACGGCGGATCTCGAAGTGCAACTGCACGCGGTCGGCGTCGCTAGAACCCATCTCGGCGATCTTCTGGCCGCGCCGCACCACCTGGTCTTCCTTGACCAGCAGCGCCTGGTTGTGCGCGTAGGCCGTCAGGTAGGTGGTGTTGTGCTTGACGATGATGAGGTTGCCGTAGCCGCGCAGCCCCGCGCCGGCGTAGACCACGCGGCCTTCGGCCGCGGCGTAGACCGGGTCGCCGGCCGCACCGGTGATGGCCAGGCCCTTGCTCTTGACCTCGTCGAAGGGCGCGGCAACGGGGCCGGCGGCCGGCCAGATCCAGCTCGGTTCCGCTTCGGGATCGGCGTCACGCGGCGCCGCGGATGCCGCGGTCGTGGGTGACGGTGCAGCGGCCGAGGCCACCGGGGCAGCCGGGGCGGCCACGCTGTCCAGCGGGCGGTTCTCGATGCGCCCCGCCGCCGCCACCGGCTGCGGGCTCGCCGACGCCACCTCGCCTGCCGGCGGCACCACGCGCAGTACGCGCCCGACCTCGATCGACGCCGGGTTCTCGACGCCGTTCCAGCGCGCCAGGTCGCGCCAGTTCTGGCCCTTTTCGAGGCCGACGCGGAACAGGGTGTCGCCGGGTCGCACCGTGTAGTAGCCCGGCTTGCCCGCGTTCTCGGCCCCCGGCAGTGGCTTGGCGGCGGCCTCGCCAGCGGCCGCGGCCGTCGACGGTGCAGCGACGCCGGGGCTGGCCACCACGGGTGCACCGGGGCGGACGGTCGTCGACGGGCGGCGGTCTTCCACGGGCGCGCGGTGCGTCGGCGACGCGCAGGCCGCCAGCAGCGACACGAGGGCAATACACGCGGCGCCACGGGGCAGGCGCGCGGAGAACGGGAGCGACATCGTCAAGAGCTTCATGCAGCGCCGGATTTTAGAGGGACGAAGTGAACGGCATCGTGCCACTGCCGCACCAGCCCGTCAGCCTGCCGGTCGACGACCAGCAGCACCTGCCCACCGCGCGCCGCGTCCTGCATCGGCGCCACCAGCCGGCCGCCGACGGCGAGTTGGTCCAACCAGGCCTGCGGCAGGTCTTCGCCACCCGCGGCGGCGATGATGCTGTCGTAGGGCGCGCGCGGCGCGTGGCCCAGCCGGCCATCGCCGTAGACCAGCCGCAGGTCGCCGTGGCGGTGCCCCACCAGGTTCTCGCGCGCCTTGTCGTGCAGGCCCTTCAGGCGCTCGATGGACACCACGCTGCGCCCCAGCAGCGCCAGCAGCGCCACCTGGTAACCGCAGCCGGTGCCGATTTCCAGCACGCGCCCCAGGTGGCCCTGGCTGCGCGCGGTGGCGCCTTCGCCCAGCAGGCAGAGCATGCGCGCCACCACCGAAGGCTTGCTGATGGTCTGCGACAGGCCGATCGGCAGGCTGGTGTCTTCGTAGGCCTGGATGGCCAGCGCGCTGTCGACGAAGCGGTGGCGTTCCACCGTCGCGAAGGCGTTCAGCACGGCGTCGTTGCGCACGCCGTCGGCGCGCAGGCGCTGCACCATGCGCTGGCGCACGGCGGCCGAGTCCAGGCCCAGGCCGCTGGGCGCGGCGCGACCCGACGCGTGCTGCGCCGCGGTCTTCGCGGCGTGCTGCAGCGGCGCCTGCGGGCGCAGCGTTTCGGTGGCGGCGGGCCGCGTGCGGCCCTCGCCGCCGTGCATGCGGTCCAGCCCCACCGGGAAGCGCGGCGGTGCCGGCGGGCGTGTCATGCCAGCCGGCAGGCCAGACGCGTGGCCCAGCTGCCGCGTGCGGCGTGGTCGGTGAGGTCGACCTGCAGCGGCGTGATCGAGACGCAGCCGTTGGCGACCGCGTGGAAGTCGGTGCCCTCGCCGCCTTCGCGCGCGTCGCCGGCCGGGCCTATCCAGTAGATCGGCTCGCCGCGCGGGTTGGTCTGGCGGATGACGGGCTCGCTGGCGTGACGCCTGCCCAGCTTGGTGATCAGCCGCGGCAGCGTGATCGCGTCGGCGCGGTTGGGAATGTTGACGTTCAGCAGCCAGGGCTCGCCGCCCAGCGGGGCCTGCGCCAGCACCTGTTCGACCACCGAACGCGCCGTGGCAGCCGCGGCCTCGATCTCGCCCCAACCCTTTTCGGCCTGTGAAAACGCGATCGCCGGCACGCCGAAGAGAAAACCCTCCATCGCCGCGGCCACGGTGCCCGAATACAGCGTGTCGTCGCCCATGTTGGCGCCGTTGTTGATGCCCGAAAGCACCAGGTCGGGCTTGTAGCCCAGCACCCCGGTCAGCGCGACGTGCACGCTGTCGGACGGCGTGCCGTTGACGACATGGAAACCCTGCACGTGTTCACCGCGCGCGGTGAAGATGTTCAGCGGCCGGTTGAGCGTCAGCGCGTTGGACGTGCCGCTGGCGTTCTGCTCGGGGGCGAACACGGCGATCTCGCCGAGGCCCTGGCAGGCGTGGACCAGGGCGGCCAGGCCGGGGGCGAGATAACCGTCGTCGTTGGCGATGAGGATGCGCATCGGCGCATTGTAGGGAGCGCCCTGCTCAGGCCGCGCCGGTGGCCACGGCCGCAGACTCCATCGTGCCCCGCAGGTGTTCGGCCCACATCGGCGCGGCGCGCACCACGTCGCCGATGACCACGATGGCCGGGCTGTCCAGGCCGTGTGCGGCCACGGTGTCGACCAGGGTATCCAGCCGGCACATCGCCTGGCGCTGTTGCGGCGTGTGCGCCCGGCTGACCACCGCCGCGGGCGTGTCGGCCGCCAGGCCGGCGGCGGTGAGCGCACGGGCGATGGCCGGCAGACGCATCACGCCCATGTAGATGACCAGCGTCAGGCCGCAGCGCGCCAGCGCGGCCCAGTCGGGGTCGCCCTCGGGCGTGCCGGTGTGGCCGGTGACCAGGGCCACGCCGCGGGTGTGGCGGCGGTCGGTCACCGGCACGCCGATGGCCGCCGGGCCGGCGATGCCCGCCGTCAGGCCGCCGACGACTTCGACCTGCAGCCCGGCGGCGCGCAGCGCGTCGCATTCCTCGCCGCCGCGGCCGAAGACGAAGGGATCGCCGCCCTTCACGCGCACCACGGTTTCGCCGCGCTGCGCCTCGGCCACCATCAGCCGGTGGATGAAGGCCTGCGGCGTGCTCGCGCAGCCACCGCGCTTGCCGACAGGCACCACGCGCGCCGTTCGCCGCAGGTGGCGCAGCACGCCGGGGTGCACGAGGTCGTCGACCAGCGCCACGGTGGCGCGGCGCAGCGCCTTCACGGCCTGGATCGTCAGCAGGTCGGGGTCGCCGGGGCCGGCGCCGACCAGGGTTACGGTGGGAATCACGGTGGGAATCGTCTTCATGCCGGGGTCACCTCGCAGGGGGTCTGGTTCAGCAGCGACTTCACCGCCGGCAGGCAGGAGCCGCATTCGGTGCCGCAGCGCAGGCGGCGCTGCAGTTGCTGCAGGCGTTCGTCAGCCGCGCCCGTGCACAGCGGCAGCGCGCCGACGATGGCCTGCTCGCTGACGTCGTGGCAGGCGCAGACCTGCGGGCTGCGCGGCGGCACGGGCGCCGGCGGTGTCGGCCGCGCGGCCAGCAAGGCACGGCCGAAGGCGGTGGCGGGCTGGCCCTGCTGCAGCAGGTCGAGCACCCAGGCCTGTGCCGCCACGTCGCCAGCCAGCAGGAAGGCGGCCAGCGTGCCGTCCTTGTGCAGGCGCAAGGCACGTCGCTGGCCGGCGCGCGGGTCGGCGTAGCGCAGCACCGGGCCGTCGGCCAGCGCAAAGGCCTGTTCAACGCCGGCCAGCAAGGGCAGTTCGGGCCGGTCCAGCGCGGCGCGGAAGAGCAGCCCGACCTGCCCCGGCCCCTGCGCGCATTCGCGCCCGAAGGGCACGCAGACGGCGTAGGGAAAGTGCGTGAACAAGGCGCGCAGACGCTCACGCACCGCCGGCACGTCGGCGGCCGGCAGCCAACCCGCCGCCACCACGTGCCAGGGCAGCCTGGCGGCTTCCAGCCGCACTGCTGCATGCTTCAACTCGGGCTGGCGCGACTGCGGGCAGCACGCCCCCGTGGTCAGCGCGTTCACGCCCTGCCCGGCCATCAATTCCGGGCCCCAGTGCATCGCGATGAAGGCCTGCGCCGGCAGCACGGCGCTGCTGGCGTTCACCGGCAGCACAACTTCGCCGCGGTGCGACTTCACGCGCACCAGGTCGCCGCTCTTCCAGCGCTGGCGTGCCAGCTCCTGCGGGTGCAGTTCCAGCACCGGTTCGGGCGCGTGGGCGAACAGCCGGCCCAGCGCGCCGGTGCGGCTGGTGCCATGCCATTGGTCGCGCAGGCGGCCGGTGTTCAGCGACACCGGGAAACGTGCGTCGCGCACTTCCGCGGTCGGCCGCCAGGCCGGTGCGACGAAGCGTGCGCGGCCATCGGGCGTGGCGTAGCGGGCATCGGCGTAGAGCCGCGCCTGCGGCTGCGCCGCGCCTTCGGGCCAGGGCCAGAACTGCGGCTCGTCGAGCGCCGTGTAGCTCAGCCCGGTGATGTCGAGGTCGCGCCCACGCGTGCTTTCGCGGTGTTCGTTCCAGATGTCTTCGGGTCTCGTGTACGGAAAGAGCGTGCCGCCGTCGGCGCGCCGCGCCGGCAGCCGCGTTTCCAGCCGGCGCGCGGCGTCGACCGCGATGCGCCAGTCCTCGCGCGCCTGCCCCGGCGGCGGAACAGCGGCGCGCACGCGGCTGATGCGGCGTTCGCTGTTCGTCACGGTGCCGCTCTTCTCGCCCCAGCTCGCCGCCGGCAGCAGCAGGTCGGCATAGGCCACGGTGGCGGTGTTCGCATAGGCCTCCTGCACGATGACGAGTTCGGCGCGCTCGAAGGCGCGGCGCACCGTGGCCTGGTCGGGCATCGACATCGCCGGGTTGGTGCAGACCACCCACA
>Ga0154020_10009530_pt1 | contig 11170 bp, 10 predicted proteins | sample Klosneuvirus_201_FD_109709 | JGI IMG/M metagenome (GOLD analysis project Ga0154020, IMG submission 109709) | Active sludge microbial communities from wastewater, Klosterneuburg, Austria - Klosneuvirus_20160825_MG | ecosystem: Engineered > WWTP > Aerobic digester > Activated sludge | place...
CGTCGCTCCGCCTCCTCGGCTCGGTCGGCGAGCCGATCAATCCCGAGGCGTGGATGTGGTACCACGAGCAGATCGGCGGCTCGCGCTGTCCGATCGTCGACACCTGGTGGCAGACCGAGACGGGGTCGATCGTGATCTCGCCGCTCCCGGGTGCCACCGAGACCAAGCCGGGCAGCGCGACGCAGGCATTGCCCGGCTACTCGGCCGACCTCATGGACTCCGCGGCGAAGCCGATCCCGGTCGGCGGCGGGCTGTTGGTGCTCACCAAGCCCTGGCCTTCGATGCTCCGGACGATCTGGGGTGACGACGCCCGCTACGTGGAGACCTACTTCTCGAAATGGCCCGGGCGGCCCGACCTCTACTTCGCCGGCGACGGCGCCAAGCGCGACGAAGACGGGTACTTCTGGATCCTCGGCCGCGTGGACGACGTGCTCAACGTCGCGGGGCACCGCATCGGGACCATGGAAGTGGAATCGGCGCTCATCGAGCATTCAGCCGTCGCCGAAGCGGCCGTCGTCGGCAAGGCGCACGAGTTGAAAGGACAGTCGGTCTGCGCCTTCGTCACGCTGCGCGACGGTTTTCTGAAATCGACGGAGTTGCGCGACGAACTGCGCGAGTTCGTGGCGATGAAGATCGGCGCGCTCGCACGGCCGGACGACATCCTGTTCTCCGCGGACCTGCCGAAGACGCGCTCGGGGAAGATCATGCGTCGCCTGCTGCGCGACATCGCCGAGGGGCGGGCACTGGGAGACACCACGACGCTCGCGGATCCGGGCGTGGTGGCGTCGCTCAAGGATCAGTACGCCGACTCGGAGGGCTGAGGATTCAAACGAGCGTCAACAGAGCTCTGCTCGATGGGAAGGGCAACGGGAAGTGAGAAGCCGGCCCGCTGGCCCTCCCCTTCATCTACTCCTCCGAGTCTTCCCCCTCGCCTACCGACTCTCCCGCCTTCCCCGCCCCTCACACGCTGGCTTGCGTACACCCGTCACCGATCACACCTTCCACGTCGTTTGGCACGGAAGCTCTGATGTCGGGCGCGAAGTGCGAGTCCACGGTCGTGTAACTGCGGCTGATGACGAGATGGCCTTTTCGAGAACGGACGGAGCGCCGTCGCGAGAAGTCGGCGGCTGGATCCTGTGTGCGCCGGGGCTTACTTCCCTCATTCGGCCAATGGAACTCCTTGAACCCTCCGTACTGCTCGGACGCGCGTCGGAGATCGCAGATACCCTGCTTGCCACGGCCGCGACGAACGACGATCTGTCGATCACGTGGCACCGCGGCTTCAACGTCCGCCGGACCCCGTCCCCGGACGCGGGGATATACAACGGGCGCGCTGGTGAGGCATTGTTCTTCGCGGCGCTTGGTTCGGCGACCGGCAACAATCGGTACCTGAACGCCGCCCGGGCAGCCATCGCCGGGGTTCGGCGTGCGTTTGCCCGCCCCAGTGGGGTCGCTGCCATGGCGCGGGAGTACGGACTTGGACTTGCTGGAGTCGGTTCGCACCTTTATGCGCTCGAGACGATTGGCCGACTGCTCGACGACGTGGACATCCGTGCATGCGCGCGTAGCGGTGTCGACGGCCTGACATCGGAACTAATCTGGGCGGACCAGAAGCTCGAGTTGTTCTGGGGTGCCTCGGGACTGCTGCTCGGTCTCCTCGCCGTGGCCGACGCACGTCACGACCGAGCCCTAGCGCTCGCCGCGCAGTGCGGAAGGAAGTTGGTGGCAGACCGCACGGTCGATGACGACACTGGGTTTCGCGCGTGGATGTCGTATCATGGCAAGCCTGCTTCCGGGTTCGCGCACGGCACCTCGGGGATCGCGCTCTCCCTCATCGAGCTCCACCGGCGTGTGCCGGATCCCAGATTGCTCGATGCGGTGACTGAGGCGTTCTCGTTCGAGCGCACTCTTCGAGATCCGACGTCAGGAAATTGGTTCGACATCAAGGGAGTGAAGGACTGGCAGTGCTCCTGGTGTCATGGCGCGCCCGGGATAGGGTTTGCCAGGGTCGCGGCCGCACATTGCCTCGGGAATTCGACTCCATCGGAGATCATCGACGACTTGTTCGTCATCTTGCATCGGGTCGCCGCCTATCCGGGAGACATGCACGAGAACCTCTGCTGTGGGGCGCTCGGACGCGCAGATTTCCTGCTCGAAGCGGGCCTTCGCCTCGAGAATGAGGCGTTGATCGGGCACTCGCATCGCATGGTCGCTGAGGTGCTGCGTCGAAGGTCGGGGGCGGAGTTCTGGATCCCCGGCGATCGGGAAGCACACCTGATGCCAGGGATGTGGCAGGGTCTTGGCGGGATCGGCTACCAGCTGGTGCGAATGACCGATCCACACCGCTTCGGATCGGTCCTCAACCAATGGTCCACGCCCGAGATGGCCTCCAAGGTACTCGTTCGGGCTGTGGCGCGGGAACCTGCGTGACGGCTACGCCTCGGGACCTCGACGAACTGGATATCGCGGCTGCGCAGGTTGCGGCCGCGATCCTGGAGTTCATGCAGCTCGAGCTGCCGGAGGCGATCCGCTACAGCGAGGAACTCAGTGGTCGCATCGGCGATGTGGGCTTCCGGCTGTACCCGGATGAGATCGTCGTACCGAAGGCTGAAGCACCACTGGTCCTGCTCGAGCTCCCCAAACCGGTCGCGATCGCGAACCTCGGAGCACGAGGGCTGTTCGGCACGTGGCGCATGGATCCGGGAGCACCGCATGTCGCGGACTCGCTGGAGTTGGCGCGCGAGGCGAATCAAGTGGAACTGAAGCGGTCGATGATGTTCCATCATCTGCGCGGGGACTCGCGTGTGCACTTCGAATCTGCGGGCATGCGCTCCGTATTCCCCGTCGACGCGCTGGCGCGCCTCTTCCGCGACTACCTGCTCTTCGTGACCTGGGTTCTCCGCCGCCCGCAGACCGCGGAGGAGCCGCACATGCGACTCATGCTCGTCAGGGCCGACGGGTTGTGCAGCACCGGCGAGCGAGTGAGGGACGCACGAGCACCGTAGGCGCGGCAGGCCGCCTCCAGCGCCGCGCCGCCCGGCGCCCGGCCGACCATCGTCCCTCCATCCCTCTTCATCGGCGTCCGGCCGATCCTCACGAGTGAATACTCCACGCTTCGAACTCGGCGACCAGTTCCTATTCCGGCTCTCCCTGCTGCCGATGACGGTGGCGGCGGATCTCCGGTCTGATCGCGGGCGCCTTCTACTCGACCGGATCGCCGATCTCGATGCGAAGGTCGCTGCTGATCGAGACCGCATCTCCGCAGTCCTCTTCGGGGAGATCGGAGGCGAGACGGACCCCGCCTCGCGGCGCGACCTCATCGCGCTCCGTCGCGACCTGTTCAGCTATCGGCGACCGAAGGACGGATCCCGGACAGCAGACCTGCTGATTCGATTGTCCGTGACGCAGCCGGACCTCCTCGGCTTTGTGCGGAGCCTCGACGAGCGCGCGCACTGCGTCCGGGAGTTCGGAGAGGTGTTCGACAGCGATCGCGACGCGATCCGTCGACGCTTGAGCGCCTGGGTCCAAACACCCGCGTTCCAGCGCGGGCTACTGCTGGGATCAGAGTCCCTCTTCGCGGCTCAGGCCGCCTATCATCGATCGCCACCATCGGGCGCGATCTCGGGAAAGCTCGCCCGCACCGAACGAGGGTTGTTGCGCTATCTCCTTCGGGCGTCGATGAAGGCGACCCCATTCAGCACGTTCTGCGTCGTCGCTCCGGGAACCATTCTGCGGGGCAATGGGCAGGAAGGGCTTGCCTCCGAGATCCTCGGGCGACCCAAGCCGCTGCGGCTGTCGGTACGGCTCAACAAGAAGCTGTACTCATTGCTGACCACGCGACTGGACGCCCGTCCTGCGATACGGGATGCGCTGATCATCGAGACTAATCCGACGATCCGTCAAGTGGAGCAGATCTGCGTCTTCCTCGCGCTCAGCGAGGGGCGCGAGGCCTTCCAGCGCGTCCCCGCCTCTCCCGTGTTCATGATGCTCTTGTCGCACGTCGACGCGAATCCGGGAATCCGGTTCGGTGAGTTCGTCGCGATGATCGCGGGGCACGAGGAGATCGAGTGCACGCTTGAGGAGGCCAACCACTACGCCGAGCAGATGTTGGCGGCGGGGGCCATCCGCCTGTGCTACGGCATCCCTGAGCAGGAAGCGGACTGGGCGCCTCCGCTCGCCAGCCTCCTGGCCGGCATCGCCGATCCGATGGCGCAAGAGATCGCCGCTTCGCTTCGCGCACTCGACGCGTGCGGCCGCTCAAGCGCGACGGCCGAGTTCTCCGAGCACGTGAAGCTCGTGGCCGAGATGAAGCGCATCGCCGCTTCCGTGCTCGGCGCGATCGACGTGCCGGGGGACCCGCAGTTGCCATTCCTCGAGGACGCGACTGCGGATGTCCGCCAGGTCATCACGCGCACCAAGGCGCTCGACGAACTCGAGAGCACGATGGGGCGGCTGGTCACCGCTGGCCTCCGGATCTCGTGGCCCCGGACGCGTCAGGCGGAACTGCGGCACTTCTTCTCCACGCACTTCGCGGGGACCAGCGAGGTACCCCTGCTCGATTTCTACGAGGCGTTCTATCGCGAGCACTTCAAGCAGTACCTCGGCCTGGCTGATCGCGTCTCCGTGGAGGGAATCAAGGCGGCCGGTGGCTACGACTTCGAGAACCCCTTCCGCCTGCCACTCATCGAGCAGATCCGGCTCGCGCGCGGCCGCCTGACGCGTCTTGTCGCCGACCGCTGGGCCGAGTCGCCAGATGCCGCGGAACTGACGCTCTCCCTCAACGAGATCGAGGCAATCACCTCGGAGGTGCCGTGGACATCCTCGAGGCCGACCTCCGTCGTCGTGCTCGGCACGCTCGCGAGGGCCGGAGGCGCTGAGGTCGACCTGCGGTTCATCTGCCGGCAGTGGCAGTCGGGCGTCGGACACGGACGGATGTTCTCGCGGTGGCTCCACATGCTGGACCCGGAACTCCTAGCGCGCGTCCGGCAGGAGAACGCCGCGTTCGCGGAATCGGTCCGTCTCGCCGAGATCGCGACGGACGGTGGACACAACGCGAACCTCCACCCCGCACTCCTCCCGTGGGAGGTCTCGTACCCGAACTCCGAGGGGACGCGGAGGCCGAACTCCATCCCCCCCTCGGAGTTGGTGGTCGAGCCGGACCCCGGGGACCCGCACGCACTCCGGCTTCGACACGTACTCTCGGACGCCGCAGTCGTGCCGATAGACCTTGGTTTCCTCGCCCTGCAATCCCGGCCGCCACTCTTCCAACTGCTTACGGCGTTCGCTCCTCCGACGGGGATGGCGTTCCCGCTTCCAGAACCACGGGCGGCAATCGCGGCCGGCACGGGCGACGGTGCCGTCGATCGCGCGCCGGTTGTTCGCCTGCCGCGAGTGGTGATCGGCGGCATCGTCGCGTCACGGCGACGCTGGCTGATCCCTCATTCATCACTGCCCACACCCGTTCCCGCCGAACGTGACTCGGAGTACGCGATCCGGCTGGACCGCTGGCGGCTCGAGAACGGGCTGCCTACCGTCGTCTACATGCGGTATGAGAACACGTCGACCGCTGCGCCACGGCCCGAGGGGGAGGAGGCCGCAGCGGGCGACGCGCCGAAGCCGCAAGCTCGGAAGGGGATGCGAGCCAGGTTGAATGAGCTCAAGCCGCAGTACCTCGACTTCTCGAGTCCCCTGAGCGCGAATCTCCTCCAGCATGAGGGGACGTCCGACCGGCCTCCCCGGATGTTGTTCGAGGAACAGTACCCGACAGAGGCGCAGGTGCCGACCGTGGAAGGACGCCCCCATGCGATCGAACACATCATCCAGGTGACCTGCCGACCGTGACACCGACCGCTGCTCGCGCCGGGCGCGCTGCCTCGCGGCCATCGCAGGCGCGGTGGCTTGGCGCTTACCTCTTCACGCGCACCTTCGATCCGGAGCACATCGACGACGTCATCCTCGATGTCATCGCACCGGTCCTGGCGGATCCGATCGTCAAGAAGGCCACGATCCGGTCGTTCTTCGTGCGGTTCAGGGACTATGGTCCCCACGTCCGCCTGCGCATCAAGGTGCCGGAGACAGCACTCGAGCATGTCAGGAAGCGAGTCGAGTGCATAATCGCGGAGCACCTCACCGCGGCACACGCCGGCACCCCGACCAAACCGATGCCGGACTCCGCCACGCCCAGCTCGATGGCATCGCTCGTCTTCCAGCCCTACGTCCCGGAGGAGCTGCGATACGGCGGGCCACACGGCCTGGCGATCGCCGAGGCATTCTTCCAAACCTCATCCCGACTCTCCATCACCCTCCTCGCGGCTCTCCGGCAGCAACGCCTCGATCGCTCCGGTGTCGGACTCGGCGTCATGCTCGCGATCATGCGCGGGCTCGCGCGCGGCGAACGACAGATGGCGACCCTCGCCGGGGACTACGCCCATTCGTTCGGTCGAGGATGGGTGGAACGATGGTATGGCAACGAGCGGGCCGAGGCGATGGTCGATCGCCCAGTGCGGGAGCTCGAGGCAGCGATGGCTCCCCAACTCCAGGCGCTCCGGCATGCCGCTCGGCACGATGCGCTGCCGGGCCTAATCCAGGCCTACGCGCGCGCAGCCGCGACGTATCGTCGCAAACTCGTCGCCCTAATCGCGACGCGGAAGTTCAATGGTCAGGACGGTTCTCCGCACAAGACCCTGCGGGCCGGGCTGCACTACGTCGCCCCGAGCCTGCTGCACATGACCACGAATCGGCTCGGGATCGACAACCCTCTCGAGTGCCGCCTGACGGAGACGCTCGCGCGATCGTACCGGCGGGATCAATGAGGCCGTACCACGCTACGCCGGCGTGGCGAGCTCCCTAAGGATCTCGCGCACCTCGTCCAGGCGGGCCTCCTGGTAGCGCTCCAGGATCAATGCGACGATCCCCGAGACTAGCGGCGCGGAGTAGCTTGGGATGCTCTTCGCGGTGAACTCGCCGTCGGCCGTGGTGATCCTCCCGGCGATCCCGCACGACGCGCGGATGTCGATCGGTCCTTCCGGGAGGGCGAAGAACTCGAATGGATCGAGTTGCGGGCCGGACGCGACGGAAAGGACATTGTCGAACCAAGCCGGAAGGCTGACCAAGCGCTCGCCGTGGCTCGCAGCCACGAGGATCAGCCCGGCATCACGAGCACGCTCGCACGCGGCGTAGACGCGCTCGGCCCAGTCGCCGAGTTCGACGCGCAGACTGAGGTTGACGATTCGGCAGCCGGTCACCTCGGCGGCTTCGATCGCCCGACACAGCGCGTCGGGAGTTGCGTGGAGCTCTTCCACGAACAGGCGGATCGATCGGAACGTCGCTCCCGGGGCGACACGATAGGCCGTGGTCAGGCACGCCGTGCCGTGTCCGAGACGGTCGTCTCCTGCCGCGCGTGTGTGCTTCGCCGTCGTGTCGGGCGGCAGCGGGGCCAGTTCCGGAAGAATCGATGTGCGAGGGACCAGTCCTCGGTGACTGAAGCCGGAGTCGACGATGCCGATCGTCACACCGCGGCCGGTGACGTCGCCGAGGCGGCGTCGAAACCGGTCGGGAAGTGCGAGACCGCTGATCATGCGTACACGCAAGGTCGCAGGTCCTCCAGCACGGTTGCCGCGCATCGTGCGCGGCTCACTCGACGCTCAGCGGGGAGTGGACGCATCAACCGTCTTGACCCAATCGCACTGGCGGTCGTCAACGCGGAACCGGTGCAAGACTGCGTTCGCGGCGGTGTCGGTCGCCACGGTCCGACTCAGGAAGAAGACCGAGTCCGCCTTCACGAAGGGAACAAGCAGATTGTCGGGCTCAAACGGGATGTGCGCATCCGGGCACGCACGGCTCAAGTCATTCGAGAGGAACGTGACCCAATAGCGCGTGTCCTCGTACGTGATGCCACCGGTGCCGCTCGCGGCGGCGGCCGACGCCGGGTTGACGATCGGATCGGTGTCCATATGGATGATCGCATAGCTCCCGCTCGGGAGCTCCCAGATTGCGAAGACCATCGACGCGGCGTATCGGAACACTCCCGACGCCTGGATGGCCCTCACCGAATCCGCCAACCCAGGTGGGATACCGCGACGGTGCGCGTGCGGGATGTCGATCGCGCGCACGATCTTCCCGTCGGCGGACAGTTCGAAGACCCTGCCATCCGCGGGATAAACGGCCAACCAACCCTCCCCACGGCGGACGATGGATGGTTCACCGCCCTGCGAATATGCCGACATGGACTGCGTGTATATCTCGGGTACCGAGCCCCAGGACCAAACGGAATCGGTCGAAGGGACCCACGACGTGAAGGGCGCGGCGCTGAGCTTGCCAGGCATGATGGCGGTGTCACCATGCCATCGCCATTGCTGGCCGGGAAAGACGCGAGTGACGACGACCTCTCGACGTAATGTCCCGCTCGCGGTCTCGAAGACGATGATCCGAGCTCTTCGCGAGTCGACGACCGCGAACAGGCTGTCGCCCGGCAGGATCAGGACGGTAGAAATGCGCTGGAACTCGCCGGGGCCGCTGCCGGCCCTTCCGATCCGGCGGACGAATCGCCCGCTCCCATCGAAGTGGTCGATCGCCGTCCCGATATCGGCGAGGATCCCTCCGTTGGAGAGGCGGGCTTGGGTCAGCAGGGGATAATACAGGCCCTCGGCCTCGGGTTCGACCATCACCACGGAGTCGCCCGTGATCACGGCGCCGGCGGCGGTACCTGATTCGGTCAGGTCACATCCACCCACGAATGTGGCGGCGAGGAAGAGCACGAGGGGGCGGAGCATCTTTTTCAGAACACCCGGTGTCACGGTGTGGTCAGCGATAGGAGGACTTGAGTGCGATGAGTCACGACGGCGCATGCGCGTCGTCGCAACCCGCGAGATACGTCATGCTGCCGGGACCCCACCTGCGGGGTCCCGCCAACATGGGTCGCGCCTCACGGCAGGATCACGTCGCGCAAGTCGCCGTGCAGCAGCTCGCGTTGCTGAAACAGCACGAGATGTCCTGACACCCCGCGGCGCATGTGGGGCCGGCACGTTCACACGACTGGCTGGTGCAACTCAGCCCGCACGAACCATCGTCGAGCCCGTGAACCGTCCCCGCCTGCGACTGCGGCGTGGTGACGAATGACTCCACCCGCAGGTCTTCCAGCGACAGCTTCCGCCTTGGCAGTCCGCTCATCTGATCCTCGCTTGTTGAGTGGTTTTGCGTGAACCGGGGAACAGCCAGATTTCCACGCGGCATACGCACCAGCAAGCGCCAGACTCTCATCCCGAACGCAATTGTCGGACTTCGCTCTCGCGTTCGCTGAGTGAGGCAGGGAGCCGTGGGCAGGGAGCCGGGTTCAACTTCCGGAAGCGGGCGCGCAGCTCGGACGGCGAACGGGTCCGGTACGAAGGGGCCGAACAGCGAAGCCTTCGCGAACCCGCCGTCGACTTCGGAAGACCGATCAGGGCCTCTTCGAACCTGGCGGGAGGGCGTTCTTCGCCTCATCCACCGTCACCGGCTTCCCCGTGTCGAGGCTGCGGTTCGCCATGATCCGCACTTTCTCCGCCGCCACGAGGCCGCGCATCTGATCATACGAGAGGCTGCGCGGGATGAGCTGATCGCCGATCTTGAACGACGGTGTGAACTGCACGCGGAGCCGCTCGCCCTCGCGCCGGTTCGCGGCGATCTGGGGGAGTTTGCGGCCGGAATCGAAGCACTCCTCCCACGCCTTGGTGTCGACGCCGGCGTCCCCCGCGAGCTGCTTGAGCGCGCGCTTCGGGTTCTGGGTCGCCTGCGTGTTCCAGCGATCCTGCGTGCGGTAGATGGCGTCGTGCATCTCCCAGAACTTCCCCTGCTCGTTGGCACAGGCGGCGGCGTTGTGGGCGGCGACGGCGTTCCGGTGCATGTCGAGCGGATAGTCCATGAAACGGAAGCGGACCTCGCCGGTCGCGACGAGGCGGGCCATGATGTCGGGCTCCTCGATGGTCGCGAAGTAGCCGCACCCGGGGCACTCGAAGTCGGCGAACTCGACGACCTCGACGAGGGCGTCGGGGCTGCCCGTGACGACGCCGGCGGCCGAGAGGTTCGCCGCCGCGGCGGGGTCGAGCGTGATGATGACGGGGGGGCGGGACATGATCCAGCCGATGGCGCCCACGCCGATGACGGCGACGACCGCGATGATGGCGCCGAAGGGGCTGGACTTGTTGCTCTTGAGCTTGGACACTGTCGGGGGATCTCCGAGGGGTTCCGAGGGAAGGACTGCTCCAAAGTTACACCCGCCGGGGGGCTGGGGTAGGAGATGCGGCGACGCTCGATTAGCTTTCCTGAGCGGACGGGACACCCGTCCACGACCCTACATCCGGACGAGATGAGCAGACAGAGAAACCGCGGCCGTCCGATGGCGGCCCCACCGTCAGCGTTCGATCAGGCGCGCGACGAGCTGTTCCAACACATCATGCGCTGCGGCGTCATCGGGGCCGACCCCGAGCACATGCGCGAGTGGTTCGACGAGACGACGGCCTACTTCGCCGAACGGTATCACGAACTGAGCAAGCAGCAGATCACGGATCTCCGGACCCTGGGCGAGCGCTTCGCGGCGCCGACCAAGCGCCCTGAGGCGGCAGCCGCGCCGGCAGCGGAACTCGCGAACGACGCGGGTGATCCGATCGAAGCGACCGACGGCGGCGAATCGACCGCAGGCGAGCTCGACACGGTCAGCGCGGCGTAAACGCTGGCGGCTGGACGAGATGAGGCCCCGGGGCGACGCTCCGGGGCCTCTCGCGTTCCCTGCCCGATCCCGGCCGCTCTCAGCGACCCTGCGGGCGCTTCCCGCGGAGGACCACGCCGAGCCGCGCCCCGCCGCCGATCGTGAGCTCGACGGACGGTACCACTCGGCCGGCCGTCGTACCCTCCACGCCCACGACCCCCAGCAGGAACCCCTGTGCGTCGCCGGCGCCGTTGCGGCGCACGCCGATGCCGGCGCCGGCGTAGAAGGCGCGCCGCGCCTCGGCGAACGGATCGAAGAGGAAGCGGGCGGTGCCATCGAGCCGCTGGACCGACTCGTACGCGCCGGCTCCGCCCGCGGCGTCGACGGCACCGGCGCTCAGGGCCAGTCCGACGCGGGCGTACCAGCCGGCGCGGATGTTCACGCCCAGGCCGGCCATCGCGCCGCCGTGCGGCGAGAGGACGCCGTCGA
>Ga0154020_10009531_pt1 | contig 11169 bp, 17 predicted proteins | sample Klosneuvirus_201_FD_109709 | JGI IMG/M metagenome (GOLD analysis project Ga0154020, IMG submission 109709) | Active sludge microbial communities from wastewater, Klosterneuburg, Austria - Klosneuvirus_20160825_MG | ecosystem: Engineered > WWTP > Aerobic digester > Activated sludge | place...
GAGCGCTAGTAGGACCTCAAGCACGAGCTCGGGCGACGCGAGCGCTCCTGGGCGGCGCACAATTCTCGCAGTTTATCTCCCATGAAGGCTATTCAATTCATATAATTACATTTCATTACTGGTGTAATTCTTTTTGTAATAATTGAATTTGGTGGTGTTTTCATCGTCCGGCAACGAGACCGGGTGGAGTTGAGCCGACGGTCGAGAGTTTCCCGCCGCAGCCTCTCACACCACGGCCTCCAATCCCCGGATCGACCTCATCAACGATAAATAATATTATGAATACGATTCCGTCGATTTGTTAATACAACGCAACGGCAATTCAATCGGAGGGATATTCGAGGCGCGGTCCATTGAGCCGACGGAAGGCGCGCCAACCCCTCTCAAGAGCCCCAGCTCTTCGGCCTCGACCTTATGTCCTTATCTGCTCATTTGAATGTCTGCCTCGCATTCCCTTGCTTCGATCAGATGCCTAACGTAGCTCTTCGTGTCCATGATCACTCTCTTTGGACCATCATGGGAGGCGTGATCGTATGAGGGCCACGTCGCTTTGAGCGGGCCCTGCTGTGCGCGCTTCCTCTCCTCATGACCATTCCTATCTCCTTTCTCCACTGATCATCTTTCTCCTTATTTTCCTTTGCGTAAAAATTATCGAATTGTGTTCCGTGCGAAGGGCTGGGACGTGGCAGGAGGTGAGCGCTTGCTTTCCCCTCTTTCCCCTCTTTCTCTCTCTCGCCGACCTTTCCTTACCCCTCGATCCCTCTTTGAAATCATGAGGCCTCCGATGGTCTATGGACGAATTGTATTCTTTTTATAACGTCGTCTCTCAGTCCTCTTGTGTATTTTTTGAGGATGGGCAGAGATGGGGATTTTTGTGAGCCCAGCCGAAGGGAAAACTTCCCGATTCGGAAAGAGGCTCCGATCGTCGGTCGGTTGTGACCTCCTCCGCCTGACCGACTTGACCCTTCACCAAATCTTGTTTTTTTCTTCCCTTTTCCCCTTGCCCATGCTTCTGATTTTTTATATCTAACATATTTGGGGTTTCTGAATTTTTCGTCGGGGCAGTGTTCGCTGGAGGTTGAGAATCCTGTTCCGAGCGTACATGGACCACCTATCGCCTCGCCCTACTCACCATGCCCCGTCCAAAAATCCGCATTGGTCTTCATTCCTTACCTTATTACCATATCTTACTCGTTATGTCATAGCAAGCATTCAGGGATCATCTGCCTTTGCAGGGGGTGACGTGTTTGACCTCTCTACGTCTTGTCATTTTTTGACTTCACCCAACCCCGTCAGTTTCCGTTTCAGTGGTCTGTTTCCCCTCTCATAGTTACCGCTGTACGTCGTTACCTATACTTTGCATAAATTTGGATCATTTATACGGTTGAAGACAGTGTTGTGCAAGGAGGACTGAGGACCGGTCCATTTTTTGCGGTATTTTCGACTTTGCGGCGGCGGTGGATGTCGCATAGGCCGTCCCTAAAATCCGATATCATCACCATTGGATTCGCCGTATTCGATTCTACTTTCTCTTCTCTTTCCTTTGACTCGATTTTGCTTTAGCTCGTCAACCCAAAGTCAGTGCACGAAGGAGGTGGGGAACGAATCGCTAACGTGGTCACTGCCAGCACATCACCAACTTGACATGCCCGCGGTGATCAGGTGGTCCAGCCATAGTTATCCCTCGCTTCCTTACGATGAGGTAATATCATATTTACTTTATATTACCATTTATTTGCGTTTTCCATGTCATAGTAACGTAGACAAACTATTGAGCGGGCTCGGTCCACATTGGTTGAATCTTCATCCTGCACATTGACTTGACGTGCTTCCCAATCCTCAACCATAGTGCCACCAGTGTTGCCCATATGGCCATATGAATGCGAATGACTTTTGATATTGTATATTGCATTTTCTTCTCTTGCGCTGTCCATTGACTCGTTCTTCCCTTAGGTTCTCGAATGCGTGGCTTTTTACAGAGGAAGCTGGAGTATTCACGCAAGTGAGTGGATTTGTTAGCGCGCTTCGTTTCGATCGGCGCCGTTGCTCCATTTTACATCTTTGAGTTTGTTATTGATGAGGAGAAGGCATCAGAGTCACCAATGACTCCTAAAGAGGTCCAGAGGTGAGAATCTAAAAATGGCTATCCTGCCTTCTTTGATCGCCTGCATCGTTTGTGTCATTTTCGGGATCACTGTTCGTTTCACAATTATTCTCTCTTCATGGAGTTAGTTTATCAGCGTGATGGAGGGTGAAGGAGGGGGAAGAGGCCAACTGGAATGCAGTCCGATTCGTCGAGGGTCGACGAGCTGCTCGACGAGGCCCTGCCAGGCCTCGACGATCTGAAGGGACCGCCAACCGGCGCCTATCGACCTTTTTCTCTTCGATATTAAATATCACAATTAAAAATTTATTATAAATGAATATTTCATCGACTTATTGTCGGATGAACTTTCCTGATAGAGGGGAGGAAGGATACAGAAAACTGCTCCCGAGCTCGTTCTCTGACCCGGGCGAAGGAGTGACCTCAGGGTATTATCACTTTGCCGCAGATTTTGTGATTGATTTGTTATATAAGATGTCACTGCTGAGGAAAATATCACAAAATGGAATGTTTCCATATCGGAACTGAAGCGAATGGAGGGCATCTCTTCTAAAAACGACCATTCCAGAAAGATCATCAGATGGGAGAAAGATACTGTGCTTTGAAACAAGTGCTTTCGTGGGGCGAGAGCGTGATCGCAAAATCAGTCAGATCTGATACACAGTTTGGCATTTAACAATATATGCTTTTGGTGACATTTTTCAATAAAAGAAAAAGTAAATCGCAAATGTGGAGAAACCAATGGCGACAGTCGAGATGATCACGGAGCGAAACTTCTCGCGGAGGCGCTGCTTAAGGTCCGCGTCGTCGATCTTACGGATGCCGCAACCGTCGGGATCCCACACACCACGTGCAGCGATTCCACATACGCGAGTTTGTTGTGATCTTTGAGAGAAAAAGAACAATAAATCTCACAGAAATGAGGGAGAATGGAAATGATGACCAGGGAGAGGACGATGGAATTGGCTGAATCGCAACATCGATCCAATGAAATCTAACAAAGTACCATATATATATATACATACAAATAAAGGAAAATATACCTGAGGTGGTAAATGGCGCCAAACCAAGGGATGAGGACGCAAAGGCGCGCGAGTTTGCCGAGGTGGTATTGCTCGATCTCATAGATGCAGTAGAAGGTCAACAGGGCCAACAGCGCCGCGTTCACCAGCCGCCTATTCGCCTCCACTTCGGAAATCACAAAGAGATTCTAGGAATAGGAGATCAGATATCAAAGGAGGAGGTCTTTGATGCTGAAGGGAAGGAAGAGAGGGTAACGGAATCGTCGAGCGCTCGACGAGCTCACAAAGGAAGCTGAATCTGATCCCATCATCAAATAATATAGTAACCACAATATTAATAGAGACATATTGGAATTAGCAATTTGGAGTCATCATTGGCGAGAGAAAGGGAAGGGAAGGGATGAGAAAGTAGGGGAGGGAGGCACCTTCTTAGCGTCCTCCTCCTCCTTGGCGTTATATCCCGTAAAGTTCTTCACCGCGGTCTTCATGTTGAACCACATGGTGAATCGAGGAGCAGCCGCAGCAACCTTGGAGTCCGCCATGGGGAGAAATCGCTTCGACCGAAAAATAATAAAGGTGGCAGCTCTCTTTCTGGTCCCCTCTTCTTCTGGTTCGTATCATCTCTTGCTCAGTGACTTCCGACATGGGGTTCCGACATGGATTTCATTAACCTAACCCTTTTACGAGTCTTGCGACGGATTTCATCCTCTTTTTTTATGCTGTGAAATAGTCCGTGCATGTTTGAGATAATTCACCTATCCCTGGCCGCCGACCCCTCGACGCTATAGCACGGGCTAAACTGATGGCCATTGAACAACCGTCGAATTCCGCCTATTTTTGGCTCCCTCCTCGCCGTTCGGCCCAATGAAAAAATCGATGTAGCATGATACCCCTCCTGACAATGCCCACCCATCGCATCATCACATTTCGTCAACCTACCTCCAATATTTTGCCACCAACCGACCACAGTGAAGCATATCTAACGTGCCCGGAAAGCCTCAAATTCGAAAACGAGCCGCAACATAGTCCTCCGCCATGGTGGCGACACCGACAGTGTCGGCAACATGAAATATCCACCATCATCCACCCTTGTCTGATTGGAAGAGGCGCAAAGTGCTTCTCGAGAGCCAACATTGCGGCGCCAACACATACTTCTTGGGGCCCTCTGCTTGTGATTAGTAGACGCGATCGAGCTTCTTGACCGCGTCCATTACGCACGGTATGGCCACGATATTATCCAAATTCTTGAGAACCTTGTATACAAATCATAGTGGGAACAAGAAATTGAAGAAAGTTGCTATAGAGGTGAGACTTCGCAATTGGTGCAGCGATTTCGATCGTCGTTCGAACCCGAGTTGCCCAAATCATAGCCGATGAGAAGGACTATGTTGCGGCGTCGCATTTTTACAACATTATTCGTAAAGGAGGACACGCCAGCAACGCCAGTATTATTTTTGGGGCCATACATACGTCAAGTCCAGGTCAGAATTTCTCCTTAAACAGTTCCTTATCCTTCAAGATCTTGAATGCAGGGCCATATACGGGACGGTGAAAGGCTATGTGTTCAAAATCGACCAGACGCAGAATATTCAACTTGGTCAATGCGCGTGCAACCGCCTCCACGACATTGACTCGAACATCCTTGACGTACTTGGTAGATTCATTCTTCGCATGGACGATGGAAACGACCTTATCAGATTTCTCAGCCAGAGTTTCAAAAATAGCGCGAGCAACTCCATTCCAAGTCTTCTCATCGAATTCGGGGGGATGCTGAGAGAACACATTCGATAAACGTGCCACCGATGTTGCAACGACAGTATTGACAGCATCTGCGACAACATGACTGTGAGAAGCAGATCGGTTCAAGCGAACAGATGCACGCACCTTCAACTGATTTGCCTTTGCGACGAGAGCCAAGGAACTCCGCGATGTCGCCCATGTGGCCGCCTAGTCGGTCAACAACATAGTTTGCTTCAGTCGCACTCAATGTTGCGCGCATCACTGAAGGCGAAGGTCCCGGCAGCTGCACCTCCGTCGGTTTCTCTTGAAGCAAGGAATTGAGTGTCTTGGTGCTCACATAGGGCATTTCGATTACGTTCATCCGCGCAGAAAACCCCGACACTAAGTCCAGAAAATAGAACAAAGTCGCACGAACGAGAATAGAAATTGCGCACGTTTCTGCAAAGGCTCGATGGCATGGCGGTCGCTGGAGATCATGACGAAGTTCATCAGGCTGAGATTGGTCATTTCCTGACACCACGTCAAGAAATCGACCGCATCCGCCTTCACCGATCCGTCGTCACAGAATTTTTGAACATCATCGAGAATGAACAGACAGCTTCTTCGCGGCCACCACCTGCATGGCTTCTTTGATCATGCCAAGTGAGCCTTGCAACGTGAGGTCTGCAACATTCAGTGGGAGTTGAGCGAAAGAATTCGTTCATGAAAAATACCTTTGCGAGAGGCTGCTTCGACATTCCCACAACCAAAGGCGTCCGCAATTCCCGCCAACAGCTCCACTTTCGTCGTTCCGATCTCTTTGCCCGAGACGTACACCGTCGCCTTGCGATTGTTGACCAGTTGCCGGAAGTACGAACTTGTGCCGCTGTTTGACGGTCCAACGAGAAGAAATACGCCGTTTGAAGCAATGATTTCCTTTAAATTGCTCTCGTTCGAACGCGGAATGAGAGGAAGATCGATTTTGAATTTCGGCGCAACATATTCGCGTTGCAACGTCGCAACTACCGCACTCACATAAGCCGAGCGAAGTGAGCGGGAATCTTTCGACTCTTCTTTCTTTTCCTTTGCTTCTTCCTTCCTATCTCTCTTCTCTTTCATCACCTATGAAATCAAACAATAAAGATCGAGATCGAACTCGGAAAGAGGGGGAAATAATGACCTGTAAATACGCAGTGTATCCGCCCAAGAAGCCTGCTCCCACCAAGCCAACGACCTCCAAGATTGGTTTCAAATCGCCAGCAACATGAAAAATCTCTTCCCACGCAAGAACTTGCGCACTGCGATGAAATTGGCGGTGCATCACCAATTTACACGGGGTTCGAATGTCACCGTATAAACCGCTGCGTGCAGCAAGCCTGAGAGGCGTCCTCGTCATGAAGCAACCCAGGCAGCGTTGCATAGAATCCTATGTAATGAATGAAATTAAGAATATGATGCTATTGTTTCGATCGCTACTCGCGCAGAACCAAGAATTCTGACAGGGACTGCCAGGAACCTGAACAACGACTGAGGAGGACGAGGTCCAATCCCTTGCGATTGCATATGTTCTTCGAAGCGAAACCTCGCCGATCGGGAAAAGAGGAGAAAAGAAAAAAGGAGAGGAAAACAGAGGGAAGGAAAGAAACGGAGAGCAAGGAAAGGGAAAGGACCATAGCGCAGCGAAGAGATGAAGAAAGTGAAAAACTAACTCTCATTTGACTATAATGTTTTTATAAATGAAAAAAGAAAATGAAAGGAATCCAGAGAAAGGAGAGAAGAGAACGGGGGCAGACGAAAACGACTCAGCACACGAAAAAGTGATGCACGTTCTGGCGAGCCTCGATGCATTCAATCAACACTGTATCAGCTCAAGACAAAAGCACACAAAACGAAGCCGCAGAAGGAGACTTGGCAAAAAACAAAAGACGGGAGTGCACCAACGATCATGTGTACGGTACGTGAGCTGTGGTGATGATGTTTGGTGATTGAGCGACGAGAATGAGTTTAGATGATTAATTATAGGGGTAAGAGGCACGGCCCGACTCGAGCAGCCTGGGGCTTCAAGCCAGTTCAAGGTTCGCCTCGAGACGACTTCCGTTTCGCTTTTTTTCCATGATTAGCGCCACTCGCGTGATCAAGCGCGGTATGTCTGACGAAGCGGAGGAAGGCTTGGGGGCGCTCCCCAAAGCAGACCAGGCAGGAAGGTCTGTTCTTTCAGGAGGCGCCAAGCCAACGAGCCTGTGCACGACAATGTGTCACGAACATTGCTCTCAGGGGTTGCCGATTCCAGTCAAGACAATGGTCCGATTTTCCCTTTTCCCCGGTGCCATTTGAAACACCTCAGCATCCTCTCACTTCTCCATTCACACCCAATTCACGCATCAAGAAGGTTTGGTAGCCACAAAGTGCTATGCAGGGGGCGATCGCATCTGCCTCGACGGTGGCAGTGCCTACGACCTCTGGGGGCGCCAAGCCAAGTTGATTGCCGACCGTTCAATAGTTATGGGCGCCGGGCGAAAAGCTCATCAATGGCAAACGATCCCGTACGTATGGCCCCAAAAATAATACTGGCGTTGCTGGCGTGTCCTTCATTACGAATAATGTTGTGACAATGCGACGCCAACGCGGTTTGATTGCGCGCGCCTTGGAGGTCGTTGGCTCGCTGCCTGTGTGGATCGTCACAAAGTCATCGCCCGAGAGCGGTCTGATGTAAACGCCACCGTCCATCGCCTGTGCCGCCTTTGAACCGCGTCCTATCAAGGTAGCATTGGAAATAGAGGTTAAGGAGGTCGAGGAGTTTGAGAGGAAGGGAAGGCGGCATTGTTGTCGACCAAGTTGACATGACAATCCTGGGGGATTGGATGGTCGAGCCCCCATTTGGTGCGCTCCGGCAATTGGAGTAACTTCCAACTCGAAAGACTGTCCTCCGACTGCCCAACGGTGAAAAGTTATAAAACTATTCACATCCCCTCGCACCTACGAGCTCGGAGCGGCTGGAGGTTGACGGAGCCTGGTGATAGTCAGTGGGACTCAAGGCAACATCGATTGGACTCCAAGGACGATGTATTTTCCTTATCAGCAATAAATCTGGCAAGATAATTATTTGGCAATCAACATGCGAGCAAAACATCGAAGTAACAAAAGCAACAACTGCATCTGCGTTGGCGAGAAGTGGTGAAAGGAGAACTTGGACTGACAGGTGAGAAGAATGGAGGAGGAGTTTCATCTAGCGAAGGTTCGCTCGTGGTGGCGGAGATGCTTTTTGAGGTCGCCATTGCGCACCGAGGCATATGAACAATGAGGGCACTTGAAGGGCTTCACGGCCGAATGGACGGCCATGTGCTGAGCTAGGGACGCCCTGTTGCCAAAGGTCTTACCACACTCCGAGCACGTCGAGCCATTGTCCATTGAGAAATCGATACCATGATTAGAGCGATGCGCCCTCGAGTGCCTCTCACGCAAGCTGTTGTCGTCATAGGGACGGAACTCTTGGTCCGTCGAGTCGAGGGGGTCATCGTTTCCTACTGCGCCATCGTCTCCTCCTCCTCCTTCCACCTCCTCGCTGCCATTTGCCGTTTCGTCAACTTTTACCTCAGAGGCCTCCAAGATCCCCGCCGCCACTTCTTCCTCGTGCTTCAGAAGGGCGGCATTGATGAGATCGGCGCTAATCGCATTTGCTTGATTGGTCTGTAGAGGAGGAAGGGGAGGAAGGAAGGAGGAGGAATTGGAAGAGGAGGAAGCGATGGTATTAGAGGAATTGGAGAGAGCTCCAGGGAAGAGGGAGAGATTAGACGGTTGCATGATCGGAGTCAGGAAGGGCTGTGGCATGAAGTAGGGCGATGGGTGCAGCATTCCTCCTTCCTCGGATGTGCGATTCGTCGCCATCTCGATTGGCATCTGCTGGCCTAAACCAAAAGGAAAGCTCACTCTGACCAATCCCTCCATCAAGAACATATCGTGGTTTAGGAATGAATCATACCTTGACCCATTGAGGCGTCAAAGGAGCGGACCCAGCGGCGGAGGACCTCAATTTCACTTAGGTCGGAATGGATCCGCTCCTCCAAGACGACAATCTTCTGGATCACGCCTGCCCTGAACGCGGCCACGCCTCCGTATCCAGCGCTCATACCGTATCCGTAACCAGAGGATTGCTGCTGATAAGGGACCATCGGAGGCATAAGGCCCTGACTCGAGGGAACTCCGCTGACAAAACCGCCGGCACCTTGTTGCTGGTTCACTAAACGGGAAAACCAATTAGGAGCGTCTCGAGAATCCAATCGGACGAACGATTGCAATTCCAAAATCACATGATTGAAAAGATAGGTTATTAAGAAACAAAACAAAGCTATAATACCATGCAACAAAGCGGAGGAGGAATGTAGTGAAGAGAGGAGAATGGGAATTCCTTGAGGCCCTCGAAGGCATGCGGGTGCTCGCCCACATTCGCCCCCAGATTCTCTCCCCTCTCCCCCTCCTTCAATACCATATACACGTAAATAATGTTCTAATTGCTAATAGGCATTGGAGGCTCCGGACGCACTAGGGCGCAAAGGAGGACAAATCGAAGCGATGATGTCATTCGTGGCGACGCCTTATTAGGAGCAGCGAAAAAGCCCTAACAACGGAATTCCACCAAAATGAATTGTGAACATAATATTACATAGATAATATCGCATCCTGAGGCGCGATGGAGGAGAAACGGCGGAGGTAAAAGGGAGAAGAAGAGCAAGCACGCAGTGACCGAAGCACTACACAGAGCCCCGAGCTTCCCCTTCCTTTTTGGCCCTCGGGAAATATTGCAATGAAAAGCGTTTCGGAAAATTAGAATAGAAACCAGGTTTCATCGCGTGTGGAAATTGGAACGCGACCTGGCGTACTTTTGAATATCGATTTGGAGCAGCGACGGCAAACGGAAGAAAGAATGTCAAAGGGGCCAGGGGGAGACGACCCCGGCGAACGGAGCTCACCCGTGCTAGTTCCTAGTAACTTTCGCCATCATTCCTCTGGACATGAAGACCCTGCCGTTCGAATAATAATGCCACTATGGAAAAATGACTGATTTTTTCCAATTTACTGGTTGGGCTTCCGTCGAGCTCCTATTAAAAGCGGAATTACTCCACAGCCTGCTGGCTCGCGTCGAACACGTCGCCTCCGGACGCTCAATAATAATATCTTACGTACCACACCTTCTACAAGACAATCACTGCCGTGTCGGAATTTACCCTACAGGCTACAGCAAACAAGACACCATTTTGTTCGATTCGACATGACGCGAACTGAATATCGTAGAGGATCGATTGAAAGCATGGGACTTCTATCTCCGTCTCGGCTCCGATCATTTGAATATTTAATTAGACGTCTATTAAATGTGTGAAGAGAAGGAGGGAAATATATAATATCACAGCATAAATTGAGAGAAAAAGAGAGACATAATTCATATCCATAATCACAAGAGGAGGTTTATTCTCAATCCGAGAGATATCTCGCGAAGAACATTTCGTCGAATATGCCAACAATTCAAATATTTGGGGAATTTTGTGACACGAACTTGGCTCCACCGCGACTGCGTCTTGGGAGGTGGAGAGAAGGAGGAGAAGAGATATGTGGAGGAGATGGAGGGAAGGGAAGAGGAAACCCTCACTTGTCGTGAAGCCTTTCCCAATATGCGCCGACGGGGACGCCAATGAAAAACTGCACAAAAGGCATCGAGAAGTAGAGCCACCATGGTAACACGAACTCTACAAAGGAAAGCGTAAATCGAAGCATGACAAAGACTCAAGAGAGGAAATGATGAAAAAAGTGAAAGGAAAAGTGAAAGTGAAAAGGGTGATGGAAAAGGAGGAGGAGGAGAAGAGGACCTCCGTGAATTATCCAACGCGCAAAATACCAACCAACCTAAAAACCAAATCAGAAAGGGCTCATCAAAAAGAGAGAGGAAGGCAAAAGAAAAGAGAAAGAGAAGAAGAGGAAGTCCAGAAAAGGGGAACAGAAGGGGAGGGACAAGCACCATGAAAGGCGACATGAGGAGGCTCCAGACAAAGGCACCGGCCCACTCGGAATCATAGGCCCAAATACCAGCAGCGCCACCGATGACACCGACAGAGAAGAGGAAGAGGAGGAAGATGAGCGGTAGATTGAAGGTAGCCGACACCGAGAGGCCTACAAAAAAGAAGAGGGAGGAGAGGAGGAAGAGGAGTCAGGAGGAGTCAGGAGGAGGAGGAGGAGTCAGGAGGAGGTGGAGGGGGAGGGGGAGGAGGAGGAGGAAGAGAGGAGGGACGTGGGGGAGGGAATGAGTGTAGATGGGGGAGGTGGGAAGGTCGATGC
>Ga0154020_10009533_pt1 | contig 11169 bp, 12 predicted proteins | sample Klosneuvirus_201_FD_109709 | JGI IMG/M metagenome (GOLD analysis project Ga0154020, IMG submission 109709) | Active sludge microbial communities from wastewater, Klosterneuburg, Austria - Klosneuvirus_20160825_MG | ecosystem: Engineered > WWTP > Aerobic digester > Activated sludge | place...
CACTTCTGGCGCATCCTGTCTGAGCGCAGTGAGCGCAGCGAACGAAGCGAGTTATGCGCCGGGCCATGGACCCGAGCACCGCAGGGTAGCCTGAGCGCAGCGAAGGCCGCTTCAGTCGACCGCCGCGCCCCGCCCGGACAGCCCTGCGCCGCCACTGAAACCTGCACGCCAACGCAGACCCTGAAGGTCCGCAACGTGCCGCAAGCCGACGTCTCCGTTGCGTTCGATCGAACGCGAACGGGTGTCAGAGGTAGTACAGCGCCAGGTAGCCCAGCAGCAGCACCATCACCCACAGCGCCATCGAGCGCGTGGCCCAGGTGCGCGCGAGCCGGCCTTCCTGGCCGTGCGTGCGTTCCACCGCGTCCAGCACACCCTGACCCACCGCCTTGACCGGCCGCGCGACGGCAGCGCGGGCACCGGCATAGCCCTGGCGCAGGCCCCGCCACAGCGCCGGGCCGGCGCGGCGCCACAGCCAGTCGGTGTCGAGCGTGAGGGTCGGCGTGCGCTTCAGCCAGGGCAGCATGACGAAGAAGGCCAGGCCCGAGAACAGCAGCAGCTGCAGCTGCGTCAGCACGTGCGCGCCGGTGTAGGGCACGTAGTTCACGGCGTAGGGCAGCAGCGCGTACAGCGGCTCGGCCCACACGCCCATCGCGATGCACAGGAAGGCGAAGAAGACCATCGCCCAGCGCATGCTGGCGGGCGGTTCGGCCGGGCGCAGCCCCGAGTCCTTCTGGAAGAACACGAACCACGGGAACTTGATGCCGGCATGCAGGAACACGCCTGCCGACGCCGCGGTGAGGCCCAGCCACACCCAGAGCAGCTGGCCGTCGGCGGCCGACTGCGACACCATCGACTTGGACACGAAGCCCGAGGTCAGCGGAAAGGACGAGATGGCCAGCGCGCCTATCGTGCCGCAGACGGTGGTGAGCGGCATGCTGTGGAACAGCCCGCCCAGTTCCGAGCACTTGCGGCGCTTGGTCATCAGCAGCACCGAGCCCGCCGACATCAGCAGCAGCGCCTTGTAGATGATGTGCGTGAAGGCATGCGCCGCGGCGCCGTTGAGCGCCATCTCGGTGCCGATGCCGATGCCCACGATCATGAAGCCGACCTGGTTGACGATGGAGTAGGCCAGGATGCGCCGCATGTCGTTTTCCAGCAGCGCGTAGACGATGCCGTAGAAGATCATGAACAGGCCCACCCAGACCAGCAGCTCGGTGCCGGGGAAGCCGCGGATCAGCACGTAGACCGCGGTCTTGGTGGTGAAGGCCGACAGGAAGACCGTGCCGCTCCACGACGCCTCGGGGTAGGCGTCGGGCAGCCAGGCCGACAGCGGCGGTGCGCCGGCGTTGATCAGGAAGCCGATGAGGATCAGCACCTGCGCCGGCGAGTCGAGCACCATGCGCGTGAAGGCCACGTCGCCGGTCTGCGCGACATGGCCGGTGACGCCCGCGAACAGCACCACGCCGCCCAGCAGGTGCACCATCAGGTAGCGGCGGGCCGCGCGGTAGGCTGCCGCCTCACCCTGGCTCCACAGCACCAGCGTCGAGCCGACGGCCATCAGTTCCCAGAAGACGAAGACCGTGACCAGGTCACCCGCCAGGGCCACGCCGATGGCCGAACCGGCGTAGACGAAGGCCGCGGGCACCTCGACGCGGCTCTTCTGCCCCACCGCGAAGAGGCCGCCGCCGGCGGCCATCAAGGCGAAGATGGTGGCGAACAGGCGCGAGAGCTTGTCGCCCTGCAGCGGCGTCAGCGTGTGCTCGAGGAAACGCACTTGCCACACCGGCCCGTCGGGCACCTGCCACACCAGCGCCAGCACGGCCAGCGGCAGCGCCACCACGGCCACGGCGCGCAGCGGGCCGCGCAGCAGCGGCAGCAGCAAGGCGCCCGCGATGAGCACCAGGCCGGGGTGCAGCACGGTGTCAGTCATCATGGCCGGCGTCGTAGTAGGTGTCGGGGCGCTTGAGCCACAGCGCCAGGCCCTTGGCGAAGACGATCATCGCGGCGCAGGCCGCGAAGCCGAACCAGGCATGGAAGGCGAAGACACCCTCGACGCCGAAGTGCGGGTGCAGGTGCAGCGCCAGTTCGGCGGCCACGGTGAGCGCCAGCACGGCGAGGAAGCCGCGCCACAGCCGCTGCACGTTGCGCGGGTGGTCGAGCCAGTGCGAAGGTGGCGGCTTCGGCGTGTCGGGCATGGTCCGGTCTCCTCAGCGGCCGACGAGTTGGCGCGCCAGCGCCAGCGGCACGTCGGGCAGGAAAAACAGCGCCACGGTGGCCGCGGCAGTCAGGCTCAGCGCCAGCACCATCGGCCACGGCGCCTCGCCGTGCGGATGGGCGTCGTGGCCGTGGTCAGCGGCCGGCGCCACGAAAAACGCGCGGTAGACGATGGGCAGGAAGTAGCCCGCGTTGAGCAGCGTGCTGACGGCGATCACCACCACGGCCAGCCACTGCTGCGACGCCATGGCGCCCGACAGCATGTACCACTTCGAGATGAAACCCGCCGCCGGCGGCAGCCCGATCATCGACAGCGCGGCGATGGTGAAGGCAAGCATCGTCACCGGCATGCGGCGGCCGATGCCGTCGAGCTGGCTCACTTCCGTCTTGTGCGCCGCGGTGTAGATGGCGCCGGCGGCGAAGAAGAGCGTGATCTTGCCCACCGCGTGCGCCGCGATGTGCATCACCGCGCCGACGATCGACAGCGGCGCCAGCAGCGCCGTGGCCAGCACCACGTAGGACAGCTGGCTGACGGTGGAATAGGCCAGCCGGCGCTTCAGGTTGTCTGCGCCCAACGCCACCACCGAGGCCGCGATGAGGGTGAAGCCGGCCACCACCACCAGCCAGTCGGCGGCGCCGCCCAGGCCCGCACCGGCCAGGTTGTCGACGCCGAAGATGTAGACCACGACCTTGACCACCGTGAACACACCCGCCTTCACCACCGCCACCGCGTGCAGCAGCGCCGACACCGGCGTCGGCGCCACCATGGCCGCCGGCAGCCAGCGGTGGAAGGGCATCAGCGCCGCCTTGCCGACGCCGAACATGCACAGCGCCAGCAGTGCCGCCGTGCCGTGGTGGCCCAGCTTGCCTTCGAGGATGCCGCCGGGCGTGAAGTCGGTGGTGCCGGCGATGAACCAGATGAAGACCAGCGCCGGCAGCAGGAAGGCCACCGAGGTGCCCATCAGGTAGCCCAGGTAGACGCGGCCGCCGGCACGCGCCTTGTCGGTGCCGGCGTGCGTGACCAGCGGGTAGGTGATGAGCGTCAGCACCTCGTAGGCGATGAACAGCGTGAACAGGTTGCCCGCGAAGGCGATGCCCATGGTGGCGGCCAGCGCCAGCGCGAAGCAGATGTAGAAGCGCGTCTGGTGCTGTTCGCGGTTGCCGCGCATGTAGCCGATGGAGTACAGCGAATTGACGATCCACAGCCCCGAGGCGATGAGCCCGAACAGCATGCCCAGCGGCTCGACCGTGAAGCGGATCTGCAGCCCGGGCAGCACCGTGAACAGCGCCAGCGTGGGCCGCGCGCCGGCCAGCACGGGCGGCAGCAGCGTCAGCACGACGAGCAGCAGCACCGCCGCGGTGACCAGCGTGATGGCGTCGCGCAGGTCGGGCATGCGCCAGGTCGACCACATCAGCAGCGCGCCGGCCAGCGGCACCGCCATGGCGGCGAGGATGCTCGCTTCGGGCGTGACCATCAGCGCGGCCCCAGCAGCATCACGGCGGCGGCGTGCGCCGATGCCAGCACCGCCGAGCTGTACAGCCCCGTCACCACCGACGCCACCACCAGCAGCAGTGCCGGCAGCGCCATCGACCACGGCACCGAAGCCGGCGCGATGTCGCTGCGCGGCTCGCGGAAGTAGGCCGCCTCGATGAAGCGCCAGACGTAGGCCGCCGCGATCAGCGACGAAGCGACGATCAGGAAGGCCAGCCACCATTGCCCGCGTTCCAGTGCCGCCAGGATCAGGTGCCACTTGCTGATGAAGCCGCCGGTGCCCGGCACGCCCACCAGCGACAGGCCGCAGATCACGATGCCCAGGCTGGTGAAGGGCATGCGGTAGCCCAGGCCCTGCACGCGCGCCAGCGTCGTGCCGCCCATCACCAGCACCACGCCGCCCAGCAGCATGAACACCGCCGCCTTGGCCATGCCGTGCATCGCCAGGTGCACGATGGACGCCGTGAGGCCGTTCACCGAATGGAAGGAGATGCCCAGGATGATGTAGCCGATCTGCGCCACGCTGGAATAGGCGAACAGGCGCTTCAGGTCGGTCTGGAAGACGGCGATGGTGGACGCGGCAAAGGCACCCGCCAGCCCCAGGATCAGCAGCATCTGCTCGGTGGGCAGGATGGCGAAGGCCTGGGCCTCGCTGAACACCGAGAAGTAGAAGCGGATCATCACGTACACCGCCACCTTGGTGGCCGTGCCGGCGAGGAAGGCCGCCACCGAGGTGGGTGCGTAGCTGTAGGCGTTGGGCAGCCACTGGTGCAGCGGGAACAGCGCCAGCTTCAGCGACAGGCCCACCGTCAGGAAGGCCAGCGCGGCCAGCACCGGCCGCGGGTTGTCCACCAGCGCCAGGCGCCGGCCCATGTCGACCAGGTTCAGCGTGCCCGTCACCAGGTAGAGCAGGCCGATGCCGACGACGATGAAGGTGGCGCCGATGGTGCCCATCACCAGGTACTGGTAGGACGCGAGCAGCGCGCGGCGGTCGCTGCCCAGCGCCACGAGCACGTAGGTCGACAGCGACGAGATCTCGAGGAAGACGAAGATGTTGAAGGCGTCGCCGGTGATGGCCATGCCCAGCAGGCCGGTGAGGCACAGCACGAACATCGTGTAGAAGAGGTAGTGCTGCTCGGCCGGCACCTCGGTCTCGATGCTGGCGCGGCTGTAGGGCAGCACGACGGCCGCCAGGCCCGCCACCAGCACCAGCACGAAGGCGTTGAGGCGGTCGACGCGGTATTCGATGCCCCAGGGCGGCGGCCAGTTGCCGATGGCGTAGGACAGCGTGCCCCCCGCCTCGACCTGCAGCCACAGCAGCACGGCGATGAGCAGCGCCGTCCAGCTGGCCAGCAGTGCCACGCCGAAGGCCAGGTCGCGGCGGCGCAGCAGCACCGTCAGCGGCGCGGCCATCAGCGGCACCACGACCTGCAGCGCCGGCAGGTGCGCCATCACGCTCATCGTGCGGGCGCTTTCCCGGCCGGTTCGTCGAGCGCCAGGATCTCGTCTTCCTCGATGCTGCCGTAGGCCTCGCGTATGCGCACCACCAGCGCCAGCCCCAGCGCCAGCGTGGCCACGCCGACGACGATGGCGGTGAGGATCAGCACGTGCGGCAGCGGGTTCGAGTAGACCGTGAACGCGTCGCTGAGGATGGGTGCGGTGCCGCCCACCAGCTTGCCCGGCGCGATGTAGAGCAGGTAGACCGAGGTCTGGAAGATGCCCAGGCCCACCAGCTTCTTGATGAGGTTGTTGCGCGCGATGACGATGAACAGCCCCACCACCATCAGGAACACGGTGACGAAGTAGGCGAAGTGCCCGCCCAGCGTCATCGTCGACGTGGCCGTGTTCATTCGTCGACCCGCCCGCGGTCGGTGAACATGTAGAAGATCTTGAGCATCACGCCCGAGACCGTGACGGCCACGCCCACTTCGACCCAGAAGATGCCGCGGTGCTGGCCGTGCACGGGGTCGGGGTCGAGCACGAAGTAGTCGAGGAAGTTGCCGCCCATGACCAGGCCCATGACGCCGACACCCGAGTAGATGAGCACGCCGATGGCCATCATCGATTCGACCAGCGCCTCGGGCACCAGCCTGCGTGCCGCCGGCAGGCCGTGGATCAGCGCATGGAAGATCACCGCCGCGGCCAGGATGACGCCGGCCTGGAAGCCGCCGCCGGGGCCGAAGTCGCCGTGGAACTGCACGTACAGCGCAAACAGCAGGATGAAGGGGATCAGCAGCTTCGCGGCCAGCCGCAGGATGAGGTCGGACTTCACGTCGGCCCCCCGCCGTGCAGTTCACCGGGCAGCGTGACGCCGGGTTCGTGCGGCACCGGCGGCGGCACCACGGCGCGGCGGCGGCGGCGCAGCAGCGCCACCACGCCGGCGCCGGCGGTGAAGACCACGGTGGTCTCGCCCATGGTGTCGTAGCCGCGGTAGCTGGCCAGCACCGCGGTGACGACGTTGGGCACGTCGACCTCGGTCTTGATGTCGTTGAGGTAGCGCGGCACCACGTGCTGGTGGATGGCGGCCTGCGGGTCGCTGAACTCGGGCAGCATGAAGCTGCCGTACATCAGCAGCCCGCCCACCGAGACCGACACCGCCAGCGGCAGCCAGGGCTTGCGCATCGGCCGCGCCTCTTCGCTCTTGCACAGGTAGAGCGCGCCCAGCAGCAGCACGGTGGAGATGCCGGCGCCCACCGAGGCCTCGGTCATGGCCACGTCCACGGCGTCCATGGCCACCAGCACGGTGGCCATCAGGAAGCTGTAGATGCCGCCCAGCACGATGACGCCGAACAGGTTGCGGCTGCGCGCGATGACGACGACGGTGACGCACATCGCCACCAGCAGCACGTTGATGATCAGGGTTTCGATGGTGCGTCCCCTTCAGGGCCGGGCGGGGCGGGCACGTCGGGCGCCAGCAGCGGCTGCAGCCCGCGCACCATCGCCGCCTTGGCCAGCGCATGCGAAGCCGTCGGGCTGGCCACCAGGATCAGCAGGCCGACGAAGAGCAGCTTCACCGCCACCAGTGTCGGCCCGGCCTGCAGCATGAGCCCGAGCAGGACCAGCGCGGCGCCCACGGTGTCGACGACGCTGGCGGCGTGCATGCGGGTGTAGAAGTCGGGCATGCGCAGCATGCCGATGGCGCCGACGACGCAGAAGAAGCCGCCGGCCAGCAGGCAGGCCCAGCTCAGCAGGTCGATCGCCAGTGTCATCGCGCGGGCCCCGGGCCGCCGTCGGCAGCGGCGACGTCACCCGCATCGCCCAGGTCGCCGTGGCGGAAATACTTCAGCACCGCGATGGTGCCGATGACGTTGAGCAGGCCGTAGGTGATGGCCAGGTCCAGGAACTCGGGCCGCCCGCCCAGGAAACCCAGCACCGCCAGCAGCAGCATGGCCACCGTGCCTACCGTGTTGGCGGCCTGCGCGCGGTCGAACACCGTCGGCCCGAGCGCCGCGCGCACCAGGGCCAGCGCCAGGGTCACCAGCAGGGCCAGCGCGGCGGCGGCGAACATCAGGCCGCCCGCTCGCCGGCGGCCACGCGCCGGTCCATCTCGCTGTCCACCGCGCCCAGGGCGCTCTCGCGCGTGAGGCCGTGCACGAGGAACTCGCCGCCATCGGCCTCGATGGTGATGGTGCCCGGCGTCAGGGTGATCGAGTTGGCGTGCAGCACCAGGCCGACCTCGGTCTTCTGGCTCGGCTTGAAACGCACCAGGGTCGGGCTGATCGGCAGCCGCGGGTCGAGCACGACGCGCGTGACCGACCAGGCCGACTTGGCGATCTCCTTCAACAGCCAGGGCCCGTAGGAGAAGGCCCGCAGCCCGAGGTGCAGGCGTGCGGCACGGGCCTGCGGCCCGTTCATGCGGCGGGCGAACCACACCACTGCCAGCGCCGAACCCACGCCGGCAGACATCAGGAACGCGGTGAAGAACCCCGACAGCAGCAGCCAGAAGAGGTAGAGAAAGACGAACAGGCTGACCGACTGCAGCACGCCACAAGCCCCCGGAATGTGCGCGGGATTGTAGGCAGCCGGCTGACGTCGACCTGTCCGGGGCGAACCCGATGGCGCGCGCCGCGCCGCGGTGCTGCAGCCCTGCCGCGCTAGCATCCGGCCCGTACAGGAGAGCCCATGCAAATCGTCTGCCTCGACCTCGAAGGCGTGCTCGTGCCCGAGATCTGGATCGCCTTCTCGGAACGCACGGGCATCCCGGAATTCCGCCGCACCACGCGCGACGAACCCGACTACGACAAGCTGATGCAGTACCGGCTGGCGCTGCTGCGCCGGCATGGCCTGAAGCTGGCCGACATCCAGGCCGTGATCGCCGGCATGGCGCCGATGGCCGGCGCGCGCGACTTCCTCGACGACCTGCGCACGCGCTACCAGGTGCTGATCCTGTCGGACACCTTCTACGAATTTGCCGACCCGCTGATGGCGCAGCTGGGCCGCCCGACGCTGTTCTGCCACCGGCTGCTGACCGACGACGAGGGTTACGTCGCCGACTACCGGCTGCGCCAGCCGAACCAGAAGTTCCACGCCGTGAATGCGCTGAAGGCGCTGAACTTCCAGGTCATCGCCGCGGGCGATTCGTACAACGACACCGGCATGCTGGGTGCGGCCGATGCCGGCTTCTTCATCCACCCGCCGGCCGGCATCGTGGCGCAGTTCCCGCAGTTTCCGGTGCACGACAGTTATGCCGGGCTGAAGGCCGGCATCGACGGCGCAGCCGCACGGCTGCGGGCCGGCTGAAGGGCGGAGAGGCGCCCATGCCGCGCAAACACCTCGAACTGCTGGCCCCGGCGCGCGACGCCGCCATCGGCATCGAGGCCGTGAACCACGGCGCCGACGCCGTCTACATCGGCGGCCCGGCCTTCGGCGCACGCGACAAGGCCGGCAATGCGCTGCAGGACATCGAAACGCTCTGCCGCCACGCCCACCGCTGGGGCGCCCGCATCTTCGTCACGCTCAACACCATCCTGCGCGACGACGAACTCGAAGCCGCGCGGCGCATGGCCTGGGACGTCTGGCATGCCGGCGCCGACGCGCTGATCGTGCAGGACATGGGGCTGCTGGAACTGGACCTGCCGCCCATCCAGCTGCACGCCAGCACGCAGACCGACATCCGCACGCCGGAGAAAGCGCGTTTCCTGCAGGACGTGGGCTTCTCGCAGATGGTGCTGGCGCGCGAGCTCGACCTGGCGCAGATCCGCGCCATCGCCGCGCAGGTGCAGGGACCGAACGAGGCGACGCTGGAATTCTTCGTGCACGGTGCGCTGTGCGTGGCCTACAGCGGCCAGTGTTTCATCAGCCACGCCCACACCGGGCGCAGCGCCAACCGCGGCAACTGCAGCCAGGAATGCCGGCTGCCCTACACCGTGACCGACGGCCAGGGCCGCATCGTCGCGCACGACAAGCACGTGCTGAGCCTGAAGGACAACGACCAGGGCGCCAACCTGCACGCGCTGGTGAATGCCGGCATCCGCAGCTTCAAGATCGAGGGCCGCTACAAGGACATGGGCACGGTGAAGAACGTCACCGCGCACTACCGGCAGCTGCTCGACGCGCTGCTGGAACAGCGTCCCGACCTGGCCGCGGCCAGCAGCGGCCGCTGCCGCTACACCTTCACGCCCGACCCGGCGCGCGCCTACAACCGCGGCGCCACCGACTACTTCGTCCATGGGCGCCAGATGGACATCGGCGCCTTCGACACGCCCAAGCACGCCGGCATGCCGGTGGGCCAGGTCGTCAAGGTGGGTGGCGACCATGTCGACATCGACGCCGAGAGCGCCCACATCACGCTGCACAACGGCGACGCGCTGACCTGGTGGGACCTGCAGGGTGAACTGCAGGGCGTGCCGGTGAACATCGCCCGGCCGCTGGGCGGCCGCGGCTGGCGCGTGTTTCCGAACGCGCCGGTCACCACGCTGAAGGACCTGCGGCGCGGCACGGCCATCAGCCGCAACCGCGACATGGCCTGGGACCGGCTGCTCGACCGCAAGTCGGCCGAGCGGCTGATCCCGGTCGACCTCTTCCTGTCGCGCACCGCCGACGGCTACACGCTCGACCTCACCGACGCCGACGGTCACCACGCGCGCGCCACCTGCCGCCAAGCGCACGAGCCGGCGCAGGACGCCACGAAGGCGCGCGAGACCCTGGCCGCGCAGCTGGCCCGGCTGGGCGGCACGCTGTTCGAGGCGCGCCACGTGCAGATCGGTTTCGACGCCGCGCTCTTCGTGCCCGCCAGCGTGGCCAATGCGCTGCGCCGCGACGCCGTGGCCGCGCTCGAGGCCGCGCGCGCCGCGGCCTTCGAGCGCCTGCCGCGCGCCCGGCCGGTCGAGCCGCCCGTGCCCTACCCGGAGGACACGCTCAGCTACCTGGCCAACGTCTACAACGGCCAGGCCGCCGCCTTCTACGCACGGCATGGCGTGAAGGTCGTCGGCGCCGCCTACGAAAGCCACGAGGAACCGGGCGAGGTGCCGCTGATGATCACCAAGCACTGCGTGCGCTGGTCGCTGAGCCTGTGCCCCAAGCAGGCCAAGGGCGTGATCGGCGTGCAGGGCACGGTGCGTGCCGAACCGCTGACGCTGGTGCACGGCCAGGACAGGCTCACGCTGCGCTTCGACTGCAAACCCTGCGAGATGCACGTGGTGGGCGCGATGCGCAGGAACGTGCTGCGCGACGGTGCGCGCCAGGCGCGTGCGGCCTTGGCCGCAGGCGAGGCGCCGCTGCAGTTCTACCGCACGCGGCCGGCAGCGCGCGCGCCCGGCGCGGCCTGAAGCCCGCCGTCGCGCGCGTTCGCGGGATGGCACCGCGCCTGCAGATGACCGAGCATCGCCCACCCCCACCGCACCGCGCAGAGGAGCGCCAGCGATGATCAGCCTGAAGATGGTGAAGGGCGCCGAGATGGCCGAAGGCGTGCTGACCGAACAGCGGCTGCCCGAGCCGCTGCAGCGCTTCGTCATCGGCCGCGATCCCGGCGCGCACTGGCCCATCCCCGACCGCACGCTGGCGCTGTCGGCGCGCCACTGCGAGATCGTCGCCACGCCGGCCGGCGTGGTGCTGCGCGACCTGTCGACCAATGGCACCTTCGTCAACGGCGCCGCGGCGCGCCTGTCGGGCGAGCACCGGCTGCACGACGGCGACCGCTTCGAGCTCGGCCCCTACACCATCGTCGTGCAGGGTGAGCTGCCCCGCGCCGCGACGGCAGCGCCGCCGGCCGCTCCGGCACCGCCGGCCCCGGCGGCGCCGCGTTCACCCGCGGTGGACAGCACGGCACCGCTGCGCGGCGGCGACCCGGCAGCCATGCTGGCCAGCGCCGCGCCGGCACGCGAGGGCCTGACCGAGATCCTGCGCGCGGCACCGCCTGCCGAGGACGAGTCGGTCGAAGTCACCAAGATACGGCTCGCCCCCAAGGGCGCCGGCGCGCCCGCGGCGCGGCCTGCAGGCAGCGCGCCGGGGCCGGGGCCGGGGCC
>Ga0154020_10009535_pt1 | contig 11168 bp, 8 predicted proteins | sample Klosneuvirus_201_FD_109709 | JGI IMG/M metagenome (GOLD analysis project Ga0154020, IMG submission 109709) | Active sludge microbial communities from wastewater, Klosterneuburg, Austria - Klosneuvirus_20160825_MG | ecosystem: Engineered > WWTP > Aerobic digester > Activated sludge | place...
CTAAAGTTGAGCAACAACAAATTGAGCAAAGCGAAACCCCGATGACTATCGGAACCAACAACAACCAACTACAAACCAAAAATATGGAAGTACATGCACACCCTCACGCTGCCCACGGTAAAAAAAACTGGAAAAATTACTTCTGGGAATTCCTGATGTTATTCCTCGCTGTGTTCTGTGGTTTTTTAGCAGAGTACCAGTTAGAACATGTAATTGAACATCAACGGGAAAAACAATACATGCGATCTCTTTCCGAAGATCTTAATACAGACATTGCTCAGTCAGGAGCGTTAGAGACAAAATTAGAAGCCCTTATTGCCCGTTTGGATTCTTTATCGGTAGAATTAGATTTCGCAAATACAGGTGCTCCTCCTTTAATTATCTTTAAGCAACTATCGGAGAATATAGGGTTTCCCGATTATGTATATACCGACCGTACGATGCAGCAGTTAAAAAACGCCGGCGGTATGCGTTTGATCAGAAATACAAAAGTTGCCGATAGTATTGTAAATTATGATACCTGGGTGCGGCGTGGTTTAGTTCACCAGGAATTGATCAATACGCTGTATATGCCAAGATTGTTTGATAATTTAAATCTGTTAATAAATATTCCTGTGTTAAAAAAAATAACTGTGTTAATCAATACAGGTGCAGACACAAGTTCTTTAAAAAGAACACTGCTTTTATCCCAGGATAAAACCGAACTGGTAAAATTGAATAACCATATTTTATACTATAGATTTACTATCAATATCTTGTTTTCGTATGTAAAGCGTAATAAAGAATCGGCGGTTCATCTTTTATCACTTATAAAAAAAGAATATCATTTAAATTAAAAATTATGTTGAATGATAAATTTTGAATTGCTGATACCTACATTTAAAATTCAACACTGGCATGACAGCAGGTATGTTTATAATTCAGAATAATAAAAATGGAAGAAAATAAAAACATGGAGGAAGAATCAAAAACTCAACAACCAAACGATAATTCTAATTCATCAACAGATTTAGTTGAAGAAACTGAAGAACGTAAGCCTAATAACGAACAACAAGAAACTGAAACTATGGAAGTACATGCACACCCCCACGCTGCCCACGGCAAAAAAAACTGGAAAACTTATTTTTGGGAATTTTTAATGTTGTTCCTGGCTGTGTTCTGTGGTTTTTTAGCAGAATACCAGTTAGAACATGTAATAGAACATCAGCGGGAAAAACAATACATAGAATCTTTAACTTCAGATTTGCAGGATGATATACAAAGCCTGGATAAAAGAATTGTTAATGAAAAAATGAGCATTGAGCAATTAGATACACTCATATATTTATTAGATACCCCTACGCTGGCAAAACAAAAAGGCGATCAGTTGTATTTTGTAGGCAGGATGGGGCCCAGGTACGAGCCTTTTGCAAATAATAACAGAACCTTTGATCAATTAAGGAACTCAGGTGGTTTTAGGTTGATAAGGAATACAAACTGTTCAAACCAAATCATGGGTTATTATGGCCAGTTTCCTCAAATACGCTTGCTGGAAGATAATTATAATCATGAATTTGATAATTATAAAAAGGTTGCTGCCAAAATATTTGAACCCGGCATTATGCGAAGACAGGAAGTTGCTGACGGTAAAATTTTGAGAAGCAATGATAACCCACAACTGAGAACTTACGATTCGGAATTGTTGAAAGAACTAGGTTTTCATGCTTTGCAGATGAATGGCTCACGACGGTCAAGGTTGGCCGAACTTAAGCGCCTGGAAACATCTGCTAAGGAACTGTTAGCTACATTACAAAAAAATTATCATCTTAAATAATTAATATCAACTAAAAACTAAAACAATGAAATACATTTTTTTCCTCTTTGTTGTTTTTTCAAATGTTAGCTTTTCACAAACAAACAATAATGCTCTAAAACCAAGAGCAAGAGATATCGGTATTCCATTTAATGGCACTCCCGGAAAATATAATGCCATCACCGATGTGAAAGCTGTGGAAGTTGGCTACAGCACCATCATTTCGGGTTCTGGAAAAAACATAAGAGGCAAAGGCCCGGTAAGAACAGGAGTAACCGCCATTTTCCCAAGAGGAAAAAATAATAATCCTGTTTATGCCAACTGGTACACACTGAATGGAAACGGAGAAATGACAGGCACCACATGGATGACCGAATCTGGTTTCCTGGAAGGTCCTGTGATGATTACAAATACCAATAGCGTTGGCACAGTGAGAGATGCTGTATTGAAATGGTATGTAAAAACAGGTTGGTACAAAGAAGATTTTTGGTACACTTATCCTGTGGTGGCAGAAACTTATGATGGGTTCTTAAATGACATTTATGGTTTTCATATAAAAGAAGAAAATGCTTATGAAGCTTTGGACAGTGCAAAAAGCGGATTCATTAAAGAAGGTAATGTCGGTGGCGGCACCGGTATGATGTGTTTGGGTTTTAAAGGTGGCACCGGCACTTCATCAAGAATTGTAAAAATTAAAGATTCCACTTACACGGTTGGCGTTTTGGTGCAATCCAACTTCGGAAGCAAAAGAAATTTCACAATAGCAGGTGTACCTGTAGGAAAAGAATTGAAAGACAGATTGAATTATGAATTCAAGGCGCCGCCATCTTATGAGCCGGGTGATGGCTCTATCATTGTAGTGCTGGCTACAGATGCGCCATTGCTTCCACACCAGTTAAAACGAATTGCAGCAAGGGTGGCGCTGGGTGTAGGTATTGTTGGCGGTCGTGGTGAAAATGGATCAGGCGATATTTTTCTTGCTTTCTCCACAGCAAACCCAACTGCTTTCCAGAGAACCGCATTTACAAAATTAGAAGAATTGCCCAACGATTTAATCAATCCCTTATTTGATGCAACGGTACAGGCAGTGGAAGAAGCCATCATCAATGCCATGGTAGCAGCAGAAACGATGGAAGGCATTAATGGTAACAAAGCTTATGGGCTGCCGCATAAATTGATGATGGAGGTGTTGAGGAAGTATAATAGGGTGAAGTAAGCGGCATACCCGTGCAATAAAATTGGACAAATCCGGAATTAAATTCCGGATTTGTCCAAAAGGAAAAGAAATAAACTAACTGACCTATGAAAAAAATAATAATTCTCTTTTGTTTTATTGCTGGTATGCAAACTGTTATTGCACAAAATAATTATGCCGACAGTTTGAAAATCGTATTGGTCAGTGCAACTAAACCCATTGAGCGGTTTGATATATTAAATAAAATATTAGACAACAACGATGGCATCAATGGAAATTTCCAGGACACAGCAATAGGGCTTCAAATGCACCGGATAGCACAGCAATTAAAGAATGATTCCCTTCTTGCCATAAGTACCAATGTCATTGGTAATTATTTCAGAAGCAGAAGTGATTATCCGACCGCCCTTGAATATTTTTTTAAGGCAATTCCCCTGGCAGAAAAAGTAAAAGATAAGCGAAGATTAAGTTCTCTTTATTTTGACATTGCAGAATGCTATTTTAACCTGCAAAACCTGGAAGAATGTTTTAAGTATGCTAAGACAGGAGAACAACATTTACCGGACAGGGATTCTCCAATGTATGATTTTATGGCCGAGCAGTTTTACCGTACAACGGGGAATTATTACCTCCAAAAAAATCAGCTCGATTCTGCATTGGTACAAATCCATAAACTTGAAGAATCCAACCGCCGTCTGAAAAAGCCAAACTATATCATGTATAGTTATATTCAAAATGCGGCAGTTTCGGAAAAGCAGGGAGATAATGAAATGGCTGAGTTGTTCTATAAAAAAGCCAATACGCTTGCAGATTCATTACCAACTCCTTTGATAAGGCTTGTCTTTAACCAAAGCTATATTCCCTACCTCATTAGCACCGGCCAGTTTGAAAAAGCCAGGCAATACGCTTTACAATTATTGAACACGGGCAACGAAGTTAACAGCAACATATTTAAACTGAGAGCAGCCGGATTTCTTGGCGAGGCGTATAATAAATTAAAAAAACCTGACAGTGCATATTTCTATTTAAACATGCAATCCGAATTTAAAGATTCAGTTTTTAATCAAAATAATTTTAATAAAATTCAGTCGCTTGCCTTTAATGACCAGGTAAGAAAAATTGATGAAGAGGCAAAACTGGCTGCTGCAGCAGCGCAACGCCGGCAAAATCTGCAATATGCTTTAATCGCTCTTGGTATTATTATACTGATCAGTCTTTATCTGCTACTCAGTCGTAGTTTTATTACCAACACCAAACTGATAGAGTTTTTTGGGGTAATTGCTCTATTGATCGTATTTGAATTCTTAAATTTATTTCTTCATCCTTTTTTGGAGAGGGCAACAAACCACTCACCTCTGCTTATGTTGCTGGCATTGGTTTGTATTGCAGCAGTATTAGTACCATTACATCACAAAGTAGAAAAATGGGCTACGCATAAATTAGTAGAAAAAAATAAAGCGGTACGATTGGCAGCGGCGAAGAAAACAGTTGAGGAACTTGAAAATAAAAATTAGTTCTGTAATTGAAAAGGCAGCATTTCAGTAAATGGAATTGCTACAAGTTTCAACTAATATTAATAAACTAATAAAGTTATAATACCAAAAAGCAAAGTAGTTAATAGCAGTAAATAAACTTCCTGTAAATAAAACATAGAACTAACCATGGCAAAAAAAAGAGCATTACCCGGTCCTATTCCCATTCTAATGATTGTTATCATACTGGCAGCAATATGTACCTGGTTGCTTCCGGCTGGGCAATACAATAAACTATCGGCTAATGAAAAATCATTCACGATGGTTACCAACACTGGTGATGTGCAACTTCCGCTTACACAAAAAACCTTAGACAGCCTGGGCATCCAAATAAAAGTTGAAAAATTTATTCATGGAGAAATACGAAAACCGGTTTCGGTGCCGGGTACTTTTACCAAACAAAAAAGAAACGGGCAGGGCTTTATTGATATTTTACAAGCACCAATCAAGGGTGTTATGGATAGCATTGATATCATCTTGTTTGTACTTATCATTGGTGGGTTTATGTTTGTGTTTAATGAAACTGGTGCTTTAGTAAAAGGTATCACCTGGCTGGCACATAGTATGAAAGGTAGGGAGCATTGGCTCATTATAATTCTTACATGCATATTTTCTTTTTTCGCTGGTTCGTATGGAATGGCCGAAGAAGCATTGGTATTTTACCCTATATTAGTTCCTTTGTTTCTTGCCGCCGGCTACGACCTGCTGGTTCCTCTTGCAATTATTTTTGGCGGCACCAGCATTGGCGCCTTACCTGCATTCTCTAATCCTTTTTCAGTTATCATCGCTTCCAATGCAGCAGGTATCAATTGGATGGATGGATTAACACAACGGCTTATTCTTTGGGTGATAGTAACCGCATTATTGGTATGGTATATTTTAAAATATGCCGCAAAAATAAAAAAAGACCCAACGGCTTCATTGGTATATAAAATTGATGGCGAAGTAACTGCCCCTTATGATGTACATATAAATAATAATGAAACGCCAAAACTGGAGATAAAAACGAAATTATTATTGTTCATCTATATTGCCACTTTTCTTACCATGATTGGTGGTGTGGTTTTTTTAGGCTGGTGGACAACAGAAATGTCGGCGCTTTTCCTGGGCTCTTCTATTTTAATTGCAGTTATCTGCCGAATAAAAGAAAAAAAATTTATCAGCGAATTTATTAAAGGGGCAGAAAGCTTATTAGCAGTTGCATTTATCATTGGTGTAGCAAGAGGTGTTACAATTGTATTGAATGAAGGACATATAAGCGACTCCATTTTAAATTTTACAGCCAATGCAGTACAAGGTATTCAACCGGCTTTTTTTATCTTGCTTTTATTGCTGTTTTATATTGTGTTTTCAATCTTTATACAATCTACCTCAGGTATGGCAGTACTAACGATGCCCATTATTGGCGCATTGGCAATACTGGTAAATATCCCAGGCCGTGAAATTGTAAATTCATACATGTATGGTATGTGCCTGATGTCGTTCCTGGCGCCTACCGGTCTTATTTTACCATCGTTGGCTATGGTAAATATTAGTTTGAAAACCTGGTTTAAATTTATAATGCCTTTACTAATAGTATTCACTATCATTTGTATGATAGCATTAATTATAGGTATTTATTTATGATAAAATTGAAATACAGTAAATGATATTTAACTTTCTTGCACAAAATGAATCAGCAATCCTTAAAGACAATTTTTAAATGAAAGCAAAAACAATTTCAGGTAAATCTAAAGAAGATATTAAGAATGCCTTAGACAAATCCCATGCTGATGATTTTACACCAACATTAGCCATCATTTTTCTTTCGGTAAAGCAAGACAGGGTTGCCATTTGTGAAATTTTACAAAAGGAGAATATTGATATTATTGGCGCCACTTCCTGTTATGAATTTATAGATGGCCACCAAAGCCAGGGCGAAATAGCCATTCTACTTTTCAATATTCCCAAAGATGATTATTGTATTTTAATGGAGGCGGTTGGCGAAAACACTTTAGAAGAAACAGCAACAAAACTGGCACATGCAGCTTTACTGCAATTTGCAAAACCTGCTTTAATTCTGCTCAGCACCTCACTCAGCGAAAATGGAATGATGCTGGATGGTGAAAGCCTTGTTAGAAATATGGAAAAAACACTTGGTTCGCAAGTGAATATTTTCGGCGGCATGGCCGGTGATGATATGACGTTTAGCGGCACTTATATTTTTACCAATGATCAATCTACTGATTATGGTATTGCAGCCTTAGTTTTTAACGAAGAAAAAATAACCATGCATGGTGTTGCTTTATCAGGTTGGAAACCCATTGGCGTTTCAAGAACAATTACAAAAATAAAAGACAACCTGTTATATGAGATTGATGGCAAACCCGCCTTGCAAATGTACCTGCGTTTTTTAGGTCATGATTACGATTCAGTAGAAGATCAGATGCAATTTTTTGATTCTATCGGCATGTATTATCCTTTACAGATAGAAAGAGAAAACAGGGAACCGATGTTATGTAATCCGATGGGGTACGATAAAAATGAAAATGCTTTGATTTTAGAAAGCATGGCACAAGAGGGCGCAAGATTTCGTTTTTCCACTCCACCAGATTTTGATATTGTAGAAACTATTGTGGACAAAGCAAAAGAAATTAAACTAAGTACTGGAACAGATGCAGATGCCGTTTTGGTTTTTTCCTGTGCCAGCCGCCTCAGCGCATTAGGCCCTATGGCACAGCAGGAGAATAATGAGCTTGCTAAAGTATGGAATGCGCCGATGGCAGGTTTTTATACCTATGGTGAATTTGGAAGAGCAATAGATGGCAAACATGAATTTCATTCCACTACCTGTAGTTGGGTGGCGTTGAAAGAGAAGGAATAATTGTGAATGGTAAATGGTGAATTGATAATGGTGAATTGTGAATTGCGAATTGTGAATGGGATAGGCAACAGAAGGAAACAAAAATCCCGAAGGGCTTAAATATAAAATAACGAGATAATATACCGCAAAACCAGAACCCGAAAGGGTTCAACAAAATACTTTTTTAATAACAGTTTTTCATTTTAAATAAAAAATTATGGAAGTACATCATCATCCACAAGTAGAGAAAAAGGGATTCAAAGAATATTTTCTGGAATTTGTAATGATTTTTCTTGCAGTAACACTTGGGTTTTTTGCAGAAAATCTGAGAGAGCATTTTAAAGATGAATCAGAAATACAAAATGATATGCAATCTATGATTGCAGATTTACGATCTGATGTAGCTATGTATAATTCATTCTTAGCGTCAAATAAAACGAGTGACAGGAGAATAGATACTCTGATAAATTTATTAAAAACAAACTGCTCCAATACTTCCAAAATTTATTACCTGGCAAGATATATTACCGCTAATAACAACACTTACACGCCAAATACAAAAACGTTCGATCAGATGAAAAGCTCCGGCGCTCTTAAATTAATTGAGCCGAGAAAATTATTAGACAGTATTTCCGATTATTACCAATCCCTTCAATACTTTCCCGGCGTCAACACACTTCAGAACGAAAAGCTGTCTGCTATTCATGTCGCGAACGGTCAGTTATTTGACGGGTATGTATTTCAGAAAATGTTTGATGTATCTCCTTCAGAATTCGCCGTATCTGGAAACATCAAAATGCCTGATGGAAACCCTGCCTTGCTTTCAGACGATTTTAAAGTCATTAATTCCGTAATTATTGCTTATCACTATTTATATTCAGTCACGGAAGTAAATGATGAGGCAGCAGCGGTGAGATGTCGGAATTCTGAGAGATTGATTGAGCTTTTAAAAAAAGAATATAATCTTAAATAAACAACATGGAAGTACATCACCACCCACATGTTGAAAAAAAAGATTCAAAGAATATCTTTTGGAATTTGTAATGATATTTCTTGCAGAGAATGTCAAAGATCTTTTTGTCAATAAATAAAAATAGAAAACAACATATATGATAAAAGCAACAGTTCTATATGGTCATCCCAAAGACGATGATGCATTTGAAAAATATTATGCGGAAACACATTTATCGCTGCTGTCAAAAACATCAGGAATTGTAAAAGCAGAATACACAAAGTTTTTACCAAACCCTGATGGCTCCGCTCCTGCATATTTTCGTATGGCAGAATTATATTTTGAAAACCCCACTGAAATGCAGCAGGCTTTGAATTCCCCCGAAGGAAAAGCGATGGCTGATGATTTAAACAACTTTGCCACAGGTGGAGTAACAATTATTTTTGGATCAGTAGAATAGAAAGGAAATTGTTTGCAGCAAGCCTCTTGAGGGCGAGATTTTGGCAGCCCCAGCGGGGCAGCATTTTGGTAGAGCAATGTAAATATTGTTTTGAATAGTCCCATAGGGACGACATTATGGTAGAAGAGTAGATTGTTGATGGATGGAAGCCCCCTAGGGGCGACATTCTCATTGTAGATTCATATGTTTTTCATTATTATGACAAATGAATAGTATGAACATAATATCGCCCCGATGGGGCTTCTGTAAAAGAGGTAGTATTGTATTACCAAAATATCGGCCGTACCGGCCTTTGATTGAAACGAAATATTTATCAATACAAATATTTTTATGAAAGCAAAATCCATCAAAGGAAAATCTACAGAGGAAATCCAATTAGCATTACAGCAATGTTTAGGAAACGATTTCAAACCTACGCTGGCTATAGTCTTTATTTCCATCAAACAAGACAGGGAAGCTATTTGTGAAATGTTGCATAAAGAAGATATCCGGATTTTCGGTTCAACAACAGCAGGTGAATTTATCAGCCCTGAAATTAGTGAAGGAGGCATTGCTATTATGTTGTTGGATATGAATCCTTCTTATTTCAATATTGCTTTTATGGAAACAAGTGAAAGTTCTGCTTATGAAGTGGCAAAACAATTTGGTGTGGAAGGAAAAAAAATATTTGACCATCCTGCATTCATTATTGCTTCAGGTTGGTTACATACCGATGGTGAACAAATTGTAAAAGGAATTGAAGACGGATTTGGTGGCGAGCCAACAGTTTTCGGTGGGATGTCAGGCGATGACCTTGCATTGCGGGAACCGGTTGTTTTTGCGCATGGCAAAAGTAGTACCACTGGTTTGATTGCCATCATCATTGACCAGGATAAAATTGATATTACAGGAATTGCTACCTGTGGCTGGAAGCCTATTGGTATCACTAAAACAGTTACACGAAGTGAAGGCAATGTTGTTTATACAATAGATGATCAGCCTGCCCTGGATTTGGTAATTAAATATTTGGGATTAAATCTGGATAATGAAATCAGTGAGAGTATGGTAGTCAATCTGGGTGCATATTATCCTTTGCAATTAGAAAAAGAAGGCGCCCCACCAGTAATGCGTACTGCTATGCTGGGTAACAAAGAAGATCGTTCTTTGATCTGTGCCGGCACCGTGCCGCAAGGGGCAAAAGTCCGTTTCTCCCTGCCTCCCGATTTTGATGTGATTGATACGGTCGTCAATGAATGTACTGATTTGAAAGATGAAAAACATGAAGCGGCAGATGCAGTGATTATGTTTTCCTGCATTAGCCGGTATTTATCATTTGGCGTTATGACCAGCGAAGAAATAGAAAGAGTAATGAAAGTATGGAATGCACCCTTCATTGGGTTTTTCTGTTATGGCGAATTTGGAATGTCTAAGAGAGGAAAACATGAATTTCATAATAATACTTGTTGTGTAGTGGCTTTGAGAGAGAAAACAAATGGTGAATGATGAATTGTTAATTGTTAATGGACAATGGATAATTGACAATTTGAGAAATTGAGAAAAATGGGTTTCTCTCATGCGATGAAAGTACGGTAGTAGTTTTTTAAAAGCCCCAGATGGGCGATATTTTGGTAGAAACTGCAGGACATAATGAACGAAATGAATTTATCACCATTAACAATTAACCTAAATACGTGAAGGCAAAAACCATCAAAGGAAAATCAACAGTAGAAATTCAACAAGCATTGAGTCAATGCAGCGAGCATAATTTTAGTCCAACGCTCGCCATTATTTTTTTAACCAACATTGAAAATGCTGAACCTTTAAGATCCTTGTTCAATAAAGAGGGCATTACCATTTTTGGCATCAGTACATCCCAAAAGTTTACAGAGCAGGGAATGGAAGAAGATGATATAGTTGTTTTGTTATTGGATATTTTGCAGGATAATTTCCAAATTGTATTGAGCGATTATGATAAAGCCGGTTCGGTATATGATGCTGCCCGTCAGGTGGGTGAAGCAGGTGTGCAGGCTTTTAAAAATCCCGGCTTTATTATTTCATCGGCAGATCTCAAAATGTCGGGGGAAGAATTAATAAAAGGTTTGACAGATGCTGCAGGTTATGAAGTGACTGTGATGGGCGGAGTCGCAGGCAACCCTGCAGATTTTTCAGGAATTATTTTTACCAACGATGCATCCAGCACAAGAGGGATTTTGGCATTGGTCATTGACCAGGATAAAGTTGCCATCAATGGATTGGCAGTATCAGGATGGAAACCAGTAGGAACTACAAAAAAAATAACCAAGAGTGAAGGCCCCTGGATTTTTACCATTGACAATGAACCAGCATTGAATGTGATTCAAAGATTTTTGGGAAAAGAAGTAGCCGCAGACTATAAAATGAGCGGACTAATTCCTTC
>Ga0154020_10009536_pt1 | contig 11168 bp, 16 predicted proteins | sample Klosneuvirus_201_FD_109709 | JGI IMG/M metagenome (GOLD analysis project Ga0154020, IMG submission 109709) | Active sludge microbial communities from wastewater, Klosterneuburg, Austria - Klosneuvirus_20160825_MG | ecosystem: Engineered > WWTP > Aerobic digester > Activated sludge | place...
GGGGGGGGGGGGGGGGGGGGGGGGGGGGGGGGGGGGGAGGGATAGTCGAGTGGTTGTCGCAGTGGTAGAGGAGGAGAAGGGGCACAGAAGTCCCTCAAAAAGAGAAAAAGCACAAAGATGAAAATGAAGTGAAACTTAATAGATAAATAAAGAGAAAGCAAAGAGAAAGAGAAAGAGAAAGAGAAGGCGATACCCGGTGCGCGAGTGCTTCTTCTCCTTCTCCTCCTTCTTCGCCCTCTTCTTCTCCTCCTTCTCTTTCCTCGGGGAAAGTGGCGAATCCTCCACCTCCTCCACTCCGAGGATCTTAGCGGACTTAGTCGACGGTTTCTGAGCGCCGGAGCGCTTAAGAGCGGAGGAGGGGGCGGAGGAGAAGGAGGAGGAGAAGGAGGAGGAGAGGGTGCGCGGCGACACGAGCGCCTCCACCGTCGACCTCTTGGACGACCCGCGCTTGTCCATTCCCTTCCCTTTTCCTTTCCCTTCTTCTCTCCTTATATTACACTATGAGTTTATGCTTCTCTTTCCTTTCCTTTCTCTCGGTAGCCCGTTATGGCAAGGTCATGAGGAGGAGGCGAAAGAGGAATGAGCCTCATATTGCCCTCGGGTGCCTAAAGCGGAGTTGCCAAGGCGGTTTCAGCTACACCTCCTAGCTTCCTTCTGCGCCCAACAAAGCGTTGGAGACGTTATTATTAAATAATAACAAAAAATCGATTACTAATAAAATATGACGATGAGACTCGCCCATCGGTCACGGCAGTGAATCAAGCCATGTCTCGATCCATCCACCGCAGCCACTGGCAATTCAATGCTTCTGACGATGTAACTGTATAAAATACATCTGTTTCCCGTCGTCCGTCGTTTCAATCTTCGAGAAATTTGTCATTGGTCAGATTGCCTTTTGTTGCTCCGCGAAGGGAACGAACGAGGGAACAGCGAAAAATGAACTTTCACGAGGAATGAGTCCGACTCCGTCGTCTGCTCACTCGTCAGTCAGTGGAGGAACTGAGAGAGAACGAAATCAAGAAAAAGATATTTGCTGATTCTTTCATATTTTTATTGCAGTTCCGATATATTTTGAAATCGGTGAAGAAAGAAGAAGAAGGATTGACATCCGATGATGAGGGCCGCCGCTCTCCTCCCCACCTCCACCTCCACCTCCACCTCCACCTCCTTCTCCCTCTCCTTCTCCTTCTCTTCCAATTCCTCGAAAGTTTGCAGTGGTGGTATATTATTCAGATACAAACTCCGGCGGCGTGATAATGAGAGACGGAGAGAGAAAGGAAGTGAGCGGCGATGGACGTCTTCCTTGAGCTCGGCGAATGAGGTCCACCTCCTCCTCTTCGATCTTCCCCTCCTCCTCCTCTCCTCCTCCTTATATCTTTGTTTATAGGGGAAAGGGGAGAAGAAAGTTGAAGAGGAGAAGGAGGTTGAAGAGGAGAAGGAGGAGGAATTCTATGCATCGAGAACGAAAGTCTATTGGGAGAAGAAAGAGAACGTCGCCTCCTTCCTCTCCTTCATCGCAGAGAAAGAAGGTATCGCCTTCCCCTCCTTCTCCTCCTTCTCTCCTCCTTCTCCTCCTTCTCCACTCCTCCTTCTTTTCTTTTTTCCTCCTTCTCTTCCTCTTTATCCTCCTCCACTTCCTTTCCTTTCCTTTTTCGTTCTCTTCCTCTCCCTCCTCCCTCTCCTCCTCCTCCTTCTTTTCTTCCTCCACTGGCCTAGGGATCAAATCGGATGAGGAGTGGTATAAGCTCACCTCCTCCTCCATCTCCTCTTGGGGAGGTACACACCTCCTCTCCTTAAGAGGCCCCCTCTACAACCTCTTAAGGGATGCAAACCCTTTTCCTGGAAAAACCGTCTTATATCCTTGGAAGTTCTCCGACTCTTTGCCCTCGGTATGAACCTTACCCTCGCCTTTCTCCCTCCCCCTCCTTCTCCTCCTTCTTCTCCTTCTTTCTTTTCATTGCATTTCCTCCTCTTCCTCCTCCTTCTTCTTTCCCATTTACTTTCCTCCCTCCTTTTCTCCTCATTTCACGATGGTGAACATAGGGGTTTTGGAGCGACCAAACGAATCAAAGGATGTATATGAAATGGCTCAGCGAGATCCTGGGTACCTCCCCCTCCTTCTCCTCCTCCCAAACCGACTCCCCCTCCTCCTCTTAACCTCATCTTAACCTCATCTTCACCGCCTCTTCCTCTTCCTCCCCTCTTCTTCCTCCTCCTTCCTCCTTCTCCACCACCACCTCCTCCTCCTCCTCCTGAATCGCCCGCTTCTCCTCCTATTCTTTTTCTCTTCTCCTCCCTCATTTACTGATATCCAGACTCTCGTAGGGCGAGAGGAAGGGAATCCTTCGGCGTGGTACTCGGTGACCCGCGAGGACTTCCTCTCTCATCATGGCCGCGGTCTTCTCAACCGCTACCATAACTCACCTCCGGAGTTACTTACATCCTTATATCCCAGTTCCGAATGGCTCCCTTGGAAATTTTCCAAAACTCCAAAAGACTACTTTACCCAAAAAGGAAACATTATCCGATACCTCTTGTGGCTCTGTAAAGAGAACGGGTTCGCCTTGGAGGACACGGAGAGGTGGTACTCGATGACCTATGATGACTTTTCCAGGAATTGCGGATCCGGGTTAATACAATTATACGACCACTCTCCTCAAAAGTTATTAACTCATGCTTTATCGGAGTTAGAATGGCTTCCTTGGAAGTTCTCAAAAACCGATTCGGCCTTCTGGGCGGACGTGGCGAATCAGCGGAGATACATGCATTGGCTTGGAGAACAGCTCGGAAAACCGACTTTCGAAAAGGACAAAAGACAAGAGAAAGGAAAAGAGAAGAAGGAGAAGGAGGAGGAGGAGGCGAAGGAGAAGAAGAGCATGGAGGAATGGTACTCCATTTCTCATGAAGACCTCCTCGCTAATGGCGGCGCAGGTCTCTTGGCGGTCCATAACGGCTCCTCTTATTCCATCTTAAGGACAGTTTTTCCAGACATCGATTGGCTTCCATGGAAATTTCAGAAAACGCCGACGGTTTTTTGGGAGAGCTCCGATAATCAGCGCCAGTATATGAAGTGGTTGAGCGGTGTCCTCAAACGGGAAGAGGGCGTCCCGGAGCAGTGGTATTCCATTACCCGTGAGGATATATATAGCCATTATGGAAGACCATTGCTTTCTTTATATGGCGATTCTCCTCAGCGGTTACTTGCATCACTGTACCCAAACTCCAATTTCCTACCGTGGGAGTTTTCAAAGGTCCCTAATAACTTCTGGATCGAGGAGAAGAATCAACGCTGGTACCTCTCCTGGCTCGGCCGTGAGCTCTTTGGGATCACTATGACATCTGCATCTGCCCCCACAAAAATTGGTGGTGGCCAGGGAATAGAAAAGGAGAAGGAGGAGGAGAGGAAGGAGACGAATGAGATGGAGGCGTGGTATGGAGTGACGCATGAAGACTTTGTGAAGCACAATGGACTGGGCCTCCTGGCACACTACCACGACTCCTTCCACCATCTTCTCGCGGCGCTTTTCCCTCAAATTGATTGGCTCCCTTGGAAGTTCACCAAGGCGCCTTCAGGATACTGGGAATCGATCCAGCACCAGCGGAAGGTCTTTTCCCCCGCCCTCCTTCTTATTCTCCTCCTTCTCTTCTTCTTCTTCCTCCTCCGCCTCCTCCTCCAGCCGCTGTCTTCCTCCTCCTCTTCCAACCTCTGTCCTCCTCCATCCCTCTTACACTTCTTTTTTTTCTTCATCCACCTCCTCCTTCTTCATGGCCAGTTTTTTCTCCATTTTTTCTTTCTTTTTGACACGTCTTCCCCTGCATAGTATGCGGACTGGCTAGCGATTCAGCTTGGAATTGAGCGGCCCGAGCAGTGGTACTCGGTTACGGTTGCAGACTTTGAGCGGAATTTCGGCGGAGCGGTCCTCTCGCGATTCAACTCATCCCCTTCGAGATTCTTATTGGCTGTTTACCCTGAAATTCGTTTCGATCTATGGAGATTCGAGAATGCTCCGAGTGATATGGCAGAAGACGAGGCCACGTTACGGGCCATCCTGGAGGACGCGGCTGTGAAGGTCCTACATTCTCTGATTCCTTCCATCCTTCCTTTCTTCCTTCCCCTCCACCTCCCCTTCTACCTCTTCCTAACTCCTTCCCCCTCGCTCCTGATTCTTCAATATCGCATCGATCGCCGCTTTTCATTTCATTTTTATGTGGGTGATTGACTTTGACTTCTTAGTTGGGTGTGGAGTCTCTGGAGGGCTGGCAGCGGGTCTCAACTTCCCAACTGCGAGAGGTCGGCCGGCTCTCCCGCCTCGCAAAGCGCCACGGAGGCGACCTAAGCCCCCTCCTTCGCAAGGCCTACCCTTCCCTCTTTACCACATGATCTCATTTCTGTTCGAGATGAAGGCGGGTTTCTCTTTTCACTGCTGTGCAAACTATAAAAACTATAACTGGGCGGCAATACTACATCTGGATTCGCAGAAGAGGTGAATGAAAGAAAAGTCGCGGAAATAGGAATGGGGGAGGAGACGAAAAAGAGGGAGGAAGGACCCGACCTCACTGTTTACCGCTCTCATCCGACTCATCGCGCGAGATGGCCTCTTGGCGTCTATCCGCTCGAACGTCTATCATCTTTGAACCATCAGGAATATAATCACAGTAGTACAACACCGAGTCTTTCTCGTCATCTTGAGGCTCTGTGTTGCGCGCCGTCCGTCGGGGTTTTCTCGAATGTCGAAAATGTGTGGCACCTCGGCTTCGGGAACCGAGTAGAGACGACAGATCGAATAATACTGCAACTCTATCAACTCGAGCCGTTCCTGGAACTGCTGGGCTGAAACCGCCAGCCGTGCTCCCGGCCCCTGCTCCGCGGCTTATTATGATTGTTTTCCTTAAATGTACGACGATATGACACTGATTACATGGGATTCCATTCAGTTCTAATCGGACTTTGAGAGAGATTGGCTCTCTTCCTCATCGGCTCGTGTTCGTTAGGCATGCCCTCCTGCTCGAGGCCCAAGGTGCGCTTCAGAGATTTGTCGGCCCCGACCTTCCTGCCCTTCTCAGTAACGTTGGCACGACCTGCGGCGTTGTCGCGATCGCGATCGTCTTGACCTTCAGGGGCAGGAAGAGCGAACTGAGGCTCAGCGTCGACGGCTCGCTGATAGTCCGAAAGAATCTTCCCCTCCACCTTTGCATGCTCAAGTGCTCGAGGACGACCACGAGACCTCTTCGCTGGGATAACTGGAGCGGAATCGTCTCGGCCATGATCTCTTTGAATGGCAAGATTATCGAGCTTCCTAAGTAGAAAAGAAGGCCGTGACGCAACGCCAAGCGGAGAGGTCGGGGTTTAGATGGAGAGCAAATAAAAGGGGACCGAGGGCCAAGGACAAAACGGAAGGGGAACCAAGATCAAGGGAGCGGGCAGACAAAGAAAGTACGTTTGCATGGTGAAAATAGCGACGCTCATGTCCATGAGGAGGGAATGCCCGTGGAGGCGCTGTCCCAAGCCTGCGAGACCTTTAAGACCTTGCCGAAGCAGGTCAACATCCGGCGCGGCGACACTGGCGGCGTCGCGCAGCTCTTCCAGAGCGGCATTCGCCTCGCCAATTTCATCCTCTCCAAACTTGGAGTTCACCAAAGTCGTCAGCTGGCGAATGACCAGAATGAGAGGGCGCGCCATCCTCAATAAAAGATCGTCTTCAGCGCGGTTGAGCAAGTTCAAGTCGTGGTTGGCATCGAGAATCTTCTCGAGGAGAGGGGTGGAAGGGGAAGCCATCAGCAAAGGAGACCTCAAAAGGAATGACAGGGAGGCCATCAGGGTGAGCCTGGAGGCCACAGCTTCTGGGCTGTAGTGGTAGATTCCAGGAATCGACAAGAACAAAGACACGAACTCAAGGCGTCCTGACCACAACCATTCGCTCCGGCTGTCCGGCCTAGTGGCGACACGATTTGGCACCTCGGCGTGCGATGTCCTTGATTGACAAATCGATCTGCAACTCGGTTGCAAGCCTGCAACTCGGGCCGTGCCTGGCTCGAGTTGCAGTGAGCAAACGTGATTGGCGGGCAACTGTGCATTCATCAGTTTTTTAGGCAAAATCCGGGCGGTCGCTCTCCCTTTTCAAACATTTCGCTCGTGCGCGCCTGCATGAACCAATATTATATTTCAACCGCGGAGAGGCGCAACGGGCGCCGGCTTGGCCTTGGACGTGACGCAATCTTGGCCTGGCGTGGACTTGCCATGATCCCATTGGAAGGCATCGCCTGGGGGATTGAATAAACGTGAGTATTATTAATACAACAATAATATGATTTATATTGAGATTGACCACAATATACGAGAAAGTCGTCGTCGGCGATCGTCGACTTTCGTTCCGAGCCTCAAAAACGATGCTAAAAAATCTTAATAATTAATTTAATTATATTATTAGCGGTGGCACGATGAAATGGAATGTTTTGTGAGGGTGGCGATTCAGGGCGGAAGGCAGGGTGAGGGCGGCAACCACATGCCACAGTTTCAAAAGGAGAGGCTCCCACGGGCCCCTCTTGTGGCCGTGGAGACGCCCACAGGTCGAGAGTGTCTCTTTACTCATTCATTATCTTGCTTCCTCTCCATAGCCAGGAAATCCATGGCGGCATTGCGCTTGGCCCCCACACAGAATTTGTTCGCCCCTTTCGCTTCGGTGGTCCTCTGCTGCGTATTTCTATATAGAAATAAGCATATTTATATTGTTATACTTCTATCTTTTGAGGTGCGTGGAGGGCTCGGGGGCGTATGTGAGCCTTCTGTTGGCCGTCGGACCCTGCCTTCCCTCTCTTCTTTGTCCCCTCCTCCTTTGTCTGGTCTTTGTTGGGTCTCAGATGTTATTCATTTATTTCCTGAATACAAGCGATGCCATTGCTGCGCTCTCGTGTTGGCGGTCCTCGCTTGTCCTTATAGATCGAGACTCGACATCGAGGTTGTGGCAGGATTAGTGCAGGCTGCCTACCTGGCTGGTTCTCATGGTCATCCTATTAACTGATTTGTGAGAGACGCCCATGGTTTTCTTTGGCTAATTATATTATATTAGCTTCTACTCTCTTCAATGTTGATCTTGGTGGCCCCTCTCTCATCCGGTGCGCCTTCAGCTCATCTACCCTGCTACTCGTCAGCCTCTATCCTCTCGATGGGGCCCTTTACGAATTCCTCAATCTTTCCCATCTCTCTCCGTTTGGCCTCGGTATGCGTAGTCTTCTATTCTCTTGCTTATATCGACGTTTCTTTGCGTAGATGGTGACGCGGGCTCTCTGGTGGCGGCCCCAAGCATGAAATCGACATGTTCCGCGAATGGTACAGCCTCGTCTCAACCCCTAGCATCCCTCCTATGAACATATCGTCGGTTAGTAGTCTCAAAGTTTATCGTTCTTAAGGTTCCTATTGAACGCAGTAGGCATGTCTCCTGATTGACGACCAGATTACCACCTTCGCTTCTCCTTTTCTGAGACTTCGAGTTTCTTCACCCCGTGAGATGGGTGTAGTCTGATGGATATTTTGTTTCCCTCATAACTCGGTTTTGAATTCCTTTCTTATGTGATATTTACCACCGTTTTACGACTGATTGGCCCCGATATCTCATCCAAGTTTCCGTCGCGCCGCACTTTTCTATCCGATTATCGTCTCCCTTGCCATCGTAGCTTCTTCCTGGTGAGGCTATTTCTTCACATTTCATGTGGTGTGTGTAATCGTGTTATAATTGCGACTTTACGACCGTTTGACAACTTATATCTTCTCACGAACAACGCATTACGACTCAGTTTTCCGCAAAATCCCCATTCGTTCCACTTGCTTCCTCACGTCTGGCTATTCGAATTGTTCTATTTTTGAGTTCTCCGTATTCGATTTGACTTCGCGCTCGCTTTCGTGGACTTGGCTGATGATGTTACCTCAACTGACTGAGAGCTGTATAGGATGAGAAGCAGAAGGGTTCGATGTACTCCACCTTTCTCCGACTTGGTGATGGTATCCGTTTCTTTTGCATTTTCTCCCTTTAAGCATCATTCCTTGGTTATTTACGATAAGTTTTTACTGTTTTTTGATTTTTATCGCCAAATGACGACTGATATCCCCTCACTGTTCGTGTGGAGGACATCTGACTTCCCCATCGTCCCTGTTGGGTTGATATCCTCCCCTCGTCACGGAAGTTTGGAGATCAGATTCGGATTCTACGGACTTGATTACGTGGTTCTATTATTCAGTGAATTTTTTTGAACGAGATGAAGTCGTTGTGCGGGTGGAGGCGTCCGATTCCCCATGGGCCTTGATGAGCTTCCGTCTATCATTAGTGTGAGCATGTCCTAGCCGTGACTCTATTTCGACTTTTCGGTTCGGTTAAATTGCATTTCGGAGGTATTTAGTCCGCTAATTCATATGATTTTTTCCGGACGTATTTTACGACAAGATTACGACTCACCCTATATTGCCCGTGTTGTCCGTTGTGACCTATTGTTCCTTGGGTGCCCTCGTTCCTCGCCTCTCATCAAATCTCACGGATAGCACCGTCATCCTCGCCGTCTCAAGTTGCCCCAGGTCATGTTCCTGTCGATTTTTTTGAACGGAAAATCGAAAATTCGACTGTGCGTGCAAGTGGTGTTTACCTCTGCCTCCTTCTCATTTTCGGAATGACTGCCCTCAGTCCTCTCGACCCTTCCCTTTCAATTGAGGCTCTTCTGGATGGATTTTGGGGTTGTACGAATAACTTTTCCTTGGCATTTTTATCATGTATCTATTTACGACCAATTTACGACCCCCCCCTTCCGGCTTCGCTTGTTCCCGTTGCCGAGACGTTACGTGATCTGGAAGAAATCAATTTCTTTTTCAGTTTTTCTCGCTCCTTCCTCCTCCTCACTTTGTACCGTAGATGCTTCGCTTCCCGCACCCACGTTGACTATCCGGCAAGTGAGTTCAGCGACATGGCATCACTATGCCCTTACCAATGACGAGGATGGCAAACCAGTCGCGAGGCGCGAGGTTGCGAGCGCCGCGGAGCCCTTGCTTGCTTTCGACGCTGTTCTCATTGGCAAAGTTGATCTCCGTGCCGTACGTTATATTCCTTATCGATACGTTCTCCTCAGACTATGATCCCTCTTTCCGCCTTCGGTCGATACATTTTCTGATTGTTGTGATCTTTTTCTGCAAACTCATCCTGATCCACTTCCTTTCCTCTCCTCCTCACTGGAACTACTATGGTTATGTTATCGTCCCATAGGTGTTTGCGAGCGATTCGGCGTGGGCCTGGGTGCGCGATGAGGGTTTGATGCTCGCGTATCAGCAGTCAGATGATGAGCCGCTGACCTGCACCTTCCTCACGACAGGGAAAGCGAAACATAAGCAGTCGTGGTATCTCTGTCAAACCTGCGCCCCTGAGAGAGTCGGTTGCTGTGAGTCCTGCTCCCTCTGCTGTCACTTTGGCCACAAGCTCGTGGAAGACGAGTCCGCCTTCCTATTACCCTCTTATGAAAACATTATTGTGTTGGAATATAGTTTTGTCTCAGATTTTGATGATTTCGATTGCAGGGATTGCGGGTTCGACTGCAACTTCGCACTGTCAGATCAACGGAGCCCCCGTGTCCCTCAGAAAAAGAAACTCTGATCGACTCAGGATTCATCTTCTCTCCCTTTGTTCTCTTCATCGATGCGTGGATTAAACGCACTCCGAATCCATTTAGTTCATTTGTCCGGTGCCCGCTTGGTGCCCTGCTTGTCCCATGCCTATCTCCCTCGGCATGTTAGACAAGAGTATGACAATCGCAGCGGATAACTCAAGCTCGTCCACAGACGCGGCACCGACCTTGCCTATTCCAACACTAAGGGGGCGTGGTTATCTTCGTTTGCAGGTACCAACATCAATTTTCTCCAACGAGATTTTAGTGTCTCAATTACTCTCCGACTCTTAACATAATCAATATTGAGTTGCAGTTTCTTCGACCTCAAGGGAGATCACAAAATGGTTAGGGCTGCCACAGTCGAATGACCAAATCATTTCAGAATAGCCCCCTCCGGTCATATAATCGTGTTTTACCATCACCTTAGCGTAGAATTCCGTTTGTGGCATGAAGAAAGATGCGAGTCGAACGGATGACGAAAGCGATGTGCGCGGCGGCTTCTCGCCCGATCTCTGTGTTGTCCCTGCCCTTGCCCATTGCTTGCTTCCAGATTGCCCCCACCCAGTCCATTGTTTTGCGCAAAGATGCGGCGAAGATGAAGGGATGGGCCATTCACCGTATTGGTGAGCTCCTGCAGTGGACGGGCGCCGAGACTGAACGCGAAGACGAGACTCACTCGATTGTCATTGCTGCGGGCGTGTCTCTCGCCGAATTTCACAAGAAGGTCCCTGAGCGCGGCGTCGGCTGCAGGATTGCTCTTGTGGTATTTGTTAAATCCCTCGAGGATGTGTAATATCTTCATTAACGATAATACGGTAGGGTGGGAAGGTCATGATCTACGAATATTTGGTGGGCAGTCATGGAAGAGTGCAGGCTGCAGTCTGTTTCCAACTCACTGATTTCAATGAGAAGGTCGCCAACAACAGCTTCGGCGTCGCAATGGTTGTCACATTGGACCTTGGGTCAGCTGATGCACGTGCCACTGATGCCGCCATGGAGCCTCATGGTTTACCGAGACGACCCGTTGGTCAAGGAATGACTGCCCACGACGATTCATATCCGACCTTCGTTGTTGAAGCGGCGGCTGCTGAGACTGTCTCTTCACTTCACAACCTTGCTCCTACGTTCTTCAATGCAAGGACTACAATTCAGGTCTATCTTGCAGTGAAAGTCTGGGAGCAGCGCGATGATGGGACCTTCGCAGCTCTCGCATTGCTCTATCTTCGCTCGAGTCGAACTCCCATTAGTCCCGTCCAAGCCATCTCCTTTGGAACGGGTCCGATTCATGCTAACGCACTCAGCTCAATGCCTCAGGCGATCATGAGTACTCCAATCTCTGGAGTGATCGATGGTTTTGGAGGCCAATTATGCAATCAAGCAAATCTTGAGGCCTTCCAAATCAGCATCCCTGTGGCTGATCTGTACCACGGTGTACCCGGTGGCGTTCCTGTTGGTCTTCCCTCCAATTTGTTGATTGATTTATATAAAGTTCAGCGTGTCGCCTATTAAATGACGATCATTTCGTTCTA
>Ga0154020_10009537_pt1 | contig 11167 bp, 9 predicted proteins | sample Klosneuvirus_201_FD_109709 | JGI IMG/M metagenome (GOLD analysis project Ga0154020, IMG submission 109709) | Active sludge microbial communities from wastewater, Klosterneuburg, Austria - Klosneuvirus_20160825_MG | ecosystem: Engineered > WWTP > Aerobic digester > Activated sludge | place...
AGCAGAACCCGCTGGTCGGCATCACGGGCCGCAGCCCGATCAAGAACACGAACTTCCTCAACCTGAGCGCTCGCCAGGCGCCGCGGTCGCTCCGCTTCGGCCTGCGCTACTCGTTCTGAAGAGGAGGGTCTTTCAAAAAGACCCTCCCCCGGCATTCGCCGGGGCCCCCACCCGAAACGGCCCAGAGCGTGATGCGCTGGGCCGTTTGTATTTTCGGGGGTGGAGGAGGTGCGCGGAGCGTTCGGGTTCCGGATCTGGTTTCCGGCTCCGGATCCCGCTCCGGCTCCGGATCCGGCTCCTGTTCCGGCTTCGGCTCCTGTTCCGGTTGCGGCTCCGGCTCCGGATCGTTCAGGCGCGGAGTTCGGCGGGGTCGTGGGCGGAGAGGATGGTGACGTCGGGGTGGTCGGCGTGGAGGCGGCGGAGGGCGTCCTGGGAGGCGTGGCGGGCGAGGCCGTCCATCTGGATGAGGGTCTGGAAGGCGCGCAGGCCGAACGGCGCTCGGCGGCCGGGCTCGAGCTCGGTGTGGTGGAAGTACGCGTCGCCGGCGTGGAGCAGCGGGCGGTCGCTGGCGTCGACGACGACGCCGGAGTGGCCGCGGGTGTGGCCGTGCAGCGGCACCAGCCCGATGTCGGCGTCGAGGCCGGGCAGCTTGCGCACGGCGGGCAGCCCGCGCCAGGCGTCGCCGCGCTCGGCCACGGCGCTCCACCGCGGCCCGTGCGCCCACTGGTGCGTCAGGTAGCGGCTGCGCTCGGCGCGCGTGGCGCGCGCGGTGGCGGCGTCGAGCTCGCGCTGGTGCAGGTGCACCGTCGCGTGCGGGAAGTCGCTCAGGCCGCCGGCGTGGTCGAGGTCGAGGTGCGTGACGACGACGTGCCGGACGTCGGCGGGCGTGAAGCCGAGGCCGGCCAGCTGGGCGTGGGCGGTCTCGCGCACGTCGAGGGTGGGCCCGGTGAGCCGCCGGAAGTAGCCCGGCAAGATCGATGGCTCGCGACACTCGCGGGTGCCCCAGCCGGTGTCGATCAGCACCAGGCCGTCCCGCGGCGTCTCCACCAGCAGGCAGTGGCAGACCATCAGGCCGCGGCGGAGCCCGGTGCCCGAGCCGATCGCGCCGCCGGCCAGCGGACACATCGTGCCGCAGTTCAGGTGATGCACGCGCATGCCGCGAGCTTGCCCGAGCGCCTCGGGCGGCGCGAGCGTCCGACGCCAGAGGTCGTCGTCAGCGGTGGTGGCGGTGCGTGGGCCGCGGCGCGGGCGGCGGCGCCAGCCGACGGTCCATGGTCAGCTCGCGCTGGCGCAGATCGCGCACCAGCTGATCGATCATCTGCTGGGTGCGGATCGACGCGTCGATCGCCTGCCGGTTGCGCTCGAGCTGCGCGGTCGAGCGCCGCAGCGCCTCGAGATCGGGGTAGCGCGGGTGACGGCTGTGCCCGAGCGAGCCGATCGCCACCAGCGACGCGATCACCACGCCGAGCCACAGCACCACCTTGGCGGTGGCGACCGCCAGCGCGCCGGTCCGCCGCGCCGCGTGGCGCACGACGGCGCCGGCGCGCTCGGCCTCGCCGACGACGCCATGGACGCGAGCCCGAGCCGGTGGCAAGCCAGCCATGGCTCGATCGTACGCCGCGGCGCTGCCGTTGCAACCGCGATCGCGCGGGCGGCTACTTCCCTGTCGTGCGCGCCATCTCGGGCGCCGCCTGGCCGCGCGCGGCGTACGAGCCGTGCTCCTGGTAGCGCTTGTTCTGCAGGCGGTTGAGGAACACCCGCGACCGCCAGCCCAGGTAGCCGCGGGCGAAGGTCGAGACCTGGCGCGGATCGGTGTACGGGTTCTTGAGGCCGCCGACCGCGACCAGCGCGAGCACCTGCTCGGCCACCGACACCGGGCAGCCCTCGAGCCGCATGTGCGAGTCGTTGCGGGTGGCGGCCGTCTTGGCGGTGGTGGTCGCGAGCTTGGCGAAGATGTCGTCGTGGTGCGCGTGGTGCGGATCGAGCGTGCTGCGGTCCTGGTACTTCGAGCGGATCTGCACCAGCTTGCCTTGCAGCTGGCCGCTCCACTGCGCGCAGTCGCCGATGAAGATCACCTTCTCGCCGGGGCCGGCGGCGATCGGGCCCTGGTAGTTGCCGAAGACGACGTGCATGCGCGGCATCTTGGCGTCGCACTCGGCGTCGTAGACCCGGAGGATCTCGATCGCCTCCTCGATCGCGCCCGGGCAGCCGCCCCAGCAGTAGTCGGAGTGCTCGGGCTCGGGCGGCGGGCCGGCGTAGGCGGTGATCTTGCTCCCCTCGAAGTACTGCTCGACGCGGATCAGGCCGACCTTGAAGCCCTTGGCCCGGGCCTTGGCCTCGGCGAAGCTGACGTCGCCGGTGATCTTGATCTTGGCGAGGTCGGTGGTCCCGAAACCGTTGTCCTCGGCCAGCCGCACGTGATCGATCGAGCGCGGATCGAGGCCGATGATCGCCGCGCACACCGCGTCGAACGCCACCTGGCTGTTGCCCATGATGATCAGGCCGAGGTTGAACGGCGTCGGCGTCAGCATCCGACCCTCGCCGGCGGTGATCGCGTCGATCGCGATGAACTGCGGCTGGATGATGTACTGCAGGTCGGCGATCTTCTCGTTGAGCTTGTGGTCGTGGTCGATCAGCCGGTGGCGATCGTCCTGGATGCCGATGTAGTTCTTCATCGAGAACGTCACCGTCGTCCACGGGTGCGCCTTGAACTTGGGCATGTTCACGAAGAAGTCGGCGCGGGCCACCGGCTCGGGCGTGAACAGGTAGTCGCGCAGCCGGGTCGGGTGCGACAGCGGGATCTCGACCTGCTGCGTCTCCTCGAAGCAGTAGCGCTCGACGCCGCCGACCCGGGCGATCGCGTCGTCCCACCCCGACTCCTTGAACGACAGCCGCGTCGGCACCGTGATGCCGCAGCGCTCGCCCACCGCCAGCTCCTGCATCGAGCCGGCGCCGACGTCGCGCAGCGCCTTGAGCATCGCCTCGCCGCACTCGGGGCGGGTGTACGCGTACGGGAACATCTCGCCGGCCGCCACCAGGTTGGGCTTGACCAGCGTGCGCCCGAACGGCCGCAGGTTCAGCTCCTCCATCCCCTCGCGGTAGATGCGGCGCAGGCGCTCGACGTCGTAGTCGGGGCAGGCGCGGATGATGACGCGCGGCTCGGCGGGGATACGCATGCGCGTAGTGTAGCGCCCGCTATCGACCTTGGGTCAACAGCCGCCTGGGAGATCGCCGTCGTCGGCCCAGGCGCTGCCGTGGGCGCCGAGCTCGTCGAGGGTCGCGAACAGCGCCTGGTAGTACGGGTGGCCGCCCAGCGTCGCCGAGTCGCCGACCACCAGCAGGAACCGGCGGGCCCGGGTCAGCGCGACGTTCATGCGGCGGGTGTCGGCGAGGAAGCCGACCTCGCCGTCGGCGTTTGACCGCACGGTGTCGAGCACGACGGCCTCCTTCTCGCGGCCCTGGAAGCCGTCGACGGTGGCGATCTCGAGCCCGGCGGCGCGCTCGTCGGCGAGCAGCGTGCGCAGCCGGCGCACCTGCGCGTGGTACGCGGCGATCACCGCGACGTCGGCGGCCGCGACCCCGCGCGCCAGGAGCCGGCGCACCTCGCGCGCCACCCGCTCGGCCTGCTCGGGGTTCCAGGTCGACGGATCGGGCACGTCGCCGTCGGTCTCGTCGGGGCCGCCCCGGCGATCGGTCCAGTCCTTGCCCGCGGTGTCGACCAGCCACAGCGCGGTGCCGCGCTCGGGATCGGGCCGGGCGCCGAGGTCGGCGAGCGTGTGGCCGGCCACCGCCGGCGCCGCCACCAGCGCGCCGCCGTACTTCGACGCCGACGGGAACGCCATGATGTCGGCGTGCATGCGGTGCTGCTGCACCAGCATCGGCGCACCGGCGGCGGCGGCGCGGCGCTCGAACAGCGTGGTCGCCAGGCCGCCGCGGGCGGCGTCGAGATCGACCACGGTCGGCGGCAGCTGGTGCGGATCGCCGGCGAGGATCGCCCGGCCGCCGCGGGCCAGCGCCACCAGCGCCAGCGGATCGGGGGCCTGGGTGGCCTCGTCGATCACGACCAGCGGGAACGTGCGCTCGGCCAGCGCGTGGTGATCGGCGCCGGCGCAGGTGGCCAGCAAGACCGGCGCGGTCTCGAGCAGGTGGGCCTCGGCCTCGGCCAGCGCCGCGCGGGCGTCGCGCTCGAGCGCGCGCACCTCGCCCCAGCGATCGCGGGCCTCGGCGCCGCGGGCCCCCAGCGCGGCGCGGCGCTCGTCGCGGGCGCGATCGCCCAGCGCCCGGGCCAGGCGCGCGCCGTCGGAGCCGGCCACCAGCGCGTCGAGGCTGCGCGCCTCGAGCGCCGGCGCGATCCGCGCCGGGTGGCCGAGCCGGACCACGCCGACGCTGGCGGCCAGCAGCCGCTCGCCGAGGTTGTCGACCGCGGTGTTCGACGGCGCGGTCACCAGCACCCGTTCGCCGGCGGCCACCGCCTGGCGGATCACCTCGACCAGCGTGCGGGTCTTGCCGGTGCCGGGCGGCCCGTGGATCAGCGCCACCTGATCGGCGTGGAGCGCAAGGGTGATCGCCGCGCGCTGGGCGTCGTCGAGGGCGCGGTCGAACGGCTGCCACGGCAGCGGATGGCGCGCGGTCGGCGGCCGCACGCCCAGGAGCACCTCGAGCATCGCGGTCAGCGGCGCGGTGGCCTTGGCGGCGCGGGCCCGAGCGATCGCGCGATCGCCGCGATCGAAGGTCGACTCGGGCGCCTCGACGTCGAGGTGGCAGCCGGCGTCGAGCACGACGTCGGGCAGATCGCCGGCGACGATCACGATCAGGTCGCCGCGCTCGGGGCGCGCGATCACGCCGCGCGCGGCCTCGGGCTCGCCGGGGTGCTGGCGCCACAGCACCACCGGATCGCCGGGCCCCAGGCGGACGTCGTCGAGGTCGACGTGGCGCGGCGGCGTCAGCCACACCCGGGTGCGGCCGCCGGCCGCCGGGCGGAAGTCGCTGACCGTCAGGTTGGCCAGCGCCAGGCCCCGCGCCACCCGGGTCGCGAGCGTCGTGCCGTCGCGCTCGGCGCGGTGCCGGGCCCGGGCCGCGGTGCGCTCGCTGCGCCACAGCTCGGCCAGCCGGGTGAGCCAGGCGTCGACCGCGTCGTCCACGCCCGGCAGGGTAGCCGACCGGCGATCGGCGGTCGAGCTGTCACGTTCGCGCGGGCTGCGTCGTCCCGGTGCCAGGAGGTCCCATGACGCCCGCGACGATCGCAGTCCTTGGAGGTGGTTACGCCGGCGTCCTGGCCGCGCGCCGGGTGGCGGCGGCGCTCGGCCCGCTCGGTCGGGTCACGCTGTACGCCGACCGCGATCACTTCGTCGAACGCATCCGCCTGCACCAGGTGGCGGCCGGCCAGGTCGTGCGGTCGACTCCGCTGCCGCGCCTCTTGGGCCGGGCCAGCCTCGAGGTGGCGCGGGTGGTGGCGCTCGACCCGGCGGCGCGCGCGGTGATCACCGATCGCGGCCGGCGCACGCCGGACTTCGTGATCCACGCGCTCGGCAGCCGCACCGCGCGCGCGATCCCCGGCGCGGCCCACGCGCTGGCGCTCGACGATCCCGACGGCGCGGCGGCGGTGGCAGCGGCCGCCGGCCGGGCGGCGGCGCAGGAGCGACCGCTGGCGATCGTCGGCGGTGGGCTGACCGCGATCGAGCTGGCCACCGAGCTGGCCGACGCCCACCCGACGCTGCGGCTGACGCTGATCACCCGCGGCGCGCTCGGCGACGGCGCGCTCGGCGCGGCGGGCCTGGCCCACGCGCGCGCGGCGCTGGCGCGGCGCGCGGTCGAGGTGCGCGAAGGGCAGGGCGTCGCCGCGATCGAGCCCGACGCCGTCGAGGTCGACGGTGCGCGGCTGGCGGTGGCCGCGACTGTGCTGTGCGCCGGCTTCGCGGCGTCGCCGCTGGCGGCGGCGGCCGATCTCGCGGTCGATCGCCTGGGGCGGATGCTGCTCACGCCAACGTTGAGCGCGGCGGGCGCCGGGTGGCTGTGGGGCGCGGGCGACGCGGCGGTGCCGGCGGCGCCGGTCGGGGCGCCGGTGCACATGGCCTGCAAGACCGCCATGCCGATGGCGGTGTGCGTCGCCGACAACGTGGTCGCAGCGGTGACCGGGACGGCGCCGACGCCGTTCCGCTTCGGCGACACCGGCGTGTGCGTCAGCCTCGGCCGCACCGACGGGGTGATCCAGCGGCGCGCGCCTGGCGGCGCCAACCGCGGCGTGACCCGCGGCCGGCTGGGCGCGTGGATCAAGGAGGGCGTGTGCCGCTTCACGGTGCTGGCGCTGCGCCGCCCCGGCTCGCAGCGGGTGTTCCGGATCTATGCTCGCCGCGGGGCCGCCGCGCTGGCCGCCTCCACCGACCTCGCGCTCCCCGCCGCGCCATGACCGACGACGATCCGCTCGCGCGCTTCGAGGCCCACCGGCCGCGGCTGTTCGGCATCGCCTACCGGATGCTGGGCAGCGCCGCCGACGCCGACGACGTGCTGCAGGAGGCCCGGGTGCGGTGGCTGGCGGCCGATCGCGCCGCGGTCCGCGACGCGCGCGGCTTCCTGGTGACGATGGTGTCGCGGCTCGCGCTCGATCAGCTGGGCTCGGCGCGCGCCCGCCGCGAGGCCTACGTCGGTCCGTGGCTGCCCGAGCCGATCGCGACCGCGCCCAGCGCCGACCTCCACGATCTGTCGCTGGCGTTCCTGCGCCTGCTCGAGCGGTTGAGCCCCGCCGAGCGCGCGGCGTTCCTGCTGGCCGAGGTGTTCGACTACAGCCACGCCGAGGTGGCCGCGATCCTCGGCAAGTCCGAGGAGGCGTGCCGCCAGCTCGCGGCGCGGGCCCGGCGCGCCGTGCGCGACGGCCGGCCGCGCCCGGTCGACGCCGCGGCCCACGCCCGCGTGCTCGCGGCGTTCGCAGCCACCTGCGCCAGCGGCGACGTCGCCGCGCTCGAGCGGCTGCTGGCCGCCGACGCCGCCTGCGTCAGCGACGGCGGCGGCCGGGCCCGCGCCGCCCGCAACGTCGTCACCGGCGCCAACGCCGTGGCCCGGCTGCTGATCGGCCTGGCGCGCAAGGGCGCGGCGGCGACCACCGTCGAGCTCGGCGCCGTCAACGGCGAGCCAGCGCTGGTGGTCCGCGACGCCGCCGGGCTGCACTCGGTCGCCACGCTCGACGTGATCGACGGCCAGATCGCCACCGTCTGCATCGTCCGGAACCCGGACAAGCTGGCCGGGCTGGGCACGCCGCGGGCGCTGGCGTAGGCCGGGGCGCCGGCCGCCAGGCCCCTTCCGCGATCGCGGATCCGCCGCTTGCCAAGCTGTCCGTTATAACGGATACTGCCCAGCACCATGCCGATCTACGAGGACAACTCTCGCGCCATCGGGCGCACGCCGCTGGTCCGTATCAACCGCATCACCGCCGGGGCCGGCGCCACGGTGCTGGCCAAGATCGAGGGCCGCAACCCGGCCTACTCGGTCAAGTGCCGCATCGGCGCCGCGATGGTGTGGGACGCCGAGCAGCGCGGCCTGCTCGGCCCCGGTAAGACCATCGTCGAGGCCACCAGCGGCAACACCGGCATCGCGCTGGCGTTCGCCGCGGCGTCGCGCGGCATCGAGTGCGTGCTGACCATGCCCGAGACGATGAGCATGGAGCGGCGCAAGGTGCTGGTGGCGCTGGGCGCCAAGCTGGTGCTCACCCCGGGCGCCCAGGGCATGAAGGGCGCGATCGCCAAGGCCGAGGAGCTGATCGCCAGCGACCCCGGCCGTTACGTCGCCGTCCGGCAGTTCGAGAACCCGGCCAACCCGGCGATCCACGAGCAGACCACCGGCCCCGAGATCTGGGACGACACCGGCGGCAAGGTCGACGTGTTCGTGGCCGGCGTCGGCACCGGCGGCACGCTGACCGGCGTGTCGCGCTACTTCGAGAAGACCCGGGGCCAGGCGCTGCACTCGGTGGCCGTCGAGCCGATCCACTCGCCGGTGATCAGCCAGACCGTGAAGGGCGAGGAGCTGAAGCCGTCGCCGCACAAGATCCAGGGCATCGGCGCCGGCTTCGTGCCCAAGAACCTCGACCTGACGCTGGTCGACGAGGTCGCCCACGTCTCCAACGACGAGGCGGTCGCGATGGCCCGCCGGCTGGCCAAGGAGGAGGGCATCCTCGCCGGCATCTCGTGCGGCGCGGCGATGACCGTCGCCGATCGGCTGGCCCGCGAGCCGCGCTTCGCCGGCCAGACCATCGTCGTGATCCTGCCCGACACCGCCGAGCGCTACTTCACCGGCATCCTGTTCGAGGGCCAGTTCGACGAGGTCGTCAACATGACCGCGATCTGAAAATTCCCTGGAAGGGGCTACCCGCGGGCGGTCGCCGACGGCAGGTCGACGGGCGGCGGGCGGCGGCGGCGGGCCAGCGCGGCGCCCAGCGCCGACAGCGCGATCGGGAACGGCACCAGGAACGCGGCGACGAGGACGCCGATCAGCACGAAGAAGCGCTGGCTGGCGAGCACGAACGCCAGCCCCAGCGTGACCGCGGCGATGAACAGCCAGCTGGTCGCGATGTGCCCGATCGTGACGGTCGGCACCAGCCGCGCGGTCACGGCGCCGCCGGCGACCATCGCCAGCATCATCGGCAGCCACGGCGCCGGATCGGTGCCGTGGTGGTGGGCCAGGTAGCCGTTGCCGACGACGACCGTCGTGATCACCGCCAGCTGCATGAACGCCGCGGCGCCGACCTTGCCCAGGCCCGGCCACATCCGGCTGCCGAGCCACGCGCCGGCGGCGGTGGCGAGCACCGCGCCGCCCAGGAGCGCGGCCTGCGTCGTCAGCGGCGGGGCGCCGCCCGGCATCGCCAGCACCACGCCGGCCGCCAGCGCGGCCGCGCCGATCACGATCGGCCGCGGCACCGTCGGCAGCGCCGCGGCCGCCGACGCGCCGCCGACCAGGCACCCGAGCACCAGCGCCGCCGCGCGGATCATCAGCGCCGGCGCGGCCACGTCGTCGAGGCGGTCCATCAGCAGCGCCACCGGCGTCAGCGCCCAGGTCGCGGCGCCCAGCAGGATCAGCACCGCCGCCAGCGTCGCGGTCGCGCGGCCAGGGGCGCTCATGGCGACATCGTAGCGCGGCCCGGCGGCGTTGCCACCGCTCGGCGCGGGGGGCAAGATGCGCCCTGCATGGCCACCTCGACCGCGCCCGAAGCGTTCACCCGTACGACCAGCACGATCCCCGCGCTGTTTCTCGAGCGGATCGGCAAGACGCCGGACCGCGAGGCCTACCGCTACCCGGTCGGCGACGAGTGGCGCTCGCTGACCTGGAAGGCCGCGGGCGCGCGGGTCAAGGCGCTGGCGGCCGGCCTGCTATCGCTCGGCCTCGGCCGCGAGGATCGCGTCGGCATCCTGTCGAACACCCGCTACGAGTGGGTGCTGATCGATCTCGGCATCCTGTGCGCGGGCGGCGCGACCACCACCGTCTACCCGTCGTCGACCGCCGAGGAGTGCGCGTACATCCTCGACGACTCGACCAGCCGGTTCGTGTTCGCCGAGGACGCGGGGCAGGTGGCCAAGCTGCGCGGGCAGAAGGCGGCGATGCCCAAGCTGACCAAGGTGATCCTGCTCGACGGCGCCGCCGAGCCGGGCGACGCCGGCTGGGTGATGACGCTGGCCGAGCTCGAGGCCGCCGGCGCAGCGCACCTGGCCGCGACCCCGACCGCCGTCGACGACGCCACCGCCGGCGTCACCCGCGAGCACCTCGCGACGTTGATCTACACCTCGGGCACCACCGGCAAGCCCAAGGGCGTCCGGCTGATGCACGACTGCTGGGCCTACACCGCCGACGCGATCGCCGCGGTCGGGTTCCTGACCGACGCCGACCTCGAGTACCTGTGGCTGCCGCTGTCGCACAGCTTCGGCAAGGTGCTGACCTCGGGCCACGTCAAGATCGGCCACACCGTCGCGATCGACGGCCGCATCCCCAAGCTGATCGACAACCTCGCGGTGGTGAAGCCGACGATGATGGCGGCCGCGCCGCGCATCTTCGAGAAGGTCTACAACAAGGTCGTGCAGGGGGCCAAGGACGGCGGCAACCTCAAGTGGCGCATCTTCCAGTGGGCGATCGGCGTCGGCAAGCAGGTGTCGGCCGCGCGGCAGGCCGGCCGCGAGCCCAAGGGCATGCTGGCGTTCGAGTACCGCATCGCCACCAAGCTGGTGTTCTCCAAGCTGCAGCAGCGCTTCGGCGGACGGCTGCGGCTGTTCGTGTCCGGCTCGGCGCCGCTGTCGCGCGAGATCGCCGAGTTCTTCCACGCCGCCGGCGTGCTGATCGTCGAGGGCTACGGCCTGACCGAGTCGAGCGCCGCCAGCTTCGTCAACCGCGCCGACAAGTTCCGGTTCGGCACCGTCGGCCTGCCGATGCCGGGCACCGAAGTCAAGCTGGCGCCCGAGGACGGCGAGATCCTGCTGCGCAGCCCCGGGATCATGCGCGGCTACCACAACCTGCCGCACGAGACCGCGGCGACCTTGACCGAGGACGGCTGGCTCAAGACCGGCGACATCGGCGAGATCGACGGCGACGGTTTCCTCAAGATCACCGACCGCAAGAAGGACCTGATCAAGACCAGCGGCGGCAAGTACGTCGCGCCGCAGTACATCGAAGGCAAGATCAAGGCGACCTGCCCGTTCGTGTCGCAGGTGATCGTCCACGGCGACAAGCGCAACTTCTGCTCGGCGCTGGTGACCCTCGACGAGGAGTCCACCAAGAAGTGGGCCGAGAGCGCGGGGCTCACCGGCAAGACCTACGCCCAGATCGCCGCGTCGGCCGAGGCCAAGGCGCTGATCCAGACCTACATCGATCAGGTGAACCGCGAGCTGGCGAAGTGGGAGACGATCAAGAAGTTCGCGATCCTCCCCGCCGACCTCACCGTCGAGTCCGGCGAGCTGACCCCCAGCCTGAAGGTCAAGCGCAAGGCCGTCGAGAAGAAGTACGTCGAGGTGCTCGACGAGATGTACCAGGGCGCGATGGCCGACGTGTGAGCGCGTCGGGAAGCAGGTCCTCCCAACCCGCCGACTAGGCGCGCCAGGCGGCCAGCAGCGCGGCACTGCGCGGGCCGGTGGCGGCGGCGGTGAGCTCGCGGGCGTCGCCGGCGTGGGTCAGCTCGATCCGCAGGTGATCGCGCGGC
>Ga0154020_10009538_pt1 | contig 11166 bp, 12 predicted proteins | sample Klosneuvirus_201_FD_109709 | JGI IMG/M metagenome (GOLD analysis project Ga0154020, IMG submission 109709) | Active sludge microbial communities from wastewater, Klosterneuburg, Austria - Klosneuvirus_20160825_MG | ecosystem: Engineered > WWTP > Aerobic digester > Activated sludge | place...
CGCAATCGTGGCGCTGGCCTTTATCGGAAAGGATGCCATCCCTGCTCTATCGGCTCAGCCTGCCAATACAAATGCTCCCAATCGTCACGACGTGGCTATGGTCTTCGGAAATCCTTTATTCCGTGCCGATTTCGCTCCAGTGGCACCTTTGCTTGTGCGTTGTCTTGACGACAAAGACCAAGAGGTCGCGGTCGCAGCTATTATGTCGTTGGGAAGAATGGCGGAACACAACCAAGCGCCGGCTCATTTGGTGATGTCGGCACTTACGAATTGCCTTCATGCAAATACGTCCGAAGCAATCCGGGCTCGGGCCGCTTGGACGCTTGGCCAATACAACATTCAAGCGCGCGGCGCTGTTCCGGCCTTGTTACAGTCAATGACTGATACAAACCTTCTGGTCCGCATTCATTCGACCAACGCCTTACTTTTAATCGCCCCCGAAGCGCTCACCAACGCCGTGGCGAAGTAGCGCTTCACCTCTCAGTCTCGCCTCCGCCGGCGGCTGGCTTCGCGCGGCCCGCCGCTGAACCACCCGCGCCGCGTCACGCCATGCCAGACTCCCGCCACTTCCAAAGCGCCAGAGGGCTGGCGCCCGTCCTCCGTAGCAGCTACTGCGGAGGGTGGACACTCCAAGACGCTTCGCGCCATCCGCACGCTTCCGTAATCGCGCCAGCGTCTTGGCCTGCGGTGGCCCTCCACCGCTTTCCCAGCTCCGTCAGGAGCGGAATGTTTATAGCAAACAATTCCCACGATTCCACCAAGCCCCGTCGGGGCGGCATGTGTCGCTCCTAACGGAGCTTCCCGCCCCATTTCGCCGACTGGCTATAAACATGCCGCGCCTACGGCGCTTCCGGAGCGCGAGTTGTACCAACTCGCAGCACGTCGCCGCAACTAATCACCTCGAAGGTTCGTGAAACTACCGCTCCGTCCACCCGCTGCGGCTTGGGACAAGCCGCGCTCCTTCTTTGCCACTAGGGCGTAATCCGCCTTAATTCATCATCCTCCGCAAACCACTGGCCATTTTTGACCAGCAATCCCTGGTTTTAGGGCAAAACACCCCTTTCCAGGGTGTTTTTCGCCTTGGAAAGCCATTTTCCAGACTTGCAGATTGATTTTTAAAGTCTGCGGAGCGGGTTTACGAGTCTGCGGACTGAGTTTACAGGCCTGCGGAGAGCGTTTGCAGGCCTGCATGGCGAGTTCACAGGCCTGCGGAACGGTCCAGCAGACTTGCGGATTGCGTGGACGAGGCTGCGGATTCGCTCCGCGAGCCTGTAGTTCCGGGTTACGAGTCTGCGGATTAACTGAGCGAGGCTGCAAAGCAGGTTTGCAGGCCTGTGGTCTGGCTCTGCAATCGTGCGGATTGAGTTCCCCAGTCAGAAATCATTCGCGCCGTCGCTTAGACTGTTTCCCGCTGGGGTGAACTAGCGAACCAAAGGCGAATCCTACTTCCGCTTCGCCTCGAAATCGGTCCCGACCGAGTGGTCGCGTTCGCCCTCAAACATCCCGCTCAATTCCCTGCCATCGGGGCTGAGCGCCAGGTGATAGCGCTGTTCATACTGCCCCCATGTTCGCGTGAACTGAAGGTAGTTTCCCTTGAGGGTGCCCTTGATCCTGCCGCCGTTGCCGCCGCTCGTTTCAAACATCCGGCCCGTGATGGAGCCATCGGCTGCCTGCCGCAGTTCCATCTTGCCGTAGTAGGCGCTGCCGGGGCAGGTCCAGTCCCACTCGCCGCTGACGTTGGAACTTCGGTTCACAGTGGCGCAACCGGCCACCAGCACGGCGAGAACGAGCAACAACAGGAGATTTTTGATTTTCATGGCGGGCCTTTCATGTTTCGGAAGTTCCATTCGCGATCGGCAATGACCGATGGAGGTAGGAAGCCGGACGGGCGGGTTCCTATCAAGGACTTTTCCGCCTTCGCTAAAGCTACGGCGGACAGGCCGCGCGTCGCGTCGGGTCGCACATTTTTGGCACTCGCGTTCTCTTCCGCAGTGGCAGGAGTAAATGAGGTGTCCGGTGACTTACGCCAAGGAGGTGAGGGTGAGGAACCCTGCTGAAGAAACGTTCAGTCACCGGACAGCAGCAAGCTCCTCCAATGCCCCCCGACCGACAACGCATCTATTGCCATCTGCTTGCCTTCTATTGTCCATAATCGAAATGCGCCGGCCGCGCTGGCTTGCCACTCAAGTAGAACAAGCCGGTGCCGATAAGGATTTGAGTTATTGTCGTTATGCCCGCACGCCTCGAAGCCACAAACAGTCCGCTGAATCGTTATCTTGATTCGGTCAAACATCTACCCACGTCCCCCACGCTGTTGATCAAAATGATCAAGCTGTTCCGCCAGCCGGATCGGGACATTGATGAGATTGTCAGCCTGATGCAGATGGACCCGGCGTTCACGGCGGAGGTGCTGCGGCGTTGCAACAGTTCTTTCTTCGGCTCCGAAGAGCCAGTGTTCGATGTGGGCGAAGCGATCTTCCGCCTGGGCTTCTATGAAGTCTATCGGATGAACGTGTCCATGTTCGGCTGGCAGGCGGTGTCCAAGGCGAAGGACATGAAGTGTTATCCGTTGCAGAGATTATGGGAGCATTGTGCCATCACGGCGATCGCGGCCGGCACCATGGCGCGGGAGTTGGAAGAGTCCGAGGGGGTCGCATTCACCGCCGGGTTGCTGCATGACGTGGGCAAGATCGCGCTGGCGGCGGCGGACGGAAACGCTTACGAGGAACTGCTTCAGCAACAGGGCAACTTCGGCCCCGGGCTGAGCGAAGCGGAGCATGCGCGTTTTGGTTTCAGCCATGGCGAAATCGGCGCCCAGCTACTGCATCGGTGGGGCGTGCCGCAGGAGATTTCCGTGCCGGTGCTGTGTCATCATCAGATGGGCTGGGATGGTCCGCTCGAACGCGTGGGAGCCATCTTGAACCTGGCCGACCAAATGGCGCATTGCATCCAGGACGAGACGGCGGAGAAGCCCTGCCATCTTCCCGAGGGGATGAAAGCCACGGCGTTTCTCAAGGTCGCCCCGGAACGCGCGCCCGCCTTGGAGCAAGCGGTGCGGGAAGAGGTAAAGCGTTCGCTTTCGCTCTTCTCGGTTCAGGGGATGAATTGAGCCTGCCCGCCGGGGTTTCCAGCCGGCGAAACGTGCGGCAGTCGATCCTATCAGGAGCGCCGGTTTCGGGACCGGCTTGGCGCGCAGGAGATACGGCCGATGCCCGGTTCGCTTATGCCACGTCGCGTCGGCGTTCCATTTTCAAATCTGGCCACCACCGAACGCGCCAGACACTTGCCCGGGTCAAAGCAGCGGCCTATTATTTGCGACGCATGCGCAACCGCGAACATCCGGCGTATCACAATCTCTCCCGCAAGCTTTGCCGCTTGAACAGCCTGCTCTACAACTTCGAGCAGCCGCTTCGCGACGATGGTTTCGATTACGACGCGCAGTATGAATGGTCCACGCGCCAGATGTGCGCCGTGACCGAAGATGCTCCCAACGATCCGCTGCTCGAAAAGGAGGCATTCGACCGCATGGATGCGATCCTGAAGTTCCTGTTTGTGCGCGTGCCGCATCACCGGGCGTATCCGGGTTACAAGCTTTACCACCAGCTTTGGCGGGAATGTTATGGCGAACCGGTCCGCCCGCTGAGCGCTGAAGATCTGAAGCCGCTCGACGAACCCGCCGCACCCGTCATCGCACGGGCCATTTACGGCGTGCCCTTTGAACATCTCGACGCGGCACGATTGCAAATGGGCCGGATGAAACTGCAAAAGAGTTTTCCACCTTTCCTGATGTATCTCTGTGGGTTGCTTTATGCGATGGGCTATCACGCGCGCCATCGCAAATTGCCGGTTCACGATGTTGATGATGGCCTGCTCGACATCGCGCGCGAAGCCCTGGAGTGCGCGGTGGATTTTGCCAATGAGCCCGGCACCATCGAGCAGGCCCGGCAAAGCGCCACCGACGCACTACCGGAAGCGTATCAACGCCTCTACATGGGCGTGTTCCACATGTCCATCAGCCACACCTCGGGCGTTTATGAGTGGCTGCATCGCGCCGACTTCATGCGCGACCTGACCTCGCTCCTGTTTGCGATGGGCGTGCGCTCGCTCAACGATCCTTACGCCAAACATCTTGTCCTTCCGTGCATCGAAAGCTGCCAGCACCTCAACGAGTGGCTGCCCGATCCAGCCAAGGCCTTGCTGCACGAATTCTTCAATCAGGACCAGCCGTAGGCCGGAACTAAACGGACTTGGTCCCTGGGGAAGGTTGCGCCTCGGCAATCCGCCCAGCCCCGCGCCGCCTTGTGATCCGGGTCATGAATGCCGGTCCACGGAACCCATAACATTGTTTTCGACAACGCCCGGGTGATGGCTAAAGTGCCGCTTGTCGCCCGCCGAGCCGGCCTGTGATCGCCGCTGCTCCGGTTGCGCGACCAATCAAAGCAATTACCAGAAAGGAATCGTATGCCCTTCGTTCTCGTCCGTCACAAAGTCGCCAACTACGCCAAGTGGAAGCGCGCCGTCAAAGCCTTCAAACCGTTTCGCAAAGGATCCGGCGAAAAAAGTTTCTGTGTCTGCCGCAATGCCAAAAGCCCGAACGATATCACGGTCTTTTGCGCGTGGGATACGATGGCGCGCATGAAGGCGTTCATGAAGTCCGCCGATCTGCGCAAGGCGATGAAGGCAGGTGGCGTCATCAGCAAACCGGAGGTCACCTTCTTCAAGACGATGGAAGATTTGAGCGTGGGTTGAGGTTCGCGCTGATTGAATTTGGTTGCGGCTTGCCGCACCGGGCATTTGCGGGAAACTTCCGCCGTGCAACGACTCGGCAAGAATCACGGTGCGTATCACGGTGAACAGATCGACATCCGCGCCACGCTGCGCAAAATCGCGGACACCGCGCAGACGCACGGCTGGAGTTCCGAAACGTTCCACCGCGCCGACCGTTTGGAATGGTTCGCCTTCCGCCGCCCCGCACCACCAACCATCAACTCTCAACCATCAACCCGCCTCTACCTCAGCACCGGCATCCACGGCGACGAACCGGCCGGCCCGCTCGCAGTGTTGCGGCTGCTCCAGGAAAACCAGTGGCCGGCGCACGCGGAAATTACGCTGGTGCCATGTCTGAACCCGGTTGGACTCCTGTCGAATCGACGCGAAAATCCGCAGGGCCTCGATTTGAACCGGGATTATCTCAACCCGCAGAGCGACGAGATCCGCGCGCATATCGCGTGGCTGGAGCGGCAGCCGGCGTTCGACCTTTGCCTGTGCCTTCACGAAGACTGGGAAGCGCACGGGTTCTACTTGTATGAGTTGAATCCGGACAACCGGCCTTCGCTGGCGGAGAAGATGGTGCAACGTGTGGCGACCGTTTGCCCGGTGGATCAATCGGAGATAATCGAGGGCCGGCCAGCACAGCATGGCATCATCCGCCCAAACCTCGACCCGCGCCTGCGGCCGCAGTGGCCGGAGTCATTCTGGCTGCTCACGCACAAGACGCGACAATCATACACGCTCGAAGCGCCGTCGGATTTTGCGCTATCAACACGCGTGAATGCGTTGGTGGCCGCAGTGCAGGCAGCATTGACGGCCTAAACGGAGGGACAAACGCGGGTAGCGGAAGGCAACGCGCCTACTCAAACATGTTGGTGAACCATTTCTGGAAATATTCTCCCACCACCGGCATCGGCTTCATCTCGCCCTTGATCGCCGAAATGAACCCCATGATCCACAGCGCGATAATCGAGCAAACAAAAGCTATGTAAATCAGCCACACGACGATGACCGCAAGCACATTGATGATGAACGCCAGAACCACGCCCACCACAAGGCAAACGATGAACACAGCAATCCAGCCGACGATGCCAGCGATCACAAATCCGAGCACCTGCCGCAGGTGGTAGGCCCCAAGCTTCGTCTTCTTCTGCTGGTGCAAAATGATGGCGACAATGAAACCGATCAGGGTGAGATAGCTGAGAATGGCAACCGTCTTGTCTTCCAACCCCGGGTCGGGTGGCGGTGATGTGTGGGTAAGATTCTTGACCGGTGGAGCTGGTTCGGCAGGAGGCGTAGGTGTGGTTTCCATAGACTTTTCTCCGAATTGCGTTCCTCGACGAGCGACCGCGACTCGACTGGAATCTGAGTTTCGCCAATAGTTACGGCAAAAAGCTATGCCCGGCCCAGCGCGCGTCAAGCGGTCAGTTATAGGCCGCGCGCACTCCCAGGGCAACAAATTGACTTGCACTGATGGCACGCCAACTCTTTGCTTTCGGTGCGACGGCAACGGGATGGTCCCTGCCCCGCACGGCAAATTCAATTTTCAGCATGCGAACCAAAGCCCAGATCCTAACCGAACTCTGCAACCCGGGTGTCATCGCCGTCGTCCGCGCCCCGAAGACTGAAATGGTGATTCCACTGTCCGAGGCGCTGCTCGCCGGGGGCGTCATCGCCATCGAGATCACCATGACGACACCCAATGCCATCGGGGCCATCCGCGAGGCCAGCACCAAGCTGGGCAGCCGCGCGTTGATCGGGGTGGGCACGGTGACGGACGGCGACACCTGTCGCGCAGCCATTGCCGCCGGGGCGGAGTTTGTGGTCAGTCCAATCTGTCAGAGCGAGTTGCCGGTCATCTGCCGCGCGGCCAACAAACCCTGCTGCCTTGGGGCTGTGACGCCCACCGAAGCCCAGCGAGCGTATGAACTCGGTGCCGACTTCGTTAAACTTTTCCCGGCGGATAACCTCGGTCCCGCTTACATCAAAGCCCTGCGCGCCCCGCTGCCGCACCTGAAGATCGTCCCCACCGGCGGCGTGGATCTGAACACCATCGGCGATTTCTTCAAAGCCGGTTGCGTCGCCGTTGGTGTCGGCGGCTCGCTCGTTTCGGCGAAGCTCATGCAGGCGGGCGACTGGTCCGGGCTGACGAAGCTCGCTGCGCAGTTTGTCGAAGCGGCAAAGAAAGCCAAAGCGAACTGAACATTCACCGACGTGTTTTCAACCACTGATCCGACGCCATGAACCCATCCGATTTCCGAGTTCGCCGCGCGACCATCGAAGATTTGCCCGCACTCACCGCGCTGTGGCAGTCCATGAATCTTCCGGTGAGTGGACTGGACCGGCGCCTGACGGAATTTCAGGTGGCGACCGATCGCGCCGGCAAGCTTATCGGCGCGATTGGGTTTCAACTTGTCGGCAAGCAGGGCCTGATCCACAGCGAAGGCTTCACTGACTTTGGGGTCGCCGACACGGTGCGCCCGATGCTGTGGGAACGGTTGCAGATGGTCGCCACCAACCACGGCACCGTGCGCGCCTGGACGAAGGAGATCGCTCCGTTCTGGAAACAGACCGGCCTCGCGGAGCCAGATGCGGATACGCTCTCCAAACTTCCCGCGTTCTCCTCGAATGAAGTGCCCGGCAAATGGTTCACGATCAAACTACGCGAAGACGTCGAGGAAGTGCTGTCATTGGACAAGGAATTCGAACTGTTCAAGCAGTCGGCCCAGCAGCAATCCGAAGCCGCGATGAATCAGGCGAAAACACTGAAGACCATCGCCACGGTTGCAGCCATCATCCTCGCGATCATCGTAGTTGTGGGATCAATCTACCTGATGAAGAACAACATCGCTCCCCCGCCCCGCTGACGATGTAGCCGCCGACGTAAGGAGGCGGATTCTTTCACTGACAACTCCCCGCGTCGTCCGCCTCCTTACCTCGGCGGCTACGATTTCAAGTTGTTGCCGATTGGGACGTGAATTCATCGGCGTGGTAGGAACTGCGGACCATCGGGCCGCTCGCCACATGCACAAACCCCATTGCGCGCGCCATGGCGCCCAAGGCTTCAAACCGGGCGGGCGGAACGAATTCTACCACGGGCCGTTGATGCAACGTCGGCTGTAGATACTGCCCCAAGGTCAGCAGGTCACACCCGACGGATCGCAAATCACGCATCGCCTCGATGACCTCGGCTTCGGTCTCACCCAGTCCCAGCATCATGCCGGACTTCGTGTGCAGGCCGGCTCCCGCCTTCTGCTTTACCTTCCTCAACACGCTCAACGAACGGTCATAAGTGGCGCGATGCCGCACCGAGGGTGTAAGGCGGCGGACTGTTTCGAGGTTGTGATTGAAAATATTCGGCCGCGCGGCAAGAACCATCTCGATGGATTCGTCGCTGTCCTGAAAGTCCGGCGTAAGAATCTCGATGATTATGCCGGGGCTGAGCAACCGGATAGATTCAATCGTCCGCCGGAAATGGCCCGCGCCACCATCCGCCAGATCATCGCGCGCCACCGCTGTCACCACGACGTGCCGGAGCTTGAGCCGCTTCGTCGCCTCGGCCACCCGCATCGGTTCGTCGGCGTCGAGCGCGAGCGGTTTTGCCGTGGAAATCGAGCAGAAACTGCAGGCGCGCGTACAATGGTCGCCACCGATCATGAAGGTCGCCGTCTTCTTGCTCCAGCATTCCCAATGATTGGGACACTTGGCGCTTTCGCAGACGGTATGCAGGCGCAATTCGGACAGCAGTGCGCGCGTCTCTTCGAACGAGGAAGAGGCCGGCAGTTTCAACCGCAACCACTCAGGAATTCGCGGACGTGTTTTATGCTCGCTGACGATGCTAGACGCGACCATTTTCTTTTTCTATTCGTTCCCAGAACGCGGCCAGTTCCTCGGGGCCAAAATCGGCCAGGATTCTTCCATTCACCTCGATGACTGGCACAATTTCGCCACCGCTTAAACGAACCATCTCCGCCATGGCCGACTCGTCGGCGGTTACGTCAATCGTGACATAATCCGTCTTCCGATCATTCAACCAACGCATCGCCTTGTGACACCATCCGCAGTAGGGCTTGATGAACAGCCTGACAAGCTTTGGCTTCACGGGGAAACAGTCGCGCAGCCAAACTGGAAAAGCAATCCCGGCGCGCGGTTTGCCCCGGGGGGAATAACACGCAGACGAAACCATCAATGGCCGCTGATCTGTTTTGAATACTGCTCCGGCGTCATCAATCCGGCCAGTTCCCCTGGCGCGGACAGCTTCACCTTGAAGAACCAGCCCCGGCCGTGCGGATCTTGATTCACGAGCGCGGGATTGTCGGCCAGTGCCTTGTTGGACTCGATGACCTGGCCGGAGACGGGCGAGTAGATGTCGCTGGCCGTCTTCACGGATTCAACCACGGCACAGGCTTCACCGACTTTCACCGACTTGCCCGCTGCGGGCACCTCGCAGAAGACGATGTCCGTCAATTCATGTTGTGCGTGGTCCGTGATGCCCACGGTGGCTACGTCGCCGTTCACTCGCACCCATTCGTGCGACTTCGCATATTTCAAATCAGCAGGAACATTCGCCATAAGTCACTCCATTCAGCGGCAGCCGGGGCTCAAGGTCAAACAGGTTTTCGGTAAAGCGGCTTTGCCACCACCACGGCAGGAAACAAGTTCCCGCGAATCTCAATCTGAATCGTCGTCTCAGGCTTCGCGAATTCCGGCGGCACATACCCCAGGCCGATGCCAACGCCCAGCGTCGGACTTTGCGTGCCGCTCACAGCCTCGCCGATCTGTTTAGCATCCGGTCCTGCACTGAAAATCGCGTAATGCGGACGCGGCGGCGCAGACTTGCCGGTCATCTTGAACGCCACGCAGCGCTTCTTCACGCCACTTGCCTTCTGCTCAGCCAGCACACCACGCCCGGTGAACTCGCCCTTGTCCAGCGCTACAAAAAATCCGACCCCCGCCTCGATCGGCGTGGTGTTCTCGTCCAGTTCGTGTCCATAGAGCGGGTAACACGCCTCCGTGCGCAACGTATCGCGGGCGCCGAGTCCGCTGGGCTTGCAACCCGCCGCGATGAGAGCATCCCAGATCGCGCCGATGTCCGCACCCGGAGCCACGACCTCAAACCCATCCTCACCCGTGTATCCCGTGCACCCAATCCAGACCGGCTTGCCGTTGAAACTGACCTGCCCAATCTCATTCTTCTTCATAGCGCTTGGCTTCGTTGCGCCTGCAAAGCAGGCATCGATCAACCCGCGCACCTTCGGCCCCTGCACTGCCACCGCCCCCATTTCATTCGACGCATTCCGCATCGTGATGGAAGCCTTCTGCGGATGCGCCGCCAGCCGCTTCTCCAGCCACGCCACGTCGTCGTCGATCCGCGACGCGTTGATGATGAGCAGAAACTCCGTTGCCGCGAGCCGGTAGCAATACAAGTCGTCCACCACACCGCCACGTTCGTTGCACATCAGCGTGTACTGCCCCTGCCCCGCCGCGAGCTTGCGCACGTCATTGGTCAGCGTCGCGTTAAGAAACGCCTCCGCGCCTGTGCCGCTCACAAACACCTCGCCCATGTGACAGATGTCAAAGATACCAGCGCCGTTGCGCACGGTGAGGTGCTCATCGGTGATGCTCGTGTATTGGACCGGCATCTCCCAGCCGCCGAATTCAACCAGTTTGCCCCCGAGTTTTTGATGCCGCTCGAAAAGCGGTGTGCGTTTCAACATAGAGTAAAAAAAGTTAAATTAGTGAAAGGGTGACATGGTTAAAGAGTTCGAGGGCGGAATAGATCGGCAACCGCACGGTGCTTTTCACTCATTCACCTATTTGCCCATTTAACTCACTCTGACCTCATCCCCACTTCTCCGTCTTCACCTGCTCCTTCGCCGCCCCGAGTTCAGCAACCACCATCTTCTCCACCGTTTCGACGAACGTCGTCGGGCCGCAGGCGTAGAACACCGTGTTCTTCAAATCCACGACATGCTCCTTGATCCACGCTGCATCAATGCGCCCGCGCCGGCCCGGCCACGGATCGTTCGGCTCCAGCCGCGTGCAGGTCACCTCGAACGTCACGTTCGCGTTCGCATCTTCCAGTTGTAGAAACTCGTTCTTGAAGATGATGTCCTTGGTCGTGCGCACACTGTAAAGAATCGTGATGGGTGTCTCCAGCTTGCGCCACGTCGCCTCACGCGCGAAACCGCGGAACGGCGTCACGCCCGAACCGCCCGCGATGCACACCATGCGCTTGCCCGCCTCGAATACCGGTAGAAACTTGCCCGCTGGCTCCAACACACCCAGGCGGTCACCATTTTTCGCCCAATCCACAATCCGCGTGCCCATCTTCCCTTCGCGCTTCACCGCGATCTCGTAATACCCCTTGTTCAAAGCGCACGAGCAAACTGAATA
>Ga0154020_10009539_pt1 | contig 11166 bp, 10 predicted proteins | sample Klosneuvirus_201_FD_109709 | JGI IMG/M metagenome (GOLD analysis project Ga0154020, IMG submission 109709) | Active sludge microbial communities from wastewater, Klosterneuburg, Austria - Klosneuvirus_20160825_MG | ecosystem: Engineered > WWTP > Aerobic digester > Activated sludge | place...
AAAAGTATCCAATATTTTACAAAGCATTCTCTGAGCTGTTAAAGCAGTATAAAATTGCATTTGCCCTTTTGGAAGGCACAAAAGATGTTTGGGCTAGAGATTATATGCCGATTCAATATTCTCCTGACGCTTTTTTTAAATTCAAATATGCGCCATCTTATTTAAACACCAAGCATTTCAAAAAAACCATAACGGATTCATTACCCATTTGTAGAAAGCTGGAATATAAAGTTGATGTAGGAAGCGTTAAACTAGATGGTGGTAATGTCATAGCCTATGGTAACAAGGCCATTGTTTGCGACCGGGTTATTACGGAAAACCCTGATTTATCTATTAAGGAACTGACCGAAGAGCTCAGATGGGGTTTCCGTACCAACCATATTATTTACATTCCAACTCCTCCTGATGACCTATTTGGTCATGCCGATGGAACCGTTAGATTTATTGATAATAAAAATGTATTAATAAACGATTACGCTGAAGTTGATTCTGATTATAAAAAGAAGTTGATTAAGGTACTGGAAAAAGCTAAGCTTAATATCCATCTCTTTCCTTATAACCCATACCAGAATAAAACGGAAATGGATGCAACAGGCGTTTACATCAATTTCCTACATATGAAGAAAATAATATTTGTTCCGGCATTCGACATGAAGGAAGATGATATAGCGGTAAATATACTAGCCAAATATTTTAAAAAAGAGAAGATAGTGAAGGTACCGTGTTCGGATCTTGCAAAAGGAGGAGGATTATTGAATTGTATTTCCTGGGCCATAGATAAACCTAAAGAACCCTATACCGAATTGGATCGGGAAATAGACCGTGATTTAATTTGTATGGGACTTGATTAGTTAATCAGCGAGAAGGTGATTAACTACTTTGATGACGAAAAGAATTCCGTTACCTTAATTTACCATCAGTTAGAGAAGGATTTATAAGCAATAGAGACCTTGAACTAAATGCTCTTTAATCATAAAAATTAGACTTAAAATAATCGATAAATTAAGTACATTTATTATTCAGAACGACGCACTTTGGCACTCAAAAGAATTACTTTTGAAAAAACAGGGAAGCCGAAAACTGTTACGAGTAGGCAAAATTTTAAAACAAATAACATGGCAAACTTTTATTGTAAATGCTGCGGTAGCAAAAATTCCAGCATCGCTGGTTTAACAAGTAGTTCTTGTTCTAAAAATCCAGAAGGCAAGCATCATGCTTTGTATGAAGGAAGTGAAAAATCACAGTATGTTTGTAAATATTGTGGCAGTAAGAATTCTACCATCACAGGGCTAACAAGCAGTTCGTGTTCTAAAAATCCAAACGGAAAACATCATAGTCCTGCAATGTAATATAGCATGTCAAATACATTACATTGCTATTAATTTTGAAGCTGCTTAAGAAAAACGTTGGAGTGTTTTACAAGTTGGTCTATTGTGAATGGAAGACAACATGATCAAGAACAATTATCACTTTTGATGAGCTGTATCATGGCCTGTGCTAACTTTAGCAATTACTTTAAACAAATAAATAGAAATATAAAATGGTAGGCGAAAAATCATTTTCGATAAGTGCTAAATCTTGCACTTTAAAATATAATCAACAAGAAGGAAATAAAACAATTTTTGGAAACGGAATTAAATATATCATTCCTATTTATCAGCGTGCATACCCTTGGAATGATATGCAAATAAGAAAATTACTTTCTGATCTCTTTTCTTCATATTGGGGTAACGAAAGAAACATTGCAGAAGAACCAATATTCATTGGAACAATGCAATTATCAGCTAAAAATTGCAAAAACGAACAGTACATAATTGACGGCCAACAAAGACTTACTACTTTTCTCCTTTTGTTTAAAGTTCTGAAAAACAGATTTCCTCAAAGCGAAGAACTTAAAAATATAGATTTAGTTTGGTTAAAGAGCGAAGTAAATAATGGGAACCAACAAATTCTTTTAGATGAGATGTTAAATACCGGTTTAGAGCCATGTAGTGAAACACTAAATCCATATCTTAAAAACACCCTCATAATAAACGAAATAATTGAAGAGGAAATAAAAAACGATGATGGGAAAGAGACCGAATTTGATGTTGAAAGATTTGTTAAACACTTATTAAGCAATGTCTATTTCGTTTTAATTGAACTGCCATTATGTTTTGGGGTTGCAAAACTTAATTAAATACACTTATTAATAATTAAAACTATAATAATGGAAGAATGCTAATAAATAATTATGGACGAGCAACAAACAACAAAACTACTTTTAAATACTGTAACTGGTATTCGGAAAAAATATGATGAGATCGCCAGAATAACTGGCGAAAACTTTAATATTTTCTCTGTATTGCGCTTGGAATCAGACGAAGTTCGCTTACACTCTATGCTTTTGGGTGAGCTCCTAAACCCGAATGGAAGTCATAACCAAAAAGACTTATTTCTGAAATTATTTATTTCAGCATTAAAAATTGGCGATTACAACGAAGAGGATACGATTAACGCAAAAGTATTAGTAGAAGAAAATATTGGAGACATACCAGATGATTATTCAAAGGGTGGTAGGATTGATTTGGTAATCAAATTCGCGAACGGAATAAAGGAAATTGTAATTGAAAACAAAATATGGGCGGATGACCAACCAAAACAACTTTGGAGGTATAAAAAACAATATCCCGATGCTCACATTATATATTTGACACCATTTCTTAATAAACCAACACCTTATAGACCAAATATAGATAGCTTAAAAGGAGTAGAAGAAAGCGAGTTAATAAGTAGAGAAAGTATTAATTGTAGGAGTTATCATACGCATATTAAGGAATGGATTAATCTTTGCCTTAAGGAGGTGCATCATTTACCGTTATTAAGAGAAGTTTTGAATCACTATATTATTCTAATAAACAAATTAACAAAGCAATCAAGTAGCAAAAACATGGAAAAAGACTTTTTAGACTTCATTAGAAAAGACGATGAAAACATTAAATCCGCCCTATTTATTAGCGATAATATTAATTTAATAAAGCACCACTTGTGTAATGAATTCAAAGAGCTATTAGTAAAAAGTTTCTCTGATCAACTATTGCCAGTAACAATTAAAGAAGGTAGTGATAAAGGTGAAGTGCGTCCCTTCGGTGAAGAAGATTCGTTTATTGAAATTTATTTTAAAAATAAATGTAATTTTAAAATGCAATTATTCTTTGCGTCAAACTATCATGTTTTTCATTTTGGAATTTTGCCGGAAAATGAAACGGCTGTTGTTCAATCTCAAAGAATACAGGTTGCCAATGCGCTTGATTTTCTTAAAATGAAAAATTGGGCAGATGATAAAGCCTACACTAGTTGGTTTTGGTTTATTAGGGATGATTATTTCAATCTTGAAAAATGTTGTCAAAAAGAATTTATTAGTCGGTATAATGAGCTTATCTATAAAATAATTAATGCGTTAATTATTTTGAATTGAAATAAATATGATGCTCAACCGCGGCTACATATCTCGTTACCTTATAGTTTATTAAGAGCTTACAGTAACTTTGAAGGATTTCAAACATACTCTCAGTACTTTTGTAAAGTGCTTTTCGAAAAGCCGATTTTTAAATCATCGACTTACGCTTGCGGGTACTTACGCATTAAAAAGTAATTCAACTCAACTTTATCAAAACCTGATGGGTTACCTTAATATCGAACCAAATATCATTTATCCGAATTAAGTCGGCCTTCGCTAGATGGGAGTCAAAAAACAAACAATGGAAACTATAGCACATTTTCAATTTAGCTAAAGGGTGTTCTTTAACAGACCTGAGTTCATTCCAGTTTCTGAAATGAATTTTCTTCGTGTCAAAGAATGTTGCATGAATTTCATAAAGCGGATTACTATCCATTTCCTTATTTATTTTTGTGTAATATTTGCTTTTGGTGAAAAATTCAAATTTTGGACTCACCATATAGTCATCCAACAGCTTCCTTTTAATTAATCCATTACCTTCGCTCTTCAGTCTTTTCAAATATACCCACGCATTAATCTCGACTTTATACAATTCATCATTCAGTTTAACAAGCTGTGCGATGCTTTTCTCTGTATATTTAAAATCTTTATCTAATATTCTACTTCTTTCCCATAATTTTTTATAATGATTCATGCCTCGTTTGGCATGATATTCTCTCGGGTTAAGTGTGTATTGGGTGAAAAATAGATTGAGTTTCTCTAGTCTAACTTTATTCATTTACATTAAAAATTTGAGATTTTTTTCTCTCTGTTGTTTTTGAACTGCCATTAAATCACAAACATATAGCGTCCTCAAATCTTTCTTTGTCATGGCAAATCCTATAGCAATTACGTATTTTACTTATTTTAATCCACATTGTCATAAAAGGATCTTGTCCCCCCTATAGGAACGATATTAAGGATTTTTGCAGGCTTATATGTATTAAATAGTTCTACCAAAAATGGATTTTCAATAACATTGTAACCAAAAAACAATATATTTTTACCTACAAAAGAATGCCCGCTGTAAAATAAACATTTGCTTTTAACCAGATCAACATTAATTTGACATTTTTCATCAGCAATTTGAATCACTTCTCCTGCCCTTGCTGCTTTCCCACAATTATCAATATTATTCGCCCTAATAGTACCGTAGCTTTTTTTGGTGAAAATCTTTTTAAAAACAAGACCGAAATGCTCAGTGTCATCATGAAATCTGCTTCTATCATCCGATTGAATGAATGAAATATTAATATAATCCTCGCCTAAAAACTTATTTATAAGTTCGGATAAATCCGTATGTAAATATTTTCCCCTCTCCAACTCTGCTCCCTGTATAAAATCATTTTTAACTTCGCTTTTTAATGCATATTGCCGGAATTCAGTTTCTTTTTCGTCAAATGCACTTTCAGTTAAAACTTCATCCAAACTGTAATCCGGTGAGCCCGTTTCCGTTAATAAGCTATTTTCTTCTAAGCTTAGTTCCTTAATAAATTCTTTAACACTTTTAATATTTTCAAGCATCTCTTTTACTTTATTCTTATCCATAAGATTTGTTTTTAATTATATTCAAATATATCTCATGAGAACGCCAATCTGTGTCGCTCAAAGTTTTAAAACATTTTTGGCTTCGCATCATACTCTGTCCTATGGCGCGTGTTTATTTGTAGGGCAAAACAAATAACTTTTAACTATGAAAATTATTGGATTAATATTTGGAAGCATGTCGGCTTTAGGAATGCTGATAGCATTCAACATACATTTTTAATTCTTCAATGGTGTTTATCTTTTCCGCTTCCTCGTCCTTTATAGTAATATTAAATGCTTTCTCGCACATTAGCATGAGTATTAGGAATAGGTCGTCTCCCATAGTAAACCCTTGTTTATCACGCTTAGCTCGATATTTTAGCCAGTTTCTATTACTATACCCTCGCTTTAGTGCTTCAGCATAAATACCCATGTCACGAAAGTTCTCGGACGGGAATTCAGAAATAGAGAGGCCATAAGCTTCTTCGATGAGTTCTTCCAGTTTAGTCAACATTGTCGAACTTTTTTAAACCCGATAGGCTCTCTTTGACTGACAAATAAGTTCATCATATTCAAAGTCAAGACTAGCATTCTTGTGATATATTTTTTTAATAACTGTTTCATTCATCATTTTTAAATGAATAAGTTCAAATTTCAAATCCTCAAACATTAATTCCCCTGTCGTCAGTTTCGTCCTGCCAAAATAACCTAAACACTTTTCTAAGATTAAAATACCTTTCTTATCAAACTCAGAAGTAATTACATTAGGAAGACCGAATAATAGTTGATCATTTCTTAGATCATAAAATTTAAACTTACTTCTTTTACCATTTTTTGGTTTAGCTTCCAAACGAGTAATAAGATCCATGCCATAATAAAACCCGGTTTCACTTGGTTCTGCGATATACGGCTCGTCTATGAGAAAGCCTGCTGAATTATAAAAGCGAAGTCCGCCCAATAATTCTGAATCGAATAAAAAATTGTTTATATCCTGCCTTATTTCCTTTAATGAAATAGTGAAATAATGATTTTCATCAAAAAACATATATTGGTATCCATATCCATGTATTTTGAGTTGATATATCACTAGATTATTTCTCCTATAACCCGCATTTCTTCAATTATTTCATTCAATCTCTTTTTAATTATCTCGCATAGTTCATATTCTTCGTTGTCACTATAGTAATACATTAATTTGTATAAGCTTTCCCATTCAGGATTTTTACCCTTGCTTTTCATGGGTAAATCCTCTTCAACTAAACTTATGCTTTCAGAAATGGGTATGAATTGTACGTGAAGTTTTACTGGCATTGGCTTGTTGTTTACACTTTTACGCGTACAACGAAGGACCCAGTTCGAACAAACCAACCTATCCTGACTACTTTTGATAAGAAAATCCATGCGTCGCCGCAAAATAATCTTTTCCCAAATAATTAGTTTGTGCAACTCAACTTCTCCCAATTTTTTTGTAACGCTATAATACGATTTGACGATATCCCAATTAATATTTCCTAAAATTTCATCGATTTTTGATGAGTCCATAATGTAACTTTATACAAAAGTATAAAGCAACTACGCCAAAGTGTGGCGTAATGTATTTTTATAATAACTGAGCATGTCTATTGGAAGTTTTTTGTCAACTTGCGGAAGTTTTGACTTCCAACGAATACAAAAGTTCGGTGTAGAAGGTAGGCAATTTGATCAATAAATATGTTTCTCTACCAGCCCGAACTGCTGAATTGATGAAATTCTTTGAACTCGGTTTGTTTTGTTTTCCACAATAGAATTGAATGTTGATACGAATTGTATTAATTCGTTTGGATTTTAATTATTTATTGCTTTTTTCAACAGTAACATTAATTTCTTTATCGGTTTTTATAATCGCACCAGTAGCTAAATCAAAATAACCAGTAACAAAAACACCAAAAAGAATATTAAGATAAAAAACAGGGTTAGAGCGTACTGGCAACTCAAACTGTTTATCCTGAAACCCATCAGCTTTAATTGTATAAAGCTTAGTTAAATCATGTCTTTTTATTTTTATAACTTCATTCGTTTTCCCAATTTCGGCCAAATTTTGAAATACTTTTCCATTTACGTTGGATTTGAAAGTGACCTTCTGTTTTGTTCCTGTTAGAATTGTTGCACAACTTGAAGAGAATAATATTGTTAAACAAAGCAAGATAGATGTGATTGTTTTTTTCATAATACTAATTATTTATTTGTTATTAAATTGAGGATTGTTTCTACTTGGTAATGATCATTTTCCTTGTAGATATGGTTTTTCCACAAGTCAGTTTATAAAAATAAATACCGGTTTCTAGATTATTCGGCTCAAACTTAGTTTGATATATGCCTTCATTTAATTTTACATCCAACAATGTCAATATGTTTCTTCCAAAAACATCAATTATCTCAAGTTTCACAGAGCCTGGTTTTCTTATTGTGAATTCTATAATTGTATAATTATCGAAAGGATTAGGATAGTTTTGAAGTAGATTAGATTCCGGCTTTTTATTTAATGACTGTTCATTGATTCCAATTGGAACATTACAATTTGGCTCTGTAACATTAGTGATTGAAAGGTTATTATTAACTTTCATTGCACGGAAAACCATACTTAGACTATGGTCTCCGAACAGTATGCCATTGTTTGGAATAGCGACAGGACCTGTATTTTCGCTATATTCTTGAGAAATTGTATATAGCACATTATTATTTCCAAAACCAGCATCTAACGACCAGATGTAAGTCGTTGTATCGGATGCGAATTGATTATTATCTATGGAAGTCCAATTGGATGAATAGCTGTTTAAATTATTTAAGAATAAATTTATTTGTCCTGGATCAATGTAATTTGTATCAGGAAACATATCTATTGCCTGATATACGAGGGAGGCAATACCTTCATCGCTGATACTAATTCTTGGCTTTTGAAAGTAGTAAGTTGTATCATAATCAGTAAAACGTTTAGATGAGTTCCATTGCGAGTTTTGATAATCATATACCTCTACATCAACGAAGTTTGTAAATGTTCCATTATTATTAAACTCTGTTGAAGTCCATGCCACAGCACAATATGAGTTGTTACTTGCTAATGATAATTCTGTGTATTCAACATCATTGTTTGGATTCGGCGCAAAAATTATCGGAACTGACCAAGTAGATCCGTCCCAATCTGCGGTATAAATTAAATTATTATTTGTTGAGTCCTTTCCATCAGGGTCATTTATCCAAACAGCAACTGCGTTTGTATTATCTATATATGAAACCTGAACATCCTTATTAATCCCGGTTAATCCATTGTTTAATATCGCAGAATTGGTCAATGACCATACATTTCCTGTTTTAGTAATATGACTAAACATAATATCACTTTCTGAATTGACCAGATCCTTTGCTATCCAAGTTATTATTCCTTCATTTCCACTTCCCATAGAGATACTAGCCTCACCCTCACCGCGACCGCTGGATAATGAGGTAGTGTCATCTGAAAGCCTGAATATTTCAGTAATAGAATCAAGAGCATTGTCGTAAATTGCACCCCATACGTCTTGAGAATTGAAAAGCAAACTGGTTGGTAAATTACTTGGAAGTGTTGCCGAATTATATCTGTTTTGAGTCCAAGTTATTAAGGCAGAGCCATCCGGCATCAATGCAATTTTCGGATTAGAAATTGAGTTATCATTAAAGGCTATTATGTTTTCATTTGAAAAACATGTTCCTGTTGTGTCAAGTTTGGTCATTAGAAGATAGCCCGTACCATTAATGTCATTTTCAATCCATGTAATATAAAGCTTATTATCCCTGTTACCGAATGAAGGCATTGGATGATCAGATGGCAACGCTAGCGATCCATTGGTTTTATAAGTTTTAGAGTTGCTACCAAAAGTATTATCAAAAGACGACGAAATGGATTTATTAACCGCACTTAAATTGCCAAAACTATTATAAAAGAAACTTGTTGGACCATATGATTTGTTTGGACCAAATCCCCAAAATGTTTCGAGATCTACTCTTCCGCTTACGTCAATATCTCCACCGAATAGAGGGGTTAAAGTAGAAACTGGTACACTTTCGTATTCAAAACCGATACCGAGGCGACCAGTGATGTCTAAGCGAGCAGAAGCTGATGCTGCACCATAGAGCACTTTTACGCTACCTCTTATGAAGCCATCGGCTTGCATTCTCGCAGTTAATTTAGTAACAGCATTTCCATTATCAACAAATCCAAACTGATTACTAATTTGACCCAAAACAATTTGACCTTTTAAGTCGGCTAAGAAACTCACACCAGCATCAATCTTAATGTTAACGCCTGGACAAACTGGAAAATTCATTCCGGAAAAATTACAATCATATTGGGCGACTTCTATCGAATCTTTAACTACTGCACTTATATTAAAATCATTATCCACATTAAAACTTCCAGAAGAGAATGTAATTGTTTTGGAAGCTATCATTTGCCCCAGGGTATTTAAGTTCAAAACTGCAGAAGAACTGTTCATGCTTGAATTTTGATTAGTATAATCATAATCGATATTTAATTCTAACCTACAGTTTGCCAAATCTAATTGTTTACCACCAATGGCTTTTATACTATTGGGAATAGTTTGCGAAACAGAACTAATGGGGTATGAACCATCTATATTTATTATATTCCCTGTTATAGTATAAACTGTTGCAATACCACCAGCGATTAACCAATCAGGCTTTTGAATGACGTTTAGCGTATAGGTTTCAAGAACGTTGGTTGATTGAATATTTGTCACGCGAATAGCTGAATTAGGATTTAACAAACCCATATCCATCGCTGGCCACGTATAAGCAGTACCCGTGGGCGTATTATCAGTATATTGACTTACAACATTTGAACTGCCATCGAGTGCTTCAAACAGAAGACCACTGGCATATGTGGAATTATCGTCATAGGTAAAGCTATTATTTACAGTACTCACGCCTTCGATGAAAGTCCCATTTAGAGAAGCGGAAACATTTTGTGCTACTAGTAGATTCTGAATAAGAATAAAACAAATGAGGGTAGTAGTTAAAATTGTTTTCATTGCGCTTAATTAAGTATGATACAAAACAAAATAAGCGAATATTAACTATACGATTTAAGTTAATTATCTATCGCAGTAAAACCGCGATAATTGTCGGTATTGGGTTATTTAACGCGAGTGAATTATTCCGAAAGTTGAGTCAGTTTATCGGTGAACCCTTTTCGGTTGCGTTCGGAAACTTCTAAAACGACTTTGTTTTTCATTATTACTCGGAAACCATCAGCCCGTTCGTATTTTTCAATTAGGTTGATATTAATGAGAAACGATTTGTGGATTCTGAAGAATGTTTTTTTTGGAAGTAAATCTTCGAAGTGCTTTAATGTTTTACTGGACAAAATTTGCAAACCGCTTAGCAGGTGAATATTTGTATAATTTCCGTCGGCCTGACAAAATATAATATCGGAAATATTGATCATTTCAAAGCCATTAGGATTGGGAATGGCAATGCGGTTACATTGATGCGGGTTGTTAGCAAGGTTTTCAATTAATAATTCAAACCTTTGCTGCTTTAATTCAACTTTTTGTTTTTGTTTAAATTTATTTACGGCTTCAATTAATAAACGATAATCAATAGGTTTTGTTAAATAATCAATTGCTGAATAACGGAAAGCCTTAACAGCAAAACCTTCGTGCGCCGTTACAAAAATAATATCAAAATTAATTAGTTTTATCTCATTTAACAGATCAAAACCATTATTTCCAGACATCTCAACATCTAAAAAAACAAGCTCGGGTTGCATTTTTAAAATGCAGTCTTTTGCTGTCTCAACATCTTCGGCTTTGGCCACAATGTTAAGGTCAGGGCAATGTTTTGAAAGAAGCTTTGCTAGTGCATCGCGACTTCTCACCTCATCATCAACTATTATACAATTTATCATGTGGAGCGTTGTTTTTTATTTTAATATTTACCTGAGTACCTGAAGGAATGTTGTTGTGTGTTAAATCAATTATCTCGTATGAAAACTGTTTATTTCCGGCTACTGTATTTAGAATGTCAAAACGGTCACTAATTAAGGAAAGCGCAATTGAACAATGATGATCTTTATTTTTTCTTATTTCGGCCGCCTGACGACCAATACCCGTGTCGGTTATTTGAAT
>Ga0154020_10009540_pt1 | contig 11166 bp, 8 predicted proteins | sample Klosneuvirus_201_FD_109709 | JGI IMG/M metagenome (GOLD analysis project Ga0154020, IMG submission 109709) | Active sludge microbial communities from wastewater, Klosterneuburg, Austria - Klosneuvirus_20160825_MG | ecosystem: Engineered > WWTP > Aerobic digester > Activated sludge | place...
GCCAGCGGAGGAGCGCGCGGCTGACGCTCTCCTCCACCTGGCGGCTCAGGAATTCGGCGCCAAACTCCGCGGCATAGCCGGGGTCACCGACCAAGTTGAGCTCTACGCCGAGATCGAGACCGTCTTGAGACTTCTGCCGCAATGAGCCCCCAGCGGCGAACCGCGGCTGCCAAGTCTCACCGCTCAGCCGGTAGCCGCCGCCACTCGGTTTGCCGCCGTCCATGAGGAGGCGCAGGTCCAGCTCCGCGCTGAGTTCCTCGGTGGGCGCGGCGCGGAGCTCGAGGCGCGGAGAGGGCCCGCGCGAGAACCAGAAGTCGGCGTTGATCGTCGCGTCATAGGAGCGCCCGAAGGTGAGGTAGAGCGGCAGCCCGAGCTTCACCCCGGTGGGCGAGGAGTAACCGCCGGTCGGGATGAGGAGGCCGCTCCGCCGGGCGCCGAGGGGCACATAGAACGCCGGCAAGATCAGCACCGGCACGTCCTTGATGTGAAACACCGGAGCCACGAGCAAGGCCCCGCTGTCGACGTCGACGTCGGCCCAGTGCGCGGTCAGCTTCCAGTCGGGCGCGCTGCCCTCGGCGCAGCGGCAGGGGGTGAAGGAGCCGCCGCTCAGCTCGAAGCTGCGCGGTCCAGTGCGCTTCAGGCCCTCGGCCGACAGGCGCATCCGGTCCTCACCGTCCGCCAGCACCTCGGCCCCGCTCTCCCCGCGCGGGACGCGGGTCTTGAGGCGGATCTCGGCGTGCTCCATCGCGCCCTCGAGGCCCGGCAACATCAAGATCACCCGCTCGCAGGACAGCACGCTCTTGCCTTCGACCGCGACCACCTGGCCCTCGGCGATGACGGTGCCCAGCTTCTGTTGATAGCTGAGGCGATCGGCATAGACGGTCAGGCCGGCGCGGCGCAGCACGACGTTGCCCTCCGCCAGGTAGAGCGCGAGCTTCTCGTCCACCGAGAGCCGGTCGGCTTCGATCTCCGCCGGCACCGTGCCCAGCCCGGAGAACGGGCTCGCCCCGAACATGGAAAGCGCCAGGAGCGCGGGGAGCACGCGGGGAGACTACCCTTCAGGCAGCTTGAACTCGAGGGAGATCGTGGTGCCGATGCGCTTCACCTCGTAGGGGACGTTGTCGCGCAGATCGATCTCGATGCGCGTGGAGTGCGCGCTCGGCACCGCTTGGACGCGGGTGACCGCCGAGTTGAAGTAGCTGGTGTCGAGGGCCCGCTCGTTGTTCTTCACGTTGACCCGGGTGTCGAAGAGCTCGACCACCACCCGGTCTGGCGCGGGCTGCTCGACCTTGTAGCGCGCGCGGCCGTCGACCCGCACGAAGACCTCGGAGGTCTCGCTCTTTTGGCGAAAGCCCACGTAGGTCATCTTGCGCGCGCCGCGATCGTATTCGGCGCTCTCGGCCACCGGCGCTGCCGCGGAGCTGGGTTTGTGCTCCGCGAGCGTGATCTTGCCGGTGGGAGCCGCCGTGGGGCTGCCCGGGCCAGGGCGCGGCGCCCCAGCGACCGGGGCCGACCGCTGCTCGCTGGGGCTCGGGCTCGGCTTCAGGCTCGCCAGCGGGCTCGGCGACGGCGACGGCGACGCGGGGCTCACGCTTGGCCTCGGGCTGGGGCTCAGGCTCGCCAGCGGGCTCGGCGACGGCGACGCGGGGCTCGCGCTTGGCCTCGGGCTGGGGGGGCTCAGGCTCGCCAGCGGGCTCGGGCTCGCCGGTTGGCTGGGGCTCGGCCGCGGGCTCAGGCTCGCCAGCGGGCTCGGCGACGGCGAAGAGGTCGGTGTCGGCGTCGGCGCGGCGGGGCTCGCGCTCGGCCTGGGGCTCAAGCTCGCCAGCGGACTGGGGCTCGCGCTCGGCGTCGGTGAAGGGGCCACCGGGCTAGGGCTCACGACCTTGGCCGCCATAGGCGCGCTCGGGCCCGGAGCAGCGGGGGCTGGGCTCGCCGCCACCGCGGGGCTCGCGTTCGGCTTGGGGCTCAGGCTCGCGAGCGGGCGGGGCGATTCCTTGGCGCGGCCCTCCGGCACGAAGGCCCCGAGCTTCTGCGTACCCGCCGTCGCAGGCGGGCTCGTCGCCGCCACTGCGGTCTTCGGGGGCGAAGGACTCGGCGCGGCTGTCGGCGCGGGCGCCACGGGAGGCTTGGGCGGCGGCTTCGGGAGCTCGGTCGGCTCCGTCAGCGGCCCGTCCGGGACCTGCGCGACACTGGGAGAGGGCGAGGGAGTGGCCGAGGCTGGGGCCTCGCTGAGGACCGGCTCCGGCGGCGGCACCTCGACCTTCTTGAAGCGCACCAGGACCGCGCGCCCTTCGGTCTCGAAGCGAAAGGCGGTCTCCAGCGCCAGCTCGATCGTGACCCGGCTGATGTGCTCCGACTCGGACTCGATCTGCTTGGTGCGGATCCGACGGATCAAACCGGGCCCGACGCTTTGCTCTTCAGGCTGACCGACGAAGCGGCTCCCGGACCAATCCACCACCACCCGAAACGGATCTCGCTGCGTATACGTCGTAAAATCAGGCGACTTCGTGCCGACGAGGCGCACGACGACCTCGTCCTCGGCGGTGACGACGCTGATCTTGCTCAGCTGGGAGGTCTTGTCGTCCGCGGCCCGGATCGGCCCCGGAAGCGTGGTGATCAAGGCGAGGATGGAGGCGAAGAACCGGCGCATGAGCAGATCGGGGGGAGCATAGGCTCCCGGACGATCCCTGGCAAATCTCGCGATCAGGGCGGCCCGCAGCTGTCCGGATGGGTCGGCTTCAGCCAGCGCCCCGAGACCGAGACCCCGTCGTAGTCGGCTCGAAACAGGCTCCCGCCGACGTTGAGCAGCCGGTGGGTGCCCTCGATCGCGAAGGGGCCTTGGAGTTGGCAATAGCCCGTCCGCGCTGACCACTCTCCGATCAGACCACGGCCGAGCGCGGTGAACATGCGCCCCTGGAGGACCGTGAGGCTGTCGGGGTCGTCCCAGTTTACGTTCATGCGCTGCGTACCCTCGTCGAGGGGGACGATCATGCCGGCGCCGCCGCGGCGGATGAAGAGGTTGTAGGCGTAGAAACCAAAGTAGACGTTGCCCTGGTAGAGCAGCGCCGAGTGGGCTTCGGCGGGCTTGATGCCCAGCGCGAAGCCGCCTTGGTGGCTGAGCTGGTCGCCGACCAAGATCCCGACGTCATCGCCGGTCGCGCCGAAATAGGCCGTCTCGCCGTGCTCAAGGATGAACCCGGAGATGACGTCGACCGCGCCCTGCTTGACCTTCACTGCCCCCAAGGACCGCCAGCTCGGTCCGGTCAGGCGGGCCACCGCGCCGGTACCGCTGAGAACGAGCAGGCGCGGAGGGTCCGCCCCCGCGGTCACGGATAGTCGCAGCACCAGAGCGCCGGGAGGAGCCGTAGCCGTGCGCACGAAAGGGCAAGGCTGATCGCTGTGGAGCGTCTCGAGGTCCATCCAGCCGATCGCGCGATCGGCGCGGGCGACCCACAGCCGCTGCGCCGGCTCATCGAGCGCGCCGGCCGTCGGGGTGCTCCCGGTCGGGCCGCACAGCCAGGTGAAGCCGGGAGCCTCGCGCACTCGGAGCAACGAGCCGTCGGTCAAGCCCACCAGCGCCGACTCCGCCTCGATGGCCCCGGCCGGCTCCGGCAGGAGGAAGGCGACCTGTCCCGGCGCATCAAAGCTCAGCACCGCCTCCTCGAGCTCGAGGCAGCCCAGGCTGCAGCGCATCGCGCCGTCGGGGACCAGCTGCGCGGCCAGCTGCGGATCGACCCCGCTGGCCTCGACCCACGCGTTCGACCGCGCGGGGTCCATATCGCGGACGAAGCTGCGGGTCGGCGTGAGCAGCGCGCAGCTCCGCTCACAGTCCATTGCGGCTCCCAGGGGCCCCGGCGGGAGCACCAACCCCGCCAGCGAACGGTCGTAGGCGAGGGCATGCAAACGCCCGCTCGCGTCGGGGACGATGAACTGAGCCGGCGGCAGATCTCCATCCACCGCCGTCAGCTCGAAGTCCTGGGGCCCTACCCGCGCGCCGAGGATCCAGCTGGCGGCCGCCGAGTCTGGGAGCGGAACGAAGCTCGGCTGCGGTGCGCTGCACGCCGCGATCAGCCCCGTCGCCAAGGCCAGCCAGCGCACGCTATCCTCGCTCGATCCGCCGCAGCACCTCACCGACCAAGTAAAGTGAGCCTGCCACGAGCACAAAGCCACCGTCGCCGAGGGCTCGCGCCTCGGCCTCGGCCAGCGCGGCGCTGACCGGCTCGATCGCCTGGGCCCCAGGCACGAGCGCCGCCAGCTCCGCGGGCTCGCGCGCGCGGCTCTGCCCTTCGGGCCTGGTGACGATGACGCTGTCCACCAGCGGGAGCAGCGGCGCCAGCATCGAAGATACGTCCTTGTCGTCGAGCGCGGCGAACACCAGGTGCTTGTGCGCCGGGAGGCGCGCTCCCTCGGCGATCAAGGCGCGGACCAAGGCCTCGATGCCCTGGGGGTTGTGCGCGCCGTCGAGGAGCAACAGCGGCAGCCCTGGCCGCTCGATCCGCTCGAAGCGCCCGCGCCAGACGGCGCGAGCCAAACCCTGGGCGATCGCCGTCGGCTCTACGGATGGATCGAACAACCGCGCCGCTTGGGCCGCCAGGAGCGCGTTTCGGGTCTGGTGGGGCCCGGCCAAGGCCAGCTCGACCTCCGGCACGACCGCCCCAGCCAACTCGAAGCGGAGCCGGCCGCTCGCTTCCGCCCGGGCGCGGAGCTCACGATCCAGCCGAAAGACTGCGGATCCGACCCGGAACGCCTCGCCTAGAACCACCGCATCCACCGAGGGCGTGCTGCCGGCGTAGACGAGCGGCCGCCCTGGCCGCATCACGAAGGACTTGTCGAGCGCGATGGCCTCCAATGTCGGGCCCAAGATCGCCGTGTGCTCGAGCGACAGATCGGTGAGCACCGAGACCTCGGCGTCGACCATGCGCGTGGCGTCCAGCTTGGCTCCGATGCCAGCCTCGATCACCGCCGCGTCTACGCCGGCGCGGGCGAGCGCCAGCAAGCTGCCGGCGGTGAGCACCTCGAAGAAGGTGAGGTCCCCGAAATCGGGCGCGATCTCCTCCACCGCCCGCAGCGCCGTGAGGAGCGCGTCCTCGCTCAGCGGCGTGAAGCGTGAGGCTTCCACGATCTGGACCCGCTCGTTGACGTGCGCCAGGTGCGGCGAGGTGTACAGGCCGATCCGCCGGCCCGGGCGCTGAGAGAGGATCGAGGCCAAGAACGCCGAGGTCGAGCCTTTGCCGTTGGTCCCCGCGACGTGGATAGACGGGAAGCTCCGCTCAGGGTGCCCGAGCCGATCCAGCACCCGTTCGATGCGGCCTAAGCCGAGCACCATGCCGAGGCGCGCCCGAGAGAAGAGCCGGTCGACCATCTCTGCCCACGCGGGGCTGGCGCGGCTGGGCGCGACTCCCGGGCCGTCGAAGGAGGGCATCTCAGGGAGCGAGCACGCCGATGATCGAGGCGACCTTGGGTCGGAGCTCGCGGCGCGGAACGATCAGATCAATGACGCCATGTTCCAGCAGAAACTCCGAACGTTGGAAGCCCTCCGGCAAGGTCTGGCGGATGGTCTGCTCGATCACCCGGGGTCCGGCGAAGCCGACCAAGGCCCCCGGCTCGGCGATGATCACGTCGCCCAGCAAGGCGAAGCTGGCCGCGACGCCGCCGGTCGTGGGGTCGGTGAGCACCGAGATGTACGGCTGCTTCACCTCGCGGTGGCGGTTGATCGCGGCGGCCGTCTTGGCCATCTGCATCAAGGACAAGATGCCCTCTTGCATGCGGGCCCCGCCCGAGGCCGAGAAGATCACGACGGGGCAGCGGTTCTCGGTGGCGATCTCGAAGGCCAAGGCCACCTTCTCGCCGACCACGCTGCCCATCGATCCGCCCATAAAGCTGAATACGAACGAGCCCGCGACCACCGGGCGTCCGAGCAAGCGACCGCCGACCAGCACGAAGGCCTCAGGCTCCTGGACCTTGAGCTGGGTGTCCTTCACCCGATCGAGGTAGGACTTGTTGTCGCGGAAGGAGAGCGGGTCCTGCGGGACCAGGTCGGCGGCCAGCTCCTCGATAGAGTCGACGTCGAGGAAGGACTCGAGACGCGCCCGGGCTCCGATGCGATCGTGGACCCCGCACTTGGGGCAGGTCTCGAGCGCCGCCGCGAACTCCTCAGACAGCGAGACGGCGCCGCAGCCCTCGCACTTCTTCCACAGGCCCGTGGGGACGGAGGCCTTTTTGCCCCCGCCCTTCACTGCGGGCGAAGCCATCCGGCGGAACCAGGACATGGGGCGCGTTCTCTCCGAGCGGCCGGACAAAGTAAAGTCGAACGCGCTGCGTCAGGGACCTCTCACTTGGAGGTCGCGACACGCACGCCGTCCCAGGCGGGTCCGGGGGGCGCCGCCTGGTACTCGACGCAGAGCTCGGCGTAGTCGAGGCTGGTCTTGTCCCCGTCGGGCCCCGCCAGCTCATTGGCGGCCTCGAAGGCGGCGGCGGCCTCCACGAAGCGCCGCTCGCGAAAGGCCGCCAGCGCGGCATGAAATGCATCCACAAAGCGCCGTTCTTCGGCGCTGAGCGGCCCGTCGGCGATCAGCTCGTAGATCCGCACCGGCTCTAGCTTGCCCTTGACGCGGATCGAGCCGAGCTCGCGGCAAGCCATCTGGTCCTTCACCAGCGCATAGGAGGCATCCGAGAGGATGATCGAGACCCCGTAGTCCTTGGTCTGGCCTTCCAGGCGAGATCCCAGGTTCACCCTGTCGCCCAGCGCGGTATACGCGAAGTGGTCGAGCGAGCCCATGTTCCCGATCGTCATCGGTCCGCTGGAGATACCGACGCCGATCGCCAGCCGCGGCAAGCGCTCTCGCTCAAACTCCACGTTGAGCTCTTCGACCTTGGCCACCATGCGCAGCGCGGTCTGACAGGCCCGGATCGCGTGATCGGACTGGCTGATCGGCGCGCCCCAAAACGCCATCACCGCGTCGCCGATGTACTTGTCGAGGGTGCCGCCCGAAGCGAAGACCAGGTCGGTCATGGGCGTCATGTACTTATTCAGCAAATGCCCCAAATCCTCGGGCGAGAGGGCCTCCGAGATGGTGGTGAAGCCGCGGATGTCCGAGAAGAGCACGGTCGCCTCACAGCGGCGCCCACCGAGCTTGAGGTACTCCTCGGGGTGGTCGAGCACCTGCTCCATGACCGCCGGAGCGAGGTAGCGGCTGAAGGCCTGCTTGGTCTTCCGGCGCTCGCGCTCCTCGATCAAGAAGCGCCACGAAGCGACGGTCACCAAGGTCAGCGCCACCTGGATCATCGGCAAAACCGTGTAGACGATGAGGCCGCTGGCGAAGAGCACGTAGCGATCGACGATCACCCAGCCGAGCGCCAAGGCCACTGCGGTCAAGAGCTGCCCGATGGGGCCGACCCGCGACATCACGAGGCCGCCGACGAGGCCGATGATCAAAAAGACGATCAGCTCGTAACCGATGACATAGCGCGGCCGCAGGAAATGCCGGCCATCGATGAGGTTTTGGGCCAAGGTCGCGTGGACCGAAACTCCGGGGACCGAGCTGCCAAAGGGCGTCACCCGCTGGTCGAAGGTGCCGACGGCGGTCGCGGCGATGAATACGATCTTCCCTTGGATCGCGTCGGCCGAGACCCGACTGGCCAGCACGTCGGCCGCGGAGAAGATCGGCATCTCACTCGGATGAAACTCGCCGTACCAGTCGAGCGCCGTCGTAGAGGCCAGCTCGACCTCGGCGAAGATCCGGCCCACGCGCACCGCGGCGGGCGTAGGGTCGTCCTCGGCGGCGATGACCTCGATGGGCTCTCCTCCGGCCACCGAGACGGCCTTCAGCGCCAAGGTCGGCACGAGCACGCCGCGGCCTTTGATCGCCGCGATCAGCGGCACTCGGCGGTACACGCCATCCGCGTCGGGGAAGGCGTTGATGGTCCCAAAGTGCTCGGTCCCGGTGGCGACCATCGCATCTGGGGCCTGGACCCCGAAGAAGCGCCGGTAGAGGCCCGTGTCGAAGGCCTCGCCGGCATTGCTCAGGATGGTGAGCCCGCCCGACCGCGGCGCGAAGAGCTCGGAGATGGTCGAGCTGGCGATGCGCTTCATGGAGGCGTCGAGCAAGGTCGGACCGACCGCGTCCGCTTCCAGGCGGGAGTAGGCCAGCACGCCCACGATCGCCTTGCCCGAGCGGCTCAGCGCATCCTTGAAGACCTTGTCCTCGCTGACGGGGATGGCGGCCTCGGCGCCGTCGAGATCGCCCAGGGCCTTCTTGGCCGAGTCCACCGCCTCGCTGAGCAGCGGACGGACCGCCCGCGTCACCGGCGTGGCGCTGTGGGCCAGCTTGGCGTCGGCCTCGCCGAGGAGGCCTACGGTTTGAGAGACCTGGCTCCGCACGCCGCGCACCAGGTCCCCGAGCGCGGGATCCACGCTGGCCGCCGCCGAGTCCTCGAAGGTCATATCGAAGGCGATCGCGCTGGCGCCGAGCTCGGTCAGCCGATCCACCAAGCTGCCGTGCACCGCGCGTGACCAAGGGAGTCGGCCCAGCTCTTTGATCGCCTTCTCGTCGGCGGCCACCACCGCCACCTTCCACTCCTCGGGGGGACGCGGCCCCCGGTGGCGGAACTTCACGTCGAGCATGGTCAGCTCGAGCATCTGCAGGAAGCTCGGCGAGCCCCCGTGGAGGAGCCGCAGCTCGCCGACGACGTGGTAGGCGAACACCAAAACGGCGACGAGCATCGGCAGCCGAAAGCCGCTCTTGCCGAGCCAGCGGAGGAGTGCCATCGGCGCGCAGAGTAGCCGCCAGCCCTCTCGCTGGCTACCGGGGGAGAGCGTGGCGAGCCAGCGTGCTCAGGATCTTCAGCCCGGCCTTGGCCGCGCCGCGGAGGTCGCCGCTGATCTTCGACTGACCGGCTCGGCGCGCGTGGCTCTCCACCTCCACCTCCACCGTGCGCACGCCGAGCTTGGCCGCCTTGACCTGCATCTCGACGGTCCAGCCGAAGTCGGGGTCGGACATGCCGAGCCGCTCCAGGGTGCGAAAGCGGATAGCCCGATACGGACCGAGGTCGGTGGCCGCGGCGCCGTAGATCGCACCGAGCAGGCCCGCGGCCAGCGCGTTGCCGAAGCGCTGCGGGCGGGTCAGCGCCTCGGGCTGGCTACGGCGGACCCTCGAGCCGATCACCAGCTCGGCGCGGCCCAGGCCGATCGGTGCCAAGAGCCGCGGTAGGTCCGCGGGATCTGCGGCTCCGTCCCCGTCCGCGAAGACCACGACCTCCGGTGGATCCGCCCGGATCGCGCGGATTCCACATAAACAAGCACTTCCATAGCCGCGCCTCGCCTCCGCGACCACCAGGGCCCCGGCTTCGGCGGCGCGCCGGGCGGTCCCGTCCCTGGAGCCGTTGTCGACGACGACGACGCGCCGAAGGATCCCGCGCCCGCTCCAGGCCAGGAAGCCTTGGACGACGGGCCCGATCGCGCCCTCTTCATCGAGGGCGGGGATGATGAGATCGACGATCACCGGAGCCGGTCAGTAGCCCCGGGGCATCCCGTCGAGGTCGACCGTGTCCAGCGCGTAGCGGATGAGCTGGGACTTGTTGGCCTTGGTGTGCCCGCGCTTCTTGAGCTCGGCCACCAGCCGTTCGAGCCGCTCGATGTCCTCCTGGTAGAGGCTGATCGACACCACTTTATAGTGCGTGGGCTTGGGCTTCTCGGGGGCCCGCGCGCGGCGATCCACCACCGTGGGCCGATAAAAAGCCTGCTCCAGGAGATCGTCGGCGCTGAGCGGATCTTCGCCGAGCCCACCTTCGGGACCCTCGGGCGGATCGATGACCACGGTCGCTGCCCGCGGCTTAGCGCTGCTCTTTCTCTCGCTGCTCATGGCCTCACTTCGCCGCCGCTGCGGGTCCGGGCAACACCGGTCCCGCTACTGCCGCGACCGTCGCGACCTGCGCCGCCGCCGCCTTGGCCGCGTCCCGCGCCGGGATGTGCACCGGCGCGGCCTTCACCACCCAATCCGCCACCGCGCCGTAGTCCTTGGCGCCGGTGCTCTCGGGGTCGTACTCGAAGATCGACTTCTTGTGGCTCGGGGCCTCTTTGAGCCGCGTGTTGACCCGAATGGGCGGGAGCACGCGGTCGCGGAAGTACCCGGTCAGGGCCTGCACTGCCTCCTTCGAGATGCGATTTCGCACGTCGTAGAAGGTGGGGAGCACGCCGAGCACCTCGATCGGGTGCAGCAAGACCTCGTTGACGTGGCGAAGCGTTCGCAAGATCTGCTTCACCCCGACCAGCGCCAAATAATCGCACGACACCGGCACGATCACGTCCCGGGCGAAGGTCAGCGCGTTTTGATTCAGGAGTGACAGCGAGGGCGCGCAGTCCAGGACGATGTAATCGTAGGGGCTCTTGGCGTCGACCAAGGCCGCCATCCGCCGCGAGAGCACGCGGGCGCGATCGCGGGCGTTGACCAGCTCCAGCTCCGCCGCGGCCACCGTCTGATCGGAGGTGATGATGTCCAGGTTCTTTCGAACCGGCACCGCCGCGTCCTCCGGCCTCACCCCGTCGATCAGCACATGGTACAGCGTCTTTTGGCCATTGATGCCCAAGGAGACGCCCACGTTGCCCTGCGCGTCGAGGTCGATGAGCAGCGTGGAGAAGCCGCGGTCGGCCAGCCCCGCCGCCACCGACACGCTGGTGGTCGTCTTTCCGGTACCGCCCTTTTGATTCATCACCGCGATGGCCCGCGGCTGGCGGACCAGCTCGGTACGCTCGGCTTGGACCGGCTCGAGGAGCTTGCCTTTGCAGGCCTCCGAGCAGACCACGCTGCGCTTCTTGCCGACGGTGACGACCTGAAAGGCGTAGCGAAGCTGAAATCCCGTCCCGCAGACGGTGCACTGATGCTGCGCCCCCGCCTTTTGCGCGGCGGCCGCCGGGTCTGCGGGCACGCTCGAGTTTTTGGCCCTCAGCTCAGGCATCTTGCAGGCCTGAGAACAGTAGTGACGTGGCTCTGCCCCGGCCGCCGCTTCTGTCTGATACGAGAAGCGCGGAACGAAGGCCTTAGTACAAACCGAACACTGAACCCAACTTTGGCTCATCGAAGCTCAAACCTCACCTCGTGACTCCCCCGTGCCCCGAGCGAGGTTCCTCCGGACGGGATCCCGTGTCAACCCTCCCTAGTGGGTGTCCCC
>Ga0154020_10009541_pt1 | contig 11165 bp, 12 predicted proteins | sample Klosneuvirus_201_FD_109709 | JGI IMG/M metagenome (GOLD analysis project Ga0154020, IMG submission 109709) | Active sludge microbial communities from wastewater, Klosterneuburg, Austria - Klosneuvirus_20160825_MG | ecosystem: Engineered > WWTP > Aerobic digester > Activated sludge | place...
ACATCCTGCAGCGTGGTCTGCAGTTCTTGCGTCCGTTCTTTTACTTTTTGTTCGAGCTGTTCCGCATACTGTTGCAGGCGCATGCGCCCGGCTTTAATCGATCGCGTCATTCGGTTAAAACTCTTGGCCATAAAGCCGATTTCGTCTTCGACATGGATTTTCACGCGCGCGTCGAAGTTGTCGTTATGCACTTCTTTAAGGCCATCGACCAGCGCATTAATGGGCTTCATCAGCGCGCCGCGGAAGAAGAAGGCAAATCCGAAAACAATCAGCAGGAAAGCGGACAGAATGATTATCACCACGGGCCAGGCCGCCGCGGCAATGGCCTCCCGGTAAGTTCTATACGGGAAAGCCACCTCGATGACACGTTTATGACCTGGGTCCACAAACTGGTATGCTACAAAATGATCCGGAGTTTTGTCTTCGTGGAACAGATTTCCGCGGTACAGCCGGTCGCCTTGCCGTCGCCAGGGGGTCAGAGCTGACACGAGCATTTCCCGTTTTTCCTGGGGGGTAACGGTCGCGGGCAACCCTGCAAGATATTTTTTCACACCGGGGAATTTCTTGTCTATAGCATCGACCATGTCCGGAAATTTTTGTGCTACATCGTTGTTGCTCATCTGGCGCAGCTTGGCAATCTGGTACAATTGCTGATTGCGCAAATCAACCAAGGCGCTTGCGAGGTCAGCTCCCGAACTGAAATTGCGCGACAGGACAAACTCGCTGAGATACGCTGCCTGTAGCGGTGAATAGATTGCAGCATTGGCGATCAGTTTTTGCGCAGCAAGGGCGAGTTCATTGCCCTTTTCCGACAACAGAATTATTTCACTGAGCAGCTCCGTCGCCTGGGCTTGCTGCGCAAAGTCGCTGTTGCGCGCATAATCTTCGGGAACGGGCGTGAAGAGTTTTTCTTTGCCGTAATCGTAAATATACACTCCCGCTGCTTTATCCGGCATGCGGCCGAGCACATAACCTTCACGTGCGCGGCCGTACATGACCTCGTCGAAATTGCGCTCCGCGTCTCTCAGCCAGTAAAAAGACACGACCTGAAGAATGAGCAACACGGTCACAAGAGAGATACTGACAATGCGGTTATGTACCGAAGTACGATCGCGCGTGACGTTAATGTAGAGCACGATTGCAAAAAAGAAACCCACGAGATTAAAAGTCGTAATCGTCGTCTGGTATGCCGAGCGCGGAATCAGATTGTCGCGGCTGAGAATATTCAGAATACCGGGAACGACGGTAACGACCGCAAACGAAAAGGTGAGCAACCAGACTGTCATCCGCTCAATACCGTGCTCTCTGAAGCCCCGCCAGACTCCCGTGATGATAAATACGAGAAAGTTCGCCATGATGAGTATGCCGAATAATTTCTGCAAGGGCAATGTCGCCGAGTCCCAGAAGTGGCTGTTAAACAGATAATATACCGGCGCTTTGTACATGCCGTACGCGAGAAAGAATGAGGCCAGTGTAACTATCGCGTGCGCGGTGTAAGCCATGCGCCGCGTCAATTTCGGATTCACGGTAGAGGGGAAATGCCGGAAAAAAAGCATTCCATGAATTGCACCGCCCATCGCTGTATAGATATTGAGCAGCCGCGGAACGAAGGTCGGCAAAGGATAAAATCCCTGGGCAACAACATAGCTGATGTTGAACAAGGCCATGTACACCATTGTCATTGCCAGATGAAACGATGCGGCAGAGCGGTCTTTAATGCGGTATAAGAAAGTGGCGATATAGATACAGAACAACGAGGCAAGCAAAGAACCGATAAAAAAGTAATTGGGGTAAAAGGCCGGCATTCTCAAGTTTACATCGCTCCTTTAAAATGTAAACTAAAGAATTTGAGAATCAGTTGCGTCAGAATTTTTGACGGTGCACAACTGTGCCTTACAATTGTGTTTTTTACTTCCCGCCGGATTTAGCATTGCCAATGCGATTATATGCATAATTCGGCCGTTCCGGCCTCAGTCTGGCCCGCTCTCATACAACTGATTTTCGGCGCCGGTTTTGCGGCGTTGATTCTTTTGCTGGCACACAAAATTCGCCCGCGAATGTCAAAACCCGCAGAATCGCATCCAGACACCTTTGAATGCGGAATCCCCTATGCAGACGATGCCCGCGGATTGTTTAACGTGAAGTTCTATCTGGTCGCGATGGTTTTTATCATTTTTGACGTTGAAGCCGTTTTTCTGATGCCATGGGCTGTGTCTTTCCGCTCTTTTAGAGATGCTGGTTTCGGCCTGTTGATGCTGGGCGAACTCGTGGTGTTTTTAGTGGTGCTCTTCATCGGCTATTATTACATTTTGCGCAAAGGTGCCCTGAACTGGGAGGATCCCAATTGATCACTGAAAAAATTCCCAATCGGTTTACGAACCCCGCTGGCAGCGTAAAGGCTCCAGGCCCCGAAAAAGGCCAGTTCGACCAGAGTTTCATCGTCGGCGCGCTCGATGATTTTGTCACCTGGGGACAATCTTATTCGCTGTGGCCGTTCCCTTTCGCGACGGCATGCTGCGGTATCGAATACATGGCGGTCAGCGCTTCTGATTTTGACATTGCACGTTTCGGAGCCGAAAGGCCTTCGTTTTCGCCGCGTCAGGCAGATATGATCCTCGTGCTCGGCACGATTACCTACAAGATGGCGCCGGTCTTGCGTAACATCTATGAACAACTGGCCGACCCGCGCTATGTCGTCTCCGTCGGTGCCTGCGCCTCGTCGGGCGGCATGTTTCACACCTACGCCGTGCTGCAGGGCATCGACCGCATCATGCCTGTGGATGTCTATGTGCCAGGCTGCCCGCCGCGCCCCGAAGCCATACTGGAAGCGGTCATGCAACTGCAGAAAAAACTGCGCACGCAGACCATCGAAGAGCGGCGTGCAGAAATTCGCGAAAAAATGGCGTTAATTGAGGAGAGAAATCGTCCAATAGTGGTAGAGTAGAGTTTGCTGAAACCATAACCATGGCAACACAGTATTACGACATACAGGATTCCAGGCGCATCTTCGGCAGCGAAGTGGAGCTGATGAAGTTTCTGAAATCTTTGCTGATCAAAGACTACAAAATTTACGAGATGCAAAACGAGCAGGGCACACTGGTTCCATACCATGCGCATGCACATGCCGAAACGATACTGGTGCTTGAAGGCACGTTAAGACTCATCATCGAAGAAGATATTGTAGATGTCTATCCCGGACAAATGGTGACGATACAACCATTTGCGATCCATCTCGCCGCATTTCCCAACGAAGGCGGTGCGCGTTTCTATTTACTGTTTGCTGAACGCGGTAAACAGAATCCTTTTAACGACAAGAACGCCGAAGCCTGAGTTTTGTAATCCGAGATCAGCATCGGGCGCGTCATTTTCCGATTTCGAGCATCTGCATCTCTTTCGGCGTCGCCCTGAGCGGTTTTTCCACCGCACGCGGCGCATCATTTTGCAGATTAGCCAGAAGCCGTTTTGCTTCTGAATCGCCGCCGCTTAAGGCAATTACCTCTTCCAGAAGAACTTTCGCATCGTAAAACTTCCGCGCGGCGATGCGTGCTTCGATCAACGGCCAGATATACCGGGTATCGTTGCCGAAGAGAAAATACAGATCCTCAGCGCACTCGGTGACCAGTTGCGGCTGTTTCTGCGCCACGGCGAGGCGGTAGCGCGCGAGGTAGTGCTGTTCTTTGTCAGGGCGGGCATTGCGCAGCGCGGTCACACAGGCAAATGCTTCGCGCAGCTTGTGCCGCCGTTCGTGTCGTTCGCAATCCTCGGATTTCACCTTTGCCGGCTGCGGTTCGAGAGATTCGAGTATCTGCCGTGCCCTGTCGCGGCTTTTCTGCCGGCCCAGCATGCCCGCAAAGCGGATATGCGTCTGGGTATCGCTCTTATCGACAGCGTAATATTGTTCGAAGTACGGTGCGGCCCTGTTCCACAGTTTGCGCGCAGCAAAATGCTGCGCGAGGTACGCCAGTACCTTTTTTTCCGTATAACCGTGCAATAACGCACGCTCATACATGTTCGCAGCCTCTTCGTTACGCCCCAACGCCACCAGGCATTCGGCAGCAAGGATTTCAGCTTCGAGCTTGGGCTTATATTGACGCGCATCGCGCTCTTCGGTCATCTGCAGCGTGACACGCAGCGATTCGAGCGCATTGAGAAAACGCCGGCGCTCAAAATGCTCGCGCGCGCGCTCCAAAAAATCTTCAGGTGAAACCGGCTGCGCCGAAATTCCCAGCGGGATTCCCATGAAGCATATCCAAACGCAAAGCGTTTGGATATGCTTCATGGGATAACCCTTTGCATCAGAACCTCACGCCAAAAGAAACCTGCAGGCCGATTGCATGGTTGCGCTCAGACCCCGGCGTGGCTTCAAAGAACAGGCGCTCGCGCAGAACGTAACGATTTTTGAACATCTGCGCTGAGAACAGCGTTACGATGAATGAGTTGTTGCGATAAGAAGAAAACGCGTTGCCCGTCGTTGCACCTGTTGTGTTAAAGCCGAAATACCCCTGCCCATTGCCGAACGCGGTGAGATTGGTGTTGTTGGTGTCCTGAAAGTAAAGGCGTTCGGTAAGCAGAAAACCGTACGTGAAGCCGATCTTATCAAACGCTTTCTGAAGTCTGCCAAACTCCATACCAATCGAAAAATCGTAGGTGCCGAAATAATGGCCGGTCGCATCTGTCCCGGTAACGGGTTTGTATTCGGTGATGTAGATTTCATCGATGTCCACTTTGACAATAAGATCAGTGAACGGACCTTTGCTGGCCGGTTGTTTGTCGTCGATCACTGAGCCAAGGCTCAGCCGCAGATTTCTGCGGTATTCAAGATCCATTTTGACCACGTCAAAGGCCACACTTTTCGGCCCCGTGAGATCATCGCGGAACAGATAGCGCGGATATATTCTGAGGCGGAAATAATTCAACTCATCGCGGCCGCCCATGAATAGTCCAAACTTGGTGTCTGAAATGGAAGTAAAATCAGTATTCTGGATATAGGTCGCGGTTGCGGGCGGTACCGTGCTGTTCGAAATATTGAGCTGGCTGAACATAATGCCGCCGCCAAAGAAAAAATATTTGAAATTGTACTGCATCTCAATATTCTCAGAACCGGCATAGAATGTCGGTTGCAGAATACCGTAATACGGTGTTTTGCCGTTGAGGCGAAATGTCAGTTCGCGCAACGGATTGAACTCCGCGTATGCACCGGCAGGCGTCTGAAAAATACCCGCAGGCTTATACATATTGAAGGCAGTGGATTGTTTATCGATAGCACCGATCACCGAGGCCCACACCCCGACTTCAGCAATCGTGTCTGGTCGCGCTTCGCAATTGGGATTTGTCGCAGGATCACCGCTGTAATCGTTGCGCGCATCATACATTTTCTGCTCAGCCAGTTTCGCATAAGCGTCGGGCAACCATTTTTGTACCGAAGCATTGCGTGCATCGAGTTTCAGCACTGTTTCGCCGGACATGACGGCATCTTTATATAGCCCCATCTGGTATTGCGTTTTGCCGAGGCTCGCCCATGAAATCACCTGTCGGGGGTTGCGGGCAACGGCCTTTTGGTAGTTTTCGAGAGCCTTGTTTTTGTCGCCGGCAAGTTCGTAGGTGTACGCTACATTGTGGTAAGAACGTGCGGCGCGCGTATCGTCGAGCGTAATGGCTCGCTGGAATTTGTCTGCCGCGTCGAGATAACGCGAATCGTTGGAAAGATCGATACCCTCCCAATTCAGCTTATCGACTTCAGCGGCAAGTTCTTTGCTGCTGGCTTTTTGGTTCTGCGCCGCAAGGCCCGTACAGAAGGCAAAAATGGTAGAAAACGCGAATACAACGCGCATGCACTGCCTGATTTTCATATCGGATTAGACGCCCCTATCTGGGACAATATCGACCGTTCAGTCGCGGTTTTTGAGGCTTTTTGCCAGCGCGTTGAGTTTGTCGGCAAGTTCCTGCACGCTTTGCCGTGCCATTGGGTCAACCTGCTCCAAATGCCCCTGTATTGCCCGGCTGAGTTCGGTTGCGCGGATTTCGTAATCTTTTATCGCCACAACGGCTTTGTCGATGAGCTCATCCACCTTCTGGTTGGTGGCTTCAGCGGTTCTGGATTCAGAAATCCGGCGATTGAGGGCCTGAATATCACGATCGAGGACTGTCAGACCATGGCGCACCTCTTCGGTGACCGAAACCAGAGTCTCGATGCCGGTGCGTAAGGCCTTCTTTAGCGTTTCTTCCATGGCGGTAAAAAATGTGACCTGCATTTCACGTATAGGCTTTTGTTCCACATCATGCACGCACAGCTTCGCGCGCAGCATCGATGTCTTCAACCACGTTGAAAACTGAAAGCAGACGCGTGACCTCAAAAATGTTACGTATCTGCGCATTCAAACCGCAAAGCACCACCTTTGCGCCCGGCCGTTTTCGCGCCATGCTGACAAAGCTCACCAAAACGCCAATTCCCGATGAATCGACGAATGCAAGATCGGTCAGGTTGAAGATAAACAGATTGATACCACTTTCAAATTTCTTCACGAGGTTGGCACGCAGATCCGGAGCGGAAAACATATTCAGATCCCCCGCGAGATTGACCATTGTCACCCCATTCTCATCGTTGATTGTGTAAGTGAGTCCCTTGCTTTTGTCCAGCATGCAGGGCGACCCTGCCGCAAAGCGACATAGTGAGTCAAGATGTTCGCCAGCCACGGACTTGAGTCCATCGCTGACGAAGACAGCAAACCCATGCTGCGGGTGTTTTTAGCCAATAGCCTCGGGTTCTAACCCGGGGTTATTGGCGATTCCGGTATTCTTTTTCGAACAGTTCTTTTTCGACCGCAGCGCAGAGTATATGGCCGATCAGAATATGGCATTCCTGAATGCGCGGGGTTTCGCTCGAAGGCACAGTAATGCAATAATCAACCAGCTCCTTCATCTTGCCGCCGCTGCCTCCCGTGAGACCGACGGTCTTGATACCCAGTTTTTTCGCCGATTCGAGCGATTTCAGCACATTCTTCGAATTGCCGGATGTGGAAATAGCGATGTAGATATCTCCGGCCTGGCCATTGGCTTCAAGCTGGCGCGAGAAAAGCAGTTCATAGCCATAGTCATTGCCGATCGCGGTCAGGGCTGAGGTGTCGGTCGTCAGCGCAATCGAAGCCAGCGCCGGGCGGTCGAAATAAAACCGGGAGACAAATTCAGCCGCAATGTGCTGCGCATCGGCAGCGCTGCCACCGTTGCCGGCAATCAGCGTTTTTTTCCCGGCACGGTATGCCGCAATCAGGTCGGCGGCAACCTGATTCAACAGGTCAATATTCTTCTCGTCGGCGAGATACTTTTGCTTCACGTCGATCGAATCTTTGATCTGGTTGCGGATATAGTCTTTCATTGCGGGCAACTTACCAAAATTCTCACAGCTCGAACAGTCTTTTGAATTCAGCGGGTATGGGTGCTTCGACGACGGTGTCACGCCCGTCGGGCAAACGGAAGCTGAGCTTATGCGCATGCAGCATCAGCCGAGTCGCCTGTGGCCCGCTATAAGCTTTATCCCCCAAAATCGGCAGTCCCTGCTCTGACAGATGCACCCGCAGCTGGTGCGTGCGCCCGGTAATCGGCATCGCTTTGATCAGAGCAATGTCACCCTTCGTCTTCAGCAGCTCAAAGCGACTATAAGCAAAGTCGCCCTCGCCTTTGGTCGAACGGTATATGTTGCGCTTCTTCTCCGCGCGCTCCAGCTGGTTTTTAATTTCCCACTTTTGCGCCGGGGGCGGATGGATCACCTTGCAGACGGCCAGATACTCTTTTTGAATCAGACTCTCGCGGAACAGCTCCGCCACGAAAGCATTCATTTTTTCGTCGAGTGTAAACAAAATACAGCCCGAGGTGGGTGCATCAAGCCGGTGGTGAATGCCGATATACTGATCCTTTCCGAGAAATGTCTTGAGCATAGCCACCAGATTGTCCCGTGCGTTATCGAGGGTTGCGACCGTCGGCATGTTGGCCGGTTTGTTGACGACGATCAATCCGCCTTCGTTGTAGAGAATGTCTTTTTGCGAGAGACTGGGAAATTCGAGCTGAATCGGCCGCAGCTTTTCGGGGTTGTATTCCACCTTTATCTCGCTGCCTTTGAACACGGGTTTGGAAGCAATGCGGCAGCGGCTGCCGTTGAGATACGCAGCACCCACCATCACGAGTTTGCGCGCCATCGACTTGGAAATCCCCCCCGGAACTTTTTCGTTGAGCAGCGCGTGCACCACCTTGTCGAGGCGCTGTTCTTTCAGCTCGTTGCCGATCTTAAGAGTGAACGTAGCCATGGTTCGACTTAGCTCACCAACCTTCAACCCGCGAGTTTCGCATCGATCGCCGCCCAATCGACACCGCCGTCGGCGGTCTGGTAATATTCGAGCAATGCGGCGATCAGACGGCCCGCGGCAACACCCGAGCCATTGATGGTGTGGATGTATTCATTTTTACCCGCTTCATTCTTGTAGCGGATTTTTGCCCGCCGCGCCTGAAAATCTTTGAAGTTCGAGCACGATGAGATTTCAAGCCAACGCCCAAGGCCCGGCATATAAACTTCGAGATCATACGTGATCGACGAGGTAAAGCCCATGTCACCCGAACACAGGCTCACGACGCGGTACGTCAGGCCGAGTTTTTGCAGAATGCGTTCGGCATCGGCCGTGAGCGCGAGCCATTCTTTTTCTGATTCTTCAGGCTTCACAAATTTCACGAGCTCCACCTTGTAGAACTGGTGCACACGAATCAGCCCGCGCGTGTCTTTGCCGGCGCTGCCCGCTTCGCGGCGAAAGCACGGCGTCAAAGCCGTCAGCCTGATCGGCAATTGCTCGGCGGTCAGAATTTCATCCGCGTAGATATTGGTGAGCGGCACTTCAGCTGTCGGTATCAGCGACAGGCCGTCTTTGTCGCTCCGGTAATACTCGTCGGCAAATTTCGGAAACTGGCCGGTACAATACATACATTCGTCTTTGACCAGTAAAGGTACCGTTCTCTCTTTATAACCTGCCTGTTCGTGGCTCGACAACATAAAATCAGTCAGACGGCGCTCGAGTTTGGCAATTTTTTCATTGTAGACATAGAAACGTGCGCCGGAAATTTTTACACCCCGCTCAAAATCGACCAGCGACAGATCTTCGGCGATCTCGAAATGCGGCTTCACCGCAAAGTCAAACTTCGGGATCTCACCAACAGTCCGCAGCACAACATTGTCTGCCTCATCTTTGCCGGCAGGAACTTTTTCGTCGAGCAGGTTCGGCAGCCGGTCGAGCACGTAGCGGAATTTTTCTTCGCCCTCTGCCTCCTGCTCTTTGAGCAGCTTGAGGCGGTCGGCCACTTCTTTCATCGTCTCGCGCAGCGCGTCAAACTCGGCCTGCTTACCCTGCGCCTTGAGCTCCCCGAGTTTTTTCGACTGCACGTTGCGCTCATTCGAGAGCGACTCCACTTCGCGGATCATCGCGCTGCGCTTTTCGGCGATCGTTTTGAGGTCGGCCGACGTGGTCGTGTCACCGCGGCGCTTGAGACTCGTCAGCACGCGCGTCAGGCCCTCTTCTGATTTCAGCAGTTGAAAGTCGATCATGGGAAAAAGTGCGGATTTAAGACAGGGCGCAAAGCAGGTTACCCCTCTCCCTCCGGGAGAGGGGCTGGGTTGAGGGTCGCAAGCAGTAATCTTTCAACATCTGCGGAACCAAAGCGCAGCGCTAAGAAGTGACATAATTCTTCTATCGATGCCGGCACCTGCTTTTCAATGTCTTCGAATGACGTGGTCACAACATTGTAACGCGCATAAAGTTCCGCAAGGGCGTCAAAGAATCCCGGCAGGTTCATCTTTGAGGTATCCATCTCCCCCAGAGCACGGTGCAGCGTGTGATCAGAGGCCAGCCGCCCGTAGGCGAAGACAGTCAAAGGCTCCGAGCGCTTCGTGCGCGCCGTTGGCTCAAGGCCTCCGTGCTTGTCAGACACGCCCTCTGCCCAGCGAAAGAACTCCGCACTGTGCGCGCGCCGCTCTTTCGCGAGGCAATCGTAACTGAGGCAAATACCCTCTCCATAAAAGGAGAAATTCTGCGGGTGGGCCCAAAGAGAGATCTGTGGGTGGGGCGACCCCTGCGGATGTAACAAACAGCCCGTTCGTTGGTTTTTAACAAAACCAACGAACGGGCACACATAGATGTCGTCGCGGATGCGCAGCGGCAGGGTTTCGGCCTCGCGCTCTTTGCGGTAGGCGACGATGCTTTCGGCTTTGCTGATATCAGTCGCCAGAAACGTATCGGTATTCTTCTGCACCCAGGCTGCGCGTTCGGCGTCAGTCATCTTCAGATTGAATATCCCGCAGCAGGCGCTGCAGGAAATTTTTTCGCCCATGCAAGGGTTTTGCATGGGGGGCTATTTTGCCTGTCTCATGCACAGAAGAGAGCCGATTGCACTCGTGCAATTCAGAGAACCCTGCCCAATCGTGAAACCAGAGCCGGCTTGTGCACGATCACCCATCGTTGGAAAGGAAGCATCAGCTGAAGTAAAGTCACTACAATCTGAGCCACTTGCACGACCATCTAACTTCGTTCCTGTAAAAAGTATTTGCGGTATTGTGTTCAAGGCCGAGCGAAAACCGGTTGTGGATAGCTCCGCATAGTTCTCTGCCAGGATTACGTATATTCCCGTGCTTTTGGAGACGAACGGCCCCAGAGAAGAATCTGCTGTACATGTGCGGTTCTCAAGACCCTGTATGTTGCAAATCGCATCAACGCTGCTGCTCAGCGATAACCAGGCTTTAAAACTCCCTGTATATCCGTTTCCGGTAGCCTCCGCCTGGCAATAGCAGTTTGCTTTCGTAATGCCACTAAATCCGGTGCAGGACGAATAAAGAACAGATACCGCTGGCTGCAAAAAGTTCCCGCCGGTCGTTGTAACATTTATGGCAAACACCTCCACCCCAAACTCATTATTCGCCACAGCTTTCGCCTTCTCGACGAAGCCGACATTATTGCAGTTCAGGGCGAGTATGCTGAGCAAGGTGCCAATGAAATAGTTTCGCATGTCATCCCCCTAAAAAACAAACCCCGCACTCAGCACCAGCCCCGTCACTTTGCCGGTCGTTTGGTTTTTGTCATAGAGCTGCAGGTGGTTGAGTTCGATGCCGAGAGACACTGCGCTGAACACCAGCCAGT
>Ga0154020_10009542_pt1 | contig 11165 bp, 6 predicted proteins | sample Klosneuvirus_201_FD_109709 | JGI IMG/M metagenome (GOLD analysis project Ga0154020, IMG submission 109709) | Active sludge microbial communities from wastewater, Klosterneuburg, Austria - Klosneuvirus_20160825_MG | ecosystem: Engineered > WWTP > Aerobic digester > Activated sludge | place...
CTGCAAACCTATTCGTGGCCCGGCAACGTGCGCGAACTTGAGAACACCATCGTGCGCGCCGCTGTCATCACACGCAGCGATCGCATCGAAGTAGAAGATATTTCACATCAAGGCATTTCGAAAGATGCGGGAAGCAACGAAGACCTAAGTTGGAAGACTGCCGAGAAATCGCACATTCTTCAAGTGCTTGATCTGTGCGGAGGAAATCGTTCCAAAGCCGCTGTAATGCTCGGCATCTCGCGCCGCTATCTGCATTACAAACTCAAAGAATGGGAAGAGCTTAGTCTCAAATGAAGCCCCTCGCGCAGCGACTTTCTGACCGAAAACTGATTTCGCATGGCGATATCTCGTCTGCATATCGTGCGCGCGACACCAGACTCGATCGTGATGTGTTTCTGAAAATCCTCCATCCGCATTTTGCACAGGATGAAGATTTGCGCACGCGCTTTGAACGTGAAGCTCGCGCCGCCGCGAAGATCGACCATTCGCAACTCGTGCGGATTTACGAAGTCGGTGAAGACCCGGCTGAAGGTCCGTTCATGCTTCTTGAATGGGTCGAAGGCGAAACTCTTGCCGCAAAGATCAAGCGTGACGGCAAGCTCACTCCTGCGGAAATTCACAGACTCGCGCACTCGCTGCTGAACGGTTTGTCAGCCTTGCATGCCAACGGCATCTTGCATCGTGACATCAAACCTGATAATATTCTCCTGCGCAATGACGGCGAGTTTAAGCTCACGGATTTCAGTCTCGCACTGCTGTCAGATGCGCCGAAGTTGACCCATCATTCTGCAGTCGTCGGCACACCTGCCTATCTCGCTCCCGAACTCGCTCGCGGCAAATCTCCGAGTGAGCGCTCCGATCTCTTTGCTGTCGGCGTCGTCCTCTATGAATCGGCCACAGGACACAATCCATTCTATGCCGATGCCTTGTTGGAATCTTTGCGCCGGGTTAGAGAAGAAACTCCCGACTGGAAACTGCTCGAATCTCTATTTGCCGAACCTGCTCTAATAGCTCTGATCAAGAGCTGCTTAGAGAAAGAAGCCGAACAGCGTCCCGCCACCGCTGTCGAGGCCGCTTCGTTCTTGAACGGCCACTCGAATGTGCAGAAGGCCTTGCAACCCGGCAACAAATGGCAGAACATCTTCATTGCTGCCGCTGCATTGATCGCAGTAGTCGTTGCAATAGCTCTCTGGCCCAGTCAAGAGAGTCCGCAAACAACTCCAGCAACATCGCAACCCTTCACGCGTGACACGTCAAGAGTTGTGCAGAGCACTCCTTCCACTCCAACAATTGACACGACTCGCAAAATCGAGACGCCGCCGACGAAAGTTAGTGAGAGTAAACCTGTTGAGGTTAAAAAAACCGATTCTGCAAAAGTAATTTCGAGCGATAAACCAAATCTGCAAATCGCGCAGCAGGCCGACAGTTTTGAATTACATCTCGACACAAGCCCGTGGGCGCATGTGACTCTCAGCGGCGCGGATCTGGGCACAACCCCGTTAGGTCAAACGCTTAAGCTCAATCGCGGCCCGCATGTATTCTTATTGCGCAATCCAGCATTTCCGCCGATTCTTGCATCAATTGATTTGACAAGCAACATGCACAAAGAGATAGTGCTCGCGGAATATGTTCAACACATTGAGTTGACAGTAGAGCCGTGGGGCGACGACTATCTCGACAACGAGCACATCGGCACGACTCCCCTAAATAGACTGATTACGGTCCTGCCTGGTAGTCACTCCATTCGCATCACCCACGCAACTCTGCCCGATGTTTCCAAAACTTGGCAAGCTGTCGCGGGGGATACAATCAAAATGTACGCAAATCTTCAAACCTCAGAACTTGCCGTCCGAACCGCAGGAGATAATCATTGATCTGGATATTCGCGCTGCTTGTTTCCTGTTCCGGCATGTTTGCGCAGACTTCATTGCGTGTAGAAGCCGATTCCCTTTTTTATGCGGGCAATTATGAGGGTGTTGAGTTAATCGTCCTGCGCGCGTCACGAAACCCTGAGATTCCTGATTCGCAGCGCGTCACTCTCGAATTATTGGGTGGGTATTCATTGATCATGCTCGATCGCGAGGCAGATGCCCGCTCACATTTTCAGCGCGCTTTGGAACTCGATTCAACTTTGATTCTGGATCCCGTCCAAGTAAGCCCCAAATTCCGCGTGGTCTTCGATGATGTAAAATCCGAATGGCAGGCCCTCCGGATTCAAACGGTTCCGACAACTCGCGTACAGGAAGTTACCAAATGGAATGGAGCAACAACTAAGTCCCATCTCCTTAACCTTATCGTTCCTGGTGCCGGATTCCTAAATGAAAAGAAATATACTCGCGGCATTGTTCATTTTGCCGCGCAAGCAGCACTGACCGTACTATGGCTAAGCGAAGTCAGTCAAAACAACAGTGCCCGTAAAGATTACCTTGCCGCCGACTCATCGTCTCAAGCTGAATCCCTCTACAAAACTTACGACGATCATCATCGCCGAATGTGGACGTTTGGTTTAGCCGCCGCTGGAGTCTATCTCGCTTCACAGGTTGACCTCACGCTCTTCCGCACCTCCCATGCCTCCTTTGAGGTTCTCCCCGCCGAATCTGCCCTCCGCCTGAATCTCAATTTCTAACTGCCTCGACAATGCTTGATCCTCGCGTCAGCGCAAGACCCGCTTAACAAGCGGTGCGCACAGTGTTCACAGGGGTTGTGACGGGCACGCGCAGTTCTTCTCGGGATTTCCCTTTTAGAATAATGAAAATACTAAGGTTATGATTCTGGAACGGGTCTTGCCATTATATAGGCCATAAGCAACGCATTTGATACCCTGTTTCACATCCTCTTTTTCGGAGAAACAATGAAAAAACTAATCCTTTTAACCCTGCTCAGTCTCCTCGGCATTTCTGCCGCTTGGGCTCAGACAGGCAGTCTGACGGTCACCGTGTTAAGCGGTCCCGATTCAGCGCAAGTGCCGGTTGAAGGCGCTTGGGTGAATGCAAATGGTGATGGCCACGGCCATGGCCGCCCACATTTTGATGGCTTCACAGATGCCAACGGCCAAATTACCTTTGCCGATATTCCGGCAGTGGAGTATCACGTTGTAGCCGGTATCATGCCGAATCCGCCGGTTCAGGGCGAAGTTGAAGTGTTGGAAGGCGAAACCGCCACTCTGACGCTTGTGCTTCCGACCTTTGAACCCATGCCTCGTATCGCTGTCATGCCCGATCATGATGTCCATTTTGGTCCGGTCGGACTCGGCACCACTTTCACTCGCGTTGTTCGTGTTGCCAACATGGGTACAGCTGATTTGAACGTTTCAGTGGCAGTCACGGGCGATGCTTTCGGTCTCGCATCTGAGCCGGAATTCACATTGACCCCTGACCCAATGGGCAACAACACTGAAGTCCTTGTTACCTTCTCACCCACGGTGATTGGTGAGTATGATGGCGAGATGACCATTACATCGAACGACCCAGAGCACGGAACCATTGTGCTTGACCTTGATGGTTTTGGCGCTGAAATCGTTACGGGCGGCTTGGCTGTCAACGTCATTTTCACTGACTCGCTCGGTGTCAGCACCCCGGTTGACAGCGCTCGCATTCGTGTCTCCTTCATTCGCGATCACGGCGGCCCGCGTCCGCATCACATTCGTGGTTTGACTGACGAAAACGGCGACTTCGCCCTTGAAGCCCTACCGGTTGGTATTTACAATGTGAACGCTTCTAAGCGTGGCGTTGGCTTTGCCAGCGAAGTGATTGAAATCCTCGAAGGCCAGACCTCAGAGTTAATCTTGACGCTCGTTCCGGGTCAGGGACATGATGGCCCTGGCGGCGGCGGCCACCACTTTGAGATCGTTGAACTCGCAGGTACTGCTTCAGTAACTGCTCCCGATTCGTTGCATCCTGATCGTCTTCTCTATCAACTCGATGTTGATGCCGACGGTATTATGGACTATCGTCTGGGCTTTGGCCCACCGGATTACGTTCCACCGTCAGAAGCAGTTCGCCCGGTTGATGGCGAAGCAATCACGCTAACTGGTGCTTTAATGTCGCACGGCGAACCTCCGATGGTTCACGTCCACACGTTAAATGGTCTGGTCTGGTGGGATGAACGTCACGGCCGCGATGGCGAGCATGGCGGCGACGGTGGCGGACGTGCTGATGGATTTGAAGTTGATAGATTCCTGTCATGGGCGGAACTCACGGGAACCGTGACCGACGTTGACGTGTACGGTTCAACCTTCTATGGTTTGGACACGGATAACGATGGTGCGGCTGAATACGTAGTTGACCTCGGCGACAATTTCGACCTCGACAACTCGATGCTCCCGAATACTGGTGATCGTATCAACGTTGTTGGTGGTTTCCTCGCCGGTACGCCGGAAGCAATTGGTGCCGAATGGGTAATTGCCTATGAAATCAATGGTAACTACTTCCGTACGCCTGGTGACACCGAAGGTCTTTATCCGTTGACCTCAGCAGTTACTCCGTCCCCGACTCCGATCGTAACTACGCACTTGATCGCGACTAACTACCCGAACCCGTTCAACCCAACCACCACAATTCAGTTCTCGACTCCGATGGCTGGCCTTGTGAACTTAACGGTATTTGATGTTCTTGGTCGTCAGGTTGCCACGCTGGTAAATGACAATTTGTCAGCTGGTACCTACACAACCCCGTTTGATGCAGTGAGCCTCCCGTCTGGTATGTACATGTACCGCTTGACGCTGAACAATCAGTCAATAGTAAACCGGATGCTGCTCCTGAAGTAAAATAGACTGCTCCCTCAGGCAGATTGCCCCCATCCGGTGTAAAAGCTGGGTGGGGGCTTTCCTTTTGTGCGTTTCATGGCGGCGGCACTCGCGAGAGTGCCCCGCAGAACCGGAGCAAAACACTCAAGGATTTCGTATAATTAAGACTCGGCCTAACCAACGACTTGTGCCGTTGTCTAACCATTTGTAAAGAATCAGGATAACATCTTCACGACTATGACCGTTTGGACTCGCGCCACCCGCATTGAAGCTCTGCACCGCTTGATTGAACAACGCATCCTCGTTTTGGATGGCGCAATGGGGACTCTTATCCAGAAACAGCGGCTGACTGAGGCAGACTATCGCGGCCAGCGTTTCGCCGATTGGAACAGTGATCTGAAAGGCAACAACGACCTGCTCGTGCTGACCAAGCCTGATCTTATACAAAGCCTTCATTCGCTCTACTTTGAGTGTGGCGCGGACATCGTCTCCACCAACAGCTTCACAGCCAACGCGCCGTCGCTCGCCGATTACGGCATGGAAGATTTCGCCGAAGAGATCAACCTCGCTTCAGCACGTGTCGCTCGTGCCGCCGCTGATGAGTCCGAGCACAAAGATCTGTCGCGTCCGCGTTTTGTAGCCGGAAGTCTTGGTCCAACGAACAAAACTCTCTCGCTTTCACCTAACGTCAACGATCCTGGCTACCGCGATCTCTATTTTGACGACATGGTCAAGATCTACGAAGCCTGCGTACGTGGTCAGATGGACGGCGGCGCAGATATTCTCTTGATTGAAACGTCGTTTGACACGTTGAATGCCAAAGCCGCTATTTTCGCAGTTGAAAATATCTTTGAACAGCGAGGCGAACGCATTCCGCTTATCGTCTCGGGTACGATTACTGATGCGAGCGGCAGAACGCTCTCCGGTCAAACCACCGAAGCGTTCTGGAATTCCATCTGTCACGCGAAACCTTTCGCCGTCGGTCTAAATTGCGCACTCGGAGCAGAAACTATGCTCCCGTATTTGCAAGAACTCTCGCGTGTCGCTGATTGCTATGTGAGCTTGCATCCGAATGCTGGCTTGCCTAATGAATTTGGTGAATACGACGACACTCCCGCCAACATGGCTCGTGTCATGGGCGGTTTTGCTAAAGCGTGCTTGCTGAACATCGCAGGCGGTTGTTGCGGCACACAGCCATCGCACATCGCGGCAGTTGCCGAAGCAGTAACTCAATTTGCTCCTCGCAAAGTCGTGCACTTGCCAAAGCGTTTGCGCGTTTCCGGTCTCGAACCACTTACTATCGGTGAAGAGAGCGGCTTCGTTAATATCGGCGAGCGCACCAACGTAACGGGTTCCGCGCGCTTTGCGAAATTGATTCTAAACGGTGACTACGAAACCGCTGTTGAGGTCGCCCGTCAGCAAGTCGAAAGCGGCGCGCAGATGATTGATATCAACATGGACGAAGGCCTGCTCGATTCCGAAGCCGCAATGAAGCGCTTCCTGAATTTGATTGCAACCGAGCCGTCCATCGCGCGCGTGCCATTTGTCATTGACTCTTCAAAGTGGTCGGTCATCGAAGCGGGCCTGAAGTGTATTCAAGGCAAGCCCGTCGTTAACTCGATCAGTATGAAAGAAGGCGAAGCCGAGTTCCTGCGTCAAGCTAAACTCTGCCAGCGTTACGGTGCAGCAGTAATTGTGATGGCCTTCGATGAACAAGGTCAAGCCGACACGGTCGAGCGCCGCGTCGCAATCGCCGAGCGTGCGTTCAAGCTCCTGACCGAGCAAGCAGGTTTCGCTCCGCAAGACATCATCATCGACCCGAATATCTTTGCGATAGCCACGGGCATCGAAGAGCACAACGACTACGCCGTGCAATTCTTTAAGGCCACGCGCCGTATCAAGGCCAAACTCCCCGAAGTTCGCATTAGCGGCGGTCTGAGCAACGTTTCATTCTCGTTCCGGGGCAACAATCCTGTCCGCGAAGCGATTCACTCTGTCTTCCTATACCACGCGATTCATGCGGGCATGGACATGGCCATCGTGAATGCAGGCGCATTATCCATCTACGACGACATTGAGCCTGCTCTGCTTGAAAGAGTGGAAGACGTCGTGATGAATCGCCGCTCCGATTCGACAGAGCGCTTGCTCGAAATCGCATCAACCGTCAAAGGCAAAGTCAAAGACAAAACCGTCGAACTCGAGTGGCGCAAGCACAACGTGTTCGACCGCTTGAAGCACGCACTTGTTGAAGGAATCGACGACTATATAATCGAAGACACCGAAGCCGCACGCTTGGAACTCCCTGAGCCAATTGAGGTGATTGAAGGCCCGTTAATGGCAGGCATGAACCGCGTCGGCGATCTCTTCGGAGCGGGGAAGATGTTCCTTCCGCAGGTCGTCAAGAGCGCGCGCGTCATGAAAAAAGCCGTCGCGCATTTGATTCCCTATATTGAAGCCTCCAAAAAGGCAGGTGAATCCAGCAGCAAGGGCCGCATCCTGCTCGCCACCGTTAAAGGTGACGTGCACGATATCGGCAAAAACATCGTCGGCGTCGTCTTGCAGTGCAACGGTTTTGAAGTCATTGACCTCGGCGTGATGGTTCCGTGCGCAAAAATTCTGGACACGGCAAACAAAGAGCATGTCGATTTAATCGGTTTAAGCGGCTTGATTACGCCATCGCTTGAAGAGATGACCTTCGTCGCCTCCGAGATGCAGCGGCTCAACATGACCACACCGCTCCTGATCGGCGGCGCAACCACTTCCCGTGTTCACACCGCAGTGAAGATCAGCCCGAACTACTCCGGCCCAACTGTACACGTTCTCGATGCTTCACGAGCGGTCGGCGTTGCAACAAGTCTGATCAGCAAGCAACTTCGCGAAGAGTTCGTCCGCGATGTAGCCGCTGACTATGAAAAAGTGCGCGTTATTCGTGCTCAGCAGATCGGTTCACTGAAGATCGCGACATTGGAAGAAGCTCGTGCCAATCGCGCCAAACTAAACTACACATCAGCTCCGCAGAAGCCCGCGCAACTCGGCTTAACCGTTTTACGCAACTATCCCTTGAAGCCGTTAGTCGAGCGCATAGACTGGACACCGTTCTTCCAAGCATGGGAGCTGTCCGGAAAGTATCCTGCAATCCTCGAAGACAAAGTTGTCGGCGAAAGCGCTCGTTCACTCTTCAAAGATGCGCAGGAAATGTTGCACGACATTGTTGAGCAGGGGAGACTCAAAGCTCATGCCGTCTTCGGCCTCTTTGCCGCCAACAGCATTGGTGACTCAGTTGAGATCTACACGGACGACACTCGCAAGCGCATCTTGACAACTTTCCACATGCTGCGACAGCAGATGAAGAAAGACGCATCTTCACCAAATCTCTCGCTTGCTGACTATGTCGCCTCAAAAGAATCCGGTGTGGCCGATTATATGGGCGCCTTCGCTGTGACTTCAGGTGACGAGCTGAATCATATTGTCTCTGAATTCGAAAAGCAGCACGACGATTACCGTGCAATATTAGTCAAAGCATTGGCCGACAGACTGGCCGAAGCCTTAGCCGAGCATCTGCACGAGCGTGTTCGCCGTGAATACTGGGGCTATGCACCGAATGAAAAGCTCTCAAATGACGATTTGATCAAAGAGAACTATCAAGGCATTCGCCCCGCTCCCGGCTATCCTGCTTGTCCTGAGCATTCTGAGAAGCGCACGCTTTTCGATCTCTTGCAAGCAGAGCAAAACGCCGGCATTACCTTGACCGAGCATTTTGCGATGTTACCCGCATCATCCGTCTCTGGCTTCTACTTCTGGCACCCTGAGTCCAAGTATTTCGGTGTCGGTAAAATCGCTGACGACCAAGTCCAAGACTACGCCCATCGCAAAGGTATCTCGCTGACTCAAGCCAAACATTTACTGTCCGCAAATCAAGACTAAAATGATCGACCTCCGTTCCGATACCATCACCCAACCCACCGTCGCGATGCGCGCCGCGATGGCATCTGCAGAAGTAGGTGACGATCAATTCGGTGAAGACCCCAGCGTAAACTACTTGCAAGAGCGTGTAGCAGATTTGCTCGGCAAAGAAGCTTCGATATTTTTCCCGACGGGTGTGATGGCCAATCAATGTGCACTGCGAACGCTCACTCGCCCGGGTGATGAAGTTGTCGTCAGCAAAGAGCCGCATATCGTGTTCCATGAAACCGGAGCTTCAGCCGCAAACTCAGGCATTCAGTTTCGCGAAGTCGGAAAGCGAGGAACGTTCAACTGCAAAGACTTTGTCGATGCCTACAACGCCCCTGGCCACATTGTACATCCGCCGACAACAGTAGTAGCAATCGAGAATACGCACAACCGCGCAGGTGGAGTGATTTTCCCCCAATTTGAACTCGAATGTGTCTGCCGTGCCGCTCGTGAACGCGGAGTGTATTCTTATTGTGACGGCGCACGACTTTGGAACGCCGCACTTGCATCAGGCAGAGAGTTTTCTGATTTATCCAAACCATTTGACTTAGTTTCAGTAGCCTTCTCCAAAGGTCTCGGTTGCCCCGCTGGTTCGATGCTCGCAGGTTCAAAAGAAATTATTACTCGCGCCACACGTTACCGAAGAATGCTCGGTGGCGCCATGCGCCAATCCGGCATCCTTGCCGCAGCATGCACCTACGCACTTGACAATCACATGGAGCAGCTTCACAACGATCACAAGAATGCGAAACTGATTGCCAACACGCTTATCGAATCTCCTTTCGTTGATCTCGATCTCGCGACCGTGCAAACGAACATGATCATCTTCGACTTGAAAGAGACTGCTCCCGACGCTTCCTCCGTCGTGAAGCGGGCGCAAAAACTCGGCGTTGACTTCTTTGAATTCGGTCCACGCACAATCCGTCTGGTCACTCATCGTGATGTGACTACCGACCAGTGCATTGAAGCGGCCAAACTTATCCGGAAAGCGATTGAATCATAAGCTCTGGTACTATGCTGCGCTCGTGATGGCCCTCGCGCTGCGTTTGTACGGTTTGGGTGACGAGAGTCTCTGGCTCGACGAAAACCATACGGCACATTTGTTAAAACAAGGTTGGAGCGGCATCACGTCGGACGCGACGCAGGGGCCGCTCTTTTTGTTGCTCGAAAAGATCATAACCACGATCACTGGCATGAGCGAAGTTGGCATGCGAGTTTTGTCCGTTGCCTGTGGCGTGGCGTCAATCGCGATGCTCTACAGATTGGCTGTGTTGTTGTTCTCGCCCACCGCAGCTCTTTGGGCAACGTGGCTCGCCACAGTGAATCCCGTCCTGATTCACATCAGCCAGGACGCGCGCCCCTACGCTCTGATGATCTTCCTGACTATCACGAGCATCTACTACGCAATCCACCTCGCACACGAAAACTCCGTCTGGCCCAAAGCCGCCTTCATCCTGAGCACAACAGGCGTTCTTTACACGCACGCCTACGGCGTATTTATCCTACCACTCATCATTATGATCTGGTGGATTGAGTCAAGTGCAAACAACATCTCTTGGCGTACATACATTTTGCCGTCATCAATCACAATCGCCTTGTTTATCCCGCAACTCATCACGTTTGCCGAACGCTTTCTCACCAAAACCTCCGGTGGAAGTATCGCAATCTGGATCGCCACGCCCACTGTTTGGCACCTCCTTGCTACACCGTACCTGTACTTCAACTATGCTCCCCTCGTTTACACTCTCATTGCACTGCTCATAGTCGCCGCGTTGAGCATATTTAGAAACAAGGTAAAATTGCCGCTGCTCGGATTCTCAGCATCTTTAATGTTGATGATTGCATTCATCTTGCTTCCGTGGCTCGTCTCAGTTGCACTGACGCCAATATTCACCTTTCGCTACACTTCACCCGCAATTATCGGTTGCCTGCTAATTCTCGGCTGGTCGCTTGCCGAATTACCAAAGCTAATCCGCTCGCTCTTCGCATTCACAATTTTGGGCCTTACTCTCGTTCCGATTTATAGCTACCACACCAAACTCGACAAAGAACCCTGGCGCGAAGTTGCTCAAAAAGTTTCGGTAGAGACGAAAACCGGAGCAATGATCCTTGCCGACCGAGGTTACATCCGCGAATGCCTTGAGAACTACCTACGCGAGCAAACAAAACCCAATCTACAGACCGTTTCAACAGGTCTCTTTGTCCGCCCAGAATCCTATTATGCAAGTCACATCATCCGAGTGTCAGCCTACAGTAAAGAAGTCCAGGCAAGCATGGATTCCATCACGGCAGATTTGCACGGAGGCTGGACGCTCACAGATTCAACCGTCTTCCCTGACCCGTCCGACGTGAATCCACACACCTTCAGTTGGGTCGCGCCAATAACTGTGACGAATTGGATTGCAAAAGAAGTGGCGGTCGAGTGATGCAAAACCCACTTTGGCTGCTCTCCGTCCCGCTTGCAACTTAC
>Ga0154020_10009543_pt1 | contig 11164 bp, 12 predicted proteins | sample Klosneuvirus_201_FD_109709 | JGI IMG/M metagenome (GOLD analysis project Ga0154020, IMG submission 109709) | Active sludge microbial communities from wastewater, Klosterneuburg, Austria - Klosneuvirus_20160825_MG | ecosystem: Engineered > WWTP > Aerobic digester > Activated sludge | place...
CCAGGCAGGCACCGCGATGTTGTCCCAGGCAAATGGTTCGGCTCAGACCGCGCTCCGTTTGCTGCAGTAAGTCGTTCGACACGTTAAACTAAAAACGGCATCATCCCGCCTCGCCCCGTTCGCCTCGTGCGCACGGGGCGAGTGCGTTTTGGGCCGCCGCCGGAGGTTAGTCGTCTGAGGTGGGAACAAATCTACGGGTTGCACCACGCCGTTTTTTTCGTACGGTTCCATGCCCTATGAAAATCCAATCATCCCTTTGCCTGTTGCTCGTCGCGGTTGTCGCGGTCGCGGGCTGTTCCAAAAAAGAGTCCGCGTCCGCGGCAGCGCCCGCCCAAGCTGCTCCGGCTGCCGCGCCTGCACCGGCCCCGGTCGGCCCTCGGGTCGTGACCGTTGAGGCCACGGACGCGATGAAATTTAGCGTCACCCGGATTGAAGCCACCGCTGGCGAAGAACTCAAAGTCGTGCTGAAAAATGTCGGCACTCTTCCGAAAGAGGCGATGGGACATAACTGGGTACTCTTGAAGAAGGGTACGGACGTGATGGGATTCAGCACCGCCGCACTCCAAGCGAAAGCGACGGAATATATCCCGGCGGCGATGGCGACCCAAGTGATCGCGCACACCAAACTCCTCGGACCCAAGCAAAGCGACGAGGTCACCTTCAAAGCTCCCTCTGAAGCCGGAGAGTATGCCTTTATTTGCAGCTTTCCCGCCCATGCCATGGCTGGAATGCGAGGCGTGTTGATCGTCAAGTAACACCTCCAAAAAACCACTCTATCTCAGGGGCCGGGCAGCGATGCCCGGCCCCTTTTTCGTGCGCCGGCAGGACGTTCAGCCCTTCGGAGCAGGCCACCACTGGTAGAGAAAAAAGTAAACGAGCACGCCGGTTACGCTGACGTAGAACCAGATTGGAAAAGTCCATCGGGCCCACGCGCGGTGGCGCTCGATTTGGCCGCTCAAAGCAAGATAGAAAGTACGTGGAACCAGATAGGCGATGCTGATGGCGAGGAGGATATGCGAGATCAGCATTGCATAGTAGATCCCCCGCACAAGGCCTTCGCCGCCGAACGGGGTGTGAACCCCACGCACGAGAATCTTGTGAGTGACATAACCAACGAGAAAAACCGCCGAGACAGCCCCCGCGGCGAGCATGCTGGCGCGATGAGCGGCGATGGCCTTCTTTCGAATGAAGAGGAACCCCACGGAAATCAGGACCGTGGCAAGAGCATTGAGGCTGGCGTTGAGCGCGGGGATGTCGTGGACGGTCATCAGTTCTTCGTTTCTAAAAGTGGAATGAGTTCAGTCCGCGGACAACCGTGTCCTAGAAAAAGAGAAAACGGTCAGCCACGAGAGCACCTAATTGCAGCGGGAGCCAGATGATCGAAGCGAAGAAGAGGCGACGGGCGGTGCGATCCCTCTCGATCGGATGGAGGAAGGCAACCGCACGCGCCACGAACCAAACTCCAAGGATCACACTTGCTCCCAAGTACCAGTTTGAAGCGAGCCCCCGAGCCGACGGCATGGCTGCACAGACGACCACGACCACGGTGTTGAGAAACGACCAACGTGCGACCAAGCCCCCCGTCGTGTCCCGCACGGGTAGCATGGGAAAGTTCACCCCCGCGTAATCTTTACGGTAGGTCCAAGCGATGGCCATGAAGTGAGGAATCTGCCAAAAGAGGAGAACCGCGAAAAGGATCCAGCCGAGCTCGGTGACACGCCCTTCGGCCGCCGTCCAGCCAATCAGCGGAGGGAATGCGCCTGCGACCGCTCCGATTTCCGTACTCCAACGGGAAAACCGTTTCGCCGGGGTATAAATCGCCAGGTACGAAATTACAGTCAGCAGGGCAAAGAGAGCGGAGAGTCCGTTCACCTGCTTGAACAGCAGGGCCAAACCGACTGCACAAAGGCCCCAGCCGAGGACGAACGCCGAGCCCGTCGCGACCTTGCCGGTGGGCAGGGGACGGTCCTCGGTTCGTCGCATTTGGGCGTCGGTGTCCAATTCCATCCACTGGTTCAGCGTAGCCACGCCTGCGGCGCACAAGGAAGTTCCGAGCATCGCAAAAAAGAACCGTCCTCCGTCCCACGGCATACGAGCCGCAAGGTAACCGACCAACGCCGTGAGAACCGAAAGGAGGCTCAGTCGTGGCTTCGTCAGCTCAAGGTAATCGGAGAAACGAGCCTTTTGGGCCACGGGAGTCATCAGAGGAAGAGCGACGTCATTCATGCATTCGCGTAGGAAGGTGAAGGCTTGAGCGACCCCGGGGCCTTCGTGTTCGCCGCCTCGATCCGGCCCCGATACGACCACCAGGTAAGTCCGAAGCAAGTCGCGAGGGTAAATGCGCCAACGATCACATGGGCCGTGGTGTAGTAGGGATTACGGTACGTCAGGACTGACGCAGCGCCCAGCGCGATCTGCACACCGACAAGCAGGACAAGCGAGTAAGCGGACCAACGGATCCCCCGGCTGCAGGTGGAATCACGCCCGATGCGCATCGCCAGGGCGACCAGCGCAATCGTCAGGATGACTGCCATCACCCGGTGCGCGAAGTGAATCCCCACGCGAAAGTCCCAGTTGTCAGGCAGGAGCCCACCCGCGGGAGTGCTCCACGGAAAACTGCCGATCGCCAAACCGGCAAAACTGTGCCGCATGACTGCGGCGATGGCCAGCTGCAGCAAGAGGAGGCCGCAACAAAGGAGCGCGAGAGGTTGCCAGCCGAAACGACGCACTGTCGCAGGTGCGGAGCCAGCGGACTCGATCCACGGCCGGCTGAGCGCGAGTGAGAGGGCGAGCAGATTACACACGTACACCTGCGCCAGACACGCGTGTGCCATGGCGAAAAGCCGACCTACACTCGTATTGACGGTCTCGATGTGGAGATGGTCAAAAAGCACCCGGAGGCCGCCCACCAAGGCTTGCGCAAGGACCAGGCCGGCGGCAAAGAGCGCCAGTCGACGCAACCAAAGTCGTGGATCGCGAATCCAGATCGCCACCGCGATGGCGAACGTGATCAGGCTCATCAAACCTGCGCTCAGCCGGTGAGAGTGTTCCGCGAACATTGCCAGATCGCTCAACCAGCCTGCAGGGTTGAGAGACCCGTTGGATAACGGCCAATCGAGGAAGACCATGCCTGCACCAATGCTGGTGGTGAATGCCCCAAGAATGACCAAGATGAACACCCACGCGCTGCCGATGGCGGTAGACCAAGCCAGAACGGGCTGGTAGCGGAGCTGATGCGGGCGATGGTGGTCGGCAGACATAGGGAGAGGCCCCAAAAGAAATGAGGACCCTACCGGCAGCAAACGCTTTGACAATTTTTTCCTCCGGGGGAATCGGTGAAGCATGTTTGTCCACCCTCTGAAGATCGCCTGGAACGCCAAGCCGATGGTTTTGGTCTCGATGGTGCTTATTTCGGGGTTTTCCTTGGGGACCTCGGGCTGTCGTCCCGAAGCAACCGGACCTAACCCGAGCGCGTCATCAAAGAGCGGCCGATATGCAATAAGGGGAGAGGTCCTTGATGTCGTACCTGACCGCAGTCGGCTGATTGTAAAACACGAAGCGATTCCCGGTTACATGCCCGCGATGACCATGGAGTTCGTGGTGTCGCCTGGCGACTTGGCGAATGCGCGCAAGGGTCAGCGGATCACGGCGGAGATGGTTTCGAGTCCGGACGGGGATTTTCTTCTGGAGCGAATTTGGCCAGCAGATCCGGTAGCGGTTGCGACGGTCGAGTCTGGGGCCAGGTCCATCGTTGAGGAGACCGGAGTACGCGGGCGCAACGCCTATCGGGAAGTGGGAGAGGCCGCACCGGATTTCGCCTTGTATCGCCAGGACGGGGAGGTCGTTACCGCTGGCCGGTATCGTGGCAAGCAGGTGATGGTGAACTTCATTTTTTCGCGGTGCCCGGTGGCAACCATGTGTCCGGCTGCGGTGGCGCGTTTTCAACAGGTACAGCAGAAAGCGAGGGAGCTCGGTGTGCTCAATCTAGAGCTCGTCTCGATCACTCTCGATCCGACCTTTGACACCCCGGGAGTCCTGCGCGAATACGCGAAAGCCCGCATGATTGACACCTCGAACTACTCCTTCCTGACGGGTCCAGAAAAGGCAATCAAGGCCCTGCTCGCCCAGTTTGGCGTTCTTGCCGAATTCAGTGGCGATCTGCTGAACCATACCCTTGCCACCGTGCTCATCGACGAAACGGGGAAAATCGCCTGGCGGGCGGACGGCAGCACCTGGTCGGCGGAGGAGTTTGTTTCCAGAATGAAGCGCTGATCCCCGAATACCATGACCCACCTCATTAGCCGAACCCAGTGGATACAGCTGGCTTCGATCTCCGCCGTGGCCCTGGCGATCTACGCAGGGTTCCGGCTGCTGCCCACCGGGACCAACCTGAGTCATATGGACTTCCGCGTCAGCGGCTCCAACTCGATCGAGTTTTGCGATCCATCGAACCCGCAGTTTATCCCCGTGGTGGCAGTCCGTTCACCGGTGACCATGACTTTGAAGTCGGCCGTGCCTCCCCTCGGCGGAACCGACGTATCCGTTTATCTCCAGCTTGCGACTTCGTCTGGAAAGGCTCTCGGTCCGACGGATCTGGTGCTGGCTCACACCCGCAAATTGCACCTCCTGATCGTTGATCCCTCGCTGCAGGATTATCAGCACGTGCATCCCGAACCGACTCGAACGCCCGGGGAGTGGATCTTTTCGTTTCGGCCCCGGGCTGGGGGAATCTATCGCGTCTTCGCCGACTTTACGCCGGTGGCGACGAATCGGGGACTGTATGCGAGCGCGGATCTCCGGGTGGACGGCACACCGTTGGAAATGCCCGCGCGCGTCCTCGATGCGGGAGTGCAGGATCAGGGCGACTATCGCTTTTCATTGGTGCCAAGTTCCCCGATCATCCGAAAGGGCAATCCCGTGGACCTGACGTTCACCGTCACTCGCAAGGATGGAGGGTCGGTCAAGCTGGAGCCGGTGATGGACGCGTATGCGCATCTCGTCGCGTTTGACGAATCCCGTGGAGGATTCGCCCACCTTCATCCTGCGGACCTCGACCCGAACGCCGAACTCAACCCACAGCAGCCGTCATTGTCCTTTAAACTCACGATCCCCAGTGCGGGCCGCTACGTGATCTGGGCCCAGGTCGGAATCGATGGGCGCGAATTGTTTGTGCCGTTCTGGTTGAGTGTCGTCGACTGAAAGTGGGCGTCCGCCAAGGACCGGCGCCTAGAATTTCAGGTGCTTGACGGTGAGGCCCTGGTTGATCAGCTGCTTCAGGGAGTCGATGCCGATCTTGAGATGGTCGTTGACGTATTTCTCGTCGACCTCGGCGTCGCTCTCCGCCGTCTTCACGCCTTCGGGAATCATGGGCTGGTCGCTGACGAGCAGCAACGCGCCGGTCGGCGTCTCGTTGAAGAAGCCCGTCATGAAGATGGTGGCGGTTTCCATGTCCACCGCCATCGCGCGAATCTTGCGCAGGTACTTTTTGAATTTGTCGTCGTGTTCCCAGACCCGACGGTTGGTCGTGTAAACGGTTCCGGTCCAATAATCGCGCGCGTGGTCGCGGATGGTGGTGGAGATGGCCTTTTGGAGCGCGAAGGCAGGCAACGCCGGAACCTCCGGCGGGAAGTAGTCGTTGCTGGTGCCATCGCCCCGAATGGCGGCGATCGGGAGAATGAGGGAACCGATTTCCGCCCGGTGTTTGATGCCGCCGCACTTTCCGAGGAAGAGCACCGCCTTGGGGTCGATCGCGCTCAGGAGGTCCATCACGGTTGCGGCCGTGGCGCTGCCCATGCCGAAGTTGATGATCGTAATGCGTCCCGCCGTGGCGCTGGGCATGGGTTTGTCGCGTCCATGGACCGGCACGCGATGCCATTGGGCGAAGAGTTTCACATAGCGGTGAAAGTTGGTCAGTAGGATGTAGTCGCCGAAACCGTCAAGCGGGACGCCGGTGTAGCGAGGCAGCCAGTTTTCGACAATCTCACGCCGAGTCTTCATGCGGTGGGGAACGAGGGGCGAGGGGCGGCCCGGACCGGGCGGCGATTTGGCGACAATTTTCATTTGAGTTCAGCCTCGTCGATCTGGTGCTGCCAGCGGATCACTCCCGCTTTGTCGATGCACCGAATGGTGAGGACGCGGCTCCCCTTTGGACCGGAAAGGGAGAGCTGAGTAAAGTTTTGGTCGGCAACCAGGGTGCCGGCGACGCGATTCGGCTCGTCGGCACGGACGGTTCCCGCGGAGATATAGGCACCGCTCGTGAGTGGAGATGACGTCAATTCGTAAAGCCACTGCGTTGTTCCTATCTTCCGACGGGCAAGCTCGGTGAAGTGAACGTCCCCCGAGAGAATAATCACTCCGGGGATCGCCTCCTCCTGGATGAAACGCACCAGCTCTTCCCGTTCGCGGCGAAAATAGTCGTAGGTTTCGCTCGAGCCACCAAATGAGGTCACGACCTGTCCGCCGGTGACGATGAACTTGAAGGGAAAGTGTCCGAGTATCTTCGCTTGGAGCAGTGACTGCTTCAACCAGTCGAGCTGCCGGGCGCCGTACTGGGACTTCTGCGGATACCGTTCCTGGGCGAGTGACGTGTCGTCGCGATGGTAACGATTATCCATCAAGATGAATGCAGCATCGCCCCAGAAGAACTTTCCGTAGACCCCGGCATTATCGGCCTCTCCCCACGTCGCATTGCCCCAGTAGGCTTTGAAGGCGTTCAGACTGGTCTCCTTGAATTCGAAACTGCGGTTGGAATCGTTTGAACCGAAGTCGTGGTCATCCCAGGTCGCATAGTGATGCATCACGGCGAAGAGCTTTTGCAGCTCGGGGGTCGCCCGGTCACGAGAATACCGGTTCCAGATACCGGACTCGGAGGAGAAGTCAGCCTCCCTCAGGTAGATATTGTCGCCGCCCCAGAGCATGAACTGGGCACCGCTTTCGGCCATGAGTTTGAAAGTCTCGAGTGTCTTTCCATAAGGAGCACCCGGGCGATCATAAGGTGCGTCATTGAGGTAGGAGCATGTGCCGAAGAGGAAGGAGAAATCCGGTGCCTCCTTCCGCCATTCCCACTGGTCGGTGGTGCGGAACTGAAGTGGATACGGAAAAGATTGCTGCTTGCCGTCGATATTCAGCCGGTATTCGTACTGCGCCCCCATTTCGAGTACCGGCAGAACGAATTTTATGGGTTGGACGCCGGCGGGCGTCTCTGGTGGAGCCTCACGGGTCAGTGTCCTCGCGCTCTCCGGTCGACCTCGAATCGCGAATTCGATCGAAACCGTGCGCGCAGCCCTCGTCTCAAGCCAGATGAGGACTTCGCGATGTGCCTGATAGCCGAGCATGGGACCCGAGACCAAGGAGCCCTGCGCCCACGTGATAAGCGGAATCACCAAGAAAGCCAAAAGAACGAACGTAACGCGCGCAGACATCGCTCTTAGGGAAGAAGGATCGCGACAAAGATCAACGCGACAATCGAAAGGCCCCGCGGTGCCTGCGATCGACGCCATAAATTGAGATCTGATCGCAGGGGCACTGATGGTGGATGTCGCCTCGGGCAGCCCGGTAGTTGGCGACGAGAATCAGGAAGGTGGGTGGAGCGGGAGCGGCTAAGCCTCCGCCAGCGCGTTGACCGAATTGAGGTGTTCCGCGCCGGTGTACTTTTGCGACTGTTCGTCAGCGTGGTAGCTTGACCGGACCATCGCGCCGCTCTCGACCACGCCGATACCCAGGTTGAGACCGAATTCTTTCCACGCGACGAACTCGTCCGGGTGCACCCAGCGATCAATCTTCCAATGCTGCGGCGTTGGCTGGAGGTACTGCCCAATGGTCAGGATATTGGTCCCATCGGAAGCGATATCGCGGAGCGTCTGTTCAACTTCCTCCTTGAGCTCGCCCAGACCGAGCATGATGCCGGTCTTCGTGGTGAAGCCCCGGCTTTTCGCGTGTCGCAGGACACTGCGTGAACGATCATAGCGCGCCTGCACGCGGACAGGCCGTTGCAGGCGTTCAATGGTTTCGAGATTGTGGTTGAAGATGTCCGGTTTCGCCGAGAGGACCACATCCACGAGGTCCAAACGTCCCTTGAAGTCGGGTACGAGGACTTCGATGGCGGTTTTCGGGTTGCGGTCGCGAACCGCCCGGATGGTGGCCGCCCAGACGCTCGCACCGCCGTCGTTCAATTCGTCTCGAGCCACGCTCGTAATGACGCAATGGCGAAGGCCCATTTTTGCGACTGCGTCGGCCACGCGGACAGGCTCGCCCAGATCGAGCTCCGTCGGACGACCGGTCTGGATCGCGCAGAAGTTACACGAACGGGTGCAGATGTTTCCCAGGATCATCACGGTCGCCGTGCCGCGTGACCAGCACTCGCCGAGATTGGGGCATTGAGCACTCTGACAGACTGTGTGCAGCTGATGGTCATCCACCAGCTTACGGACTGCAGTGTAGCCGGGGCCACTGGGAAGCTTGGCACGCAACCAAGACGGTTTTCGAGAAATGTCCATGTGAGCGAACCTTGTGGTTAATCGGGGGCTGGCCGGAGTGGAATCCCGATTTTTCCAATCGGAGCCGGGACTAGAGCCACCTCGATCAATCTGGGAGTTCCCCACAAGATCCCGTAGTTGCGAGGGGAAAGGCCTTTAGGTCCTCCTCATCAACCGGCGATCATGCAATAGGCGAGCCTCCCGCGTCTCGAAATGCCTGCCAGCGGCCCAAGAACTGGGCCGCAAACGCAATTTTGACCTCGGCCATTGTTGGAGGCCGGGGAAGTTCGACCGCGAGCGACGTAATCGTACCTTCCTCCGACACAATTCCGCAGGGGATGATTCCGTCAAAGTGCGCGAGATTCGGGTCCACGTTCAGCGCGACACCATGATAGGCGACCCACCGGCGGACGGCGATCCCAATGGCAGCGATTTTGCGTTTGCCGATCCAGATGCCGGTCTTTCCTTCGCGTCGGCTGGCGATGAGGCCGAAGGTTTCGGTGGTTGCGATTAACACATCCTCGAGAAAACGCAGGTAGGCATGCAAGTCACGGTGCATATCGAGGGAAACGATCGGGTATCCGACCAGTTGGCCGGGTCCGTGATAGGTGATGTCGCCGCCCCGATTCGTCTCCGCTACCTCGATACCCGCCTTCGCGAGGTGGGATTGATCCCAGAGCAGATGGCGGGTGGCTCCGGAGCGAAGCCCGACGGTGTACACGGGAGCGTGCTCGGTCAGGACCAACGTGTCAGGGACGTCACCGTCGAGTCGCTTGACGAGCAGGCGCTCCTGCCGATCGAGGCCCTCAAGGTAGCGGGTTTGCCCCCAGTCGATGACGACGGGAGGCAACGAGTCCGCGGCAGCAGGCATGAGGCCGGTCTGGACCATCCCGTCGGTCAGCGGCCGAGGTAGAGATCCCGACCCTTGACCAGAGCCTCGATTTTACGGTCGGCGATGGAGCGCTTGAGCATCCAAAATCCGCAGTCAGGGTGGACCCAGCGAACCCGTCCTGGACCGACCTTCTTTTCCACCGCCTCGATTCGGGAAGCCACCTCGTCAGGTGTCTCGATATGATTGACCTTGATGTCGATGACTCCAACACCGAGGGCGATTTTTTTGTCGATCTGTTTGAGCGCGTCGAGATCGGCCTTCGGACGATGGGCGAGCTCGAGGACCAAGTGGTCGGTGTGCAGCGCATTCAGGAACGCGAGCAGCTTCTTCCAGTTGCCCTTCTGGATGGTCTGTCCGCCGTAATTACCGAAGCAGAAATGCACGGCGCGTTCCGTCCCCTTGTCGATTGCGTCGAGCACCAGATTCATGGCGGTGGCCGCGAGGGGAGCGTCCGCAGGATTGCCGGGAATGTTCGCTTCGTCGACCTGGATGCAGGTGGCCGGCAGGCCTGGCATCTGAGCTGCCAGGACCTCGCCCAGCGCCATGGTCAGAGCTTCGAAATTACCATAGTGATGGTCGAGCAAGGTGCGGGCCAGCATGTACGGGCTGGTCACGGTAAACTTGAAGGGCCCTTGGGCCACCGCCGCAGCGCGTTGACAATCGGCGAGCAGATTCAGCGAACCCTCGCCGAGCTCATCGATCGCGACGCCGGCGGGCTTGCGACGAAACCCCATCGGGTGGTGGCGCGAAAACTCATCCGTGACCGAGCGACCGACCACCGACGAGATGCCGGCCATCGGACGGATGAAGTACTCGATCATCCCGTTCGTGTCCGGGTGGTTGACATCGAACCGGTAGAGCTCGCCGTCCGTCGGGAGGTCGATCCCAGCTTGGCGCTGGATGTCAAAGACGACGCGCGTGGCGTCAATGACCGCTTGCTCGCTGGGGAGGGCGGCGAGCCAATCGGGGATCGGGTACGAACCGACCGTCGTGGTGAGAATGCGGGGCTTGGAAGCGTTGGTAGCCATGGAGAGAGGAAACAGTCGTCGCACATATCGGAATGATTCAGAACCGTCGTCGCCGTGAACTTTCCCATGCGATCAGCGGAGGGCGAGCTGGAAGTTTAGCCGGAGGACCTGTCCGCGGACGGGAGCTTGACCTTCGGCCCCGATATCGCCGACTAATGGCAGTCAAAGCATGCCGGATCTCCTGTCATCAGATTCCTTCGCCTCATTCCCAGAGTACCCGTTCGAGGACTTCGCGAAGGACTTCGATGCGATCAGCTCGAAGATCGATGAGATACAGGATTGTGATCATGCGGGGGCAATGTTGGTGCTGCGGAGCTATTTTCAGAAAGCCTACGCTGATCCGGCGCAGCGGACGCGGCGAGGGGCAGCCGCGGGGATGTGTTTTTCCTTCATTTCCAATCACATTGAGGACCGGGCCTTCAAGCGATTCGTCGTTCAGGGCGTGCGGGGAAGTCTCTATTCGGAGCACTTCTTTCGTGCGATTTATGAAGTCGTCGGTGGATTCTCGCTCGACCCGACCCGACCGCAGCCCTCCGTGGAGGCGGTGCGCCGGTGTGCGGTGCTCCATGAACCACGGGAGCGATTCTCCTTGAAACGACTTTTTGGCTCACCGCGCGACCGATAAGCTCCCAGGCTCGTTCGGCGAGGAGACTGACTGGAACTCTACCCAACCAGCGGACAAGAGTTGGATTTTCGAATCGTCTCGTTGTTAGTCCAAGGAAGAAGACCAGCGATCCGGCCCGTTCGCTGGGGTGCGGCGGGCTAAACGG
>Ga0154020_10009544_pt1 | contig 11164 bp, 10 predicted proteins | sample Klosneuvirus_201_FD_109709 | JGI IMG/M metagenome (GOLD analysis project Ga0154020, IMG submission 109709) | Active sludge microbial communities from wastewater, Klosterneuburg, Austria - Klosneuvirus_20160825_MG | ecosystem: Engineered > WWTP > Aerobic digester > Activated sludge | place...
ACGGTGATGAGACCGCCGCCGATGGGGATGGTTTTGACCAACTTGACGTTGGCCGCTTTGACCATGGCATCACTGGCTTCCACGCTGCCGATATAGCCTTTGGTTTCGATCATTCCTATTGCTTCACTCATTTTTTTCTCCTGTTTGGGTGTTAATTGACGGTTACAAAATTCAAACCACGAATGGACACTAATGACAATGAACACGAATCAAAAACTGTTTGACGCGAATTGCGCGAATTTTCGCTAATGGGAATTAAATTCGTGATAATTAGCGCAATTCGCGTCAGCCCCTTCCCACATTCGTGTCTATTCGTGTTCATTCGTGGTTACTTCAAAAGTTCCACCGACGTGTCGGGTTCGAGGTTGCAAGCGTTGCCTTCATCGGTGTCAATGTGGACCTCCAGTTTGAAACTCTTGTCCACGCGGGCCAGCATCTTGTCGAGTGTGATGCCGCAATCGCCGCCGATCTTGAGTTTCATCATATCGCCGTGCTTCACGCCATAGAAGTCGGCATCGGTCGGGCTCAAATGCGCGTGACGCAACGCGCGGATCACACCATCGGGCATTTCAAAAAAGCCATTCGGGCCCATGAGCATCGCGCCGGGCGTGCCTTGAATGTTGCCAGACGCACGCAACGGAATGTTGAAGCCAAGCGCTATCGAATCGGTGTAAGCGAGCTCGACCTGGTTGAGACTCCGGCACGGACCGAGGATGCGCAGGTTGGAAATCACACGACTGCGCGGGCCGATGAGTGTCACGGTTTCCTTCGCCGCAAACTGCCCTTCCTGATAAAGCCACTTGTGAACGGTAAGTTGATGGCCTTTGCCAAAGAGCGCTTCGACCGCTTCCGGCGTGAGATGGCAATGACGGGCGCTGATGTTAACGACCAAGGGATTTGGCGCAGACGCAGCACGCGGTAACGGCTTGCCGAGTCGCGAATACACCGCCTGCCGAACCATGTGTTCGACGACGGCGCGGTGTGGGACTGGTGCAACAATGGCCATAACTAGTGGTAGTCTCGCGATATTCATACCAGAGTCAACAAATATCTTGCAATATCTTCCAATATCTAGCACTATTCTGACCGAATGACGTCAGAAGAGCGCAAACACCGGTTGGAAACCTATCTCCAACAAGTTGAATTTGCGTCGCTTGAAGACTTGGCCAAGCACGTCGGCTCGTCCGTGTCCACCGTGCGACGCGATCTTACGATGCTGGAAGCCGCAGGAAACTTGAAGCGCACCCACGGCGGAGCTCGTATTATTGCCCCAAAGTCTGACGAATTCGCCTTCTCCGCGCGAGACACTCATCAACTGGATGCCAAGGAAGCCATCGGTCGCGCGTGCGCCGAACTCATCCGCCCGAACCAGAGCGTCATCATTGACGCGGGCACGACGACCTTTCACGTCGCAAAGTTTCTCGAAGACAAGTCGCCGCAGATCGTGACCAATTCCCTGCCCGTCGCGAATCTCTATTCATCCGCGGGCAAGGTGGAACTTGTCCTGAGCGGCGGCGTGATCTATCCGCGCCTCGGCGTGCTCGTCGGCCCGCTCGCGGTCGAAGCGTTCTCAAAAATCCACGCTGACGTCGCCGTGATGAGTTCCGGCGGCATCACGATGGAAGGCATCACCAATTCGCACGGCCTGCTCATTGACATCCAACTCGCCATGATGCGCGCGGCGGCCAAAGTCATCTTCTGCCTCGACCACACCAAGTTTGGTCGTCGCTCCGTCTCGCAACTCTGCGATCTCTCGAAAGTCCACACCATCGTCACAGACAGCCAGTCGCCGGCAGAATTGATTGACCAGCTTCGGGCGAGGAATATAGAAGTCATTGTTGCCTCCTGATCAGAGGCGTGGACTTGCATGGCAAGCCTTCCGGATTACTTCGCATGCCGGTTCGCCGGGTTTCCTGTTTCCGAAGTCCGGTTCTTCAGTTCTCCCCTGCACCACCGGATGGCCCAACGCCGCGATCGATAATGATGATGAGAGGCAGGAACAGTGCGATCACGATGCTGCCAACCACCAGTGCCAGAAACACAATCATGATTGGCTCCAATAACGATGTCATGGCACTTACGGAGTTGTCCACCTCCTCGTCGCAATTGTCGGCGATTTTCATCAGCATGTCCGGCAACGCGCCAGCCTGTTCGCCGATGTCCACCATGCCCACAACCATCGGAGGGAACACTTTCGACCCACGCAGCGTCCCGGAAATCGCTTCGCCTTCCTTGACACTGTCATGGAGCTTCGAGATCACATTCCCCACGACGACGTTGCCTGCCGTCTCACGAACGATGTCTAATGCCTGCAAAATTGGGACGCCGCTCCCAAGCAACGTGCCGAGAGTTCGAGCAAATCTCGAAATGGACGCTTTTCGAAACACCGTGCCCAGCACCGGCATGGTGAGTTTGAACTGATCGAACATCCACCGGTCTGTCCTGGTTCGAATGAATGTCAAAAGTCCGACCACGAACGAGGCGAGCACAATCACCACCCAAATCGCGTTGTGCCGCACCAAATCACTTGCTCGCAACACCAGCATCGTGAACGCCGGCATCACCGCGCCTTCGAGCAGTCCGTCAAAGACCTGTTTGAAGCGCGGCACCACGAACAGCATCATCACGGCAAGGATGGCAGCCGCCACGAACATCACCGCCACGGGATAAAACATCGCGGCCTTGATTTTGCCTTTGATCCTCTGCGCCTTCTCCAAAAACTCGGCGAGCCGTTTCAAAGTGATCTCGAGAGCACCACCGATTTCGCCCGCCTTGACCATGTTAATATAGAGCGCGTTGAAGAATCGCGGGTGCGCCGCAATCGCCTCGGACAACGTCGAGCCGGCTTCAATCCTTTCACTCACCTCGCCAATGACGCGATTGAGCGTGCGATTCCGCTCCTGTTGTTGCAATACCCGCAAGCCGCGCAACAACGGCATGCCCGCCTCGATCAACGTCGCGATCTGCCGAGTAAACGCCACCACGGCCGCGGGCTTCACGCGCCCGCGCAACAGCGGCAAAGAGGATGCGAGACTTCCGAAACGGGCGCGCGTCCCCACACGCGCACCCGTTGCCGGCGGCTTGCGCCGTTTCTCGGCGAGTTTGGTCGGGAAAAGCCCCATCTCCTTGATTCGCCGAAGCGCTTCGCTCTGACTCGACACGTCGAGGGTGCCCTCGATGTGTAACCCTGCTGCGTTGACGGCCTGATAGGCGTAACTGTTCATAGGCTTCTGTCATATTCGACAGGGCCGGAGAAGAAAGCTCACGTGGCGAGCAGGGGAAACCTTGCCCATACTCAGGGGACGAACACCAGAACTCAAGAATCAGACTGGAACATCAGGCTAAATGCCCGGTTGCGCGATTCCAGGAGCGCGCACCACCGTGGGAAAGAAATCACTGCTCAACGCTGTACGCGTGCACCCCCACCGTGCATCAGCTTCTCGACCTCGCTCAAGTCTGCCATCGAAGTATCGCCGGGCGTCGTCATCGCAAGCGCCCCATGTGCGGCGCCGTAGTCCACAGCTTTTTGTGCATCCCCGGTCATCAGCAACCCGTAGATGAATCCGCTGGCAAAACTGTCGCCGCCTCCAACGCGGTCCAAGATTTCCAAATCTGGATACTTGCGACTTTCGTGGAAGACTCCCCCAATCCAGGCAATCGCAGCCCAGTCATTGATAGTCGACGTCTTCACGGCACGCAGTGTTGTGGCGGTGGCCTTGAAGTTCGGAAATGATTTCACCGCGGTCTGAATCATTTTCTTGAACGCGGTCACGTCAATATGCAGGAAATTTTCGTCCACAGCTTCGACATGGAAACCGAGGCACGCGGTGAAATCCTCCTCGTTGCCGATCATGACATCCACATACCTGGCAATCTCCTTGTTCACTTCCTGGGCGCGCTTCTGTCCCCCGATGGATTTCCAGAGCGATGGACGATAATTCAAGTCATAGCTGACGATCGTTCCATGTCTTTTGGCAGCTTTGACGGCCTCGATGACGAGCGGCGGCGTGGTGTCGCTCAAGGCAGCGAAGATGCCGCCCGTGTGCAGCCAGCGCACTCCGACCTTGCCGAAGATGTGATCCCAATCAAAATCGCCAGGCTTGAGTTGGGACGCCGCAGTAAGTCCGCGGTCTGACACACCGACCGCCCCGCGCACGCCGAACCCCCGTTCGGTGAAATTGAGTCCATTGCGCGTCACGCGCCCGACGCCATCAAATGGCATCCATTTGATGAACTCCGCGCTGACACCGCCCTGCAATATGAAATCTTCCAGCAACCGACCCACATCATTGTCCGCAAACGCCGTGGCTACGGCAGTACGCAAGCCGAAGCACCGGCGCAATCCGCGCGCAACATTGTACTCTCCGCCGCCTTCCCAGACGCGAAAATCGCGCGTGTTGCGAATGCGCCCCTCACCCGGGTCCAGTCGGAGCATGATTTCGCCAAGCGCGAGCAAGTCGTATTTGCAGGATTCGGCAGGTTTGACAGTCAATGCGCCCATAAATTACGGAGTGAGTTTTCCAAAACGAGTTTTAGAACAAGGAATGCAAAAATATTCCGGGTTGAACTCATTTTAATTCACGTTCAACCATAAACAATTTTCCCGAGCACGACTGCACGTTTTGCACCTGTGGCGGAGGGAACATTACCAGGACGCCGCGCCAAAGTCTGGTGCGCAAGGATCGCAAACGCCAGAGCCTCCTTGGCCGAACTGTCCACGCCGAAGTCTTCGTGCGTGACGAGTGTGCCCGCGTTGATGCGCCCGTGCAGCATCCTTGTCAATGTTGGGTTTCTCACGCCACCGCCTCCAAGAACGATTTGCAATCGTTTGAGTTCGTGATCTCCCAGTTTTGGAAGGATGAATCGTCTGTAAGCATCCGCAATGGTCGCCGCCGTGAAATCCGTCGCCGTTGCCACAAGGTCGGCATCCGATAATTTGAGTTTCCGGGCACGACTTAGCAACCATCGCACAAACGTCTCGCCGAATTCCTCACGGCCCGTGGTCTTGGGCGGACGCCGTTTGATAAACGGATGTTTCAAACACTCGGCAAGCAGTCTTTTTGAAACATTCCCTTGTGCGGCCATCTTCCCATCCCGATCAAATGACTGTCGTCCACGCGTGAGTTGCAAAACAACCGCATCCACGACCATGTTGGCAGGCCCGGTGTCGAATGCGATCACGTCGTTGAGTGTGGCGGATGCCGGAAGGAATGTCAGGTTGCCGATGCCACCGAGGTTTTGAACAATGCGCGGCCGCTTGGGGTGAGTGAACATGGCCCAATCCGCAAACGGCACAAGCGGCGCCCCCTGACCTCCCGCCGCCATGTCGCGAGTACGAAAGTCGGCAATTGTTGTGATCCCGGTGCGCTCCGCGATGACGCAAGGTTCGCCGATTTGCAGGGTGGACGGCATCACGGCCCCCGGAAGATGATGAAGAGTCTGTCCATGCGAACCGATAGCCGCGATGTCGCCCGGCTTCAACTTCGCCTTGCGAATGGCAGAAAGCGCGGCGCTGGCGAAATGTTCGCCAAGAATAAAGTTAAGTTCGCATATCTCCGCCACCGTTCCATGAAGCGCGGCGCTTAACACCCGTCGGCGCAGCTTCGGGGGGAATTCCTGGTAGGTGTGGGAAATAAGCCGGGCGCGCAAGCGCCGGTCTTCTCCAGAAATGCTTGCCACCACGGCATCAATTCCATCTGCGGAAGTGCCAGACATGAGGCCAACGAAACAACTGGCCGCGCGGGACGGTGATTGATTTCGTGCCATGACCAAACTTTAGTAAAAGCGCGTCCGGCAGACAAGGTTCGATGCACAGACCTTGTGGGTGTCCACAAGCCTTTGTATAAGGCTGCTCAACATTTCCCGTCTCAGGCGTTGACTTTCCAGCATGTTTGGATACTGTCTCGGCCTGATTTTGAAATAGAAGAGAATTATGCCGAATACGAAGTCTGCCGAACGCCGCATGCGCAACAGTGAACGCAAACGCCAGCACAACCGTGCCATTCATTCCCGCCTGCGCAAACACGAAAAAGGTCTCCGCGATGCCGTTAACGCCGGGAAGAAAGATGACGCCACCAAGTCTCTGCCCGATGTACTCTCGGCAATTGACAAGGCTGTCAAGTCCGGCGTCATCACCCGTGCATCTGCCAACCGGAAGAAGTCGCGGCTAACTCTTGCGGCCAATCGTGCCAAACAGGGGTAATGGAAAAAGCCTTTGACGAACGCAAGCAGGAGCGCATGGTTCCTGAGTTGGGAACTACTACTCTGCTATGGCAGGCCAGTGAGAAACTCCTTTATATCACCTGGTTTTCCGAAAAATCTAGGCAAAGTTATGGACGATAAATTCTGGAGTATTTTTGCAATGCCGATCGGTGTGGTCATGTGCTTTGGACCGGCGATGCTTGTCTGGTGGCTGTTCGACAGCAAGAAGACACCCGAGAACGACAAGGACAACGAACACCGTTAATTCCCGTGAGATTTCACAAGCGCGAGTCAAACTCGCGCTTTTTTGTTTTCGAGGTTGCAATCCATTCCTGCCTTCGCTATGAAAAACTTATGAGCAATCCCTCCATACCTCAAAAATCCCCATTCGTTCTGGATTCACAGCAAGGCACCCATTGGTGGTGCTCCTGTGGCCAGTCAAAAAATCAACCCTTTTGCGACGGCTCGCACAAGGGATCTGGATTTTCACCAGTCAAGGTGGATCTTCCCGCGGCGAAGAAGATTGCCTGGTGCGGTTGCAAGCACACAAAAAACGGGGCGTTTTGCGACGGCTCGCACACCAAGTTGTAGGCGGTTTTTTTGAGGCGTGAAACAATGCCAGGTAGATGCGTCCCGCACATCCTTCACCTCGCATCGTTTCCGAAAACTCAGTCGCGCCGCTTGAAGAGCTCGCTGGAGTCCGCAAGGTTCATTACCGACAGATCCAGACCTGCGTCAGGGTTGCGTTCGCCGGCGATCTTTAGTTGTGCGCCAATTTGTTTGCGAACGTCCAGGGCATTATATTTCACCACTCCGACGCCCACCTTGGCCTGGAAGATCACGACGAGAATGCAATGCTCATCGATGTTGATCGCAAACATGCTAAATTTCTCACCCTGCTGATAGACGCTGTCAAAATTCGATTCGTGAACAAGGTTGGCAATGGTCTGGTTGGCCAGAAATGCGCCGGAGGCCAGCGCGCCGATGGTGGTCAGATCAAATGAACGCGAGTCGCCCTCCGACGTGATGACGAATCCCCCCTTGTCAATGATGATGGCGGTGGACGCATCACTCTTTTCGAGAAAATCGTTCAAGTGGGAATCCAGCTGCTGGATGTCCTCTTCGAGCAGTTGAGGGAGGGTTCCCATATTAGGCGTATTGAGGTGCCCGTTGATTGATGAACTTGTTGAGCAGCATCCGCGTGATCATGTTCAAGGTCTCGAATACTCCCTCACACTTGTGCGCCGCACCTGTAAACGAGGGCATCTGCACTTCGCGGTTGTTGAGGAGAAATTCCATGTACTCCACGGGTGCCACGTTGGGAAGATCGCGCTTGTTGTATTGGATCACATGGGGAATGTCATCCAGGTTAAGCTTGAGCGCTTTCAAATTGTCCTGGAGATTCTGGAAGCTCTCGACGTTTTCCGTCATCTTCTCATATTGGGAATCCGCCACAAATACAATGCCATCCACGCCACGCAGAACCAGCTGTCGTGTGGTGTTGTAAATGACTTGGCCGGGAACGGTGTAAAGCTGAAACTTTGTTTTGAATCCCTTGATGGACATAGCCTCGATGGGCAGGAAGTCAAAAAAGAGCGTGCGGTCGGAACTGGTGGCAAGCGACACAAGCTTGCCCTTGTTGCCCGCGGCCGTCTGCACGTGATCGTGAACTTGCACCAGGTTCGTTGTCTTGCCGCACATTGCCGGACCGTAATAGACGACCTTGACCTGCAGTTCCTTGGTGGCTTGATTGATGATTGCCATAGAGTTTGTTACTTGTGTTTACGGTCGAGTTCACCTGCCAGGCTGGCAAGCTGCGCGGAGGGCATGGGTTTGTTCGGACGACCGAAGGCCGCGAAGAAAATGGCATTTACGCGAAAGATCTTCCACGGCACGTTGCCAACAGTGAAGTTTAGATTGTTCAGTTCCCCCATGCGAAGCTCCTTCGTGCAAGCGGTCATCTTGGCGAACAGTTGCGGGAGAAAGGCGGCGAGGGTATCGCCGTTCAAATCCGACGGAATCCGGCTGGCAACCATTAACCCATCCGGCAGCGCGATCAACGCGCCGGCGATCCCATCGAGTCCGGCAGCACGTGAAACGATTTCATTTGGAGTCGCGTAGCGCGTGACAAATTCGGTGCCCGTGGGTCCAGTCCGGGCAATTTCCGCCATATGAAGCCGCGTCGTATCCGAGTCGGTGTTGACGGACTTCTCAAAATAGTTCGTGTCCGTCGTCCGATGTGCTGAAACACTCGTTGGATTTGCCGCCGCAACCGGAAGCCCGACAGGAATGGCAGGCGTGACGACTGGTGGGTGAGTTGGAGCGACCACGGCGACGGCGGAAGACTGTGCCGGAGAACCGAAGAACACATCTGGAATCTCGTCAGCAGTTGTTGTGACCTGTTGACTAAATTTGCCGGCGCGTTGACGGGACACGAACAGGGGTGCGAGCACCCGGAGGGGCAACTCAACCTCCACTGCGTCATGACCCGAAACCATCGGAGCCGTGGCAGGACGAATCCATGACCGGACAAGCTTCCAGGGAAACGCCACGCGACCGCGTTTAAGAGACGTTTCGATCGGACCTACCGGCAATGCCAGCTTTGCCTCGACTAGATTCTGCTGCAGGATTTCCTGGCGCAACGCCTCCGGCCACCCTTCAATCAGAGCCTTCAAGCCGACGGGAATGAACAACTCATCGGCAACACTCGCCGCAACCGACTGCGGCGCAACCTTGGCAGCAGCCGCCTGGGCCGGTTTCGGATAGGCCTGTGTGGTTGCGGCCGGCGAAGGCGAAGCATTGGTAAACAATGACGGGATCGAATCAAGATCATCTGATATAGCAAACGGATTTACCCGTGCGGCGGCGGGTCTTGGTGTGGCCACGGGCTTTGCCGGTGCAGCCACACAGGGAGCAGCGGAAGGAGCGGCGGGGGAGAAGCCGCGCCCCGACGTTGTCGGCGAAGGCGCGGCTTTGCGCGGTGCAGCGGGTGTCACCGGCTTCGCGTTCCCCACCGAAATGGCTGAGAGGTTCTTTCCTTCGAAAGGACTGACGATTTCATCCGGAATCTCGACCGCGACGCGCTGAGCTGGACGCCGCATGAGCAACGTGGGATTGATCCGGGAAAGAATGTCGTTAAGTGGCAGAGTCACAGGAACCATGTCGCCTTCGATTCCCTTAGAAAAAGCCTGTGGGACGGCGGCCCGAATCTCGGAGAACGGAATCTTCACCACGCCGCTTGAAAGTTGAGAAAGGATTTTTTCAAACGGTATTGTGACTGCCAATTCACCAGCCTCCTTGATTCGAATCTGATTGCGGAGTTCCGCCGGTAACGCCGAAAGAACAGATTGCAACGGTAACGTAACACCGTTCCCTTGTGCGGGAGACGCATTCGCCGAGGGCTGTGCCTGGGAGCTGCTCACGCCATTGGTGGAAGAAACCAGTTTTGCCACGGGAACCTGCGCTCTGGGAGGAGCGACGGGCGTGGCTCCAACGACACGGACACCGTCGTCTGCAGAAACGGCGGCAGCGTCGGATTTCCGGAAGATGTTTTTAAAGAAACCGAAGAGACTCTTTTTCTCTCTTTGGACTGTTGCGCTCATAGTTTTCGGTGGTTCAGGCGTGGCCCGACGGTGGTATCTCTTCCATCGGGGAACGACTCGCGTCGCGGGGGAACCAGAGTTCCCGCTTGTCGCGCTGTTTCGTCTCAATTTCGACTTCATTCCGTTGACGGTGAACCGGACTTGCAGAATTTATGCCAGCAGATGGGCGTTTTGCGCTTTGAACGGAGCAAGATGCCAACAGCGCGACCAAACGAGGCAAGTTGACTGCGCGCCGTGCATAGCCTCGTTTAAGGGACGCGGCTTCCCCAAAAGTGATGCACCTTCGAACGGCAGCCATGCGCCTGTCCTAACGGTGGACTCGTTGTCCACGAGACTGCCCCGCGTTGGCCGTCCAAGTCACCCAGACTGGGTTACGCAGATTCATCTCCCAACAGTTTCTAGGTGTAATCACGATCATGGGATTGCACACCGAAATCTCGTCGGGACGGAATACCAATTGCTTTCCAGACCTGAAATGGCCGCGGATTTCCGGCTCGAACCTTGCCGCACGTTTTCCGGCCTGCAACATTTTGATGACCGATATACGACATAAAGTCCTGCTGGTGGATGATGATTCGGATTTGCTCGAGATTTACCGCGAAACCTTCGCGCTGCTTCCGAGCCGGCCTGAAATCCACATTGCCAATTCCGGCGCACGCGCCATTGCAATGCTGGAAAGCGTCGAATATCGCGTGTTGGTTTCCGACCTCAACATGCCCAAGATGGATGGACTCCAGCTCCTCTCCATTGTCCGCAGGAAGCATCCGGATCTCCGCACGGTGGTGCTGACCGCGGTATCGGATGAACAATTTCGTTCGCGAGTTTACGCACTCGGGGTCGATCTTTACTGGCACAAACCGGGAAGCGAACACGAGATGAAGATGTTCCTGCACTGTCTGGAATCCCTTCTCGGTCGCGAGAGCGACAAGGGTTTCCGCGGCGTGCAGAGCAAAAGCCTGGTGGACATCGTCCAGCTCGAATGCATTTCGCAAAGCTCTTCAGTCCTCCGAATCACCAACGGCCCGTTCAGTGGACGCATCTGGGTCAATTCCGGTGAGTTAATAGACGCGGAGACGGATCAATCGCTCGGCGAAGAGGCGTTCAAGATGATTCTTCGCTGGCGGAATGGCAGCTTCGAGTTTCTCCCGCCCGAATCCGGTCGCCCACGTACCATCTATAAATCCTACAATGCGCTCCTGCTCGAAACCGCGCAGGCATTGGACGAAATGCTGGGCGGCGGCGCCACGCCCGAACCTGGCAACAATGGCCAGGTCACTCTCGCCCCGAGTTCTGGACTGAACTCCCTCATTCAACTGGATGGCGTGGAATTCGCCCTCGCCTTTGCCGAAGACGCGAAACGG
>Ga0154020_10009545_pt1 | contig 11163 bp, 5 predicted proteins | sample Klosneuvirus_201_FD_109709 | JGI IMG/M metagenome (GOLD analysis project Ga0154020, IMG submission 109709) | Active sludge microbial communities from wastewater, Klosterneuburg, Austria - Klosneuvirus_20160825_MG | ecosystem: Engineered > WWTP > Aerobic digester > Activated sludge | place...
CGGCCCCGCAGCGAATTCCGCCAACTGGGAAACAATATCAGTCTCGCCAGAAACTCTGAATTCGTCTGCCATCTCGTTGAGATATGGTCTATATTGTTCTGGAAGTTTGTCTGCTAAGAGCGGCAACATTATTCCTGTGGCGATACCAACAAACGCTTTTCCGTTAGTTGATTCGAAAAACTTCAAGAGACTTGACTTGTGTTTGCCGCCGACTTTTTGAATCATTGTTTTAATGATTAGATCATTGATCAATGAAACTATTTTGTTTGCTGCTATTCGCTTCGCAACTTCCACAGCGTCAGACTTCACTGTTTGAACAAGTTTGTTTTCAGACTTAAACTCAGTTTTCATCTCGGCTATTAATTCAGTATCAAGTTTAATTGACATATCAGAAAATACATTTACTTTATTCGTTGTCATTGTAGCGTTTTGCGCTAACTCATATGGTATTACTTTTTGTGTTGTTGGCATTGTTTTAATAATATCCCAAAGTTTTGGATCTAAGACTTTGGAAGGATGTGGAATTTCGGTTTTTATTTCTCCGTTATCATTCAACTGAATACTGCTTAACATTTTGTTGATTTTCTCAACATTGTCTTTCAGCATTTGAATATCGGCAAGAGTTATTTCTTCTGCTTCTTTTCCCTCTTTTACTTGTTTCAACATTTCAGATTCAAGTTTTTTAACAACATTCTCAGAGATTTCTGCGATAAACTTATCAACTTGTTCTGTCGGCACAATTGGTTTCTTTTCAATCCCATTAACATTATTAAGAGAGTTAACTTTATCTGCAACCTCTTGAAACTTTTTCGCTGTGATTGACTCAACAACCTTTATTTCCAAGCGGCCATTAGTTGTTATATATTTAGCTCGTTTGTAAGTGTCATGTCTTGATTCAAAATCAGTATTAAGAGTGGCAACACGATCTGAGTCTTTAAACAGTGCATAAGTTGGAATTGATTTTTCATAAAAAACACCTGGTTCTGATGGATCTTTAAATATTAGGTACAAGATACTATCTGAGCCAACATATGAAAACCTTACTGGATGATCTTTACTAAGGGCTTCGTAGCCTACTTTTTGTTCTTGATCTTTTGTTAACGGTACAAAGGTTTGCTTTGCATCAAAACCATAGTTTTCTAACTGAGTATGCCGCACCCATTTTGGAAGGCCATTTTCCAATAAACAGAGTTGAGCTTTCCATTGAAACTGGTTAATACCAACATTATCTTCTAATGCATAAGTTGGCAGGTGAACAGAGCCGTCTGAATTAAAAGTAAGTTGAACAGGTCCAAAAAAATTTTTCTTTCTTGAATAAACCAAGTTTTCTTTTTCATCATAAATAAACTTGGCCGTTTTTTCTAGAGCTTCTTTATCTTTACTATTTAATCCCGCTGTTGAGACCATGCTAAGGTTCAACACATCCCCAGATGGAGTAATCTCAATTGAGTCTTTCAAATGCTTCTTTATATTTTCAAGAACTTTTTTATTAATTTTCTTAATAGAACCATCTGCGATTTTTATATCAACTGTTGTTGATTGTTTATTGAGCCTATATTTTTCATGTTCGGCCGCCGAAACACTGATACCGTTTAACCACCACTTACTTTCCTTAACCGCCCCAGAATTATCATAAACAACCTGAGCAGGACCGTCGTCAGAATGGTTTACTCCGTTTACTCTGGATTGTTCTTCCAAAAGATTTCCACTGTAATCATAACGGACTATTGATACTCCAAGCGCGGGATCGTTTTCATAATGTCCATTTTTATAATGGGCATATAAGTTCATATGCTTTTTCCACCCTGTGTTGCCAGCGGTAGCAGATGTTTGCGGTATCATTCGACCCTGAATTTCCCGCAAGAAATCAGATTCTTTTAGATATTTTCTTGTCATGTTTTTTATCTTTTCTATACCAGAACTCAAATATTAAAACACAAAAATCCAAAAGTCTATATAAACTCTTGGAGATTTAATATATCAGATTTTTTTGGCTATCAAGCCCCGTTTGCTTTACCATTTTTTGCTGATGAAAGCTCAACGACTTCCGCCTGGGCTTGTTCTGGTACTTTTGCCGCATCCACCGTTTCGGTTTCAATTCTAACAAATTCACTCACAGAATTCATTGAGTTGAATGAATCCATGATTCCACCCGCCAACAGTTTTATCATCGGTTCAACCACGCCGATTACTTCAAGCGTTGCTGTTGTTCCACCTTGAACTCTCATTTCTGTTGCAACGATATCAACATAAGCGTGATACTTCTCTGGTAAGTATTTTTGGACATATGGAAGAGCAACACCCGCAACCATCTGAATAGTCGCGACTCCCTTTTCCGTGGCAAAGAATTCTTCGAAAGCTTTCTTGGTTTGATTCTTGTTCTTGCCTTTTAGGTCTTGAGTCAAAGCTTTGACAAGCCCATCCTGAATTACTTTCGACATTCTCAACACAGCAACTCTTTTTGCTGTTTCTTGCGCATCTGAACGAATAACCTGAATTACCTTTTCCTGAATCGTATTTTTCGCCATGTTGTTTATTTCCTTTATTTTTGTGTCTACCGACGCAGATATAACCGAGGTTCCCACACTAACCACCGCAGCCGCAGCCGTCAACGGCGCAGTTTCTATTGTTTCTGGCGCGACCTCTACTTTTTCAGATATTTCATTAATCTCATTTGTGATAATATCAATAAACTTATTGAGATATTCTGGTTTTGTAATATTATGAGATCTGTGTATTTCACCGTCAAGATACAGCCCAACAAACGATTGGTCCAAAACTATTTCTAATTTCGGAGGTTTTATAAAATTATATTTACCGTTGTGTTTGTGATGTGATGTTACTTTGATGTTTTTTTCGAAAACTATTTTCAATAGTTTTGCCAACGGCATTAACATATTTGATTTTTCTCCAAAAAAGTAAAGGAGATAATCAGAGTCGGAAGTAATTGTTGTTTTTTTAACAAACTTGTAAAGGTCTAGTAAATGTTTTCCATGTTCAAACGAAGAAATATGTGCTTGAAATGCAGGTTTCCCATTGTGATCTGTTAACCACATAGTTTTTTCTTTAGGATCAAATATTAGACTATGTGGTTTCGTTTCTGAAAGAATTTCTTCAGTGGAAGAAACGACCTTAATCTCGTTGTTTTTTAATTGTTCATTAAAAACAGTTGGAATCCCAATTTTAAGATTAACAAGAGCCGATTCCAATTCAGAGAGATCCAATGTATTTATTGTACATTTAAAACGTTCGTTTCTATCTTGATCCAAAATAATAAGATTATTTGAGATTAAATAAAAAGAACTTGGATCTTTATAGATCTCATATTTTTCAAGCAGTTTGTTTACCTCTGGAAACATAGAACTTATAAATTTTTGTTCAAGATCTTTAGTGCTAATATTTGGTTCTAACTCTAGAATTTTAAGATACTCTGTGAGTACTTGTTCTCCAAATTTATTATCAACAAAGATCTGAAATATTCCTTTGTGTTCTTTGTTGCGGAGATATATTGATGAAGAGTCATATGTTGCTTTATTGGGCAATTGACCATTGACAGAAACAGAAATAAAATTTGGAGATGTTAACATTTCTGGAGTCAGAAAAGTGAATTTTTCTGGGGCTTCTTTACACAAGCCTTTCAAAAGTTTTATTTGTTTTGAAAATTCTTCCCTTGAAAAATTCTTACTACAACAGACAGGAATCGAAATCTTTGGTAGGGTTCCGATTTCCACATGCATTATTGACTCAGCATTGTTTATAAAACTAGGTTCAAACGAAATATGTTTCCTTTTTTTCTTTTCATTTTGAAATGAAATGTCATACAATTCTGATTTGAGAACCTCTATATGTTGAGAATGATCTGCAAGAATATACTCGTCAGAAGCTGAAAACTTCTTTGTAGTATTTTCAGATGATTTACTAAGAAGATAGTCAGCAAGAGCATTAATAATATTATAGGATACTTCTCTATATTCTCCTGGCTTGATTTGTTCAAATGTCATAAATTTTGGGATTTCTAGTTCGTGCAAGTTATTTCCAAGTGTATTTTCAAGAAGCTTTAGGTCAAGCTTGTCACTTAATAAAAGTTCTTGTGCTTTTTTCGAAAGCTTGCTCCAAGCTTTATCTGAAAAGCTTTTTTTCTTAAAAGCTTCTTTCTCTTGGTTTTTCTTTTCGTTCTGTTGTAAAGCTTTTTCGTGAAGCTCTATCTCAACTTTTGCCTTATATTTAATTGCATCAGTCTCGTGATGAAAAACATTCCCATCAATACTACATTTTATAAATTTTTTATTTTTAAGATCGTAAGTGATGTAATTTAATTTTCCTTCTTTTTTATTGCAGCTAGGACTAAGCCAATATCTATCATTTTTTTCATATTCTTTTGAATTAATAAACACAACAGTAATTTGTGAATCTATATCGTCTTCGATAGCTATGTATTTTTCTTTTTTTCGTTCGTAACTATACAAACGTGTGAAATCCCGCCATTTAACAATCTCTGCGTCCTTAAACTCTTCTGGAATCATCCTATACACAAGATCTGGAATGTTAATATTTTTTCCTTTTACTGGTTTAAGTTTTAACAATTCCTCAAGTTCTGTTTCATCGTGATTCCGACCGCTGCCATAAACACGCCGAGGTTTAATACAGGTTTCATTATCTCTACCTGCCTTATCAACCAAGGCAAGATGATCTTCTTCTACACTAAAATGGATGCTATTTTTGGTATACTTACTATGTTTTTTAAGATTGGTCCATTCCCAAATGTTTATATGATCCTTGATTTTATCAAGAGAAATATTGTCAACAATTTTATCATCTATTAGAACAGAAATGGTTTCGCTTGGTTTTGTCATTGAAGGCTTTCCTTTTGTATTAGAAGAGTAACTTTTCTGAGGTTTCTGGATTTACAACAAATAGTTTTGTACTTTTCTTAAAAAGACAAACACAAGATTTTCCTATTCTTGTATAGACTGCAACATTTGCTAATGCAACTTCTTCTGAAACGGATACGGTTTCAAGACTATATGTTTTCGTTGTATTATCAACCAAGAAAACATGATACAAGTCTTTTTCTGTTGCCGCGGTTAGTTTTGATTTTTCAATAAACTCAAAGAATTTTAGTGCCATTTATCTTAGCCGTTTCTTGTTCCATAGTTTGAATGAAGTCAAGAACTGGAGTCTTTGAAGTTTGAAGCTGGGGAGTAACTTCAACTCTTAGTTTCTCTTGGCCGTCTGTGAATAGATCAAGATTTGAGAACGCTTTAGACAAACTTTCTCCCAAAAGATCAACCAAACCCGAAGCAAGTTCAGTTTCCCCAGATACTCTCAGTTCCGCAGAAATAGAATCAATGACACCTTCGTATTTTGTTCCGAGAATTGGTTTGATTGTTGGAAGAATAGATCCCGCTGTTACCATCAAAACAGACTTACCTTCTTTTGAAGAAAGAAATTTGATTGTGGCTTCGATCATAGCATTATTCTTTTTATGCTTTTGTTTAAGGTTTTCAACAATTGTGTTGGAAATAATATTCATAACCTTACTAACCGCAATACGCTTTGAAACCTCAACAGCATCAGACATTACAGTCTCAAAAACTTTTGATGCAAGCGGTGCCGCGACTGCCGTTTTCGCGGCAACATCCACAAGCCCTTGTTTTTGTTTTTCCAAGAATGGTTTCATCTGTGTCTCAATTATATTGAAGAATTGATTAAGAAAATTTTCATCTTCTGATAACATGAGTTTATGATATGCTTTTGATTGCAAATCTGGTGTAACCAAGATATAAAAGTCACCAAACTCAAATATACCAACTTCAAATGGAGTAAATTTCATTGTTTTCATATCAATTAATTGTTTAACAGGAACTTCTGTCTCAGCAAGGTCTGCTTGAAAAGCTTCAAAAAACTCTATATCTTCTTTTGAAACCTTTAACATATTTGTCAAATCATACGTTGTTGTCAAATCAACGTTGAAAATATCAACACCAGTATGAAGAATAGCACGTTGCAACTCTGCACAATAAACCAAAGTCCCAGGGTTATAGTTACTAAGTTTAAGAGATGCATCCGTAAGCTCTTGTGCAAACTCTTTTATGTTTTTAGTTACCATCTTGTCAATTAAACCATATTTCAGTATTTCATAATAAACATCTTTTCTCATTCCATTACTCATGTAATTGCCACTAATTTCCGCATCAGTGTTCTTAATATAGTCTTCGAATTCAACCCGATTATTTGGATCAAGCATGTATTCATATACTTGATTTTCGTCAAAACCTTTATGGTCAATGGCAACATATCTTGGCTTCAAGGTGGTTTTATAAAAACTACTGTATCTAACTCTGTTTGCAACGGTTGGACTGAAAGCTTTCCAATCCGTTTTAGAAAGGCTCCCAGTCATTAATTTAATATCTTTTACTTTTATCCTTGTGATAGAAATAAAACCTTCTACTGTTCCTTTTGCCTCAACATCTCGATAAATAATAAAATCTTCATCTGGTCCATATTTGTCCATGAGTTTTTTACTAAGTTCTTCTCGCTCTTCCTCAGATCCAATATCTCTACTGAAAACAACTGTTTCTCTCTCTGATGGTGTTAGGTATTCATACCAAACCCAGGCTTTAATCTTTCCTTTGTTTCCAAGTATATCAGTAATCTCAATATCTTCATTTTGAGTTTTTTTCCATGTTTCTTTTGTTTGTTCAAACCCATTAGCAACATAAACCTGTTTGTGATTAAAAATACTTTGGTGCAATGCATTAGAACTTAAACCATCTGAAAATGCCGCGCAGGCACTAATGTCTCTGTCTTTATCAAGAAGAATTCTTGTGTATTGATATTCTCTTGAATATTTTGTTCTCGGATCAAGCTTTGAGCTTTCAGTAATATCATCTGCAATAAAGATTTTATTTGCATTCCAAAATGGAACATGCTTTTTAATAAAGTCTATTGAGAGATCTATTTCTTTACCTTTGAGAGTCTTAAACTTATAGTTCATTTTTTTATTTCTTTCAGTTGTTTGCTGCCACTGCGCGCATTCCTATGTTACTAACCGCATAATCACTAACATCTTCTTGGTTGAAAGATGACGATTCGGTCGCTTCCGATACAATCCTCACCAAAGATTCCATCGAATTTGATTCTGTTGACAACCCAGAAGAAAACATCCCAGCAAGTTTTTCAACAAGTTCAGATGCTATCTCTGTTTCACTAGAAACTCTAAGCTCTTCTGAGAGTTCCTCTAGAGCAGAAGAGTATTTTGATTCAAATTTATTGTTGAAAGATTTTAACACGAAACTTGCCGATACTCCAACCACTGCTTTTCCATATACGGAGTTAAAAAACTTTTCAACATCTGTTTTAGAAAGCTTCTTTGTTTTGTGCAACAAAGAAGTCATTAGCTTTTGGACCAAGGTAATAATCTTTTCAGCCGCAATCCTTTTTGCGACAATCTCCGCATCAGACCTTATTACCTCTGTGAGTTTACCAATATTAACATTCAAAGGTTTTGTAGTTGCACCTAAAAGTGCGAATATATTTGCCGAAGCCTCTTCTATTTCTGAAAAATCACCATAATCATCAATATCAAAATCACTGATAATGTTTTCCGTCTCATCTTGATTCCAATAAAAGTTATTAAACAAAATTTCTTCATTGGAAACGAAAATATATCCTATGTCTTCGACACGCGAAAACTTTTCATTCCATTCAATTTTATTTGTGATGACATTATCTTTAAAATCATCTGGGATTAGTTTCATAATACATTTTGCGATTCCTGTTTTTGTATCATATTGTTCTTTGTACGACACAAGAAACTTTCTCATTTTTTCAGCGAGGATTTCTTTGTTGTAAAGTTCTTGCGCGGTACACTCGAAAAGTTTCTCACAAGCTTCTGGGTTATAAAAACTTATAGTGTTTGTGTATGTATCAAAAACAAATTGAGAAAAGATATCTTCCATTTTATTGAATTCTGAGTGTATTAGAGTTTTTTCTATACCAAGATCAAAACACATATTGAGAAAGGTAGATGGCATAGTCGTTTCAATATCTTCGTCATATTCACAATATTCTGCTGCATGCTCCATTTTTTCTAGGACTTCATTAATTTTCTGTTTATAAGATTCATGGTCATGAAAAATCCAATCGGTTTCAACTGCGTTTTCTGGTGGTGCCAAAACGTCTCCAAAAGGAGATTTGAATTGAAATTCGTCGATCCATTCATACCCAAACATCATATATTGATCTATTTTTTCAAGAATATGAAGATTTCTTATTTCACAATACGCATCTGATCTTTTGTTTGTGGCATTAAGAACAGCCTCGGCAAAACTCTTTTCAAAATTTACTATATTGCCGAAATATACTCTAGTACGCCCACCAGAATGGGTTGAAATCGCAGCACAATTTCTATTTGGAGAAAAAGTAATGGAAAAAGGCTGATTTATGTATTTTGAGTATTCTGCAACGTCTTTTGCACAAAACTGATGTAGTCTAGTCCGAAGTTTTATGGGAATTGTGTCTTTGTCTCCTTTTCTAAAGAGCCAATCTCCAAAAAGAGTTTCAAGTTTGGTTTCAACAACCCCAAGTTCCTTAAGGAACTGTGCTTCATCAATATATTTTGGGATAGGAATTTCAACATTTGGCTTTTCTCCATGACCACAATATACAATAAGTTTATTTTCTTCCTTGTTATAAAAAATGTGGAAAGGAAGTTTTAAACTATTTTCAACCAAATCATCCCAAAAATAATAAAATTTATCCTTCACTCTAGAAAGAGAGTCATTAACAAGAGAATTGATCTTTTCCTTGTTTTTACAATCATCAGTTGTTAGGGAATCCATTCCAAATTTAGATTGTAAAAAGTCAATGTAAAAACTTTTATTTTCATTAAGTTTAAAACTTGAATAGTGAAAGCCTTTATAAATGATTGATTTCTCTTTTGAAGTTGATTTGTCAATAACAAATAGAGATTGTTCAGTATACCTGCAAAGCAAACCTCTTCCAAGCATAGATGAAAAACCAGTGTAAATATTAAAGGTTTCATCATCTTCACCAAAGGTATTTACAATACAATAATCCTTATCTTTGTTAAGACCACTGTTTTTTTCAAGTTTTGCATTTTCGATATAATCGTTTTCCGCGAAAACTAAGTCAAGACCTTGATTATTATACATATTAATAATAAAATTTACGTGCTTTGATACAACTCTAGAGTTGCCAAGACAATCATATACCGTAACATCTCCTTTTTGATCATTTTTTGCAGGGATTAAAGCCTTATCTGCGTCTAAACGCGGCAAAAAAGACTCGCTATCTTTTACAGTTGAAAAGATAAAATCTTTTCCAAGAAATTCTTCGATTCTATGAATTGCCCAAACTGGAACTGTTTTCATAATATCTGAAAGACGATGCCCTTTAAAATAAATCTTGTCGGAGTCTGTATTCAGCAACGTTTGCTTTTCCATTTAGTTTCTTTCTAGATTAGAGAGTCGCGATCTTTTTCCAAGTTTCCATTTTGGAAATAATATTTTGAACTCCAACGGGGTTTGTAGAATGAACAGAATATCCTGGGATATCTCCCTTGATTCTTTCATCAAGGGAGGCATTCACCATCCATGTGATGAATTTGATTGAGGTGTCCATCGTTCCATCCTCTGTTTCACCGAGATCATGGTCAAAAGCAATATGAATTGGCATATAACCTTTGTTTGTTACCAACTTGATTGCTTCAGTTGAAGTTCGGCAAACTTTCCACCCCTCCGCTTCGTTCCCCGTGAAAACATCGGTGGTTTCTCTCAAGTCATCAAGAAAAATCTTGTAAGGCTCTTGGGAAGAAGTTTGCTGTTTTTTGTTTTTGCCTTTGTTCTTCGCCATGATTCGCATCTTTCCGTTGTGGCCGTCGTTACCCCATATAACCACGCTACGCGCTCGCGCAAGGGTCGAGCTTATCGGGTCGGTTGTCTTTTGTTATACTACGGAAAGAATCGCCTTTTGGGCCGTTTCTGTGGCGTTAAGCATATCAGATTCATTATTGTCTGAAGATTCTTTTGTTTCTTCAATAGCTACTCTAACAAGGTCTTTTGTTGTTGTTAGTTGGTTAAACATTACTTCCGAGGCATTCAAAATATGTGTTGAAAGTTCATCAATGATCAAAACTTCACTTGAAACCCTGAGTTCATCACTAATTTCATCAATCACTTTTGAATATTTTCCTTCAAACCTGGAGGCGAGACTTTTAAGCAAAACACCAGCAACAGCACCAGTAACGGCATTTCCATAATTTGAATTTAAAAACTTAGCTATCGTAGATTCTGTATTTCCTTTTTGTTTCAGAAGTTTCGTTATAAGAGTTTTTGCTGTTGAAACGATTTGTTGAGCTGCAATTCGAGTGGCAACAATCTTCGCATCAGATTTAATTGTATCTGCGAGATTAGAGTTCGGAACAGTATTGTTGGAAGTAAGCTCTCTTACCTTGATTTTCCACTCTTTCTCCGAAAGAAATACCCCATCTATTGCCCAGCGGGCTGCACCTTCAGGATATTCAACCGCAGGACCATCTGTTCTATGAATCTTTCCTTCGAACCACCACTCTTTCTTTCCATCCGCAAATTCAACTGCTGGACCATCTTCTCTGTGAAGTTTGCCATCTTCATACCAATATTTGGTTCCGTTTGCATGTTCAACCGCAGGGCCGTCTTCTCGGTGAAGTTTTCCTTCTTTAAGCCATTGTTTCAATCCATCTGAAAATTCAACAATCCCAGTATAATTTTCCAACAATTTTTTATTACCTTCTAGTTTCAAAACTTCCAGCTTTGGCTCCTTGAGTTTCTCGACTTTTTCTTTCCAGTTTTCTTCAGAATATTCTTTTCCTTCAAGATACCATTCTTTATATCCATTAACATGTTCAACTGCTGGCCCATCTTCTCGATGGAGATTTCCTTCTTTATACCAACATTTTTCTCCATCTGAATATTCAATTGCAGGACCATCAAGTCGATGACGTTTACCATTTTTAAACCATTCTTTCGTTCCACTCGGATATTCAATCGCTGGCCCATCTTCTCGATGGAGATTTCCTTCTTTATACCAACGTTTTTCTCCATCTGAATATTCAATTGCAGGACCATCAAGTCGATGGTATTTTCCATCTTTATACCAACG
>Ga0154020_10009546_pt1 | contig 11161 bp, 11 predicted proteins | sample Klosneuvirus_201_FD_109709 | JGI IMG/M metagenome (GOLD analysis project Ga0154020, IMG submission 109709) | Active sludge microbial communities from wastewater, Klosterneuburg, Austria - Klosneuvirus_20160825_MG | ecosystem: Engineered > WWTP > Aerobic digester > Activated sludge | place...
AGGGTATCGAAAAACATCGATCACTCGGTGATGTTTGTTGCGATGGATGATAAACGTTTTTTTCTTGAGCGTTTAATCAATGAGAATCCTGAAAGTAAAATATTAGTGTTTGTGCGTACTAAAGTTCGTGCCGAGCGTGTGGCACAAGCTATGGAACGTGTAAATATTAAAACCATTACCATGCACGGCGGTAAAGAGCAGCAAGACCGTTTAAAAGTAATGAATGCGTTTAAAGCAGGTGAAGTACAAGTATTAATTGCCACCGATGTTTCAGCGCGCGGGGTACATATCGATAATGTTGACTTCGTTGTAAATTACGATTTACCGGATGTGGATGAGAATTATGTGCACAGGGTAGGGCGTACCGGTCGTGGAACTAAAAAAGGAAATGCAGTTTCGTTTTGCAGCGACGAAGAAAAACCGATATTAAAGCAAATTGAAAAATTTCTTGATAACCCTATCAAAGTAATGGATGTAAAAGGTGAAGATTATAAAGACACCATGTTGTTCACTGAAGACACTAACGATAACTGGAAATTACTGATGCGTGAAGCCGAGAAAGCACAAAACCAAAAAGTGTTTAAAAAGCCCGGCAAGAAACACAAAAAGAAATAATTACTTAACATTGAAGTAAATCATAACAATTACTATTGCGTATGAAAATTCAAAGACTATTTACACTGTTATTAGCCGCTTTTGTGATATCGGTACACGCACAAACTCCCGGCGCTAAACCAAAATTAGTAGTAGGCCTGGTAATTGACCAAATGCGTAACGATTATATTTACCGTTATTGGAACCGTTATGGCGAGGGCGGATTCAAACGTTTAGTGAATGAAGGTTTCTTTTGTAAAAACACGCATTACAACTATGTACCAACTTATACCGGTCCCGGGCATAGCAGTATTTATACAGGCACCACTCCAAAGACACATGGCATCATTGCCAATGATTGGTACACACGCGAACAAGGGAAAGAGATTTATTGTGTGGCTGATAGCAAGGCGAAAACCGTTGGTTCTATATCCGAAGCAGGAAAAATGTCACCTCACCATCAGTTAAGCACAACATTGGGCGATGAATTGATGTTGTTTAGTAATGGCAGATCGAAAGTGATTGGTGTGGCTTTAAAAGACCGCAGCAGTATTTTGCCTGTTGGTCATGCTAAGGGAAGCGTGGCTTATTGGTATGATGAAACCACAGGTGATTTTATCACTTCCGATTGGTACATGAGTGCTTTACCTGGATGGGTTTGGAAATTCAATGAAAAAAAATCGGCAAAAACATATCTTGATAAGGGATGGAATACTTTGTTTCCTGTTGAAACTTATACTGCAAGTATAGCGGATAATAATTCTTATGAATCAGCACCAAATAAAAAAGAGATTCCTGTTTTTCCTTATGAATACAAGTCGTATATCGATAAAGGAAGTTATGGAATTTTAAAAGCAACACCGTGGGGAAACACCATCACCCGTGAGTTTGCCATGGAAGCATTGAAGGCTGAGCAAATGGGAAAAGATGAGATCACAGATTTATTATGCATCAGTTTTTCTAGCCCGGATTATGTGGGGCATTCATTTGGAATCCGTTCGGTAGAAGTAGAAGATATTTATTTGCGCTTGGATAAAGAGCTGGAAGAATTACTAAAATCGTTGGATGAAGAAGTTGGAAAAAATAATTACTCGTTATTTTTAACAGCCGACCACGGAGCAGCGGATGTGGCCGCCTATTTAATGGCACAGAAAGTTCCGGCAGGATATTTAAAGGAAGTAAAATTGATTAAGGAAATAAAATCATTTTGTAAAGCGGAGTTTGGTGACAGTTTGGTGCAGAGTGTAAGCAATCAGCAGATTTTTTTGAATGAAAACAAAATTGCTAGTATGAAATTGGATCTTCATAATGTAGAACTAAAATTGGCCGCTGCATTGGTAAAAATTCAGGGTATTGCTGAAGCCTATCCATCCTATGTATTGAAATATGGAAACAAAGGACAAGATTCATATTTAGATCTTTTGGCTAATGGTTATAATTTCAAGCGAAGCGGCAACGTAGCATTTACTTATTTACCGGGTTGGTTGGATATTCAGCAAACAGGTACTACACATGGTGCGGCTTATGGTTACGATACGCATGTGCCATTAATTTTCTTTGGTGCGGGTATTAAACAGGGCGAGAGCGCTAAAAATTATTACATCACCGAAATTGCGCCAACCATCAGCATATTGTTAAATAATCCATTCCCGAATGGCTGCACCAGTAAACCCATTGATGAGGTTTATAAAAGGTAGTCATAATAAAGAGTGGGGACTTTCTATTCGGATTAAACTAGCGTTCTACTTCTGTATAGTCCAATTTGGGGGAGCTTACACCTCGGTATACCTCGGTTTTTCATTCAGAAAATGCGGAGCGTATTGAATAAAGGCGAGAATATTCTAAAATATTTGCTTTCTTTTTTACCCAGCGTAGCTACAATTTGTAGCAATTCTGAACTTTTTTGATCCCCGAGTGTTTAATTGGCATGAGCACTTATACCTTACAACACACGCAAAAAATACCTGTTCCCATTAATAAAGCCTGGGACTTTATTTCGTCGCCACTCAATTTGCAATTAATTACGCCTCCTTATATGGGTTTTAAAGTGATTTCTCCGGGTTTACCCGAAAAAATGTACCCGGGCATGATGATCCAATACAAAGTGAGTCCATTATTAGGCATTCCTTTAACTTGGGTGAGTGAAATTTCGCAGGTACAGGAGTTTGAATTTTTTGTGGATGAGCAAAGGGTAGGGCCTTATGCCTTATGGCATCACCAACACCACCTCGCCGAAATTAATGGCGGTGTGCTCATGACAGATATTGTAAACTATAAACCGCCCTTTGGTATTTTGGGCAATCTGGCCAATAGTTTGCTCATAAAAAAGCAGCTCCGTGCTATTTTTGAGTACCGCCGCACAAAACTAGAGGAGCTGTTCGGGAAAATGTAGTGTTTTATTATTTTATCTCTATCGAGTAGAGGCTATTCATTTTGCGTTTCCGTTCGCTGCTAATGATGTTATTTCTGCCGCCATCTACAAATTCACGGATGTAAAAATTGGTTTCGTATTTTTCTATTTCGCCTAAATTATATTTGCTTTGATTACCATTCTCATCAATTTTCACCCCTGTTAAAAATCCGCCACGGCCTTGCTCATGCCATTTCGGGGCTTCCGTTACAGGTAAGTTGAGGTTTTTTAAATTGTCGACATAAAACACATGCAAATCGTTATCTACGGCATATGATTTAATGGATAATTGAGGTCCGTAAGCATCATTGCTGTGTTGCGATTTAGGGATTTTTTTCACCCATTTCATTTTCCCACCCTCATCAATATTCATTAAAAATACATCTTCGGCATAAGTGTCGTATGTGGTTTGTGTTGTTCTGCCGTTATAGTAGGTGCGGGTTACTACATGAAATTGTTCCGAAACAATTGTGGTGCTGCCGTTCTTCATTTTATATATGGCCCTTATTTTTAAAAAATCTATGCCAAGGTCTGTTCCTTTTGCCTCTTTCTTATCCGCATTTTTCTTTTCGCGGTCGCTCATAAACGACTTGATAATCTCTGATGGAAATTCAAAATAACCGCCTTCAGGTTTCATGGCCATGCCTTGCTTGGTATTAATGGTTATCATGTAAGCGCCGTCAATTGGTTTATTATATTCTTTACTATAAAATCCGCTTACAAATATCTCATGCTTTTCGTTTTCGTAGATGTAGGCTTCCTTCGGGAAATAATTATCAAGCTTTACAGGAATAATTTTCGGACTGATGTTTTCGGCATTATACATAATTACCTCAAAATGGAAATTTGGTAAGCCGTCAATACTTTCTTTGCGTGAATCGTCGTTAAAAACTTTGGCTAACAAATACACCGAACCATCATCACCAAGTGTATAACCCCAGTTATCCATTTTTGATTCGGTATAGGGCATTTCTATTTCGGCACCCCATATTTTCCCCAGGTTTTCGTCAAAAATATGCATGCCAATAATGTCTTTATTCAGTTTATCGCGTTTTTCTTTTGAAATAAGTTCGTAAGTGTACATGAAGTTTTTTTCGTCTTCGCTTTTATAAAAGCCATAGCTGTAAGAACGCACTTTTCCTGATGATTTAAATAAATTCCTTGAGTTACCTTTAAAGTCGAGTTCCTTAGGCGAAAACTCTAAAGCCGAAATTCCTTCATTCTCAGTTTCACGAAACACATCCCTTACAAATAAATAAGTTTTATTTTCAAAGTTCTGAAACCTATTGAAGTTTACGCGCTCATTCAGTTTACCATCGGTACTCACCGTATTTTCTTTCACAAATTTTAAATCGTTATTGAATAACTGAAACGAAAACGATTCGGTGTTTTTTGCATTCACTTGTATGATGCCGTCATTCCCATAAGGAACAGGGTTCATCACCAAATGTTTTTTAGGCGATTCAAACTCTGCAGAAACTTTGATATTGTATGGCGAATTGGCCTGACTATAGGATTTGTAGCCGAAAGTCAAAAAAATTGCTGCTGTAATAGTTAGTTGAAGTTTCATTGAAATAATTTGATATAAATATACCGCATTGTTGTTAAGAGCGGCTTTAAATAGTCATAAAATTATGAATAATAACGGGAGTTTTTTTGTACTTTGATCATGTGTTTGCAACGCGTTTTAATAAATTTATTATTTTGTGCCTCATTGTGTTATTAATGGGAAGTTGTGCCATACACAAAGATTTTCCTTATATCTGTTTGCGTTGGGGTTGTTTTGCCAAGCAGGTCGGACTCCCCGATGGGCGTATGCTTAGAAAACAAGCTGAAATTAATGCCAAGGTGAGGAAAAAGAAAAGGGAAGCTAAACGGAGAAAAAATGGCAAAGCGGATTATGTAGCTAAGTCGTCCGGTAAACCTGATGTGGAAGAAAGTGCTCCTGATCATGCAAAGAGAGATAGCACACGCACAACTTATAGCATAAAGGGTGATGATAATTACATCATTTTGGTTTTTAAAGAAGCGCATCCACCCGGAAAAGACAGTTTATTGCTTAAGCATCCCGGTAAAGGGGATGAAATATCTGAATATGAAAAAGCAAGATTGAAGAGTTACCTGCAAGAAAATAAACCACGCGCTAACTGCACTGTTATAGTGAAAGAATTTATTGAATATTCGCATCCTGAACTTAGTGGAAGCAATAAAATAAAGGAGAATATTATCCTTTACTTGGAATCACTTGGAATAAAAAGGAAGCAGATAAAATTTAAGGAGTAATCGCTTAGTCGTATCGGATTGATTTCTGAATCACCTTCACTTTTCCATTCGCGTCAATCACTAATGCGCGGGCCATCCATGCGAAATTTTTCCACTTACAAGCGCCATCGGTTGAATAATACCATAAACGTGACGAGCTGCCAATTACACCCATTGGCCTGCCAATTAGTTTAATTACTTCTGCAGTGTCAGTTCCAACAGCAATTTTGCTAAAGTTAGCTTCGGAATAGCCAGGACTGAACTGTGTATCGATATCAGGTTTAATTGGGTTATAACCTTCGTGAAGGGAAAAACCTCCAATCATAAAAATGATGATACAAACTATAGTTATGCTAATGGTGGATAATATTTTTTGTGTTGAAATATGCATATTTATCTGATAAGCGATTCAAGTAAAATGAAACAATAGCCTAAAATATAAGAGCCTGAACTTAAAACTAAACCGGTTTTTAGTCCTTTTTTAAATCTTTCGAAAGTGGTACCTGTATGCCATGGAACTGATAGAAAGGCGATGAACAGGCTTAAAAATATTAAACCCATTACTACTGAAATTAGCAGGAAAATACTGTTATGCGGAGTTAATGAGGCGTAAGTTAAGCCTACCGCAATTGCAAATAAAACCAGTATAAGTAAACGCTTCATAATTTATACTTCTTCTTAATCTTAACAAATATAACATATTTGATAAAAAAACAAAAAAATCCTTGTGAAACAATATCGACTATTTCTTACCTAGAATAGAAAAGATATAAATCCGGAAAAAAGGGGGTAATGTGGCTACAGTAAGTTCAGCCTGTTTCTCAAATAAGAGCCGGCAAAAAGCATCATTTTCTGTGAGTCCGGGATACGGACACGTTCTTTAAGTATTGTTTCAGGCTGCAGTTTTTTTATCTTGTTAAAGAGCGAACGGTAATAAATATAGGCTACATATACTCCTAATCGGGCATCTTTAGAAAGTTTTTTTATACCCTGTAATCCTTTTTCGAAATCAAGTTCTATATCATCCTCAATTGCCTTTTTAGAAGTGTTATCGAGTTTATCAATTGATAAATCCGGGAAATAAACCCTTCCCATTACTGAATAGTCTGCATGTAAATCGCGTAAAAAATTGATTTTTTGAAAAGCGGAACCCAATGACATGGCATCGTCTTTCAATTCTTCGTATTTCTTTTCGTCGCCCCTTACAAAAACCTTTAAGCACATCAATCCAACTACTTCGGCGCTTCCAACAATATATTGCTTATAACCTTCTTTATCGTATTTGGTTTTGTCCAAATCCATTGCCATGCTTTTTAAAAAAGTATCAATCAGCCAATGGTCAATCTTATATGTGTTCACCACCTTTTGGAAACTATTGAGAATGGGATTTAAACTAATACCACGTTGAATAGCTGAGTAGGTTTCCTTTTCAAATTCTGTTAGCAATTCACTCTTGTTGTGTGAATGCAAAGTGTCAACAATTTCATCGGCAAACCGCACAAAACCGTATATGGCGTAAATAGGATTACGGAAGTCTTTATTTAAAAAACGAATGCCCAGCGAAAACGATGTGCTGTACTCGTTAGTCACCATTTTACTGGTTTTTAAACATACTTTATCAAAAAGACTGTCCATTAATTGTAAAAGTAAACATTTAATATTATTTTTTGTTCAGATAAATTTTAACTTGTTCTGCAGCCAGTTGGCCTGAAATTAAGGAGGGAGGAACCCCCGGTCCGGGAACGGTTAACTGCCCCGTATAAAACAAGTTTTTTACTTTTTTACTTTTTATGGCAGGTTTTAAATGTGCGGTTTGCATAAGGGTATTGGCCAGGCCATAAGCATTTCCTTTAAATGAGTGATAATCGCTTGTGAAATTACCGGGGCCGTAACTTTTTTGGAAAACTATATTGTCTTTAAATTTCTGACCAATTCTTTTCTCGATGCGGTCAATAACTAAATCAAAATATTTTTCTCTTATTGTAGCAGAATCTTTTAATCCCGGTGCAACAGGTATTAAAACTGTCAGGTTCTCGTAGCCGTGGGGCGCAACCGTTTCATCTGTTTGTGAGGTGCAACTCACATAAAGTAAAGGCCTGGCAGGCCAAACCGGTGTTTTGTAAATGTCGTTGGCATGTTGGGCAAAATCTTCATCAAAAAACAAATTATGATGCAGTAATCCCTTCAGTTTTTTGTTGATACCAATGTAAAATAACAGTGAGCTGGGTGCCATTTTTCTCGACTCCCAATAACTTTCGGAATATTGCTGATGCGACTTGGGTAGTAAAACTTTATCTGTAAAATGGTAATCGGCTGATGAAATTAAAGCGTCAAAACCTGAATAATTTTGATGCGCATGAAGGGTATCTGCCAGATTGTTTTTAATATTTATTTTTTTAATATCGATGCCTGTTTCAAATTTCACACCCAATTCCAAAGCTAATTGCTTCATGGCCTCCGGCACCTTTACCATTCCGCCTTTTGGGTACCAGGTTCCTAGTACTAAGTCGGCATAGTTCATTAAACTGTATAGCGCAGGTGTATTCTCGGGTAATGCTCCTAAAAACAGCACCGGGAATTCTAATAACTGAATGAGCTTCGGGTTTTTGAAATTTTTTGAAATGTGATTGCGTATAGATTTAAAAACATCGAGTTTAAAAACGCCGCTAATTAAACGGGCATCTAATAATTCCGATAAGTGAACTCCCGGCTTATACATGAATTGGGAACCAACATTGTATTTATATTCTGCTTCATGCAAAAACTTTTTCAGTTTTCCGGAGCTGCCTTTTTCGTGCTTTTCAAACAGGGCATACAATTCATTTAAATCTGCCGGAACATCAATTGCTTCATCTTTAAAATATATTCTGTAGCCTGGTGAAAGCCTCACTAATTCATAATAATCAGAAACTTTTTTACCGAAATCATTAAAAAATCTTTCAAAAACGTCGGGCATCCAGTACCAGCTTGGCCCCATGTCAAAAACAAATCCGTTTTCCGATATAGCACGTGCTCTTCCGCCAATATCGTGATGCTTTTCGTAAACTGTTACCGAATAACCTTCTTTAGCAAGATAACATGCAGCTGATAAGCCCGAAAATCCTGCGCCAATTATGGAAATATTTTTATTCACTGTCTAAAATTAAACAAAGTTTTCCTACTATTGTTCAATATTAAATTGTAAGAAACTAACAGTGACAAAAGTTAATATTATAGGAAGCGGGATAGCGGGTTTGGCAGCAGCCGTGCGTCTGGCTAATATCGGATTTAAAGTCACGGTTTTTGAAAGTAACGCTTTCCCCGGGGGTAAATTAAGTGAAGTGAGAAATGGAAAATTCAGGTTTGATAAAGGTCCTACATTATTTACATAACCTGAATTAGTAACTGAATTGGGAACACTTTGCAATGATAAAACTTCATTTAAATACAGCAAACAGGAGTTAATCTGCAATTATTTTTACGAAGACGGCACTGTGGTAAAAGCAAAGTCTGAACCGGCGGTTTTTGCGGAAGAAGTGGCTAATCAATTAGGAGAAAACAAAAATGTGGTAGAAAAACACCTTCAATACGCCGGTAAATTATATGACTATACAGCCGATTTGTTTTTGCACCAGGCAATCAATAAGCCTGCTAATTTTTTTAATTTAAAAACATTAAAGGCACTCACTCAGATTTCTAAACTCAAGCTGAATAAAACCATGCATGAGGTTAATGCCTTAACTTTTAATAATCCCAAAACTGTTCAATTGTTCAATAGGTACGCTACCTATAATGGTTCTAACCCTTATAAAGCACCTGCAATTTTAAATGTTATTCCGCACCTGGAGCATAACTTAGGTGCCTATATGCCCGAAAATGGCATGCAGGACATAACCGAGTTTGTTTACCGCTTGGCAAAAGATAAAGGTGTGGAGTTTTTATTTAACCATAAGGTGGAGCAGGTGATTGTTGAAGGTGGTAAGGCGAGAGGAGTAGTTGCAAACGGACAAAAATTTATAAGTGATGTAGTGGTGAGTGATGCCGATATTAATTTGGTGTATGGTAAATTACTGGAAGCGCAATGGTCACCAAAAAAACTGTTATCACAGGAGAAATCTTCCTCAGCATATATCTTTTACTGGGGCATAAAAAAAGAATTTAGTGAACTTAGCATGCAGAATGTTTTGTTTAGTGATAATTACTCAGAGGAGTTCAAAAGTCTTTTCGGAAGCGACCAGCCTTATCATGATCCTACTGTATATATTCATATTAGCTCAAAAGTTTGCAAGTCGGATGCGCCTGAAGGTTGCGAGAACTGGTTTGTGATGATCAATGTGCCGCATAACCGCTCGCATTTGCCTGTGAATTATTCAGCGGAATTAAAAAGTAATGTGATTAAAAAAATTAACCGGGTATTAAAAACGGATATTGAGCCTTTGATTGTTTGTGAAGAAATTTTGGATCCTTTCACTATTGAAACAACAACATCTTCTTACGGAGGTTCGTTATACGGAAATTCGTCAAATAACAAATACGCGGCATTTTTAAGGCATTCTAATTATAGTAATAAGATTAAAGGTTTGTATTTTTGTGGTGGCAGTGTGCATCCGGGTGGAGGTATTCCATTATGTTTGTTGTCTGCAAAAATTGCAACTGGAATGGTTATAAAAAAATACAGGAATTGACTACCGAGAAAAAATACAATTATTCGCTCATAAGTTCAGGTGTCATTGTGCTTTTTCATATTATTGGGGCCATTGGCATCAAGGTGAAACCTGAATTATTTCTGCAAACAAGTTTTTTTAATTTGTGTTTATCGGCTGTGCTTGTTTTTTGGAACGGGAAGCCGGATGGAAAGCAAGCATTGGTTTTGATGGGATTGATGCTGTTAGCTTTTATTATAGAAGTAATTGGGGTAACTACCGGTTTCCCTTTCGGAACTTATTATTACGGATCAAATCTCGGACCAAAAATATTTGATGTGCCTCTCATCATTGGTGTTAATTGGATTTTGCTGCTTTATTGTACAAATATTGTGTTTTTAAAATATCCATGGTTTACGTCCGCCTTATACAGTGCAGTATTAATGGTGTTACTCGATTTTGTAATGGAACAAAATGTAGAAAAATTAGGTTTCTGGTTTTGGCAAGACAGCATGATTCCTTTCATCAATTATGTTTCATGGTTTTTTATTTCATTTGTATTCGCAGTTGTAATTAAAAAATGGACAGAGCTAAAAAGTAATGCAACGGCCATTACATTGTATATTACACAAATTTTGTTTTTTGTTTACTGTTATTTTGTAATTTAAGCCTGTGTTCAATCCAAAATATACTTATTTATTGCTGGATATAGCGGTTATATTTTTTCCGCTGATATTGAGTTTCGATAAAAAAGTGGCATTTTACAGAACCTGGAAAGCTTTGTTTCTCTCTGTTTTTATTGTTGGTTCCGGTTTTATTATATGGGATTTGTTGTTTACCAAATTCAATGTGTGGCAATTTAACCCTGAATATGTAAGCGGAACATATTTTTATAATTTGCCAATAGAAGAGTGCTTGTTTTTTTTGGTAGTGCCTTACTCAAGTGTGTTTATTTATGAATGTATTAGGGTATATTTTAAGAATTATCTCCCCTCAAAATTATCAGACATCATTACTGTGGCTTTAATAGTCGTTAATGTGGCGATGATACTGTTTGGTTTTGATAAAGTGTACACGCTGGTTAATTCATGTGTGTTAATTGTAGTTCTTGTTTACATCCGTTGGATGAATAAATGGCAGCATTTAAACCTGTTTTACGCTGCTTTTATGGTGTGCTTACTGCCTTTTGCCATCTGTAATGGCATTCTAACCTCATGGCCCATTTTAATTTATAACAACAGCCAAAATTTGTCAATTCGCATGGGCACCATAC
>Ga0154020_10009548_pt1 | contig 11160 bp, 8 predicted proteins | sample Klosneuvirus_201_FD_109709 | JGI IMG/M metagenome (GOLD analysis project Ga0154020, IMG submission 109709) | Active sludge microbial communities from wastewater, Klosterneuburg, Austria - Klosneuvirus_20160825_MG | ecosystem: Engineered > WWTP > Aerobic digester > Activated sludge | place...
GATTGTTGCCGTCTGTTTGTGTTCAACCCGGTTTTTCTCCAAAGATTTGCCCGGGGACTGATGTTAGCTTGGTTGCTGAATCTGGCTATAATTATTTATGGTCAACAAGTGAAACGACTCAATCTATAACTGTTGATACAGCAGGGTCTTACTATGTCACTGTAACAGATACTTCAAGCGGTTTGTCTGCTCAATCAGAAAATATTCAGGTTTCGTTTTACACAACCAGTCTGCCGGTAATCAATATGCTTGGATCATTTTTGGTTTCAACGCCGGCAATTAACTATCAATGGTTGTTTAACGGAGATACTATTGTTGGAGAGACCGGCTCTGATATCACTCCACAGGTGGATGGAGATTATTCAGTGCGTGTCACGGATTCAAATGGATGCATTTTGACATCAGATCCATTTCCTTTTATCATGCCGGGAGTCGCTGAGTTAAGCAATACGAATGTATTTCAGATAAAGCTGGTCAATAAGAATTTTGTCGAGCTGATGCTGAACTCTCAGAATTCAGGTGTCCTTCGGCTAATTGATATCAGAGGCATACTTGTGAAAGAAATGGAAATAATAAATCCGGGTGAGCGAACGGTACAAATTCCTGTCTCAAATCTGGCTGCTGGTATCTATTCTCTTCTGTGGATTTCTGAAAAATCAGTACAAGCTGAAAAGATATTGATCGGAAAGTAAAACGGTAATTAATCTCCTCCCAACTCTATTATCTGAAGCTCATCTGCTTATGATTAGCTTGTGATGAACAACTTGTTTCAGACTCGTTATGATACGAACGTGATATATTCCTGCAGGAAACATTCTAGTGTCCAATTCAAGTTTAGCAAAGCAGCTTTTGTTGGAATAGACAATTCTACCGAGATTATCTGAAAGAGTTGTTTCAAACTCTTGGCCCGGGACTTCGATCATGCTTATTCCATTTGATGGGTTAGGGTACACTTTAATATTATTTTTCTCCAGGCTATTTTCAATTGATGAAGTAGAACACATTACTTCATTTAGTTTTTGCCAAATCGTATCATTAAAAAACAAGGGTACTTCTCCTTGCCCGGGTGCATTTCCCATTCGGATGTAGGCAAGGTTCATGCTTGGAACCACATTGATAAACTGACCGTTCAATCCCAGTGCTGCAATCATATCAGGCGGAGCACTTGGATTTAGTGAGCCTGGAAATACCAGCTGTGATTGCGGTACCATGAATGAGGATTTTCCATTCAGCCACCACAAGTATCCATAAGAGTTATTCAAAGATTGGGATGTGTTGATCATCTGATTGAAATAGCTTGTATCAGTCATGATTTGATTCCCATCCCAGTTGCCTCGGTTTTGAATTAACAAACCAAATCTTGCCATACTCCTTGCTGTGCTAAAATATACATTGTTGTAGCCGGTTTGAAGAAAAAAGCCCGTCATCCCTGTAGGGTTTTTTAATTTTTGGGTGGTGTACGTATTAAGTGTCAGTCCGGTCGCGTTTTCAATTACACCGTCAAGCAAAGTATATGGCGCATTATGGTATGCCCATCGGGTTCCGGCATCAGCAAGATAATTTAAGCAAGTGTCATCTGTACAGTAAGGATCTCCTCCCGCATCGTCCAATCCACTTGTCATCGTAAGCTGATTCCAAATAGTGATTTTATCTTCTTGCATTGATGTACAATTTGTCCATCCCTGTCCGAGATATTTGGAAGTGGTATCTGTAATGGATAAATAATTTTCCTGTTGCGCGATTCCGGTCATGAATGATGTTACTGTTTTACCTGCAGAAGCCCAGTACCATAAACTGTCTATTGTAAAATTGTCGTAGTATTTTTCAAGCACAATTTTTCCGTCGATCAGTAAGATAAAAGCTTTTGAGTTATTGTCACCGATATAATCAAGCAAGCTGTCAATTTTATCCTGACACCAGCCAAGAGAGCCGGGTGATAAAGTATCCCATGTAGTTCCGGACAGAGGAGGGAAGTAGCTTGTCTGCGATTTTGTAAGGCCGGCAATTGAAATGAATGCAAATAGAATTAGAATATTTTTCATGGCGATATTTTCTTTCATGTCTGATTTTTCATCTGACCTGAAAATTAAATTTTTCGGGTTTTTTCCTTAGATATCCGACGAGTTATTATCGAATAAATTTACAAATTTGTCCGGATACCTTAATAGCTTCTTTTGTTTAGTTCTAAAGGAAACTTGTTTAAATTTTATTTTGCGAATTAAATTCCATCCGATTCCTGCATCTCTATCGATATTTCGGTTATTTTAATCCAATACCAACATTCAGATTGTTAATTGATTTCTTCGTGTGGTCTAAATTCTGTTGATTGTATTGTTATGTTTGAAGAGATAATCATTGATAAAACCATTCATTATGAACGACAGGATAATTTGGGACAAAAATGCCGATACATATGAAGAAGATGTATTTAATGTTTATCATAATGACAACAAAGGCGTTCTCAAAAAATATGTAAAGAATCATGCCGACAAAGACAAAGTTATAATTGATTTTGGCTGTGGTATAGGAAATGCATTGCCCTTATTATCTCCTTTGTTCGGTCAGATTATTGCTGTCGATATTTCAAGAAAGTGTATTGACAGGGCAAAGGAAATTGCTCCTGAAAATGTTACTTTTAAAAGATTGGATCTAGCCTTGGCCAAAGTTGACCTGGCGCCTACTGATTTTCTCATTTGTTGCAATGTTGCCATTTCAGGAAACAACAAAAGAAACTATCGGATCCTTGCAAATGCCTTAAGCATGCTCAATAAGAACGGGACAGCTATTTTCGTGCTCCCGGCGTTTGAGTCCATGTCGCTTTCAACATGGCGCCTTATTGATTTATATAACAAAGAAGGATTGACGATTTCGGACATTCCCCAAACTGAATTAATGCATTTGGCCAGTGAGAGACGAAATGAACTGGAAGAAGGAATTGTATATATTAATGATGCGCCTACCAAGCATTATAAATTCCCGGAATTGTTCTCTCTCTTTCACGATTCATCATTTCAAATTCAGGCTATTGAAAGAGTAGAATATGACTGGGAAACTGAAATAGATTCTCCGCCTAAATGGTTACGTGACCCATACCCATGGGATTGGATGGTCGAGGTAAAAAGAGTAAAATAATTTTTAAGGAAAAGATTTCCCGGTGAAATTTAGCTGCTCTTGACTTTAGCTAAATCTTCAGGTGTATCGATGGCTATACTTTCGAGTGATGTAATTGCCGCTTTGATGGTATAGGCATTTTCAATCCACCTCAGTTGTTCCAACGATTCGGTAATTTCAAGATTTGTTTTTGCCAATTCAGCGATCTCAAGCAGGATATCGCTACGGTAACCATATATACCTATATGCTTATAATAGCTTGAATGCTTTATCCATTCTTGTTCAGGAAAATTTCTATTGTAAGGAATCGGTGATCTGCTGAAATATATCGCTTCGTTTTTCTTGTTCATTACCACTTTTACATTATTGTGGTTGAACAGTTCATCGGGTGATGTAATCTTTTTAATTAAGGTAGAGATTTGTGTGTCAGTAGAATCGAAGGTAGCACAGAGCAAGTCTATCTGGTCTGGGTGTATAAATGGTTCGTCGCCTTGTATATTGATAACGACATTCCATTCACCGGCAGCTTCCTGTTTTAAAATTTCAGCGCAACGATCGGTGCCACTTTGATGCTGGGGAGATGTCATTGCAGCGTTTCCGCCAAATTCCCGGACATGATTAAAGATTCGATCGTCGTCAGTGGCAATAACCACTTTTGATAAGCGTTTGGATTTGATGCATTGTTCGTATACACGTTGAATCATGCTCTTTCCGTCGATATCAACTAATGGCTTACCGGGAAAACGTGTAGAGCCGAAGCGTGCAGGGATGATTCCAAGTATTTTCATTAGTTCAAAAGTAAGAAGGAAAAGCTTTCGTTTGTAAACATTGTTCTACATTTTCTTTAAGGCTACTTATCTTAAAGCGTCAATCCAGCCTGTAGCACAAAAATTCGTGGCGGTTGCATATCGGCTGGTCGTTCCATATATAGGTGATTGAATAAATTTTTAACAATAAAAGAGACCCGAATGTTTTTAAGTAGTTGCACAGAACTGCGGAGATCAAATACAGCATCGCCGGATGTTTTGTATTCTCTGTAATGCCCGATTCCCAGTCCGGGAGCAAATGAGTAGTCAAGTATATCGCTCGTGAAAATTTTGTCGATATTCACCATCCTGCTGTGATAGCGCATGCTCAATCCCACAGAAATCATCTTCCATTCAAATTCGACATCTGCCTTTACTAAATTTTTGTAACGATATTTCAGGAAGTTGCTTGAATCAGTTCCCATAATATTGCTCACGCCAATTTTAGCTACGTACAAACTATCATAGGAAAGTTGTCTGGGGTCAATGTATGTATAGCCGCCGGAAATAGTTGTCTTCACTGTATTGAATATCATTCCTTGCGCCAAGAAAGAAAGTTCCATTCCGCGAATGCGAATATCTCCTACGTTTAAAGCTTTAAATCCGAAACCTCCAGAAGGAGCAGTGAAAACATCCCAGGCGCCGAAGCTGAACTCAATCATATTATTGTATCGGTTTTCAAATCCGGCTATATCCAGAAAGCCATTCCATGAAGAAATTTTGAATCCCTGACGAAGGCCAATCTCCTGACTGTATCCTTTTTCAGCTCCCAGTTCATAGTTGGGATAAATGATAATTCCTCCTACGGAAGTATAAATAAACTTCTCGGCTATCGACGGGTAACGGTAAGCCTGACCATAGGAGGCTCTTAGATGTGTTGCTTTGAGTAGCCTGAAGTTGATGCCGGAACGGAATACAGGTCTCCAGTCATCTGTAATTGTATCAAGTTTGTTTTGCTCCACTCGTCCTCCTAATGAAATTGACAATCTTTTCCATTGGTAGTCTCCCTGTGCATACAATGCCAGTTGTCTTCCTTCATGATCTGAATAAAGTTCACTTCGGACTTTTGAAATTTGTTCAACAAGCCCTGAAGTCACTGTCAGGTTGTTTTTAAATCGATGTTGGTATTGGTATTCGCCATAGTATAAATCTGCTTTCGATTCCTGATTGGTATTATTCTGATTGGTTGTGTTGAACCAGCGTGTCCGGACTTTGTGTGTATTTCCTTTCTTGTCAAAATATGTGATGAAAGGATCAACATTTGTTCTGAAGGTTGTGTAGTCGCTTAACGTGTTTACCGCAGGAATATATGAGCTTGTGGTATCATTCTTCCACAGGAAAAACAAACTACCTTCTGTCCTCATGCTGTTGACATTTACTCCGGCAGAAAGCCCTTCAATTTTTTTGAATCTGTATCTTAGATTGCTATTGATTCGCATTCGTTGTTCGTATTCTCCTTGACGAAAACCTTCATCATAAAACATATTTCCTCCTACGACCAGATCAAGCCGGCCTATTTGTCTGCTGTGAAGGAAATTTAACCCGGTATAGTATTGTGGAATACTTCCCCACCAGTCTGCTTTGTATGTGGTGTCATTGATAGTGAAATTGGCATGATCGTAAACGCCTGTAAAGGTTGTTATTTTAGTGAGTGGCTTTTCTTTCGGGTAGGCGGTCCGGATGTTGATAGCGCCATTCAAGGCAGATGAGCCAAAAAGTACTGAAGAAGCTCCTTTTATTACTTCAATTTGTTCCAGATTTTCAACCGGCAGGAAACTCCACTTAGTATCATTCGCGTCAGCCGTAAGTTGTGGAAGGTCATCAACAAGTATTGTCACTCTGCTTCCTGCGCCATAACTCCATCCGCTTCCTCCACGAATATTCGCCTGTCCGTCAATGATTGAAACTCCCCCGGCATATTGAAGGGCATCGTCCATGCTGGTGATGTTCCGGTCTTCAACCAGTTTTGGTTTAATAACTTCCATGGAGACGGTAACCTCTTCCAACTTTTGCTCAAATTTACCTGCACTCACGACCACCAGATTTAATTCACGGCTCGATTCGTTCAAGGCAATGTTCAATTCTCTTTTTTCATTTGAGATCAATTCGATTGAAATGTTTTTATCAATGAATGAAATAAAACGAAAGCTCAACTCATGTTTTCCGGAGTTGATGATGATAGAATAAATTCCATTTTCATCAGTAACTGTCAAAGCCTTTCCGTCAATAAATACAGAAGCACCCGGAAGAGCTTCTTTCGTGTTAGCCGACGTGACTTTTCCGCTAAGAGTTGCTTGTTGTGAATAAGCAGGATATTGTATTATGAAAAATAGCAGGAAGGGGTAGATTTTTTTCAGCATATATTGGATTGCAGGCTAGTATTTGTCTGTGTATTCTTGCAAAATAATTTGGAGAGACTATTTCTCTGAATCAGCAGAGCAGAAAGGTAAGAATAATCAATATATGCATTACAGAATTAGATTTTCAAGGCGAAATTCAGGCCTTTTCAAGGCCAGTATTTTAGTATTGATTAACAGCGTATACATGGTAAGGAGAAAGGATTCTTTTGAATAATGGTGATGAACTACTGAAGTATCAGATTGCCTTAAATATGCTACCCGGTATTGGACCGGTTCTGGCTCGTATACTTGTCAGTTATTGTGGTGGAGTAGAGCAGATTTTCCAAATACCAAAGTCGCAGCTGGAAAAAATTCCCGGGATTGGTCCGGAGAAGGCAAACGGTATTCATTCAAAAGAGCTTTGGGCAAAAGCAGATAAGGAGCTTGCATTCATCAGGAAACATTCAATACAAACACTTTTTTATTTGGACAAAGAATATCCTGCACGATTGAAAAATTGTGAAGACTCGCCAATCTTGCTTTTTTTCAAAGGCACATTTGACTTGAATGCAAATCGGGTGGTGGCCATAGTCGGAACAAGGCAGTATAGTCCCTATGGAAGAGAGTTGACAGAATCACTGGTAGAAAATTTGTTGAAATATGATGTGCTCATCGTAAGTGGCCTGGCTTACGGAATCGATATAATTGCGCATCGTGCCGCCACACTACATCAGATTCCAACAGTGGCGGTAACTGCGCATGGTTTAGACAGAATTTATCCTTATGAGCACACATCGACAGCAGAAAAGATGATCAAGCACGGTGGCATACTCACTGAATACACAAGTGGAACTAAACCTGATCGTGAAAACTTTCCGGCACGCAACAGAATTGTAGCAGGTATGTGTGATGCCACGATTGTGATTGAATCGGGAGTAAAGGGAGGAGCGTTAATCACTGCAGAAATTGCAAACGGATATAACCGTGATGTTTTTGCTTTTCCGGGAAGAGTGAAGGATTTATTTTCTCAGGGTTGTCATCATCTTATTCGAGAAAACAAAGCCACACTTGTTACATCGGCAGATGATATAGCCAGGGCTATGAATTGGGACATTGAAGAAGAGGAGAAGCTAAAAAAAATTAAAAAGCAGCTCGATCTGTTTCTAGACCTCAATCCTGAAGAACAAAGAATCATTTCTATTTTAAAGGAAGAAGGCATAGTGGCCATTGATTTGCTGTCAATCAAAGCCGGCATGCCGGTGAGTAAAGTTTCGTCTATACTTCTTCAGCTTGAGTTTTCCGGTGTGTTGAGATCCTTGCCGGGGAAGGTTTATGAGTTGATTTGAAATTTGATTTGCATGTTTTAACCTAATGTCGCTATGCCATATACCAACGTGTTGATCCATTTTATTTGGGCAACAAAAAACCGGGAACATACAATTAGTAAGGAGCTAAAGCCTCAATTGTTAGGCCATATTAAGTCGAATAGCCTCAAGCAAGGCATTTATATTGACACTATAAATTGCGTGTCGGAGCACATCCATCTCATTGTTTCTCTGGGCAAAGAACAAACGATATCTAAGATTGCAATGTTGATTAAGGGGGAGTCCTCCTTTTGGGTGAACAACAATAAACTGTTAAAGACAAAGTTCGCCTGGCAAGATGAATATATTGCTTTGTCAGTTAGTCATTCAGCTCTTGATAAAGTTCGTGCTTATATTCTTAATCAAGAAGAGCATCATAAGAGAAAAAGTTTTAAAGATGAATATGACGAATTTTTGAAGGCCAATAATATCTCTAAATTTAATTCTAAATAAATTGGTTGATTTTGGCTTCAATTGCCACGTCCTTTAGGGCGTGGGAGAATGATGACCGAGACATTGGCTTTAGCCAAATCATATCCTTGTTCAGTGCTAATGACTGAGAATCAGATGTGGCTAAAGCCCAACTGTACTGCGCTTTTTATCCACGCCCTGAAGTGCGTGGCAATTAGTTCGGTCATAGTTAAGTTAACCAAGGGCATCTAGTATTTTACTTTCACATAAATTGCAATAGTTACGTAAAAAAAAACAACATGATGAGCGGTTCTCCAATTGCCACGTCCTTTAGGGCGTGGGAGAATGATGACCGAGACATTGGCTTTAGCCAAATCATATCCTTGTTCAGTGCTAATGACTGAGAATCAGATGTGGCTAAAGCCCAATTGTACTGCGCTTTTTATCCACGCCCTAAAGTGCGTGGCAATTAGTTCGGTCATAGCTAAGTTAACCAAGGGCAACTAGTATTTTACTTGCATTTAAATTACCCACCCCAATCCTCAATTACATCAGAATATAGATAATAGGCTTCTAAAATCACTTTTTACCCTCACCCATTATTCCATTTTTTTTTCGGACTTTTACATCGAACAATTCCAGTCACAGTCGGACCGGATCAAAGAATTTGCCATGTATTCTACACTAAAGCCAATACTTCAAAAAGAGCTGGAAGAAATAACATCTGCCGGTTTGTTTAAGACTGAAAGGATAATTTCATCTCCACAAGGAGCAGACATCGTCGCAAACGGGAAAAAAGTTGTAAACTTTTGTGCAAATAACTATTTAGGACTTTCATCAAATCCCAAAGTTATTGAAGCAGCAAAGAAGGCCATAGATTCACATGGTTATGGTTTGTCTTCAGTAAGATTTATTTGCGGAACACAGGATATCCATAAAATCCTTGAGAAAAAGATTTCTGATTTTTTGGGAACAGAGGATACAATATTATATGCTGCAGCTTTTGATGCCAATGGAGGGGTTTTCGAGCCGTTGTTAAATGAGCAGGATGCGATTATCAGTGACGAGTTGAATCATGCTTCCATAATTGATGGTGTCCGTCTGTGTAAAGCGCAACGCTTTCGTTTCAAGCATAACAACATGGAAGAACTAGAGAAGATCCTGAAGGAAACACAGAATCTTCGTCACCGTATGATAGTTACTGATGGAGTTTTCAGTATGGATGGAACTATTGCACAACTGGATAAGATTGCCGACCTCGCTGATAAATATAAAGCGCTGATCATGATTGATGAATGCCATGCTTCAGGTTTCATGGGGAAGACAGGCAGAGGAACACATGAGCATCATAATGTCATAGGTCGTATTGATATTATTACAGGGACTTTAGGAAAAGCCTTAGGTGGTGCTATGGGAGGTTTTACTTCCGGTCATAAAGAAATTATTGATATTCTACGGCAACGTTCACGTCCGTATCTGTTTTCGAATTCTCTCGCTCCCGGAATAGTTGGAGCTTCCATTGAAGTTATCAATATGTTGAGTGAAACAACTTCGCTCCGTGATAAACTTTGGGAGAATACCAATTACTTCCGTAGCAAGATGACAGAGGCTGGCTTTGATATTAAACCGGGAGAACATCCAATTGTTCCGATCATGTTGTATGATGCAAAGCTCGCCCAGGATTTTGCAGCGAAGTTATTCGACGAGGGGATTTATGTGACCGGGTTTTTCTATCCTGTTGTTGCGAAAGGAAATGCGCGAATTCGTGTTCAATTATCTGCTGCGCATGAAAAACATCATCTCGACAAAGCAATCGCTGCTTTTATTAAAGTCGGACAGGATTTACTGGTATTAAATTAAGTTATGAGAAAGTTTATTTCTTTGATGACAATCGTTTTGTTGTCATTTACTTTGAGTGCACAAAGTTTTTTGTATCCTGTGAAGGCCGGAAATAAATGGGGTTATATAGATGGCAGCGGTAAAATGCTTATTAATCCTCAATTCGAAAATGCAGATGTTTTCTCGGAAGGCTTAGCTCCGGTCAAAACCGGAAATATGTGGGGCTTTACAGATGTTTCCGGAAAATTAATTGTGAATCCACAGTTTTCTGAAGTAAAATCTTTCAATGAGGGGTTCGCAGCTATAAGAGCCGGGAACAAATGGGGCTTTATAGATAAGGAAGGTAAAATAAGCGTTAACCCTCAGTTTGATGATGCCGATAATTTTTCGGAAGGACTTGCAGCTGTAAGGATATCTACATCCTGGGCTTTTATTAATTCTGCAGGTAAAATTGTGCTTAACCCGCAGTTCAACATGGCAAAGAATTTTTCCTATGGTCTTGCACCGGTGCAAATTGGTTTGGCCTGGGGATTTGTAAATACTGCAGCACGGTATGTAATCAATCCTCAATTTGAAAGAGCAAATTCTTTCAAGGAAGATTTGGCAGCTGTCAGACAGAATGGTAAATGGGGCTATATCAATAAAGAAGGAAAACTCGTGATCGACTACCAGTTTGCAGAAGCAATGGATTTTAGCGGGAGTGTGGCTGCGGTGCGAATTGGTAGTAAGTGGGGTTTTATTAATCTTGAGGGGAAGTATGCTATCAATCCTCAGTATGAAGATGCCGTTACAGATTCTGATGAAGAAAGAAGTTTTTCAGAAGGGCTTGCTGCAGTTAAGATTGAAGGCAAGTGGGCTTACATTGATAAGTTTGGAAAAATTCAAATCAATCCAAAGTTTAGTAATGCTTCATCGTTTAATCAGGGTGTTGCCAGTGTTCGTTCTAATGGTAAATGGGAATACATCGACCGTAATGGAAGAACGATCTGGAAGCAACTTAATTAATTTTCTACTGAACCTGTTTTTATGATTACAATTTATACTGACGGAAGTTCCAGAGGAAATCCAGGTCCCGGAGGCTATGGCACCATATTAATTTTTGGAAAACTCCGCAAAGAGCTTTCTGAAGGATTCAGGCTTACCACAAATAATCGAATGGAATTACTCAGTGTGATCATCGGCCTGGAAGCTCTAAAAAGCCCGGGGGAGAATGTTACGATCTATTCTGATTCGAAATACGTAGTAGACTCCGTGGAAAAGGCCTGGGTATTTGGCTGGGAGAAGAAAGGA
>Ga0154020_10009549_pt1 | contig 11160 bp, 7 predicted proteins | sample Klosneuvirus_201_FD_109709 | JGI IMG/M metagenome (GOLD analysis project Ga0154020, IMG submission 109709) | Active sludge microbial communities from wastewater, Klosterneuburg, Austria - Klosneuvirus_20160825_MG | ecosystem: Engineered > WWTP > Aerobic digester > Activated sludge | place...
CAGTTGTTGCCTGAATATCTCGCAATACTTTCGGTTGATTATCAATTGGTTTTCCGCCCGTGAAACCCCAAATATATTTTGAAAAACTACCAAATTCTTCCTGAACTTTCATAAAAGCAATAGCATTAGAAACCGTTCCACGAACTTTCAATTTATTCCTAATTATGCCTTCGTCCTGAAGTAATTCCTGAATTTTATCTTCGTCGTATTTTACGATTTTTTTGTAATCAAAATTATCAAACGCCTTTCTAAAGTTTTCTCTTTTCTTCAAAATGGTGTACCAACTCAATCCTGCTTGAAACGTTTCCAAAACTAAAAATTCAAAAATCGTTTCATCGTCATAAACAGGATTTCCCCATTCGTTATCGTGATAATCGCGGTATAAATCATCTTTTTCACACCAAGCGCAACGTATTTTATTTTCCATTTTTAATCAAAATCTTTAATGATGTTTGAAATATCTTTTTTGAATTTGGGAATTGTTTCTAAAATTGTTTCCCAAACAAAATTCAAGTCAACCGAGAAATATTCATGCACAATAAAATTACGCATCGATTTTGCACCACGCCAATTTATTGTTGAATACTGTTGTTTTATTTCTTCATCAATATTGGCAACAGCTTCGCCAATAACGATAAAATTTTTAAGTATTGCGTCTTGAATTATCCAATTTTTCAGGAATTCTTCTTTGGAAGTTGTTGTAGTTATTTCTTCTAATTTTTCAATAGATTCAAGAATATGCAAAAGAAATATTTTGGTATTATTCTTCATAAAAATATTTTACTTCTTTCAAAACTCGCTCTTTAATAAATTTATTCAATCCATTTTCAGAAACTAAATCTACTTTTTTATGAAGCTTTTGTTCCAATTCAAATTGCAAATCAGAAAGCGTAAATAATCCAATTGGGTTTTGCAATGAAAACAAAATATCAATATCGCTCGACGAAGTTTCTTCATTTCGAGCAACAGAACCAAACAATCCTATTCGTTTTGGGTGAAAAGGTTTTAGCGTTTCTATGATGATATTTTGTTGACTTTTTGTAAGCATAATGTAAAAGTAACTATTTTTCCAATAAACTATCTTTTGAAATATATTTTTGTATTACATAATGTCCTAAATAAATCATTGGCGTCATTAAAATTGCAATGACTAATTTAACCGAATAACCTGTAAATCCTGAAATAATATAGGTTTTAAAATCCATAATTCCTGGTAGATAAAACGCAATTCCCAACACGATAAAACTATCGAAGAATTGCGAAATCACCGTTGAACCTGTACTTCTAAGCCAAATCATTTTGTTGCCTGTTCGTTTTTTTACAAAATGAAAAATCGTAACATCAATCAATTGCGACACTAAAAACGCCGCAATACTTCCAATAATAATCAACTGACTTTGTCCAAAAACCGATTTGAATTGCTCACTCGTTACCGAACTAATTCCAGTGGAAGGAATTTGAATGGCAAAATGCAACACAAAAAAAGTATAAGCAATCAATCCAGCCGTGATGAGTGATAATCGTTTCACGCCTTTTTCGCCAAAATATTCATTGATTAAATCGGTGGTTACAAAAACAATTGGCCAAGGCAAAATCCCGATACTCATAGGAACGCCAAAAACATCAATCAGCTTTCCGCCAGTAAGTTCGGCAACTATTGCATTGGTTATAAAAATTCCCGCAAGCACAACATAAACCGTGTCTTTTCTTGTAGCAAACATGACAATTTCTTTTTTCTCAAAAATAAGGAATTATGAGTTATGTTTTTGCGACCGATGGCAATTCAATTTTATGTATTTTTGATAAAATTAATAAAGTCATGAAAAAAATAACACTAATCTTGCTTATGAGTATTCCAATTATTACTGCCGAAGCACAGAACAATCAAAATCCGTTATTGAAAAACTGGAACGGAAATTATGGTGGCGTTCCAGCGTTTAACGAATATAAAATTGGCGATTTGAAACCTGCAATAAAGATTGCAATTCAAGAAAAACTAGACGAATACAATACAATTGCCAACAATCCAAAACCTGCAACATTTGAAAACACCATCGTTGCTATGGAAAAAGCGGGTAAAAAATTAAGCCAGGCAAAAGCTGTTTTTGATATGTATAGTTCCAATTTGAATACTCCCGAATTTGAACCTATCGAAGTAGAAGTTACGCCATTGTTTTCAGAATTGAATAGTAAAATCTATCAAAATAAAAAGTTATTTGACCGAATTGAAACCGTTTATAATTCAAAAGACAAAAGCAAATTAACGGCTGAACAACAACGATTGGTTTGGTATCATTATGCCAATTTTGTTCGCGAAGGCGCAAAAGCATCTGCGGAAAGCAAAGCCAAAATTGCCAAAATCAATCAGGAATTGGCGTCACTTTTCACCAAGTTTAGTCAAAATCAATTAGCCGATGAAAGCAATTATTATTTGGAATTAAAATCCGAAGCTGATTTTGACGGTTTACCAACCGAATTGAAAAATGCGGCAATTGCCGAAGCCAAAGAAAGAAACCTACAAGTAATGGGTTGCATTGCCAACACGCGTTCGTCGATTGAACCGTTTTTGACCTTTTCTTCTCGAAGAGATTTGCGCGAAAAAGCATTTGACATTTTTGTAAAACGCGGCGATAATACTAACGACAACAACAATAACGCCATTTTAGTTCAAATATTAAAGCTTCGTGCTGAGAAAGCAAAACTGCTTGGTTTCAAAACCTTTGCTGATTGGAGTTTGTCTAACACGATGGCTCAAAAACCTGAAAAAACAATGGAATTAATGCTATCCGTTTGGCAACCAGCTGTAGCAAAAGTGCATGAAGATGTAGCCGAAATGCAAAAAATGGTTGAAACCGAAGGCGGAAAATTCAAAATTGCACCTTGGGATTATCGCTATTATGCCGAGAAAGTTCGTAAAGCAAAATATGATGTCGATGCCAATCAAATCAAACCTTATTTACAGCTAGAAAAACTTCGTGAAGGAATGTTTTGGGTTGCTGGCGAAGCTTTCAATTTGAATTTTAAGCAAGTAAACAATGTTCCCGTTTTTCATCAAGACGTTCGCGTTTGGGAAGTTTCTCGTAAAGACAGCGGAAAAACGGTTGGATTATTCTATTTTGATCCTTATGCACGAAAAGGAAAGCGTTCTGGTGCTTGGATGACGGCTTACAGAGAACAAAGCCGAGTTAATGGCGAAGTTCTAACATTGGTTTCCAATAATTGTAATTTCATCAAAGGAAATGACAACGAACCAATCCTAATTTCGTGGGATGATGCCACAACGCTTTTCCATGAATTTGGTCACGCGTTACACGGATTGTGTTCCGATGTTACCTATCCAAGTTTATCTGGAACGAATACACCACGAGATTATGTGGAATTTCCATCACAAATTTTGGAACGTTGGTTATCAACGCCAGACGTGCTGAACAAATTTGCTTTGCATTATCAAACCAACGAACCAATGCCAATGTCGTTGGTAAAAAGAATTGAAGAAGCAGGAACGTTCAATGAAGGTTTTTCTACCGTAGAAACCATTTCGAGTGCTTTGGTTGATATGAAACTTCATTTATTAGAAAACCCTAACATTAACCCAATTGAATTCGAAAAAGAAACGTTAACCAATTTAAAAATGCCTTCGGAAATTGTAATGCGTCACCGAATTCCACAGTTTGGACATATCTTTTCAGGCGATGATTATGCCGCTGGATATTATGGCTATTTGTGGGCAGATGTTATTAGTGCTGATGCAACCGAAGCTTTCACGGAAGCTAAAGGCGGATTATATGACAAAGAAGTTTCCAAACGTTTATTAGATAATGTTTTCAGCATTGGAAACACTATTGATCCTGAAATTGCCTATAAAAAATACAGAGGAAAAGCCGCAACAAGCGATGCGTTGATGCGAGCAAGGAATTTCCCGATTAAGAAGAAGTAGCAAATGCAAAACACAAAAAAACCAAATCCTAAGATTTGGTTTTTTTTTAAATTATTCTTTCATCACTTTAGCAGTTTTTCTAACACCATCACCTTCAAGCAGCAACAAATAAATACCATCAGCCATTCCACTCAAATCAACGCTATTGTTTCCCTGAGCGCAGTCGAAGGGCTTCACAACCACTTTCCCCAAAGAATTAACCACAGAAACAGTGCTAAACTTCCCTTCTTGATTAGTAAAGAAAAACTTCCCATCAGCCGATGGATTTGGATAAACCATCACACCACTATCTTTTTCTTCATCAACAATCCCAAGTGAACAATCCGTAGTAACCGTTATAGGTTGTGTAATACCACAATTCGATAAAAAATTCTGCGCTGTTACCACTTCATTATTATCTACACAAATCGTAGTTAGATTTGGGCAATTATTCCAACAACCATTAAACGGAGTTTGAGTAAATACCTGCGACCTATTATTTCTAATATTCACCCAATTCAAACTAGGATTATCGGCACATCGTAATTGCTCAAACATTGGATTATTACTAAAATCCAAATGAGTTAATTGATTTTGCCCTATAATAAGTATTTTAAGAGCCGCTAGTGTCGAAAAATCTACTTCTGTCAATTGATTACCACCTATATTCATAAACCACAGATTTGTCAACCCGTTTAAATTTATACTAGTTAGTTGATTACCTCCTAAATCTAGCGATCCAAGATTAATTAAACTACTTAAATCAGCTGTTTGAATCAAATTACCAACTAATTGAAAAGTTTGAAGGTTTGTAAAAAAACCAATTCCTGTGATGTTGGTTATATTACCAGAGGTCTGGATTGAACTATAAAATACTGTCAAGGCTTCGCTTTGTGTAATCTCCCCATCATCATTCGCATCAATTTTCACACCTCCTCCAATATTGTTACCTGTATCTGCTTGTAGTAACATGGCTTTAAAAGCGGGGTCAGGAAAATTAATTATCTGCGAATTTAGATTACAAGACATTAATATCGGTAAAACTATTAGTATTTTTATTATTTTCATTTTGTTATATAATTATTAATTTTAAATCTTTTATTTAATTATAATTCTTTTAATTAATTGTTGAGATCCATCGTTAATTCTTATTATGTAAGTACCAGAAACTTTTGGCAAGTTTAATGGATGTTCGGTAACATTTTGTATAATATCTTGTGCCACTTTTTGTCCAAGCAAATTATACACCTCAATTATTCCGTCGTTTATTTTTTTATCAAATAACAAGGTAAACACACCATCAGCAGAAGGATTTGGGTAAATGATGAGGTTGTTTTCTTTTTTTGTCTGTTGCATTTCTCGGTTACTACCATAGTAATAATGAATCACTACAGTTGCATCATTACAAAAAAGAAGCGGAGCAGTGTTATTAATACACATAGTGTAGGTTAAAGTGTATGCTTGCGATGGTAAAGTAGGTGCTGGTGGTGGATTACTGCTGCTGTATGGTACACGAAACTGCACAAAACCATTACTTTCATCAATTATATAATAAGGATTTTCAGGGGTAGTGGTTTCTGTTATAGAAACAGTATTAGAGACATTCGGTTGGTCTACTTCAGCATTTATCAAATCACACATTCCGTTTGTGCTAGGATTTATACGGCTTACTATAGGGCTATACAATACATTTACACTTCCGTTGCTATATACTTCGGGTGGTGTTGCACCTGCATTCAAATAAATAGGAGGATTGGCAGGAAATACTTGGTCTGCTATACCATAATTTAATCTAAAGATGTCAGAAGTTAAAGAGGGATAAGCTATAGATCGTAAACGATACAATGATTCGCCATAAAATGGCATTGTACCTGCCGGTATGTTAATAGTGCCATTAGCATTTAAAGTACATCCATTCTCAAGCGGAGTTATAAGTTCAATAGTAGCATTAGTAAAATTACAAGGAACATTACCAATCATAGCATACTCACAAGCATTTGGACCATTGTAAGGATTATTAAAAACGGTAAAAGGAGTTGTTTGCATTACTGATGAGTGGTAACACAAGCTGCCTAAATCTATTTTAGAACAATTTGTAATTTTAGGCAATATAACCACAGTAACACTTGCTACATCAAAATAATTTAAACATATGTTATCAGTTAATTTATACTCAATAACATAGGTTCCAGAAGTATAATCATTTGGAATAGTTATTATACCTTCAGAATTAATAGTTGGTAAAGTACTCATTGATGGTATCGTAGATAAAATTGTCGAAGACACATTTAAATTACTTACTCCATTCCCATTTAGAGTATCATTAGTATAGACAGATGGTGTTGTTCCTCCTGTTGATAGATTAATAGGAATAGAACTAAAGTCATCATCTTCTGCAGTTAACAAGTTAATAATAGTTACTGTAAAAACACTTTGTGAACTAGAACATTGACCAAAATTTGGTGTGAAAGTATAATCTCCAGAAGCCATTGTATCTATTGTTAAAGGATTCCAACTTCCCGTTATTCCATTATCAGAAGTTGTTGACAAAACAGGTGGTGTACTGTTTTCACAAAGAACTAAATTATTTAAATTCTCAAATTCAGCAATTATTCCATCAGTTACTACATTTATCTCATCAGTCATGGTTATTGGACAACCAAAATCATTAAAATAAGTATAGCTAATTAAATGGTTACCAATACCTGCTATTAATGGATTAAAAGTATAATTTCCATTTTCAAAATTAACGCCAGCACCGGAAAATTCTCCATCAACTGAAACATTAGATAAGAAGATTGTTAAATTATTGATAATATTGGAATTACAAATATTCTCAGGTAATTCAAAAGAGGCAATGCTTACTGGTATTAAGCTAACATTGTCTATATAATAAAAAGAGCCGTTTACAACTCCTTGATTCATATTGCCATAATTACATGAAGGATCTGTGGCTAAAGTATTTGGCTCGTTTAATACATTTGGGAATGCACCTAAATATATATATTCTTCTCCACCTTCTGTACTTGTAAAAGTAAAAGATAATGTTTCCCACCCATTAGAAATTGTTGAAGTTGTCGAGTTACTAAATAGCATTTGAGGATTATTTATTGTAATTTGTCCACTATCAACAGGTATAGAAATCATGTTTGGTGATAAATAAGCTTGAATCGCTTTGCTAAAATAAGAATAACCTTCCGCTAAAGATACTTCAAAACTTAATTTATAGCTTTGACCAGCTACGAGTGGAGAAAATAACCTTGAAACCATAATAGAACTTATTATATTATTTTCATTATTACTACTAATATAATAAATCCCTGCATATCCGTTTCCTATATCCTCATTACAAGTTTGTCCTCCAAAGAAATTACAAGGTATTTGATAATTAGGGTTCGTAGAACTTGAATGAAAATATTTTGAATGAAAACGTGCTGTATTCCATCCACAAGCAAATTCTATTGGATTTTCGTTATTTGGAAGCTGACTATACTCTTCAAAATCTCCATTTGGAACCAAATTACAGTTATTATTACAATTAGGTGTTGGAATATTTGATAGATTAATTGATGAAGATGCTAAGACCTCAAAAGAATTTGATATTATGGGATTTAAATTATTTGAATTTGCTGTTAAGGAGTAACTAGTTCCTGTTGGTAAAAAATCAAACAAGTAATATTCAAAAATTGCTGTCCCATTTACAGCAGTTGTAGAAAGTGGTATATTCAAATTTCCTGATAAAGTCAATATAACTATTTCATTATAGTCCAAATCACTGTTTTCAAGCTCGTCTTTAGCCGTAACGGCAGGAGCGGGATACATAATAGTCCCTGCATATAAATTGCTTGATGGTTGTTGCACAAATGCCAATTTACTAGCTACAACTTCAATTCTATTAATATCACCTGCAATTGAGGAACTAGCTCCACCAGTATTAGGTAATAAAAATTGCGAACCAGTTGATTTTGCTGTTGCTGAAGATATTGTAAATTGTAGCTGTTCATTATCAGTTACTGTTTCAGTAAAGGAAACTCTTAAATTAATTGCCAACTGGTCATCGTCAGCGGCTATAATATTGGTTAATCCTGTAAAAGCAATAGTCGAAGAACCATTTACAGGAACAGTAACTCCTCGGGGCGAATTGCCAACAAACAAACGTGCAGAGCGAATATTGTCACTATTCATAACAGTAAAAGTTATTTCAGTTAATTCGGTTGCTAAGTTATCAGAATCATTTATTGAAGCTCCGCCATCACGCAAATAAAACCCCATTACACCAACACTATTAGAAGTACTTGTTATAACATCCGCTTGATAATTTAGATAATTTATATTCGCGTTACTACTAGTAGAAGAACTTGAGTTAAAAACAATATCACTCGATGAACTTGGAACGTCCGGTGGAGTTCCTGCTGACAACAAAACATCATCAATACGAATAGATTTAGTGCCTGTTTTTACAAATCGTATTTTAAGACCATTGATTTGTGCTTCTACAGGTAGTGTTAACACTTTTGACATATACCATTTTGCGGTTGCATTTGCTTCTTCATTAAACAAAGCGGTTTCAGTATTTGCTAATACAACCCATGCGCTACCATTCCAATAATCAACAAAAAATGGACAGTGTGCAGATGCTGACTCCTTTCTATAACCAAATTGAAGAGTTAAAGAATTGTAATTAGAAGCATTTATTCCTTCAATAGAAAAGCCAGATGTTCCTGTTGTTGAAGAAAAGAATATATTGCCTCCGCTTGAAGCTCCATTGTAACCATTCGAAGGATTTGTAGATCTTACATCCGCAGAATTACTCTGTCCTCCATTTGAATAAGTAAGTGAGTTATTTTCAAAAACATTATTGGCTATCGAAGTAGTGCTACTAGGATTACCCATATTTTCAGAAAATATAGTTTGTGACCACATAATATGGGTACAAGCTAATAATAAGTAAATTAGATAAAGTGTTTTTTTTGTCATCATAAAATAAAGTTTAAATATAGTTAGTAATAGAATAAAACAATTAAAACATATTGATTTTTATAGCATTAAAATCAAACAGTATTTTTTATAAATCTTGAATGCTACTAAATTAATCTCTTTTTATAGATTGTATCTACGTATTTATACGGATTTTTTTTCACACTTTGTAAGTTATAAGATATAAAATCACTCCATTTAATCACCATCAAGCATAAACCACAAAAAAAAAGGGTTTGCGAAAGCAAACCCTTTTACAACTTTTAATTAAAAAATACTACTTCTTAATATTCCCAGCACGCATACGCTTTACAATCTTCGTCATTACATACTCATCCTCAACAACCGTCTTCTTAAAAACCAATTTGCCCTTACTACAAATCTGTTTAATCATCCCCATCAACTCATCATAATGTCCAGCATTAGCATCCGTCAAATGCTTGCGGTTATTAAGAATTTCATTCTGCAAAGCATTCTTTTCAGTCAAACTAACAATAGCATCTCCCAAAGTAGTAGCATAATCAGCCGCCATACCTTCCGCAATCAAATCAGCACTATGAGCAACAATAAACTGCTTCAAACCTTCCAGTTTCAACAAAGCACCTTCAATGTTACCATTCAACAAATCCGCTTTTACCGTCTCAACAACCTGTGCATTCAACCCAGCATCCACAACATAAGACTTCAAAAAATTCAACTCAACATTCAATTCATCTGCCTCTTCATACAATCGTTGAGTAACACCTTTCTGCTCTTCCGTCAATACCAAGCCACTTTCCAGCACCTTAATAAAATTCAATTTACTCTCAAAAGCAGTCTTAAAAGCACCATCCAGTTTCGGAAAACGGTTTTCAATAGCACTAAAATCACGAGTATAACTCGTCTTTACAAAATCTCCCAAAGGAGCAATTTCTTCTCTTCTAACATTCGAATTCATAATAAATTAATTTTAGTTAATAATATGTTTAGCAACATCTTGCTAAAATTTCTATAACAAATCAAATGCCAAAAAGAATGAAAAATACTATATTAACAAATATTTAAGCAAAATCAAGAAGCTATAAAACACTGTCAATAGTAAAAAATCAGCAACAAACCCAAACAAAATCTCCATCTAATAGGGGTAAAACCTTATCCAGTTGGGGTAAAAGACTATCCAGTTAGGGTGAAATAGTATCCAGTAGGGGTAAAAGACTATCCAGTTGGGGTGAAACAGTATCCAGTTAGGGTGAAACAACATCCAGTCGGGGTGAAAGTCTATCCAGTTGGGGTAAAAGGCTATCCAGCAAGGGTGAAACAATATCCAGTTGGGGTGATGGTCCATCCAGCAAGGGTGAAATCGTATTCAATAATCCCAAATCACTACCCAATACACCCTAAAACAAAAAACCCCGTTTCAATCGAAACGAGGTTGATATTTAAAATCTAATATCTAAAATTTGATAGTGTATTATCCTAAAGAAACACGTTTGAAACCTGTAATTTCTACATTAAATCCTTTTACATAATCAGCTACTTTTTTACTGTCATCTTTGATGAAGTTTTGGTCTAATAATGCTTTTTCTTGATCTAAAGTAGTATTGTCAGAGATGAAACGAGCTACTTTTCCTGGAATAATTTTATCCCAAATTTGCTCTGGTTTACCTTCAGCTTTCAATTCAGCTTTTGCATCTTCTTCAGCTTGTTTGATAACTTCTGGAGTTAATTGAGAGAAAGAAATATATTTAGGAACATTTTTCAAAGTTTTCCCTAAACGTTTTGCCTCTTCATTATCTTTTTCGATTACAGCAATACGAGCAGCAAGTTCAGATTCAACAAAAGCAGGATCAAAATCCTTGTATGATAACGTGTCAGCTCCCATTGAAGCCACTTGCATAGAGATATCTTTAGTCAATGTCTCAGCGTTGTCAACTTTAGCAGAAACTGCTGTTAAAGCTGCAATTTTGTTAACGTGAACATAAGATCCAACGAATGCACCTTCTAAAATTTCAAAACCACCGATTTCGATTTTCTCACCGATAACACCAGTTTGCTCGATTAATTTTTCAGCAACAGTAATTCCGTTGAAATCTGATGCTAAAAATTCTTCTTTAGAAGAGAAGTTGATTGCTCTTTCAACTAAATTTTTAGCTAAAGTTACAAAAGCTTCGTTTTTACCTACGAAATCTGTTTCACAGTTTAAAGTGATAATTGCTCCTCTAGTGTTATCTGCATTGATAAAAGAAACAGCAGCACCTTCAGAAGAATCACGGTCAGAACGATTAGCA
>Ga0154020_10009550_pt1 | contig 11160 bp, 11 predicted proteins | sample Klosneuvirus_201_FD_109709 | JGI IMG/M metagenome (GOLD analysis project Ga0154020, IMG submission 109709) | Active sludge microbial communities from wastewater, Klosterneuburg, Austria - Klosneuvirus_20160825_MG | ecosystem: Engineered > WWTP > Aerobic digester > Activated sludge | place...
CCTTGTCGTTGGGGAGATCGACCGATGATGCCCTTCCTCGCCTCCGACAAGTGGTACGACATCCGCGATCTCTCCAACATCTCCCGTGAGATCCTGGAAGGCGCCGATAAGGTCCTGCCTTTCGGCATCGTCTATGTGCTGGCAGCCCTCCTCGGCTTCGTCGCGAGCTTCCTGATTTTCGTCCTGCCGTCGCAGCTCTTTGTCGGAGTCTACGGCGAGCGGAAACTCATCGGGCGCATCCAGTCGCGCTACGGCCCGAACCGGGTCGGCCCGTTCGGCCTCCTCCAGCCCGTCGCCGACGCGATCAAGCTCATCCAGAAGGAAGCGCTCACGCCCACCCGCTCCGACCGCGTGGTGATGTACATCGCCCCGCTGTTCTTCGTGGCGCCCGCGGTCCTCCTCTTCGCGGTCATCCCGTTCGGGCCCAACATGGTGTTCGCCGATGTCCCGGTGAGCCTGATGTACTTCCTCGCGATCTCCTCGCTCCCGGTCATTGCGAACTTCATGGCCGGCTGGAGCGCGAACAACAAGTACAGTCTCTTCGGGGCCATCCGCATCGTCGCCATGACGATCAGCTACGAATCCCCGCTGGTGATGTCCCTTCTCGGCGTCGTGGTCATCTCCGGCACGGTCAGCCTCCAGGGCATGGTCTTCTGGGCCGACGAGTACAAGATCTGGCTGGGCATGGTCACCCCGCTCGCACTGGTTATCTACTTCATTTGCGTCAGTGCCGAACTCAACCGGACGCCGACCGACATCGCCGAGGCCGAATCCGAAATCGTGGCCGGCTACCTCACCGAGTACTCCGGCATGAAGTGGGGCCTCTTCTACGGCATGGATATCGGCTACGCCATCGCCGCCTCGGCTTTTGCGGTCACCGTGTTCCTCGGTGGTTGGACGTTCTTTGGTCTCGAGGAATGGGTGCCACCGTGGCTGATCTTCATCGCCAAGACCCACCTCTTCTACATGCTCTTTATCTGGACGCGCGGCACACTCCCTCGCCTGCGCTCTGACCAGCTGATGGCGTTCGCCTGGAAGTACCTCCTTCCCCTCGCCCTGTTTAACCTCTTCATCCTGGCGACCCAGCGGATGCTGTGGGCTGAAGAAGGCTATGCCGATGCCTACGTCTACCTCTTCGCCATGTTCAATGCGCTCGCGGCAATCATCCTGGTGCTGGTCTGGGCCGACTTCAACGGTTATAAGCCGGGCGCCACACCGACCCGCCCGCGCCTCATCAAGGATGCCCGCGGCTACGTCGCCGTGGAGGAGCGCAAATGATGGACGGATTTGGCGTCACCTTCGCCTTCTGGGTCCTTGCCGCGATCACGCTCGTCGCCGCCAGCGGCGTCATGTACTCCCGCAACCTGCTCCACGCGGTGCTCTTCCTGATCCTCACCTTCATCGGTGTTGCCGGGTTCTTCGTGCTGCTCTCAGCGGAGTTCATTGCGATGGCCCAGGTCATCATTTATGTCGGAGCTATCGCGGTCCTCGTCCTTTTCGCGGTGCTCCTGACGCCCCGTGCCAGCCGCGATAACGCGGAGACCCGCATGGCCCTCCCCGGTGCGCTCCTCGCCATCTGTCTCGCCGCTGTCTTCGTGTTCGTCATCCACGATACCGGCTGGAAGCAGGTTTCCGAACCCCCGGTAGTCTCCACGAGCGACCTCGGCTACGCCCTGCTCGATGTGTGGGTGTTGCCGTTCCTGCTCGCCAGCGTGCTGCTGACCGCCGCCCTCATCGGCGCGATCATGCTCACCCGCTCGGCCGAAGAAGAAGCGGAGGATGCGCTCCTATGACGCCCGGCATCGAACACTTCCTGACCGTCGGGGCACTGCTCTTCTGCATCGGCCTCATCGTCGCTCTCGGCAAGCGCAACGCCATCGGCGTCCTGATGGGCGTCGAGCTCATGCTCAACGCCGTCAACCTCACCCTGATCACGTTCTCACGGTTTGCCGTGAGCCCGCGGCCGGTCACCGGCCAGACCTTTGCCGTCTTCATCATCACGGTCGCCGCTGCTGAGGCTGCGGTTGCCCTCGCCCTCGCCGTCGCCGTGTACCGCAATCGCGAGACCGTCGACGTCGACCAGCTGAATCTCCTCAGGTCGTGATTGCCAATGTGGGTTGAGTTCATGACCGTACGCAACGCCTTCGTGGCTCAGACGTGGCAGGAGCTCTTCGCCGCGGAGGGCCTCTCCGTCCGCGTCATCCCCCCCATTGGCCACGGCGAAACCGCGTCCCTGCGTGATGAGCGCACCCTCTACGTCCCCTCCGGGAAGGCCCACGTCGCCCGGGAAATCCTGAGGAAGATCTAGCCGATGTTGTTCCTCGAAGCCGCCCCCGCCGCGTCCGTGCCGACCATCGCCGAGGAGATCCTCTGGGCGATTATCCTCTGCCCGCTTGCTGCCTGGGGGCTCATCGCGCTCTACGTCCGGAAAATCCCGGTTGCGGCAGGCTATCTTGCCATCCTCGGGATCGGCGCCGCCTGCCTCCTCAGCTTCGTCACTCTTTTCAACGTCATGGACGCCGATGGCGGAATTGCGGTCCATACCCATGAGTGGTTCACCGCGGGCAGCCTGACCGTCAATCTCGGTGTCCGCGTGGATGGCCTGACCGCCGTCATGCTCGTCGTTGTTACCTCGGTGGCTTTCCTCGTCCAGGTCTATTCGACCGGTTACATGCAGGGCGACCACGGTTACGGGCGCTATTTCGCCCACATGTGCCTTTTCACCACCTCCATGCTCGGGCTCGTTCTCGCGGACAACCTCTTCCAGATGTTCATCTTCTGGGAGCTGGTCGGCCTCTGCTCCTACCTCCTCATCGGCTTCTGGTTCCACAAGCCGAGCGCCGCGGCCGCCGCCAAGAAGGCCTTCATCGTCACCCGCATCGGCGACCTCGGCCTGCTCGCGGCGCTCCTCCTCGTCTGGACGCGCGCCGGAACGTTCGATGTCGCCGCCATCCAGGAATGGGCCACCAGCGGTGAGCCCGAGGCCTACATCGTCACCCTCTTTGCCCTCGGCATCTTCGCCGGTGCCGCGGGCAAGTCCGCCCAGTTCCCCCTCCACGTCTGGCTGCCCGACGCGATGGAGGGCCCGACCCCGGTCTCCGCGCTCATTCACGCTGCAACGATGGTCGCCGCCGGCGTCTATCTGGTCGCCCGCTTCTTCCCCGTCTTCGAAGCTTCGGAGGACGCCGCAACCGTGGTCGCCTGGATCGGCGCGGTCACCGCCCTCGTCGCCGCGACCATCGCCCTCGTCCAGACCGATTTCAAGCGCGTGCTTGCCTACTCAACCGTCAGCCAGCTCGGCTACATGATGCTCGCCCTCGGCGCCTTCGGGTATGTCGCCGCAATCTTCCACCTCTTCACCCACGCCTTCTTCAAGGCCCTGCTCTTCCTCGGCAGCGGCTCCGTGAACCACGCGACAAACACCTTCGACATGCGCCAGATGGGCGGCCTGAAGAAACACATGCCGGTCACGTACTGGACTTTCCTCATCGGTTCGCTCAGCCTGGCCGGCATCTTCCCCCTCGCCGGCTTCTGGTCGAAGGACGAGATCCTGCTCGACGCATGGCGCCATGACCGCGGGCTCTGGGCCGTTGGCGTCACTGTTGCCTTCATGACCGCCTTTTACATGTTCCGCGCCATCTTCCTCACCTTCCACGGCGAATACAAAGGCGGTCAGCCGGTGGATCACCACGACGAGGATTCCCATTTTCACGGCGACCCGGCCCACCCGCACGAGTCCCCCTGGCCGATGAAGGCGCCGCTGATCATCCTCTCGGTCCCGGCCATCGCCGCCGGCTGGCTCGCCTACGACCACCTGTTCAAAGACTTCATCGAAGGCGCCCTGCCCCACGCCCATTCGCACGGCAGCACGTTCGAAATTGGTATCGCCATTAGCTCCAGCGTGGTCGCGGTCGCTGGCATCGGCACGGCCTGGGCCATCTACATCAAGAAGTGGGTCACCTCGGAATCCATCCGGGCCACCTTCCTTCCGTTCGCCATCATCTTCGAGCGCAAGTACTTCCTGGATTCCATCTACGAAGACCTCTTCGTCCGCAGGATCTTCCAGGGCGGCTGGAACCGCCTAATGCAGGCCAGCGATACCTACATCGTCGATGGCCTCGTCAACGGGACCGGGCGCGTCGCTCGCGGCGCCAGCACCCGCCTGAAGGTCATCCAGACCGGCCAGGTCCAGAGCTACGGGCTCGGGATCGTCGCCGGCGCCATCATCCTTGCCCTCGCCGTCTTTACGGCGAACCCGCTGTAGGAGGCGGCCGTGGAACTCTCTCTCCTCGTCTTCCTCCCGGTGGTGGCCGCGGCCGCTATCCTCCTCCTCCCCCGGAGCATGGAGCAGCACGCGCGCTGGGTTGCCCTCGCCGCGTCGGTTGCGAGCCTTGCACTCTCGCTCCAGATGTTCTTCTCGTTCGACCTCAACGCGCCGGGCTACCAGTTCGTTGAGCGGCGCGAATGGGTTGACCTGGGTGCGTTCAACCTCCAGTACTTCCTCGGTGTCGATGGACTGAGCATGCCGCTGGTGCTGCTGACTACCTGCCTGACACTGGCCTCGGTCCTGGTCTCTTTCAGCATCACGCTCCGGCCCCGCGCCTACTTTGCCTGTCTGCTGGTGCTGGCCAGTTCGGTTATCGGTGTGTTCGCCGCACTCGATTTCCTGCTCTTCTTCCTTTTCTGGGAGCTCGAGCTCTTCCCGATGTACCTCCTCATTTCCATCTGGGGCTCGGGCCGCAAGGAATACTCGGCGATGAAGTTCGTGCTCTACACGATCGCCGGCTCCGCCTTCATGCTCGTTGGCATCCTCGTCCTCGCCTTCAACGCCAACACCTTCGATATCGAAGTGCTCGGCCAGACGGACTTCCAGGACACGCTCATCCCGCTCGGCTGGGTCTTCCTCTTCCTCTTCCTCGGTTTCGCAGTGAAGCTCCCGATCGTCCCGCTCCACACCTGGCTGCCCGACGCCCACGGCGATGCCCCGACGGCCGTCTCGGTCATGCTCGCCGGCGTGCTCCTCAAGATGGGCGGCTACGGCCTCATCCGCATGTGCGTCACCATGATGCCCGGCGTTGCTGAAGACTGGGACATGTGGCTCGCGGGGATCGGCGCCTTCAGCGTCCTCTACGGCGCGTTCATCACCCTCCGCCAGACCGACCTGAAGCGGCTCATCGCCTATTCATCTGTCAGTCACATGGGCCTGGTCTTGCTGGGTATCGCCGCGCTCGGTGATACCGGACTGGCCGGCGCAAGCTACCAGATGCTCGCCCACGGCCTCGTCACCGGCCTCATGTTCGTGATGGTCGGGCTCATGTACGAACGCACCCACACCCGCGAAATCGCCCGCCTTGGCGGCCTGGCCCGCCAGATGCCGCTCATCGCCACCGGGATGGTCTTTGCCGGGTTCGGTAGCCTTGGGCTCCCCGCACTCGCGGGCTTCATTGCCGAAGCTATGGTCTTCCTCGGCGCCTTCCAGCAGTTCGAATGGGCCGTCCTCGCCTCAATCTTCGGCGCGGTGCTCTCGGCCGGGTACGTCCTCTGGATGCTCCAGCGTGTGGTCTTCGGCCCCGTGAAGCACGAGTGGGACGGCGTAACGGACCAGCACCACTGGTGGGAGCACGCGGTTGTCATCGGGCTCGCCGCGCTCGTCGTCTTGCTCGGCGTCTACCCCGCCATCATGACAGACATGATCAGCCCCGCCATCGACTCCATCGTCCTGAGGATCGAATCGTGAACAGTCTCGACCTTGTCGGTCCTCAGCTTGCTGTCCTCCTCGCCGCCGCGGCCGTTGTGCTGGTCGATTCGCTCGCTCCGCAGCAGCGGCGTCTGCTCCCCGTTGTGGCGCTCGCGGGGCTCGCCATCTCGGCCCTCTGGACCACCTCCTGGGTTGTGCGCGGTGATTACACCACCGCCTTCGCCGGCACCCTCGCCCTCGACCGGTTCTCGGTCTTCTTCTACTACGTCTTCGCCGGGATTACGGCGACAGTTGTCCTCGCGTCCATCGACTGGGTGAACCGCGAGGGCCGCGCCCAGGGTGAGTACTACGCCCTGGTCTTGACCGTCTGCAGCGGGCTCATGTTCCTCTCCGCTTCTCGCGACCTGATCGCCATCTTCGTCGCCCTCGAACTCTCGTCCATCCCTCAGTACATTCTCGCCGGCTGGGGCAAGGATTCAAAGTCCAGCGAGGCCGGCCTTAAGTACCTCCTCGCGGGGGCGGTCGCTTCGGCGCTCCTCCTCTACGGCATGGCACTCATCTATGGCATCACCGGGACCACCATGCTTCCGGAAATTGCCGCCGCCATCGAGGCCGACGGCCAGTCCTACCGCGCCGTTCTCGTCACAGGGACCGTCCTGGTCATCGCAGGCTTCGGTTTCAAGATGGCCGTCGTCCCGTTCCAGATGTGGGTGCCCGACGTGTACCAGGGCGCTCCAACCCCCGTGGCCGCGTTCCTTTCCGTCGGTTCCAAGGCCGCCGCGTTTGCAGTGGTGCTGCGCGTCTTCTTCGAGGCGCTTCGAGCCGACTTCCTCAGCGACGACTGGTCGATGATCTTCGCGGTCATCGCTGCAGCGTCAATGACTATCGGCAACGTCATGGCCCTCACCCAGTCCGATATCAAGCGCATGCTCGGGTACTCGTCTGTCGCCCAGGCGGGCACGCTCATGATTGGGCTCGCGGCGATCAGCGTGCCGGGCGAGCAGTTCACCCTCGGCGCCACGGCCATCCTCGTCTACGTGGCTGCCTACGCGCTCACGAACCTCGGCGCGTTCATCGGCGTCATCGCCATCTCCCAGCGGATTGGCAGCGACCAGATCAAAGATTACGCGGGGATGTGGAAGCGCTCGCCCGTCCTCGCCGTCGCCCTCGCCCTCTGCCTCGTGTCACTGACCGGCGTCCCCCCGACGGTCGGCTTCTGGGCGAAGCTGTTCGTGTTCAACGCCGGTATCCGTGCCGACCTCGTCTGGCTGGTCATGATTGGCGTCCTCAACAGCATCGTCGCCGGCTACTACTACCTGTCCGTCGCCCGCACCATGTTCATGGGCGATGCGGAAGAGGGGCAGGGGTTCCGCGCCTCGCCGCCGATTGCCGTGGCCATGGGTGCCGCGACGCTTGGAGTCGTGCTCTTCGGGGTCATCCCCATGCCGCTCATGTCGGCGGCCCGTGACGCCGCCGAGATCTTCGCCCGCTAACGGTGTACGACGACATTCCCTACGACATCACCATCGAGGTCGTGGTCGATGCACCCGCCCTCGATACCGAGGTGCTGCACCGGCTCGCCGCCCGCGTCATGGCCGGTGAAGAGGTCGCTCCCGAGACAGCCCTTGCCATCCTGGTAACCAGCGATGACGAGGTTCGGCAGCTCAACCACCAGTTCCTCGGGATCGATGAGCCAACCGACGTCCTCTCCTTCCCGGACGAATCGGACGACTTCGTGCAGGGAGCCGCCGATGAGCCGCTTCTCGGCGACATAGCCATTGCCCTCCCCACCGCCGAGCGCCAGGCTGCTGAGGCCGGCCATAGCCTCGCCGCCGAGCTCGCCCACCTGCTCACCCACGGCATTCTTCACCTGTGCGGCTACGACCACGTCAACGGCCCCGAGGAAGAGGCAGAAATGCGCGCGCGCGAGGAGCACTATCTCGGCGACCTCCACCACGTCCATAAGCACTGAAGGCCGGTTTTCTCCGAGTTCCCTGAATTAGCCCCTGGTGGCCGGACCGCAGGCCTTCCGGGGCAGTTTTGGGGGCCAAACGGCCTTGCTGCCAACAGGACCCCCACCTATCTTGGGTGAATCGTGGGTCTTGCTATCCTCTTTACCGGAACGGCCTCTCCACGCGCCGGGCGGCTCGCCGCCTGGGTCCTCGCCATCTCCTTCCTGCCGATGCTCACGTTTGTTGGCCACTGGCCTGCCATCGATATCCCGCTGCCGGGGATGGATGCCTACGTCCGCGTCCCCCTGAGCGGCGCCGGCCATGGTGATGCCGGCACGCACAGCCACACCGGTGGCTCCCACAGCCACGACGGCGATGGCCACGCGCAACATTGCCACGCCGGGGCGGCTGGCTGTTCCGATACTCCCGTTCCCGGTCTTTCGACGGTTGCAATGCTCCGCGAGGTCGTCGGTTCGCTCGGCGCGACGGACGCCTGGCTTTCCACGGACCTCGTTTCCGATGCCATGCTGCGGCCCATCTCGCTCATCCCGCTCGATCCGCCTCCCCGGCACGCCTGACCTCCTCGTCTTTCACCACCGGTAGCGGTTGGAGCTGACCCGTCTGCGGCTCCGCGTGCGCCGTGGCGCGCTGTCGCGCGTGGCGTTCAGCACCTTCTCGCTGCCCCCGACGAAGAATGGAGATACCGCGTGGCCGATACCACGAAGGCAGCCGTTGCCGATGCGCCGGCGAGCCACTGCTCTCCCGCGTGGAGCGCGCTGATTCACGATGAAGACCGCATCAGGACAATCAGTCCCCAGGAACTGATGCCCATTTTCCAGGGCATGATGAAGGGCGGCTGCAAAGCCTGCCCGAAGGACCAGACAACCGCCTGCCAGAACCTCGAGAAGCCCTTCGTCGTGCTTGGACACGATGTGGTGCGCTCGATGTTCTCGATGCCATGGGAATTCAAGGCGGAGGACATCATCGCCGGCGGCGCCAGCGATGACTCCGTGCGCCATGACGATATCCGCCGCGTTATCCGGCACATCGAAGGCATCGCCCTCGCCAACGGCAGCGACGCTGTGTCCCTTGCCGATGCTGCCGAAGGCTTGGCGACGCTGGGCGGTGACTTCGCCTACCGCCGCCCGGGCAAAGTGGAGCTCGAGTTCGACCGCATGGTCGAGGGCATGGCCGAGCCGTGGAAGGTGATCGCCCGTGGCCGGGCCGAATCGCGCGAGCGCGCCGCCGCCTTCCGCTCCAACCCGGCCGCCGCGATCCGCAACGCCGAGGGGATCAAGCAGGCGCTCCCCTACGAGGCTGCCGTGCACGATGCCCTCGCCAGTCGCGAGTTGAACTGGTGCAACCACGTCCCGCACCTGTTCACGCGGATGATGACCCGGGTCCGCGTCGATGATGCCGCCTTCGCCGCTATGCTCGACGCCTCCGAGGCCGTCGCCCGTGAGCGGCATCACCATGGTGTCACCCCGCGCGATGTCGAGACGGCCCTCATGCGTTCGGCTGCCGCAGGGGCGGGCGCCGGCGACCGGTAGGGACTCCTCCCTCCGGTAACCGCTGGAGCCCGGCCCCGTGCCGAGGCCATCCGCCTCCCGATCCCTTTGCCCGGCGGCCTTGCCTGGAGACTTCACCGCTCCCGGCGATCCCGCCATTTCACTGGAGACTTCACCAATGACCGCGAATCGCGACCGCCAGCCCATCACCCGCCGGGCCTTTATGGGCGCAGCCGCAACCCTTGCCGCAGGCACAGCGGGGCTCATCGCCGCCGGCTGTGGCCCTGGCGATGACGACGATGCGACGCCCGCCGGCTCGCTCTCACCATCCCCGGAAGGGGCCGCGGCCACTGCGCAGCCCCGCCGCGGCGGCTCTCTCCGCACAAATCAGACCGGCGATATCGTCCTGAATTCGGGCTACCCGTTCGTCGTCGCCCCCCAAAACCGGATGCTCCCCTGGATGCTCTCCGAGGCGCTCGTGCGCTACCGCTCCGATATCGCGAAGCCGGAACTGGTGCTCGCCGACCGCTTCGAGTACAACGCCGACCGCACTGGACTCACCATCGCCATCAAGCCCGGAGTCACCTTCCATAACGGCGCCCCGGTTACTCCCGAGGACGTCTTCTTCGGCATCGACTTCAACCTTGACCCGAAGCAGTTCGGTGTCACCACCGCCGGCACGATGTCGGCGCTCGCGAAAGCCATCGTTGACCGGAAGAAGCTCGACGACCGGACGATGCAGTTCACTTTCGACCGCCCACGGTACGACATGACGGGCTTTTTCGTCGGGCTCAACATCACGCAGCAGTCCAGCTTCGCGAAACTCCTGACTGGCGAGACCGTCCAGGGCACCGGCCCGTACATGTTCAAGGATTGGACTCCGGGCGTGGGCTACACGCTCGCGGGAAACCCGAACTGGCACCTCTCCGCATCCGAAGGTGGTCCCTACCTCGATGAGGTCCGCGTCAAGGTGTTTGCCGATGACGATGCGGCAGCAAACGCCTTCGAGGCCGGCGAACTCGACATCGCCTTCCGTCTCCCGGGAGCCTCAGCCAAGCGTTTCCGCGAGCGGGTCAGCACGGCGCCCCGTATCGGCGGCCTCATCCTCGCCATGGTGGTGAAGAACCCCCTCCTCGCCGACAAGCGCGTCCGCCAGGCCCTCTTCCTCGCGGTCGACAAGAAGCGCATCGCCGACGAGATCGGCGAGGGCTTCTACGCTGCCACCTCGCAGCTCTGGCCCGAATACTCGCCCGCCTTCGATCCGGCCCTCGAGACACCGAGCTACAACCTGGAAAAGGCAAAGTCGCTGCTCAAGGAGGCTGGTTTCAGCCAGTCTGCGCCCCTGGCGATCGAGTACTCCCAGCGCAGCACCGCCAGCGTGACGGTCATCCAGAAGGACTTCGAAGCCATCGGCGTCAAGACCGAGCTCGTCCCGGTTGATGCCGCCGCTCTCGTGACCCGTATCCGCAATCGCCAGATTCAGGACATCGTCGCCAGTGGCACCAACTTCGGTGACCCCATCCCGGCATCTGCCCTGCGCGGAAATGGCAACATCAACATCCCCAACGTGAGCTACCAGGAGTCCCCCGGGCTCGCCGAGATCCTGCAGAAGGTCGGCACCGTCGACCCCCTCTCCGAAGAGGCAAGGGCACTCTACACGCGCTTCAACAAGCTCTGGATGGACGACCCCTGGATCATCCCGATGGAGCCCTCGGGCGCTCTCGATGTGGTCGGAAAGAGTGTCCAGGGTTTCGGGGAGTACTTCGTCCAGCCGTTGCAGGCGCCGAACTTTGGGAAGATCTGGCTCAAAGCCTGACCTTCCCCGACCGAACCGGCCGGTGGGTGGCGTTCCCTCTCTCTCCGCCACCCACCGGCCACTCCTTCTTGCGGAGCACCGGTATCCGTGGTGCTCCGTACGGGGAGGCCAGGCCCCCTGCCTGACCTTCCCCGACCGAACCGGCCGGTGGGTGGCGTTTCCCTCTCTCTCTCTCCGCCACCCACC
>Ga0154020_10009551_pt1 | contig 11159 bp, 5 predicted proteins | sample Klosneuvirus_201_FD_109709 | JGI IMG/M metagenome (GOLD analysis project Ga0154020, IMG submission 109709) | Active sludge microbial communities from wastewater, Klosterneuburg, Austria - Klosneuvirus_20160825_MG | ecosystem: Engineered > WWTP > Aerobic digester > Activated sludge | place...
ACACGAGACGAAATTCGAGAAGCATTTGTTTGTTTAAATAAACTTCATCCATTCCTTGAATCAACATAGCTTGATCATCAGGGTGAACTCTTTCTAACATTTTGGACCTCTTTGGCGCAAATACCTCAAAAGGGAATTCCCATAGATCAAACATTTCTTTTGACCATGTTCCGGGACTACCGGTTTGTTCGCTTTCCCAGAATGCAATTTTCGCCATTCGTTGCACGTTGCGAATCATTGAGTCTAACTCCAGAATATTGCTAGTACTTTCTTTCATAATAGACACATCCGAAATTGTCCCTATGTAACCAGTACTATTTTCGTTTTCAGAGCTTTTGAGTGGCGTTGCATTCCCAATCACCCATATGACTTTGGCATCAGGACGAATCATTCTGTACTCTAAGTGAAAATCCCTCCGTTGAGAAACGGCGGTTGACCATTCTTTAAAAACCAGTTCGCGATCATCCGGATGAATGGAGTTAACCCAACCCTTACCCATAGCCTCATCAATAGTTCGCCCGGAAAAATCACACCATTTTTTGTTGACGTAGTTGCAGTCTCCCTCCGAGTCAGTTCTGAAAATACCTACCGGTGAACTTTCGGCCAATATTTTAAATTGTTCCTCACTCTCACGCATTTCTTTCTGCGCCTTCTTCAATTCAGTAATTTCCTTACGTATCACAGAAACCCCGGCAATTTCATCACTTACAATAACCGGATTCAGAGTTGAATAAAAACACCTTGAAACACCTTTATGTATTATAGTTTCTTCAGTATTTACAGTTTCCCCTGAGAAAGCCCGTTCATAATTTTCTTTCCATTTTAACTGTTGATTGCTAAACTTTGATTCAGGCATTAACTCCTCAAGAGACATTCCTGCTTTTACCTTTATTCCAAATTGTTCTTTATGCAATTTAGCAAAGCCATCATTAAAATACTCCAGGATCAAATTATTATCCACCGACCAAATGCTGTCATGTACTGATTCCAGAATACTACTCAGGTTTGACTCTGATTTCTTTAACTTTTCCTCTGTTTCGATTTTATCGGTGAGATCATTACAGATTAGAAGAACAGATGAAACTATTTTCTCTTCATCAAAAAGCGGAATAGCTTTCGCTTCCAACCAACGAATATTCCCTTTGTGGCTCTCCACTCTAAAGGATACTTCTTTTTGATGGCCTCTCCAAACTGCTTGCAGGCATTCTTTCACAGACTTATTATCTTTAGGAAAGACAAAGTCTGAGATCTTTGCTTTGCGAAGTTGATTGTCCGGTCGAACTTGAAGTGTGTTTCTTGCTGCAGAATTTAAACGTATCAACTCCCCTTTCATTCCTAATTCAAAGGTGCTATCAGGGTTGTTGTCGAAAATCGTTTGTACACGATCCTTGTTTAATTTTGCAATCTCTTCAGAAAGGGTATGCTCCTTTTTCAGACGATGTTTTTCGATTGCTTTGTATAAACTATCAGGTAATTGAAGCAAATTAAACTTTGTGAGATAATCGTCTACACCTAACTCATAATATTCTTGAGCAGTAACGTCCGGTAATACACCGGTAATAAGAATAAAAGGAATTGAAAGTTGTTGTTCTCTTAGATATTCCAGCTCCTCACGAAAACTATAAGATGAAAAAGTGTCACCGGATATAATTGCATCCGGTTTAAATCGATTGACATGCTTAAGAAATTCTATTTCATTTTTTGCGATCTTTATAATAATCGCAATTTTTGTCTCGGCAAGAATACTTTGAAGAAGCAAAAGTTCAGATTGCTGTTCTTCAACAATTAATAAGCGTAATGTACCTGAAGTTGCTGTCATAACTAAAATTTAATACGAACCTTCAAAAATTAGGTTGTACATGGTTAAGCATCTGAAATAATTGCCTGCATTTACATGTTACAGGATGTAAGATTTTTTTACAATTTACCTTAGACACAATCCGTCGCAGCAATGGATAGTTGGAATAGACTAAACTTACAAGTTTTCTCATTAAAACAAACCGTCTATTAAAAATATTATTAATACTCTGCAAAGCCTTTAGCAGTCAAGGATAGCTCTACATGAGTCAATTTTTCTCTTTTAAAACTCAAATCAAAACGATAACACAGCAAATACCAACACCTCTCTAAATTGTTGAAATACAGAGCATAAATATCATTAACACCCAAAATCCAGAACGGACATAAATAATCAGCTTACTTACATTGAGATTAAATCTATTCGTTTGTCGAATTTCACCTACATGCTTGTAGTATTATGCACTACAAAATTGTAATGCACTTTTTCATTCATCAACAGCATGTTCAAAACCCCATCGTCTGACAACGCACACAACAAAGAAGATTCAAGGCAAATCAAAGGGAACTCAAGTGTCAACAAAAAACACAAGCATTTGTTTTTTGTAATACTAAATTCAGAGGGTAATGAACTACTGTGGCTAAGGAAAATATTTGTCGAGCAAAACAAAATAATTATTTCTAACATGCTGCTTTTACATCCGGGATTCAGTTCCGTTGAAATAGAAATTGATTACAGAAAATACAGTGCAGAGTAATAAAGCGGATAGCACACCTGGCTTAATGACAGGAGCAAAAGCCGGTCTTATTACCATTAACATCCATTACCTAGATTTAATCAAATTTTTTTATTTCAAAATGAGGCCATTCATTCGAATAATACTTTTTATATCCTTTGTGTTTGTAAGTTCTACCGACATTGAAGCGAGAAATTATTTTACTATTGCAGACGGAAACTATGATTCAAATAGTATTTGGTCACGAAACAATCATACAGGTTCTAACAACCAATCGGCACCATGTTCCTGTTCTCCATCATGTTCAATCGGCGGAGGCAATACGATATATATTGCACATCATGTTACGATAGATTGCAATGTTTCGTTTGCAGGCAATGCTACTATTCGCATTGTATCCGGAGGAACATTAACTGTAACCGGAAATGCAAGAGTTACAGGAAATGGGGACCTGATAATTGATAACGGTGCAATCATGAATGTAAGCGGAAACTTCAGGATAACCGGATCAGGTAGTGGTACAATAAACGGCAACTTAAATATTTCAGGGAGCTTACGCGGTGGGAACAATCTATGTGGCACAGGCTACATTAGAGTTGGTGGAACTGTAATCGGAACCCCTTGTCCAAGCATTAGCCTACCCATAATACTTACACATTTCAGTGCAATTACAAAGAAGGAACATGTTCAACTAGGATGGACCACATCGAGTGAGATCAATAATGACTTCTTTAATATTGAACGTTCAGAAAATGGAATGACATTTATTCCAATTTGCAAAATAGCCGGAGCGGGGAACTCTACAACTAGTTTAGAGTATTCTTTTCAGGACACAGAACCAGTTGAAGGAACAAGCTTTTACCGGTTGAAGCAAACTGATTTTGATGGAAAACATTCCTATTCAGAAATTTTAAGAACATCATTTACAAAAAACCGAAAGGCATCAGTTGTGATGTACCCTAATCCGATCACTCAAGGTAATTCAGGGCAGTTAGCATTAAGAAACTTCCCTGCGAATGCGTCATTTAAAATTTCCATTATCAATGCAAAGGGAAATCGTTTGTATAACACGATTCCCCATACTAAAAAAGGTAATACAACTTTTAACCTAACTGATACAGATGCCGCATTGGCCTCAGCCGGCATATATTATATTGTCATAAGAGGCAATAAAAATGGATTCCGTTACAGCGCTCCACTAATAGTATATTAAATTTGTCAGGAAAGATTGCACTATCTTAGGCCAATACACTTTCATTTATCAACCAGAAAAGCGCGCACGGTCATTTTCAGCCAATCGTCCATCCATTGTTTTTCGATCATGGTTACAAAGATCATTTTTCCCGCATCAAGCAATCGGGCAATAGTTTCGTTCTTACCTCTGGGCAAATAGCCTAATTTAACTTTCTCTGCTGTATAAATAGCAACGGCGAATTCATCAAATTTATTTTCCGGTTCTCTGACTAGTAGAAAGCGATCGTTAACAAGCAGCCCGGGTTCTGTCTCTTCAAGATCAAGGTACGATGTCCCTGCTATATGGCATTCGAGAACCAGAAGCTCTCGCACGAATGGACTGAGCTCTGAGGCACCCCCTTGCAAGAGTGCCATTAATCCGGGCTGTATTTTGATTAAAGCATCACTCATTGTTAGATGACATTAAAAGTTCGACCCTTGTCTGCCATGCATTATTCTCGCCATGCAAACGTGAAATATCATTCAATAAAATATTATTTTGTTCCGTTACCCATTTTTCATCATCCAAAAATTTCTTAATATTCAAGGGAAATGTATCTTTCATAACATCGATTCTAGTCAGTAGTTTTTTTATCCCTTTCACCAATCTTTCATTTCTTACAAGAAGTTCCTCAAGCAAGGTTTTAACATTTTCAGTTGCAGGTTTGTCTGAATCCAGCAGGTCGTTCAAGAGACGCAATTTTTCTAAGTCTCCGTTCTGATAAGCTTCACTGACATTGTGCCAAAAACTTAAGTCTTCCGACTTCTGTTCCGGGTTCAAGTCCGGATGCAATTTCTTTGCCAAACTATAATAAAGTTTTTTAAATTCAACCCTCTCTTCATCTGTAAGCAACTTAGTTTCTGATCCACTTAATGCGGCTGCTAATTTCCCGGCTGCTCTTTTTAGCTTTTTCAACTCATCCTGAATCTCAATATCAACTAATACATCTATTAATGCCAACGTAATTTTCTCATTTCTGTTAAGACAAGCCTGGATCATTTCTGCCCTGCGTTTGTTACGATAAACTTGAGACTTTAATTCCATCCTTTCCAACTGATTCTTTCCTAGAAGTTTCAGGTATTTCAATTCGAGAGCAGGTATTTCATGATGCTGTAGATAAATCAGTTGCGTATCCAGCACTAGAAATTCTTCTTGAAGTTTTTCGTTTCGAGAAATTGCAGAATAGTGTTCGGGACTAAGAGTCGGTTTCAAAATATAAATTAAATATCCATGCACAATATATAAAAGATGATGATAAAAATAAGAAAGGAACACAATAATCTAAGAGTAGGAGCCTCAATTAGATTTCAAATTTCATAATATCAAATTTACTCCGAGTAAACTATCAGCTCCAATTCCAACTCAAAGCTATAATTTCATGTATAAGGAGCTATTCTCGATTCTATATGCTGTAGATCTTGCCGGTAACGGAACCGAGGGTCTGGACAAACTCAAACAAAAAAAGTATAACATCATTATCATGGACCTTCAAATGCCGGATATAGATGGCTATACTGCTACGAGGATAATCAGGCAAGAAATGAAGATCTCTACGCCTATTCTCACTATGACTGCACATTCCATCGTGGGAGAAAAAGAGAAATGTCTTGCTGCAGGAATGAACGACTTCCTATCTAAGCCATTCAAGCAAGAAGAATTGTTTCAAAAAATTTCCGATCTGATGTTTAATGCTTCAGACAAACTGATCTTAGAAGAAAACAATCGAACATTGCTCAAGAAAGCTTGTTTAAACAAAGGAACTCCGAAGAAAGAATAAACACACGCTATTGAATTACAATCTTTCGAATGTCCGTAGTGTGACCTCCTGCATCTATGATATGCACAAAATAAACCCCGTTTCCTGTCCAAGTAGACAAATCAACAATGAAGTATTGAGTGTTGATCGCGCTTTGGAACACTACTTGAGATAATGAATTCATGATCATTATTGTGTTACCGGCTATCGTAGAAAAATTTGCTCCATTATCAATCGTAATGTGATCGTTGGTTGGATTCGGATAAATCTTAATAGAGTTTTTATAGGTCACAGGGCTTAATCCTGTCAGATTAGCATTGATGATCAATGTATCCGTCACTGTGATATGTACGAAGCAAATATTTTCATTGTACAGTGCAGTGATTTCACAAGGCTCAAGAACACGATTGTAGATTCGAACATCATCAATCATGCCATTAAAAAATTCTCCTGTAGTGTACCTGTTAGCCCCTATGATTGCCTCATTAGTTCCAGCAGCAGAGCTATAAAAGCTTGTCAGACTATCTGAATAAATTAAATTACCATCAATATATTTATTAGTAAAGTTGCTATCAACCACGATCACTCCGTGATGCCAGCTGTTTGGACTGATGCTCCCAAATCGGTTTACAATAGATACTGTTGACCACCATGAATCTTCAAAGTTATAATATTGCACCCCAAAATTTGTCAAGCCATTGACCAAAGCAGGGTTGTCAGAGCAATAAACAAAGCCTAATGTACTTCCGATAGTAAATGTATTAAACCAAAAGCTTACCGACCTTGGCAAGACATCAAAGTCACTTGACAGCTGTATGTAATTACTGACACCATCAAACAAATAAGCACTATTGGGATTTCCAAAACGATCAGTGGTAAGCTGTGCTCCATAAACAGTACCGTGAAATGCATTTGCTGTAGAGTCGTTCGCATTGCCATTAAAAGGGTAATACCCAATAAGGTTATGATTTGAAATTTGAGCCATTGTAGTCAGTGACAACAAGAATAGGCTGAAGAATAATACTTTTTTCATCTGAGGTTGAGTTAAAAAATAATTAATTGGAAACGGATTTATTGTCTTGTAAAAATCCTGAGAAAATAATCGACTTTAAAAAAATTTCATAAATATAACACAATTCCAATTCGGCACAAGCTCTTCAGATAAATTAATTCTAGAGCCCCTATAATTTAACAGCTCTAAGTATCGCCGAAAGAAAACAGCCGGATCCGAGCAGGTCAACCCACATAGATCCTTAATAATATAATTTTCGCAATTATTCTAAGAAATTCAGCATTCTAATAGGGAGGCGAACTGTCAGAGATGAGCACTTACTACTCTATCTAAACGTCTTTGGTGCATATAAGAAAGCCCACAAAAAAATAAACGTATAAACGGTACAGTTCGGCCACCGTATTTCTGACTCAGTTTGAGCTACAAACAAAATATTGCAAAAACTATCGTCTAGAAAGCAGAGGGATTCATGCGTTTTTTAAAATTTATTAGCCCTTTTAAGCCTTGACTTTATTCTCAATTTTGAATAAATATTAAATCCTAAATGCAATCAGAACAATGTGTGAATTTATTTCAGCCTGTATACACAATTGTAAGATTTGTTCCCTTTTTCATTAAACAAGTAATCCTAATTCATCGATAAACCAATTCCTGCCTAAAAAACTTATTATTCGATCAATTTATGAAAACTACACTACAGAATTTACGCATTGTTTTATTATTAATGATAATCCTTATTGGACGATCAGAGATTGTTCAAGCCGGATGGTCTCCGGTAGGCACAGCCGGATTTTCCCCCGCTGCTGTTGAGACTCCACAGATTGCCATTGACACCGCGAATGGAATACCTTATATCGCATTTATTGATGCAGATAATTATGAAAGGTTAACTGTGATGAAGTACAATGGATTATTATGGGATACCGTAGGTTCAAGAGGAATTTCTACAGGTTCTGCAAGTGCCATTTCATTTATCATTGACAGAAATGGAACACCTTATATTGGCTACCTTGATAATTATGTCTGGGGTCAGCAAGTTTGCGTCAAAATGTTTGACGGAACCAACTGGCTAAAACTCGGAGCTACTGAATATGTGTCCGTCGGTGAATCAAATTTCGTTTCTATCGCAACAGATACAAATGGGACTCCATATGTGGCATATACTGAGCCCGATTATCCTGCTGATAATCGTATCAACGTTCAAAAATTTGATGGCATAAACTGGGTCACAGTAGGAGCTTCAAATTTCAGTAATGCAGATGCTTATCACGGCTCCATCAGTATTGGGATCGATCAGAATCCCTATGTAGGATATGCAGATGCATCATACAATCAAAAGGCATGTGTAAAAAAATTCGATGGAAGTATTTGGGCAAATGTTGGTCCGGAAGGCTTCACAGCAGACGCCGCATTTTCTACAATAATCAGGATTGATAATTCCGGAACTCCATATTTAAGTTTTTCCGACCAAGATGTCAGTGGCTATGCAAGTGTCATGAAATTTGATGGCAGTGATTGGGTCTTTGTTGGTGATCAGGGATTCTCTGAAGGGTCTACATACTACAATTGGATGGAATTAGATGCTACCGGTACTCCATACGTTATATTTTCAGACGCAGAAGCAAACTATGGAGCGACTGTAATGAAATTCAACGGCACCGAATGGACAACTAGTGGATGCCCAAATATTTCAAACGGATCAAATGTGCAAGCTTCCATTGCTATTGACAAAAACCAAGTTCCATATATCGCTTTTGCAGATGACAACAATAATTTCAAGGCTACGGTCATGAAAATTATTCCTTCAACATTTGCGATTAATACACATCCGATTGATCAATCCGTTTGTTCAAATCTATACAGCTTTACTATTTCTGTTAATACGTCCGGTGATCCTTCTTATCAATGGCAAGAAGATGATGGATCCGGTTATGTAAATCTTAGCAATAGCTGGCTAAACTCAGGTGTATATACAAATACATTAACCTTGAATTACCCTGCATATAGAGGGATAGATGGTTATCATTACCGTTGTGTATTTTCAGGCTGTGATCTTGATTCAGTCTATTACAGTGACGCTGCTGATATAACACTACTAACAGGACCGGCAATACTGGAATCTCCTGAGTCTGTCACTCTTTGTGGAATGGATAGTGTCGCAAGCTTCATAACTATTGTGGATGATTCTAATTTGACATATCAGTGGCAGGTATATAGTGTGATCACCTGGGAGTGGGAAAATATTTCTGACGATAATACTTATACAGGAACAAATACAAGCAACCTGACGGTTAGCTCACCCGATCCTTCACATGAGTATTATGAATTCAATCTTATCATCACAGATTCTATTGGCTGCATTACAGAGGCATACCTTGAATTGGATTTTGACCCAAGTCCGGAGATTTCTGCAAATGCATCTGAAACCTCAATCTGTTCAGGAAATACTGTTACCCTATGGGGTGAGGACGGGAATGAATTCAGTTGGAGTAATGGAATTTATAATAATGTTCCGTTTAGTGTAACAACCAGCAACACCTATGTTTTATCCGGAATGAGCTGGAGAGGATGTCTTGCAACTGATACGATATTAGTTGATGTATTTACAAACCCGTTAGCAATCCCTACTGTTACTGCCGGTGGCCCCTTAACTATTTGCGAAGGAGATTCAATTACGCTGACTGCTAACAATACGAGTTCAGGTTTCATGTGGTCAACAGGTCAAGGTACACCATCAATCACTGTGACTAAATCAGGCAATTATTATGTCGAGAACAGTGACAACCAAGGTTGCCAAACTAATTCTACACCTATAGAAATCTATGCTCCTACTCTTCCTAAAGCGATCACCTATGGAGACTGCAATGGAAATTGGATAACAGGTTCATCTAAATCATACACAATACCAAAAGATTATGACCCTGAAAATACTTGTCTGGACGGGCGTTATATCGATAATTTTACATTTGCAGGTATCAACAACTTAAGCTCCGGTTGTTCAAACACAACTGAAGAAGCATATTCATTTTTCCCAACGCAAATGGCGACAGTCATTCAGGGAGAAACCTATCCTTTTACGATCAGCCCATCTATGACCATTGGTAATGCTCAAGTCTTTGGAATTTGGATTGACTTCAACAAGAACGAAAATTTTAATGATGAAGGAGAGATGGTTTACCAAAATAATAACTGGTCAAATTCCAATATTTCTCATGCAATATATATTCCTAAGAATAGTGCTCCGGGTACAACAAGAATGCGTGTTCGATTATCCACTTCAAACAATTTGTACTCCAACGACGCAGACCACATTCTTGAAGGAGAGACAGAAGATTATCTAATTCAAATTGGAACAGGATCAAGCAACCTTTCTTATGCATGGACGTCAGACCCTATCGGATTTACTTCTAATGACCTCAATGCAGTCATTCATGGATCGATAGACACAACATATTATCTAACTGTAACTGATTCGGTGACAGGTTGTATTAAAACCACTTCTATTCTTGTTGATTCGGCACAAACAATGCCCGTAATTTCAGGTGATCAGATTTGGTATGCTTATGCCTTTAACGGCTTCGACTATGACAACTATGAAGGTTTCTACACAGAGTCAAAACTGAATTTTGTTTCGACGGATAAATGGGCAAATGGAGGCACTCCTTCAGATTATACCGGCTATTCAGGTTGTACCGTTGATGCAAACTTACATTCTATGAAATATAAAAGACAAGGATTTGATTGTGGAGTCTACAGTCTGAGTATACCGGGCCATGATGATAATTGCTATCTATATGTAAATGACTCACTCGTGTTTTTTCATGATGATTGTTGTGATTCACACAATGATATCTGGACAGGCTACCTTGATGCTAGTTCAAAAGTAGAGTTTGCATGGAAAAACGGTGGCGGTGGCTCTTATGGCGCTCTTAGCTTCAATTTAATTTCACATGCCCCTTCATTAGGTACCATATCAGGAACCGTTGCTTTCTGTGAAGGATTAGTTCCAACGAATCAAACTTACACAGTTGTGGCGAACCCGGACATACTAGCTTACGAATGGTCTGTACCTGACGGAGCAAGTATTGTGAATGGAAATGGAACGAACACCGTAGAAGTAAACTATTCAGCAAACAACATATCCGGACAGATCTCAGTCTATGGAATAAGTGATTGTGGCGCCGGACTTCCATCCTTAGCAACAATTGTTATGGATCTTTACCCGGACAGTACGATAAGTGTAAGTGGACCCATCGCATTCTGCAGTGGAGGTGATGTAGATCTTACTGCAGGTGTTGCAGATAGCTACCTATGGTCAAACGGAGAAACAACAGCATCGATTAATGTCACAACATATGGTGATTATACCGTCACTCTTACTAACGGAGGAGGATGTGCTAAAACCTCGTCGACTATAAACGTATATGTGCCGGAACTTCCTTCAGCTACACTTAGTCAGACTGCAGATTGTAATGGTAACACTATTGGGCTTTCAGCAGGGTTAAATACAAGTACATATCCCGTTAGTTATTCGTGGACATCCACCCCGGCCGGTTTTATTTCAAATGATCAGGTTCCCTCAATCACTCCTTCAACGGATACGACTTACTATCTTTCAGTTAT
>Ga0154020_10009552_pt1 | contig 11159 bp, 8 predicted proteins | sample Klosneuvirus_201_FD_109709 | JGI IMG/M metagenome (GOLD analysis project Ga0154020, IMG submission 109709) | Active sludge microbial communities from wastewater, Klosterneuburg, Austria - Klosneuvirus_20160825_MG | ecosystem: Engineered > WWTP > Aerobic digester > Activated sludge | place...
CTAGTCGCGCTGGGCGAGCACTCCAGGGCGATCGCCGAGGTGGAGCCGCTCCTCGTCGATCCCGGGGGCGGGCCGGGCCGCATCGACGCCCGCAGCGAGGCCCGGCGGGGCGCGCTCGTCCTCCGGGCCTCTGCCAGGCGGCTGGCGGGGCGCCCGGACCTGGCGCTCGTGGACGCAGAGGCTGCCGTTGCGCTCCGGCCGACGGATGTGTGGACGCGCCTCGAGCGCGGCCGCGTCCACGAGGCGCTGGGCGATGTGCCCCGCATGCGCGCCGACGCCGAGGCCGCGCTCCGCCTCGCCCCCGAGCTCTCGGGCGCCCTGGCGCTCCGCGCCCAGGCCCGCGCGCTCGCGAACGACCTGCCCGGCGCGCTGGAGGACCTCCGGGCCGCCGTGGGCCGACGCCCCGACGAGCCGACCCACCGCGAGGAGCTCGGTCGGCTCCTCCTCGCCATGGGCCGACCCGACGAGGGGCAGCGCGAGCTCGACGAGGCGCGGCGCCTGGCTCCGTGGCGCTTTCGCGACCGCGACTCCTCGGCTCGTTGAAGAACCCTCCCCCGCAGTGGCTCTCGGAGTTGGGCGACGGCTCGCCTCACCGGCCCACCAGGGGCTCGAGCTTGCGGAGGGCCGACTCGTAGCGCCGCTTGGCGAGGCGCCAGCTCCGCTCGGCGAAGTAGTGCTCCCCCTGCTCGACGTCGGCCATGGCCTCCTTGTAGGCCGGCTTCCACTCGAGGCCGCGGGTCTCGACCTCGTGCTTGAGCCCGTCGAGCTTGATGCGGAGCTCCTCGCACTCGCGCGCCCCCTGGTTCATGGGGACCGCCTTGCGGATGGCGTTGTTGTAGCGGTAGATCGCCTCGTTGTAGGCCTCGACGGCCGCGGCGGGGTCCTCCTTGTCGAGGGCCTGGTCGCCCGCGGTCTCGCTCTGGTTGCCGCGGGTGTAGTCCTCGGCGGCGAAGTCGCGCGAGCGCTGGCCCTCGGCCTCGACGCGCAGGTTCCGGACCCGGGCCCGGGCGCCGAACGCGTCCTTGGTGATCGTGGCCCGCTCGAGGACCTTGGCGAAGTGCGCCTGGGCGTTCGAGTACAGGTCGCGCGCCTGGGCGTACTCGCCCTTCTGGTAGTGGGCCTCGGCCTGGGAGAAGTCCTCCTCGGCGACGGCGTAGCTCGTGGTGCGCTGCTGCTGCGTGAGCGCCTGGGCGGCGCGAGCGCGGGTCTCCTGGGCCTGGGCCCGGGACTCGGCCACGACCTCCTTGCCGGAGCCGGTCCGGCCGGCCGTGCGGTACCACTGCGCGGCCTGCTCGAAGAGGACCAGCGCGTCCTCGTACTTCTGGCGCTGGAGCTCGTCGTTGGCCCGGGCGTGGTTGTCGCGCGCCTTGCCGAGCTCGGTGGGGGCGTAGCGGGCGGCGTTGCGCTCCTCCGCCTCCCTGGCGGCCTTCTCGACCTGCCCCTGCGCGTGCAGCGCGCTGGCCAGCGCGTAGGCGGTGGTGAAGTCGGCCTCGGCCTGCTCGAGCTCGCGCTGGGAGGCGGCGTAGTCCTCCTGCTCCGCGGCCTCGGTCCCTCGCTTGATGTGGTCGTCGCCGCCGGTGAGGAGCGCGTCGACCTGGCGGCGCGCCCCCTCGGTGGCGCCGGGCCCGAGCACCGTGGCCGCCCGGGCCCGGGCGGCGTCGGCCTCGGTCCGGGCGCGGGAGACCTCGGCCACGGCCTTCTGGCGGTGGAGGTCGACCTGGGCCGAGACGTCGCGGTCGTCGGGCTCGAGGGCCTGCGCGCGCCGGTAGGCCAGGAGCGCGCCGAGGTGGTCGCCGACGCGCGAGGCGCTCTCGGCCAGGGCCACGAGCTGCCCCACCTCCTCGCCCCGGCGCCGGTCGGCGCGCTGGCGCTCGAGGTCGGCCACCTTGGGGTCGAGGCGCCGGCCGCTGTAGCCGGCCTCGCGGAGCTTGGTCTGCCCCTCCTTGTAGAGGCGGAGGGCCTCGTCGATGTCGCCCGTGGCCTCGGCCTTGCCGGCCAGCTCGAGCCACTGGTTCAGCCGGGCGGCCTCGATGCGCGAGGCGATCTCGGCCGGCTCGGCCACGGACTCGCCGATGCGGAACACGAACTCGGCGAAGCTCGCCTCGCCGCTCTCGACGAGGTGGTCGCCGAGGGCCAGGACCGCCCGCCGCTTGCGGTCGAGGGCCGGGGCGTGGCCCGGCGCCTGGCGCAGGGCGTCCTCGAGGTGCAGCAGCGCGTCGTAGTACGCCTTGCGCTGCTCCGTGGGCTCGACCGTCCGCTCGGCCACGTCCAGGCACTTGTCGGCCGCGGCGAGGGTCAGGCCCAGCCGCTCCACCGCCTGGAGCCGCCGCTCCTCCCGCTCGCGCCAGGCCATGCTCAGGACGACGCCCAGCGCCGTGAGGGCGATCCCGATCATGACCACGCCGCCGCGATGGCGGCGCAGCCGCCGCCGCATCTTCGTGAACAGGTTCGGCGGCTTCGCGAGGGTCGGCTCCTCGGCGAGGAAGCAGGCCAGGTCGTCGGCGAAGGCCTTGGCGCTGGCGTAGCGGCGCCCGGGCTCCTTCTCGAGGGCCTTCATGCAGATGCTCTCGAGGTCCTGCGGGACGGCGGCGTTCCGCTTGCGCACCGGCTCGGGGTCCTGCGTGACCACCTTCATCATGATGGCGTGGATCGACTCGCCGTCGAACGGCGGGACGCCCGTGAGCATCTGGTAGAGCGTCGCGGCCAGCGAGTAGACGTCCGAGGCCGGACCGACGAGGTCGTGCTTGCCGGCGGCCTGCTCGGGCGACATGTAGCAGGGCGAGCCGAGGGTGAAGCCGGTCTGGGTGAGCTTGCGCTCGTCCTCGTCGCCCTGGAGGTCCTTCACGATCCCGAAGTCGGTGATCTTCGGCTCGCCCGTGTCGGCCTCGAGGATCACGTTGTCGGGCTTCACGTCGCGGTGGACGATCCCGCGCTCGTGGGCGTGGTGCAGGGCCAGGGCCAGCGAGCGGGCCACCTGCGCCGCCTTGCGCACGCCGACGCCCTCCTCCTTCACCAGCTTCTCGAGCGTCGGGCCGGCGATGAAGTCCATGACGAGGTACGGGGCGCCCCCCTCCTCGGTGCCCGCGTCGTGGACGCGGACGATGTTCGGGTGGTCCAGGCGCGCCGCGATCTTGGCCTCGCGCTGGAAGCGGGCCATGGCCTCCTCGGACTGGGCCACCTTGGCCGTGAGGAGCTTCACGGCGAAGAAGCGGTCCAGGTCGGGGTGGCGCGCCTTGTAGACGATCCCCATGCCCCCCTTCGCGATCCGCTCGAGGATCGTGTAGCGGCCGACGTGGGTCGGCTCGTACGGGCGGCTGGTGATCCGGACCTCGCCCTTCGCCGCGTCCGGCCGCGGGGCGGGCTTCGTCTCGACCTTGGCCTGCGGACCCGGCGGCTCGGCGACCTTGCCCTCGCGCGAGCCGCGCTTGCGGCTCCCGCTCGCCCCCGTCGACGGCGGCGTCGACGGCGGTCGCGGCGTGCCCTTCGGCGTGGGCCCCGGGAGCGGGGCCCTGGCCGCCGCGGCCGGCGTGGACGCCGGCGGCGTCGGGACGCCGGGCGACGCCGCCGGGATCGGCGCGGCCGGCGTCTCGATGCCGAGCGCCGGGTCCGGGGTCGTGTCCGGCGCCTTCACCGGGGCGAGCTCGTTCGTCTCCCCGGCGTCGAGCGGGACCGGCACGACGCCCCTCCACTTCACGGTCGGCCCAGGGACCTGGGCCTCGTCGTCCGTCGGGACCTCGAGCTTCGCCGTCTCGTCGGCGCGCGTCTGGGCCTCGACGGCGCCCGTCGGCGCCGCGCCGGCGTCCACCTCGTCGACCACCGCCTGCTCGGAGCGGGTCAGGTCGCCGTCGGACGGCCTGCGCACCGACCCTGACGAGAGCTTCGCCATGCGGCGCGCCAGGCCGAGCTTCGTCTTGTCGACGACCCCCTTCATGAGGAGGACGTCGCCGAGCTCCTTGTCGGGGTGATGCCGCTGGCCCCACGCCCGCGCGTCGTCGACGTCGCGCGCCGAGGCGAAGCGGTTCGAGGTGATGACCTTCGCCAGGGCCTCGTCGGCGGCGCTCACGGCGGCAGCGGTCCCCCTGGGTCAGGAAGCTCCGAAGATAGCACCGACCCCGCGGACTTGCCGCCCGGCGCCTCGCTGCGAGACTCGCCCGCATGGACGCCGCCGCCGTCTCCGCGCGCATCACGACGAGCCTCCCCGGCGTGCAGACGACCGAGGCCTACGGCTACACGTTCTTCTTCGTGGGCGACGAGCGGGTCATGCCCTTCGCCACACTCACCGGGCGCGACAACGAGCACGACGCCTTCTCGAACCTGAGCCGGGGCGGCCTGTGGCGGCTGAACCTCGGCGTCGAGAAGGCGACGTTCCTCGAGCGCTTCGGCGCCCCGCCGGCGCTCGGCCCGACCGGAGTCATCGAGCCGGGTCACGACTGGACGCAGCGGGACGTCCTCCTCCCGCATCCGCAGTACGCCCCCCAGTCGTGGGTGTGCATCGTCTCGCCGAGCGACGCGACCTTCGAGTCCACGGCGCTCCCCCTCCTGGCCGAGGCCCACGCCCTGGCCGCTCGCCGCCAGGCCAGGAAGGAGGGCTAGTGCCCCCGCTCGACGGGGTCGTGGTCCTGGACCTGACTCGACACCTCCCCGGGCCGTTCTGCACGCAAGCGCTCGTCGACCTGGGGGCCCGGGTCGTGAAGGTCGAGGACCGGGGCGCGGGCGACCCGGTGCGGGCCGTCCCGCCGCACGACGCCGGCGGCATGTCGGCCGCCTTCCGGGCCCTGAACCAGGGGAAGGCCTCGCTGGCCCTCGACCTGAAGAGGCCGGGCGGGGCGGCCCTCCTCCTGGACCTGGCGGCGAAGGTCGACGTGCTCGTGGAGGGCTTCCGCCCGGGCGTCATGGCCCGGCTGGGCGTCGGCCCCGAGGCCTGCCAGGCCCGGAACCCGCGGCTCGTGTGGTGCTCGCTCTCGGGCTACGGCCAGGACGGCCCGTACCGCGACCGGCCCGGCCACGACCTGAACTACGAGACCTACTCGGGGCTGGCCTGGGTCAACGCCGACCGGGCCGGCCAGGCGATCACCCCCGGCCTGCCGTTCGGCGACATGTTCGCGGGGCTGGCCGCGCTCTCGGGGATCCTGGCCGCGCTCGTGGAGCAGGGCCGGACCGGGCGCGGGAAGGTCGTCGACGCCTGCATGCTCGACGCGCTGGTCTCGGTCCAGGGGCTGAACCTGGCCCAGCACCGGGGCGGGCAGCCGCTCGTGCCCGGCGCGCTCCCGCTCTCGGGGCAGTTCCCCTGCTACCGGCTCTACCGCTGCGAGGACGGGAGGCAGCTCGCCGTGGCCGGCCTCGAGCCCAAGTTCTGGGAGCTGTTCTGCGAGGCCGTCGGGCGGCCCGACTGGGCCGGGCGGGCCTACGACCCGTCGCTGCACCCGGAGGTCGAGGCCCTGCTGGCCACCCGGCCGCGCGACCTGTGGCGCCTGGTCCTCGAGGAGCAGGGCTGCTGCGTCTCGCCGGTGCTCGACTACGACGAGCTGGCGGGGGACCCCCAGGTGGTCGCCCGCGGGCTCCTCGGCGAGGGGCGCGTGACGCCGCCCGTGCGCTTCGCCGGCGAGCCGCTCCCCGGGCCGCGACCGGTCGCCGACCGGCCAGGGGCCGACTCGCGCGCGGTGCTCTCGGAGCTCCTCGGCGTCGACGAGCGCGCCTTCGAGCGGCTGATCGCGGACGGGGTGGTGTCGTAGTCCACCGAACGGGAGGGCGCTGATAGACTCCGCGCCCCGTTCCGACGCGGTGCGCGACGTGCATGACGCATGGCGGCGGACGCTGCCTTCCCCTCCAGTCAACACCGAACACCAAGCGCCGCCGGAGGCCGAAGTCTAGATGAATCGAGTGCTCGTCACCGGCAAGCTCGACCCGATCGCCCTCGACATCCTCCGTCGCGACCCCGAGCTGCACGTCGAGGATCGACCGGACCTGCCGCTCGCCCAGATCGAGGCGCTGATCGGCGACTTCCACTGCCTCGTGTCGCGCAGCGAGACCCCCGTCGAGCGGGCGCTCATCGACAAGGCCCCGAACCTGCGCGTGATCGCCCGCGCCGCCGTGGGCGTCGGCAACATCGACATCGAGTACGCCACCGAGAAGGGGATCCTGGTCCTCAACACCCCGGGGCTGAACACGAACTCGGCCGCCGAGCTCACGCTCGGGCTCCTCATCGCCTGCGCGCGGAAGATCGTGCCGGCCCACATGACCATGGCCCAGCTCGGCTGGGACCGGCACCGCTTCACGGGGCGCGAGCTGCGCGGGAAGACGATCGGGATCGTCGGCCTCGGCAACGTCGGCCACCGCGTGGCCAAGTTCGCCCACGGCCTGGACATGAAGGTCCTGGCCTACGACCCGTACATCACCCCGCAGATCTTCGAGCGCCATCAGGCCACGCGCTGCGAGTCGCTCGACGACCTGGTCAAGCGCAGCGACATCGTCACCGTCCACGTGCCGAAGACGCGCGAGACCACGGGCATGATCGGCAAGCGCGAGCTGGGGCTCCTGCGCGAGGGGGCCATCGTCCTCAACGCCGCGCGCGGCGGGATCATCGACGAGCCGGCGCTCCTCGAGGCCCTGAGGTCGGGCCGCGTGGCCGCGGCCGGGATCGACACCTGGGACGTCGAGCCGCCCCGGGCGAACCCCTTCAAGGACCTCCCCAACGTGGTCATGACGCCGCACATCGGCGCCTCGACCGCCGAGGCCCAGAAGGCCATCGGCATCGCCATCGCCGAGCAGACCGTGCGCGCGCTCCGCGGCGACGTGGTCGACTTCCCGGTGAACATGCCGCAGATGCGCGTCCTCGAGGGCTCGCAGGCCAAGCGCTACACGGTGCTCGCCGAGCGGCTGGGCAAGATCGCGGCGCAGTACATCGACTTCGTCCCCACCCGCCTCGAGGCCACCTGCCAGGGGACGATCAAGGGCGACGACGGCACCCTCATCCGGCTCTCCTTCCTGAAGGGCTTCCTCCAGCACGGGAGCGAGGATCTGGTCACGCACGTGAACGCCGAGCGCAAGGCGGCCTCGCGCGGCCTGGTCGTGGCCCCCGGCGACGACGACGACGCGCGCGACTACGAGTCGTCGGTGCGCTTCGTCCTCTCGGCCGGCCAGGGCAAGGAGCTCGTCGTGTCGGGCGTCGTCTTCAGCGGCGGCCACCTCCGGCTCACGCAGCTCGACGGGTTCATGTTCGAGATGGAGCCCGTGGGCACGCTCCTGGTCACGAAGAACCAGGACCGGCCGGGCATGATCGGCGTGATCGGGACGACGCTCGGCGACCGCAAGGTGAACATCGACCAGTTCGAGCTGGGCCGCAACAAGCCGGGCGGCGAGGCCATGGCGCTCATCCGCATCGACGGCGAGGCCAACGACGCCGCCCTCGAGGAGCTGCGCGGCAAGCCGGGCATCACGCTCGTGAGGCGCATCTCGCTGTGAGCGGCCACTGGGCGGGGAAGGTCGCGGTCGTCACGGGGGGCGCGTCCGGCATCGGCCGGGCGCTCGTCCGCGAGCTGGCCGCCTCGGGCGCGGTCGTGGTCGCGGCCGACCTCGACGCGTCGGGCGCCCAGGCCACCGCCCAGACGGCCACCCTCGACGCGCGGAGCTCGGGCGGGAAGGCCTTCGGCGAGCACCTCGACGTGACCCGCGGCGACGACGTCCAGGCCCTGGCCGACCGGGTCAAGGCCGCGCACGGGCGCATCGACCTGTGGGTCAACAACGCCGGCGTGGGCGTGATCGGCGAGGTCCAGCACCTCCCGCTCGCGGCCTGGCGCAAGGTCCTCGACGTGAACCTCATGGGCGTGGTCCACGGCGTGGCCGCGGCCTACCCCATCATGATCGCGCAGAAGGCCGGCACGATCGTCAACGTCGCCAGCATCATGGGGCTCACGCCGGGGCCCATGCTCGCCCCGTACACGGCCAGCAAGCACGCGGTCGTGGGGCTCACGAAGGCGCTCCGGCTCGAGGCCCACGGCCTCGGCGTCACCGTCGTGTGCGCCTGCCCGGGCTTCGTCGACACGCCGATCCACGCCGCGAGCCCGACACACGGCGGCCCGGCCGGCGACCTCTCGGGCGGCCTCAAGGCCGCGACCGCCGCCGAGGTGGCCACGGGGATCCTGCGCGGCGCGGAGCGGGGCCACGCCATGGTCCTCGTGCCGGGCCACGCCAAGGCCATCGCCTGGATCATGAAGTGGGCCCCCGGCCTGGCCGAGGCCATGTCGCTCAAGCGCGTGGCCGCGGCCCGGCAGGCCCGGTCCAGCAGCTGATCGAGTATTCTGGCGACGACTCAGGAGGAAGCATGGCTTCGACGAACGCGGTCATCATCGATGCGGTCCGGACCCCCATGGGCAAGAACGGGGGCCAGCTCGCGGGCGTGCGCGGCGACCAGCTCCTGGCCGAGTGCCTGAACGGCCTCGTCGAGCGCAACGAGCTCGACGCCAAGCTCGTCGAGGACGTCGTCGGCGGCTGCGTCACCCAGATCCAGGAGCAGGGGGTGTGCGTCATCCGCCAGGCCGTGCTCGCCGCCGGCTGGCCGGTGGCCGTCCCGGCCGTGACCCTCAACCGCCTGTGCGGCTCGGCCCAGCAGGCCGTGGCCTTCGCGGCCATGGAGATCATGTCGGGCCAGAACCAGCTCACGGTCGGCTGCGGCATGGAGAGCATGAGCCGCGTGGCCATGGGCTCCGACGTGGGGAGCTTCAACGAGAACCTCACCGAGCGCTACGACATGGTCCCGCAGGGGATCTCGGCCGAGCTCGTCGCCGAGCGCTGGGGGATCACCCGCGCCCAGTGCGACGAGTTCAGCTACCAGAGCCACCGGAAGGCCCTGCACGCCATGCACGAGGGGCGCTTCAAGAACGAGATCGTCCCGGTCGCGATCCGCGAGAAGGGGAAGGTCGTGAAGACGGTCACGACCGACGAGGGGCCGCGCGCCGACACGACGCTGGCGAAGATCTCGGGCCTCAAGCCGGCCTTCAAGCCGGACGGGATCATCTCGGCCGGCTCGTCCAGCCAGATCACCGACGGCGCCTCGGCGGTGCTCCTCGGGAGCGAGGCCATGGCGAAGAAGCTGGGCAAGAAGGCCCGGGCCCGCGTCGTGGCCCACGCCCAGATCGGCGTCGACCCGACCCTCATGCTCTCCGGCCCGATCCCGGCCACGCGCATGGTGTGCGAGAAGGCCGGGCTCGACATCTCGAAGATCGACCTCTTCGAGGTCAACGAGGCCTTCGCCTCGGTCGTCCTGGCCTGGCAGAAGGACCTGGGCGTCGACATGAACAAGGTCAACGTCAACGGCGGCGCGATCGCGCTCGGCCACCCGCTCGGCGCGTCGGGCGCCCGCCTGGTCACGACGCTCCTGAACGAGCTCGAGCGCCAGGAGCTGCGCTACGGCCTCGTGACCATGTGCATCGGCCTGGGCATGGGGACCGCGACGATCATCGAGCGCCTCTAGCCAGCTCGTGGCATCGCGTCGCAAGGCCGCGCAGGCGGACCCGGCGGAGATCCGCGCCCCCTTCCACGGGGAGGGGGAGCGCAAGGCGGTGCGCGCCTGGCGTTTGGCCGGGGCCGTCGCCACCGTCCTGGTGCTCCCGGCGGTGTGCTTCGTCGTGGGGACGCTCCTGGTCAAGGGCGCCGACGTGCGGCCGGCGGGGATCGCGGCCCTGTGCACCTTCGCCGTGGCCGGGATGACCCTCCTCCTCGGGAGCGCGTCGGCCGAGTCCGCGCGGGCCAGGTCTCGTCTGGCGGCCGCGCGGGCGCTCCTCGACGCCGGCTGCCACGACGCGGCGATCATCGAGCTCAAGGCGCTCCACAAGGACCGCGAGTCGGCCGACGAGGCCGACTGGCTCGTGGCCCAGTCCTACGACCGGCAAGGGGCGCGCCGGTTGGCCCTCGAGAGCTACCGGGCCTACCTGGCGAACCACTGGAAAGGCGCCTGGGTCGTCGAGGCCAAGGTCCGGGCGGAGGAGCTCGAGGGCGGCGACAAGGCCGCGGCCGCGGTCAACCTCCTCAAGGCGCACGAGGCGCAGCCCGACGCCACCTGCCCCTTCTGCAAGGCCGCCACGGGCGACGAGCCGACCGTGTCGTGCGACGGCTGCGGCACCGCCCACCACGCGGGCTGCTGGGAGGAGCAGCGCGGCTGCTCCGTCTACGGCTGCGCCTCGCGCGACGCCAAGGCCGTCGGCGAGCGCGTCCGCGAGTGACTCGTCGGCGCGACGCGCTACGATCTCCCCGAGTGAGGCCCGCGTGAGCACCCGCCCCGCCGACGACACCCTCGACCGCTACAGCGCCTCTCGCCGGACGGAGGAGGGGGCCGAGAGCTACTCGACGAAGTACGACGACGAGCTCCACAAGCGGATCTCGAGCTGGTTCGAGCGGCGCGCGGTCGAGCGGGCCTTCGCCATCACCGGCATGAAGCAGGCCAAGGTCCTCGACCTCCCCTGCGGCGCGGGCCGGATCACGCCCGTGATCAAGCCCTTCTGCAGGACGCTCATCAGCGCCGACTACTCGCGGACCATGGTCCAGGTCCTGAAGCGCCGGAACCCCGACCTGTCGGGGCTCGTGGCCGACTGCTTCCACCTGCCCTTCGCCGACCAGAGCTTCGACATCGTCTACTCGGCCCGCCTGAGCCACCACATCGGCGACGAGGCCCTGCGCCTGGCGTACCTCAAGGAGGTCCTGCGGGTGGCCGGCGCGTGGGCCATCGTCACCGTCTTCGACGCCCGCTCCCTGAAGAACCTCCTGCGGAACCTGCGCCGGGCCATGAGCAGCAAGCGCCCGAAGAACACGCTCTCCCGCGAGCAGGTCATCGACGTGGCCACGGCCGCCGGCTTCAGCGTCATGGGCGCGATCCCGCTCTCGCGGCTGGCCAGCGGCCACGTCTTCTACGTCATGAAGCGGGCCAGCGCGCCGTAGTCGACGCCTCGTGCTTCGCTCAGGGGCGCCTCCGGCGTTCTGCGCCGCGGGCGCGCGCTCTCGACGAGCGCGCGGTGGTGATCCGCGGCTTGTGACGCCAGGCGCCCCTTCGCTCAGCTTCAACGCTTCGTGCTTCGCTCAGGGGCGCCTCCGGCGTTCTGCGCCGCGGGCGCGCGCTCTCGACGAGCGCGCGGTGGTGATCCGCGGCTTGTGACGCCAGGCGCCCCTTC
>Ga0154020_10009553_pt1 | contig 11156 bp, 8 predicted proteins | sample Klosneuvirus_201_FD_109709 | JGI IMG/M metagenome (GOLD analysis project Ga0154020, IMG submission 109709) | Active sludge microbial communities from wastewater, Klosterneuburg, Austria - Klosneuvirus_20160825_MG | ecosystem: Engineered > WWTP > Aerobic digester > Activated sludge | place...
ACCACCAGCATCTCGGCCTCCTCCTCCACCACCAGGGCGCGGATCGCCTCGTGGTCGCGGCGCACCGAGCCCGACCGCTGCAGCATGGTGAGCGGCGAGGCGATGGTGCCCGTGCGGTCGCTGACCGCGATACCGATGCGCTTGGAACCGAGGTCGATGCCGAGAGCGCGCATGGCTCAGCTGCGTTCCCTCACGACCTCGGCCGCAGCTGCCGCGATGCGCAACGCCTCGTCGAGGCCCTCGGGGTTCTTGCCACCGGCCGTCGCGATGTCGCCTTTGCCGCCACCCCCGCCACCGACGGCCTTGGCAGCATCCTTGATGAGGTCGCCCGCCGCAGTGCCGCTGGCGGGCGTGACAGCTGCGACCAGCGACACACCACCGGTGTCGGTGACGCCACCGAGCACCACGATCTCGACACCTGCTTGCTGACGCACCGCCACCGCCAGATCGCGCAGATCACCGGGCGAAAGCCCATCGATGCGAGTGATGACCCGCCCATCGACGCCCGCCGCGGCGAGCTCGCCTGCCCGCCCCAGCGCCAGCTTGCCGCGCAGCGCCTTCAGCTCGTCGTGCAACGCCTTGATCTCGTCGAGCCGGCGCTGCACACCGGCCACCAGATCGTCGGCCGGCGAGCCCACCAGCCGGGCGGCCTCGGCCACGGCAGCGCTGTCGCGCTGCAGCAACCTGACCGTGTTCTCGCCGGTGGTGGCCTCGATGCGGCGCAGGTTGCTGCCGATGCTGCTCTCGTTGATGACCTTGATGGCACCGATGTCGCCCGCGGCACGCACGTGCGTACCGCCGCACAGCTCGATGGAGCTGCCCACTTCCAACACGCGCACCACATCGCCGTACTTGTCGCCGAAGAAGGCGATGGCGCCCAGGGCCGTGGCTTCGTCCTTGGTGGTCTCGAACGCACGAGCAGGGGCGTTGGCAAGGGTCTCGCTGTTGGCGATGGCCTCGATGCGACGGATCTCGTCGGCGGTGACCGCCTCGTAGTGGCTGAAGTCGAACCGGAGACGATCGGGGCCGACCAGCGAGCCGGCCTGCTTGACGTGCTCGCCCAGCACCTTGCGCAACGCATGGTGCAGGATGTGCGTGCCGGTGTGGTTGCGGCGGATGGCATCACGGCGAGCCACGTCGATGCCGGCGGTGGCTGCGTCGCCGACGAGGATCTCGCCGCTCTCGATGCGAGCCGTGTGGCGCCGCAGGCCGGGCAACGCGAACGTGGTGTCGACCACGCGGGCTACGCCACCATCGGTGCGGATGGTGCCGGTATCGCCGACCTGACCGCCGGCTTCGGCATAGAAGGGAGTGCGGTCGAGGAAGATCTCCACCGTGTCGGTGCCGTCGTCGAGCGTGCCACCGGGCAGCACCGCCACGACCTGCGCCGAAGCAGAGTCGTCGGTGTACCCCACGAACTCGGTGATGCCGTGCTGCTCGACCACTTCGCGATACCCGTCGAGGCGGTCCTCGTCGGTGGCGTTGCCTTTGCGACCGGCCTTGGCGCGCTCGCGCTGAGCCTTCATCTCGGCGTCGAAACCTGCGTTGTCGACCACGACGCCACGCTCGCCGGCGATCTCCTGCGTGAGCTCCAGAGGGAAGCCGTACGTGTCGTGCAGCAGGAAGGCCGTGCCGCCGGGCAGCGACTGAGTGTGCTCGCTGAGCTCGTCCTCGAGGATGACCAAGCCGGTCTTCAGCGTTTGACGGAAGCGCTCCTCCTCGCGAGTGAGCACGTTGACGATGAAGTCGCGGTTGGCCAGTACGTCGGGGTAGGCATTGCCCATCACATCGACAGCAGTGTCGACCAGCGTGGGCATGACGAGCCGCTCGGTGCCCAGCAAGTAGGCGTACCGAACCGCACGGCGGATGATGCGGCGCAGCACGTACCCGCGGTTCTCGTTGCTGGGGAACACGCCGTCGCTCACCAGCATCGCGGCCGAGCGAGCGTGCTCGGCCAGCACGCGCATGGCGAAGCTGTCGCGATCGTCGTAGTCGCCAGCGCGGTAGCTGCGGCCGGTGAGGCTGCAGGCCTGATCGATGAGCGGCTGCATCAGCGATGTCTCCCACACCGCATCCACGCCCTGCAGCAGGCACAGCATGCGCTCGAGCCCGAGCCCGGTGTCGATGCTGGGCTTCGGCAGCAGCGTGCGTGAGCCATCTGGGGCCTGGTTGTACTGCATGAACACCAGGTTCCAGAACTCCATGTAGCGATCGCCGTGGGTGTCGTGCAGCGGGCCGCCGGCCGGGCCGAACGCTGGGCCGCGGTCGATGTGGATCTCGCTGCACGGGCCGCACGGGCCGGTGTCGCCCATCTGCCAGAAGTTGTCCTTGTCGCCCAGCCGCTGGATGCGCTCCATCGGCACGCCGACCTGCTCGTGCCAGATGGCCTCTGCTTCGTCGTCGCTCTCGTGCACGGTGATCCACAACCGGTCGCCGTCGAGCCCGAACGTCTCGGTGGTGAGCTCCCAGCTCCAGGGAATGATCTCGTTCTTGAAGTAGTCGCCGAAGCTGAAGTTGCCCAGCATCTCGAAGAACACCAGGTGTCGCTTGGTGCGGCCGACGTCGTCGAGGTCGTTGTGCTTGCCGCCGGCGCGAGCGCACTTCTGGCTGCTGACGGCGCGGTTGTACGGCGGCACCTCGTCGCCCACGAAGTACGGCTTGAACGGCACCATGCCGGCCACCGTGAACAGCACCGTCGGGTCGTGCGGGATGAGGCTCGCCGAGGGCACGACTGCATGGGCCTTGGCCGCGAAGAAGTCGAGGAAGGCGGAACGGAGCTGATCCGCGGTCTGTGGTGGCGTGGACGGTGGCGTACCCATGGAGGCAGAAGCCTACCGAGGAGCGAACGTCTGGAACCCTTCGTTTCCGCCTGTGAGCAGGGTCATCGGGCTGCGGCCGCCGTCGAGGTAGCCGAGCGCGTACGCCCCCGTCTCGTACCCGAGCAACCGCTGCACGCGCTCGGGCATGGCCCTCACCTCGTCGAGCGAATACGACAGGTACTGGTTCTCCTCCTGCCGCAGCCAGCCGAGCACGTAGTCGACGTTGATGCCCACTCGGGTTCGATCGCTGCGATTCGCTCCTCCACCATGCACCGTGGAACCGAGGTAGAGCACCACCGAACCCCGCGGCATTTCGGCAGGCACGGTGTCAGCCAGTTCATACCGCCGGTCATCCGGTGTGCGGTGGCTGTCGGGGACGACCATGGTGGCGACGTTGACCTAGCTGAAGTCGTTCAACGCCCACATCTTTCTCACCTCCACGTCGACGTCACGCGGGAACGGGAAGAAGTCGAAGCACCAATGATCGCGATGCAGATGCTGTGCCGGCGACTGCGGACCGATGGCGATCGACTGCGAGAGATGCAATTGGAACGTGGTCTTCTTCGGCCACAGCGAGCGCTCGACGACGTCGAGCACGAGCGGGTGAGCGATCAGCGCGATGCTGGCGGGGACGCGGGTGAGCAGGGCGCCCGTGCGCCGCGTGTTGCGGCCGGAGAAGTCGTCGGCACCCTGTGGGGTTGTGTCGATCCATGGCGAAAGTTCCGCGGCAACCCGGTCGCAGAGTGCTTCGTCGACGAGGCGCTCGACGATCACGACGCCGTGCGCGAGCAGCGCAGCTGCGATCTCGTCAGCGCTCGCATCACGGTCGAAACGGGGAATGTCGGTGCCCATGCCCGCGACAGTAGACGGGCTCGGCGAGCCGGTTGCTAGCGTCGCCGTTCGTGCCGATCGACACTCATGAATGGATCAGTTTCGAGGACGACCACACTCGCCGTACGTGGGTGTTCGATGCAACGTTTCTGCGCAGTCGATGGAGCTGCATCTTCGGAGCCGGCTGCCAAGGGGTGCTCGACAGCGACGCCACCGAACTGTCGCAGGGCTGCTGCAGCTACGGCGCCCACTTCATCGACGAAGCCGACGTGCAGACCGTCGTCGAGTCGTCGGCGCGCCTGAGCAAGCAGCATTGGCAGTTCAAGAAGAAGGGCAGGGCCGGCGGCATCTTCGACGTGGTCGACGGGGTCACCACCACCCGCCTCATCGACGACGCGTGCATCTTCCTCAATCGACCCGGCTTCGACGGTGGCGCCGGCTGCGCGTTCCACATCGCAGCACTGGAGGTGGGCGAGCGACCGATGGACTGGAAGCCCGACGTGTGCTGGCAGCTGCCGCTCAGGCTGGAGGAGCACACCGACGACCACGGCTACGTCACGTCGACCCTGCGCGAGTGGAAGCGCCGCGACTGGGGCCCGGGCGGCACCGACTTCCACTGGTGGTGCACCGAGACCGACGAGGCCTTCGTCGGCGCGGTTCCCGCCTACGTGTACCTGCGCGACGAGATCGTCGAGATGGTCGGCCAGTGGGCCTACGACCACATGGTGGAGCTGATCGAGCGGCCGCAGTGGACACCGCTCCCCCATCCCGCCGTGCGCCCCTAGCGCCCGCACAGCAGACCCGCGCACGCGCGAGCGCGTCAGCAGACCGACCCCACCGCCGCGGTCGACCCGCACTCCCCACCGTCTGTGTCACGGCATAGAACGGGGTTCGGTCTGTGCCGTGACACAGCCGGCCAGCTCACGCAGCTCGGCTGAGGGAGAGCGCGGCTGCGACCTGCTCGGCCACCCAGTCGGGCGTCGTCACCACATGGTCGTAGGTGAACTGCAACACCAGATACCCGGCAAGCGTCAGCCGATTCACCCGTTCGGCGTCGATTTGCATCTGCAACTTCGTGCGATGATGGCGATAGCCGAGCACCTCGACGATCAGGCGAGTGTCGGGGAAATGGAAGTCGACTCGGATCAGTTTCCCGTTGCGTTTGCCCATCACCTGTTGGGGCATCGGCAGTGGAACGTTGGCGGCGTGGATCAGTCGCAAGAACTCGCGCTCCAGCCACGAGTGCGCGCCACGAGTGACCTCGATGCCTTCGATCACCCCCATCAACAGCGGCACTCCGTAACGCCCACGACCACGAAGTTCGACGATTCGACGGTGAAGGAACTCTTCGGTGGTTGCCAAGTCGCGAAGGGCGCCGTCGAGCGCCATCGTGAGTTGTTCCGCGGTCGCGGTGGATGCCAGGTCGATCAAGGTGCGCGTGGGCGATGTCACCCGAGTGCCGTCGACGGCTTCACAGTCCAGCGGCGGCAGCACCGTCGTGGTGTGAATGTGGTGGCCGACCCGTTGCAGGTTGTGCCCTCGGAGAACCACCATGTGAAAGGGCAACTTCAGGCGATATCCATCAAACGAATGCAGCGCAGCGGCCGTCGGGCCGCAGGCCCGGGCAGTCTCGCCCAGGCTGTCGAGTAGTTCATCGAGCTGCCGGCGCAGACGTTGAACGTGCGGAGGCATCTCGCCTCGATGGTCAATCGGAGAGTTCATGGCCATCTCGCCGATTCAACCGTCAGCGATGTGGGCATCCACCTCGCCACGCCTGATCGGAGCGTTGCGATGTGACGCTGCCCGATCTGTGTCACGGCACAGAACGGGGTACCGGCCGTGCCGTGACACAGACGCTGCGGGGGCCAAGGACCTGCGGCCGTCAGCCGACCCGTCTGCTCGGCTCCCCCCACACGGGGAGCCGACGATCAGCTGGTCTTCTTGTTGGACTTGCGGCGTTCTTCCAGGCCCAGGTGACGCTTGCGGATGCGGATGTTCTTGGGCGTGACTTCCACCAGCTCATCGCCGGCGATCCACTCGATCGCGGTTTCCAGCGTGTGGATCTTCGGGGCCGGCAGCTTCACCGCGTCGTCGTGGCTGTGCGTGCGGATGTTGTTCTTCTCCTTGGCACGCACCGCATTGATGACCATCTCGTCCTCACGTGCGCACTCGCCCACGACCATGCCCTCGTACACCGTCTCACCGGGGTGCACGAAGAACCCACCGCTGAGCTGCAGCTTGTCGAGGGCGTAGCCGGTGGTGGTGCCCATGCGGTCGGAGACCATCGCGCCACCGCGGGAATCGGGCATGTCGCCCGCCCACGGCATCCAGCCCATGTGGTGCTGGTGCAGCAGCGCAGTGCCGCGAGTAGCGGTCATCAGCAGCGAACGGAAGCCGATGAGGCCACGACTGGGGCACTCGAAGGTGACGATGGTGCGCCCAGCGTCGCCGGAACGGAGGTCGGTGATGCGGCCCTTACGAGGAGCCAGCTCCTGGGTGATGGTGCCTACGTGCTCGTCGGGCACGTCGCACACGCCACGCTCTTGCGGCTCGAACTTCTTGCCGTTGACTTCCTTGGTGATCACCTCGGGGCGGCTGACCTGCAGCTCGTAGCCCTCACGGCGCATGCTCTCGATGAGCACGGCCAGCTGCAGCTCACCGCGGCCGGCCACCTCGATGATGTCGGGCGAGCCGGTCTCGAACAGCTTGATCGAGACGTTGCCCAGCAGTTCCTTGTTGAGACGATCGATCAGGTGCCGGCTGGTGAGGTACTTGCCGTCCTTACCGGCGAGCGGCGAGGTGTTGACGCCGAAGGTCATGCGCAGCACTGGCTCGTCGACCACCAGGCGAGGCAGTGCCACCGGGTCTTCGGTGGAGGCGATGGTGTCGCCGATCTCGACTTCGGGGAACCCGGCCACCACGAACAGGTCGCCCGCCACCAGCTCGTCGACCTCGTTGCGACTGACCCCCTCGAACGACATCAGCTGCGAGAGGCGCCGCTTGAGCGGGGGCTGACCCTCAGCAAACTCCTCCTCGAGCAGAGCAACGGTCTCGCCGCGCTTCATGACACCGTTGACCACACGACCGATGGCCAGACGGCCGAGGTACTCGCTGGCATCGAGCTGGGTGACCATCGCCTGCAACGGGGCGGTCGAGTCGCCGATCGGTGCGGGAATGGCCTCGATGATGGTGTCGAGCAGCGCCGACAGATCGGCGTCGTCCTCGGGGTAGCCGATGCCGCGCATGGCCTTGCCATCGCGGGCGATGGCGGAGATGATCTCGAAGTCGATGTGCTCGTCGCCGGCATCGAGGTCGATGAACAGCTGGTACACCTCATCGAGCACTTCGTCGGCCCGCGCGTCTTGGCGATCGACCTTGTTGATGATGACGATGGCCGGCAGATCGCGTGCCAGCGCCTTCTGCAGCACGTAGCGGGTTTGCGGCAGCGGGCCCTCGGCGGCGTCGACCAGCAGCAGCACCCCGTCGACCATGGTGAGCGCGCGCTCGACCTCGCCACCGAAGTCGGCGTGACCGGGGGTGTCGACCAGGTTGATCTTGACGCCCTTCCACTCGATGGAGGCGGCCTTGGCGAGAATGGTGATGCCGCGCTCGCGCTCTTGATCGTTGGAGTCCATCACGCGGTCGACCACGGCCTGGTGAGCGGCGAAGGTGCCGGTGGCACGCAGCAACGCGTCGACCAGGGTGGTCTTGCCATGATCGACGTGAGCGACCAGAGCGACGTTACGGATGTGGGAGGTGTTCTGCGGTGACATACAGCCAGGGTTCTTATTCAGGGCCAGGCTCGGCAACCGCGCAGTGAGGATCAGTCGTCGGACTCGTCGTCGTCTTCGTCGAAAGTGACGCCGTACTTCTCCGCCAACGCGGCGTACTCATCATCTTCAGTGCTTGGACGCTGATCGCTGCCGCCAAATCCCAGATCGAATGCGCTGGGACCAGCCTGCTTGAGTTTCCGTGCTTCTTCGAAGCGACGGTGACGACCCTTCTTCACAGTAGGGCTCCCGAACCTAGAGAGTTGACATTGGGAGCCACTCTATCGGCTGTGTGTTCGATTGAGCGGCACCTAACATCTCCCATATGCCCAGTTCATCGCAGGAATGGTGGAAATCGGCGGTCGTCTACCAGGTGTATCCGCGGTCGTTCGCCGAGTCGGCCGACGCGCCCGGCCCCACCCTCGGTGTGGGCACGTTGGCCGGCATCACCGCCCGTCTCGATCACCTTTCGTGGCTCGGCGTGGACGCATTGTGGCTCTCACCCGTCTTCCGATCGCCGATGGCCGATTTCGGTTACGACGTCAGCGACTTCTGCGACATCGACCCCACCTTCGGCACCCTCGCCGACTTCGATCGGCTGCTGGCCCAGGCACACGCACGAGGCATCAAGGTGATCCTCGACTGGGTACCGAACCACACCAGCGATCAGCACCCATGGTTCCAAGAGAGCCGGCGAGACCGCACCAACCCGAAGGCCGACTGGTACGTGTGGCGCGACGAACCGGCCAACAACTGGTTGGCCTCGTTCCCCAAGGGCGAGCCGGCGTGGCAGTTCGACGAGCCGCGCCGCCAGTACTACCTGCGCTGCTTCCTGAAGGAGCAGCCCGACCTGAACTGGGACAACCCGGACGTGGAGGCGGCCATGCACGACACGCTGCGCTTCTGGCTCGACCGCGGCGTCGACGGCTTCCGCATGGACGTGGTGCACCTCCTCGGCAAGGCCCTCACCCACGACGATCCACCGATCTGCCGCGAGCGAGGGTGGGGCCACGTGCCGTACAACGACCAACCCGCCACGCACGAGCGGCTGCGCAACATCCGCAGGGTGCTCGACAGCTACGCCGGAGATCGAACCAGCGTGGGCGAGGTGTACCTGCTCGACGAAGCTGCGATGGCCGACTACTACGGCACCGGCGACGAGTTGCATCTCAGCTTCAACTTCCGCTTCCTGTGGGCACCGTTCGAACCCGGCGAACTGGCCACGCGCATTCGGCGCACGATCGATCTGCTGCGCGAGCGAGGTGCCTGGCCCACGTGGGTGCTGTCCAACCACGACGTGCCGCGGCATCGTCAGCGCTACGGCGGCGACGAGATGCTTGCTCGCATGGCCGCCATCATGCTGCTCACCCTGCCCGGCACACCGTTCATGTACCAGGGCGAAGAACTGGGTTTGCTCGACGCGGTCATCCCACCCGAGCGAGTGGTCGACCCGGGCCTGCGCGACGGTTGCCGTGCGCCCATTCCATGGGACTCGTCGCCGCTCCACGGCTGGGTCGCCGAGCCATGGCTGCCTTTTGCCGAGGAGGCCGGTAGCCGCAACGTCGCCGCGCAACTGGCCGACGACGGCTCGATGTTGCACTTCTATCGTCGGTTGCTGGCGCTACGACGAGCCACACCCGCGCTGCACGCAGGCATCGACCCCGTGCACTTCCAGTTGCTCGACCACTCCCCCGACCTGCTCGCCTGGGTGCGTTCCAGCGGTTCCGACCGTTGGTTCACCTACGTCAACCCGTCGCCGCGGCAACATCCGGCCGGCTCGCTGCGCGGCGCCACCATCGTCATCGCGACCGACCCTGCGCTCGAGGGCACTGTCGTGAACAGTGAACTCCCGGGACGCGCTGCGTTCGTCGCCCGTCGAGATGGCACGATGTAGCCATATGGGTGGTGTCGTCGCAGTACTGAACCAGAAGGGCGGTGTCGGCAAGACGACCGTCACGCTCGGCCTCGCCTCGGCGGCAGCAGCAGCGGGGCACCGGGTGCTGGTCGTCGACCTCGATCCACAGGCGTCGAGCACGTGGGTGCTCGGCCTCGATCCGTCGCGCGTGGATGTGTCCACTGCCGACGTGCTGGGTCGCACTGCTGCCGGCAAGGCGATGGTGCCGTCGGCCTGGGGCGGCGAAGTGTGGGTGATACCGGCGTCGCCGCGCCTGCTGGCCCGCGAGCACGGTGGCAATCCCACCCGCTTGCGCGATGCGCTCGTCGAGGTGAGCGACCAGTTCCATGCCGTGCTCATCGACTGCCCGCCGTCGTTGGGCGCCCTCAGCGCCAGCGCCCTGTCGGCAGCAAGCCACGCGGTCATCGTCGTCGAGCCGTCGGCTCTCGGCCTGCGCGGCATCGGGGCCGTTGCCGACCTGGTCGACGACGTGTGGGACACTCACAACCCCGACCTCGAGCTGGCCGGGGTGATCGTCAACAAGGTGCCGGCAGTGAGCACCGAGGCCGATCGACGCTACGAGGAGCTCGCTCGCATCGTCGGCAAGAAGGCCATCTGGCAACCGGTGGTGCCGCACAGGGTGATCGTCAACCAGGCGATCGGCGAACGCCGGCCCATCCACACCTACGGTGCGCGCAGCGGCGAGGTGTCGGAGGTGTTCGACAAGCTCTGGGCGAAGCTGCGCCGCATCACCAGGCCCTGACGGCCCGAACCACGAACCACGAACCACAGCCAGGCCCAGGCCGACGCCGCCGGGTCAGGGCGGTGTGATGTCGATCAGGCTGAGGCCGCCGCGGCCGTCGAACGTGAGCGCGGCCTGGCCGGCGACCAGCCGACGGATGCCCTCGCCGAGAAACTCGCCACGCCAACCGGTGGCCAACCGCGCGTCGGTGTCGCCGCGGAGGAACGCCACCAGATCGTTGCGCGTGGCGAGCAACGCCGTGTCGATGCGCCGCTGACGGGCCACCTCGCTCACCCACGCCGAGACCAGGGTGACTGCCGGCCGCAGGCTGCGATCCAGCTCTTCGCCGTCGCCTGCCGGCATCGACGCTTCGTTGGCCATGCCCGCGCGGACCGCGGCGAGGATGTCGGTGGCGATGACACCGCGAGTGTGGCGATCGTCGACGCCCCGGCACTGCCCGAGCTCGGCGACCGTGGTGGGCTGCTTCTGCGAGATGCCCAGAATGGCGAGATCGGGCAGCACCTGTCGCACCGGCGAGTCGATGGCCATCGCGCGTCGCTCGCGCCACGCCGCAACTGCCCGGGCCACCCCACGGGCGCGGGGCTTGAGCACGCGTACATCTTTCAGCCGGGTCCATGCGAGGTCGGGCTCGGTGCCGCTGACCGGCCGCGTGCGCAGCTCCTCGCACGCGTCGGCCACCCACTCGGCGCGCCCTTCGACGGCGAGCTTGACATCGAGCGTGTCCTGCAGCTGCAGCAGGTGCGCCACATCGCTGGCGGCGTAGTCGCGCTGATCGGCGCTGAGTGGCCGGCGCAGCCAATCGGTGAGGCGGTCGCCCTTCCCTGCCGTGACGCGCAGTTCGCTCTGCAGCAACGACACCAGCGAGGGCGTGCTGTAGCCGAGGAACCCGGCCGCCAGTTGCGTGTCGTAGAGGTGCATTGGCACCGCCCCCACCGCGTGCGTGAGCACGTCGAGGTCTTGCTGGGCGGCGTGCACCACGCACACCGGGTCGCCGGCGAACAGCAGCTTGAGCGGCGAGAGATCGCACGCCAGCGGGTCGATGAGGACGATCTCTCCGGCGGCCGCGATCTGCACCAGCG